>Ga0105239_10001626_pt1 | contig 29676 bp, 19 predicted proteins | sample KBSC44metaG_FD_92761 | JGI IMG/M metagenome (GOLD analysis project Ga0105239, IMG submission 92761) | Corn rhizosphere microbial communities from Kellogg Biological Station, Michigan, USA - KBS C4-4 metaG | ecosystem: Host-associated > Plants > Roots > Rhizosphere > Soil | place: Michigan, USA...
CAGCCTGTTAAAAGGCATCAGTGTATACTGACTTTGTTGTTGTAGTGTACTATCGTCATATTTCATCCGATAGGGAGAGGATTGTTGTGCCAATAAAGTTCCGAGCGAGCAAAAAACGGTAAGGGCGGCGGTAAGTAGCTTTTTGAGCATCATCCTGGATTTGAGGCCCGAATTTAACTAATAAATAAGAATTGCGAATAGCTAACTATTGATTAAGTTAGTATGTTTGCTCCATGTACGGCAATAGTCATATCGACAGCTTCACTGAATTCTTCCCCTTCTGCCGGGAGCTGTACGCCTGTTCCACTTTTAAGGACTTCTGCACTTCTTCCATAGCCTAAAGGCTATACGCCTCCCATCTCCTGTCTATTAAGGACTTTGTCAGTCAATGGTTTTGACTGTCCCACTCATTTTTATTAAATGTACATGTCATGTCACATTTAGCTATTGCATTAATTATTGTTCTCTCTATTTCTATCATCATTACATTACTCATCATCATGCACAATAAACAATTAAAGGCAAGAAAGAACAGCATGCTGTCTTTCTTCAAACACACGGGTACAACTTATAACCTCTCTTTCACCGGTCAGGAAATATTGCGCGCTATGATCATCGGTCTGGATGGGCCAAAGAGAAAGCTGCTGATCGCGGAAGAAAAGAATGAAGAATATAATACCCGGATCATCGACCTCGATGAGGTCGTCGCCTGCAAGGTGAAAAAGGTCTATGCCGCCATCAACAGTCATGAGTATAAAAAGAACAGGCCGGAAGAATATCTGAAGTCCATCTCCGTGGAGTTTGAGCTGGTCAACAGTGAGACGCCGGCCCTGGCTTTCTTTTACAAAAATTCGATCAACAGCATTTATGAGATCCACGAGCTGGAGGCCAGGGCCAGACATTGGGCAATGATGCTGTCTAAAATGTTGAAGGCCGAGGGGCAATCACTGCAGAAAAACCCCATATCATGATACAAAAGCACAAGGGCGCTTCTATACGAGGCATGTTGTTCTTTATAGCGGTGCTTATAAATGTCATTATTATAAGGGCTGGATTTACTGTCGATGCCCACTACTATTATCTTTTGATGGTATCGCTGCCCGCGGCGATATTTGTGAAATAATTTATCTGCAATGAAATATAAATTACTGGGACGCAGCGGCTTAAAAGTTTCCGAACTATGCCTTGGAACAATGGGATTCGGCACCGAGGCCGGATGGGGCGCCGATCAGGCAACAAGCTTTGCCATTATGGAAGCCTTTGCCAACGCAGGCGGCAATTTCCTGGACACGGCCAATGTTTACAAGCTGGGTACCAGCGAAAAGATCATCGGAGAGTTTATCCACCCACGTGACCGCGACTTTTTTGTAATAGCCACCAAATATTCGCTGAAGGACAATACCACCAATCCAAACGCCAGCGGTAACAATCGCAAGAATATGATGCGTAGCGTCGAACAAAGCCTGCAACGTCTGCAGACCGGCTTCATCGACGTGCTATACTTACACATATGGGATGACCTCACCCCCATCGACGAGGTGCTGCGCGGCATCGACGACCTCATCCGCCAGGGAAAAGTCAACTATGCCGCCATTAGTGACACGCCGGCCTGGATCGTGAGCAAGGGCAATACCCTGGCTGAGCTCATGGGCTGGAGCCCGTTCATCGCCTTACAGGTTGAATACAGCCTTCTGCAACGTACACCCGAGCGGGACCTGATACCCATGGCCAGGCACTATGGCATGACGGTAACACCCTGGGCGCCGCTGGCCGGTGGCGCACTCACGGGTAAATATCTCCGTGGCGGCCAGGGACGCATCAAGCCGGAAAGCAATCGTCGCGATGACAACAGCACACGCATCACCCGCGTGGTAATGGATATAGCGGACCGGATAGGCGTAGAGCCTTCTCATGTGGCCTTGCAGTGGACACGCCAGCAGGGGTTCGAATGCATACCCATCGTGGGCGCTACCAAACTGGAACAGCTGCACGAAAACCTCAGAACGGTCGATGTTGTACTGTCACAGGATGATCTCAAACAATTGGACGAAGCCAGCGCCATCGATCTCGGCTTCCCCGGAAAGTTCTTCCGTGAGGAAGGCGTGCGTCAAAACAATTTTGGCGGATTTTATGACAGGATCGTGAAAAGGTAGCAGGTCCCGGCAGACGCCTGCTCACTGCTTATCCCACCACATCCGGCTCGTCAATAGATCTCCACCCTGCAAACGTGACACCGCGTCATTATAATTCGCCTGGTTAGTGACCTTTTCACTGGGAGGATATGCCAGTCTTCTTGGGATCGTCCCGCCTGTCACATTACCCGGATACTTGGTAGGTGTCAGCGCAGGATACCCCGTCCGCCGCCAGTTGCTCCAGGCCTCATATTCATTCATAACGGTGGCCAGCCAGAATTGCGTATTGATCTGGCTAAGACCAATGGCATCGTCATACGGGTGATCGTTATAATAGCTCTCGGCATCTCCATCACTGATAGTGGAGGCGTCCCCATAAACCGACAATTGCGTGATAGCCGCGATCACGCCATTCTTATAATGGTCTTCCGCGCTGCCCCCGATACCCCAGCGTTTTGCGGCGTCCGCCAGGAGAAATTCAGATTCCGCATAGGTCAATACCAGATTGGGCGCCGTATAGCTGAGTATATTATCGTTGAATCTCGAATACCCCTGCATGCCCAGGGCGGAAGGGTAATCCGGCGTTTGCGTCACGTCAATGGCAGCGTTGGCGCCACCCTGTATATAGCCGGGTGGCAAACCGAGCTGATCAGCAGGGTCTGTACTGCCCGTGGCAAATATTTCCGCCATTACCGGAAGTCTCGGGTCGTTGTTGCTTTTCAACGTGTCGATGTATGTTTTACAAAGCTTGAGGTCAGCGCTGTCCTCTTCGAGTATGGACCAGGCATCGCGATTCTGGGTCAGCGTACCGAGGGAATGTTCGACGATGGCATTGTCATCGTTGCTTGTCATGGTTTGCCCCTGGACCTTCGTGACAATGGACTTGGCTGTTTCCGGATCGACATTGGTCAGTCGCATGGCCATGCGCAGCAGGAGGGTATTGCCAAAACGCTTCCATTTCGTGATCTGATCCGAATCCGACGCCGAATAAAAAACATCTCCCTTTGGATAGTCCGCATTGACGTCGAGACTATCCGTGGCCTCGGATACTTCCTTCAGCAGGTCCGCATAGATGTCCTGTTGCTTGTCAAACACGGGCGTATATATGCGGCTGTAATACCCCTGGCCCGCCTGGAAATAGGGAATATCTCCATACAAGTCGGTGATCCTCTCGAAGACCATGGCCTTCATGATACGGGCTATCTGGTGGAGGTTCCTATACTTATCCTTGTTCAGTGTCAGCTGGTAGAGCTCCACCACGGGCTGTACCTGATAAATATAGGAATGCGTGAAGTAAACCCCGAAATTACCGACGGAATTAAGATATTTATCTCCCGAGTAAAAGGAGAGATTGGTAGAGGCCGTATGTTGTATAAAACCTGCGATCTCACACCACTCACCTTGCCAGTTCTCTGCTCCAAAATCCGAACTTCCCGTGTACATCAGCTGCGTCGTAGTGAGGAGGAACCCTGCGTTATATGCGTCGCCCGTCACGGTAGTAGGATTGGTATTGGTTTTCAGCAGATCCTTTTTACAGGAGAGAAGCAGCAGTCCTGCTATAATATATATGATTGTTGATTTCATATGCATGTTTTAGAACTTTACATTCAGGTTAAGGCCCAAGGTCCTGGAATAAGGCACCGCGGCAGATTCGAGTCCCTGGGAATAGATCGACGCCGAATAATTGGTTTCGGGGTCTACATTCGGCACGTGTTTTTTGATAGTAAATAGATTTCGGGTCACCAGGCTCAGCCGCATACCATGGATCTTGCCATGGAACATACTGGCTGGAAGATCATATCCGAAAATAAGCTGCCTGAATTTGATGAAACTTGCGTCATACACAAACATTCCCTGGTCGGCGTAGGCCCAGTTGCCATAATAGGTAGCAGGGTAAACATTATCCGTCCCAAAAGTCTTGTCCCGGCCGGGCAGGGTTGCCTTGGATAGTCCCTGAGTATATGCCACCGCATTGGAATTGGAAAACAGTTTGCCTCCGAACTTCCCATCGATGAGGAAGGACAGGGAGAAATGTCCATACTTAAAGGTATTCGTGATACCCGCCGCCCAGGGGCTGATAACGGAACCATAATCCGTCGTCACCGAGGAAGATGGGTCCGGGGCATCCGTAGAAGGGTTGATAACCGGCTTGCCATGATCATCGAGCGCAGGCGATTGGGCGATGAGATGTTGGGCTGACTTGCCTGCTATCTGCTGGATATAGGCGATGGATCCCCAGTCGGGAGTGGCAGAACCCAGGGTGATCTGGGGTTGACCGCCGAGCGACAATACCTTGGTGGCATTATACGTAGCATTAAGGTCGATGTCCCAGCTGAAGGAAGAGGTTTTCACCGGCATGCCCCCAAACTGCATTTCCAGGCCGTTGACGCGCAGCGATCCCACATTCAACAATGCCGAATTATATCCCGATGTGAGGTCTATCGTCACCGGTACAATGTCATCGATGACTTTTTTCTGGAAGAAGGCAACATCTATCCGCAGCCGGTTCTTATACATATCCATTTCGGTGCCTATCTCGAACTCCTCCCTTTTGGAAGGTTTCAATCCGCTGTTGGGCACAGTGATCGAACCAGCCGAGCCGATGGGATAAGTGCCGCCGGGGACGGTGAGCGTGCCTTGTATGCCATAAGTTTGAAGGGTTTGATAGGGTGCATCCGCTGCTCCGCCTACACTGGCATAGCTGAGCCTGAGTTTGCCCAGATCCACGGAATGCAGATGCAGCAGCTCGGAGAACACAAAAGAGGCGCTGACGGATGGATAAAAATAATCGCTCTTGCCGGGCGCCAGGGTCGAGTACCAGTCATTCCGCCCTGTCATCATAAGGAACAGATAGTTCTTATACGCGAGATCCACACTGCCGTAAATGGATTCATATTTTTCATTATTGAGCGCGTACGACTCCTGGAGCACTTCCAGATTGCCGATATTGTATAGGAATTCCGTGGCAAAATTCTGACCCGCGGCCGTCACGAACTCCTGCGTGGACTTCCGGTAGTTACCTCCCAGCAAAGCGTTTATGCTAAAAGAAGGTGATATCTGGAACTTCTTGCCCGCCGTGATATCTATGTTAAGCTCCGTCTGTTTGACAGTCTGCTCGTACATGTCGCCGCCCGTTTCATAACCCGTGCCCGTAGGCGTTACATTGGTATTACGGTCGTTGGTGTAGTCGTCGGCTACCTGCGCTCCGATGTAGAGGCCATTGTCAAAGGTATATTTCAGATTGGCCGCCCCTATGAATCGATTGCGATGAATGGCGCCCATGAACTTGTATGCCGCGAAATACGGATTGGTAGTATATATATCGTTAAAAGGATTGAGCTCATACCCTCTGTCGTCCGTACCGTCGTGGTTGGAGCCTGCCAGTGTCGTGATATTTATATTGGGGGGCACGAACATGGGTCCCCAGTTTAGATTGCCTACCGCGTCAGCCAGGTTTGGGGCATTCTTTGTATATGATGTTACATACTGCCCTGACAGGTCGAGGGTCAGATGTTTGTCCAGCCGCAGGTTGGTATTTTGCGTAAAGTCCAGTCGCTGCAAAGAAGCATTGGGTACATAGCTGCTGTTGTATAAATGATTGACGGAAAATCTGGTGGCGCCCGCGTCTCCAAATCCTTTGCTGAATGCAAACGTATTGGCGGCCGTTCCACCTGGTTTGTAAAATCTCCCCATATTGCCCTTTGCGGCTTCCGAATAAGGCCGGGAGACTCCGTCGAACTGAGGAGTGAGGCTGCCATCGAGCTTAGCGCCCCAGCTGGACTCCATCGAGCCCAGCGCATCCTGTTGATTGATAGGTTTGGCGCCATTGACCCCTTGTCCATATTGGGTCTGAAAATCCGTCTGGTCAATGACCTTTTGCACGACATAATTGGAATTCAGCTCCACACCCACACCAACACCGCTCCTACCCTTTTTTGTTGTGATCAGAACTACCCCATTGGCGCCCCGATAGCCGTACAAGGCCGTTGCCGCCGCACCCTTCAATATCGAGACGGATTCTATATCATCCGGGTTTATATCACCGATGCCGTCGCCTCCGTCCTTGCCGCCATAGCCACTGACGACATCTGTAGTAGAATAGTTGTTGTTGACCAGCGGTATGCCATTGATCACATACAACGGCTGATTGCTTCCTGTCATGCTCGTAATGCCCCGGATGACCACATTGGTGGCGCCATTTGGACCTGCCGCTACTCCGCTGACATTGACTCCCGCCACCCGGCCTTCCAGGCTGTTGACAAAACTGTTCTCACGGGCTTCGGTCATCGTTCCACCCTTTATTTCACTGACGGAATACCCCACCGCCCGTCGTTCGCGGCTGATGCCAAGGGCAGTCACCACTACTTCGTTCATCTGCTTATCCCCCAGCTCGAGCGCAACATTCAGGATGGTCCTGGACTTGACGGCCTCTTCATGTGTCTTATATCCTACGGAAGAAAAGACCAGGATATCATTTTCCTCCACATTAATGGAGTAGTAGCCCTGCTCGTCGGAAGTTGTTGTTTTGGACGAGCCTTTGACCTGTATGGTCACGTTGACCAGTGGCTGACCCTTTGTATCCGTCACCTGGCCTTTGATCGTTCGCCCAAAGGGCGTGGCCATCGCCGGAGCCAGGCCAGTAAGGATCCATACAAAGGCATACCGGCAGGCAATAACAGTCAATCTTGTCATGCTTTACAGTTTTTTGGATTGGTAAAAAGAAGGCTTTATAGAATTCTCAGTGTAGGGAAGGGAGGGTAGGTACAGGAAGTTACTAAAAAAGTCTATAAAATAAAAGCGCCCTGCCATGGCAGGGCGTTTTTAGATATCCGGTAGCCGGGCCTTATTTTTTCTTCATGGGGGGCACCGATGCGGCGGCGAATTGATATAACAGGGCAGCCTTACCATTCTGATCAAACATCCAGGTCTCCTGCAGCTCGGTCGAATCGACTTTGCCATCCTTATGCGTATCTATCTCTCTTCCCCAGATCAGGACCCAATGCTCGTTCTTATCTGTACTTTTTACGGCCATAATAGCGTGCACCTTGTCGACAGCCGAGGAAAAGCTATTCCTATGAGCCTGAACGGACTTTATAATGCTATCTCTGCTACCCCGCATCATCCCGCCATCAGGAAAATGCACCTCGATAGTATCAGCAATCATATCCCTGCTCGTGCTTAGATCACCGTTGTCATATGATTTCCACATGGCCAGCAGTGTCTCCGCATTTTTAGGCTCATCCATGACAAACTTGGACGAATACATAACAGGGTAAGGCGACTGAATATCTTTCATTTTTGCAGCGGGGGAGTCGGCACCGGCTTTTGCCTCTGAAGACGCCGGAGTGCTGCTGTTGCATGCTGCAATGAAGACCATAATGGCCAGGACCAGGAACTGTTTCATGTTACTGTAGAGTTTTAGGTGATAAAATAAAAAATTGTCTTCCCGCGATCAGTAGGCAGCAGCAGGGATGAAGGAATAAATAGATAGGTTATATAAATATATACAAAATATTGAACATGTGAGTCAATGGCAAAATTGCCTGCCAGCGGGAAAGCCATCCCGGCCGTTGGGATAAGGGGGGATCTCCGGCCCATCTCCCGTCCGTAAATTGGGCAAAAATTGACCTATGCAGATCAGACACCTATCAATAGCTTTTTTCATCCTGGCGGCTCTTTCCTGCCATAAGGACCCGGCGCCCCGGCCCAACCCCAGCCCCAACCATCCCGCCGACGTTGCAGCGGTAAGGTTAAAAGACATCAACGAGCCCCACCTACCCTCCCCCTTCTATCATTTTGAATACAATGATTCGGGCTATATTACCAACGCCAGCTTCTCTTCGGGTCTGGGCATCTACGACCTTGTCTACGCCAATAAAAGGCTCTTCCAGATGAAAATGAATATCCTGCCGAACAAGGATATCCTTCAATACGGCTATCTCAATGACGACGTTGTGACGATCAACATCACGGATAAGAATGGCGTTAACTACAGAAGGGCCTATCTCAGTTATACCCCCACCCACCAGCTGAAACAGCTCGATTGGGTGATAAAGGTGGCTGATGGCGGCTTTGTCCCTGAGCAAACATTGCTGTTTAGCTACTATCCCGATGGCAACCTGAAAGATCTGACCACCCATTATCATGCAGTAGGACCGCAGACGGAAGATATCTTTACCGACAGGTTCGAGAATTATGACGACAAAGTGAATGTAGATGCTTTCACGCTGCTGCACCCGGATCAGATGCATCACCTTTTCCTGCTGCCCGGAATAAAGATACAGCTGAATAATGCCCGAAGGAATATCCGTACGGGCGACGGCGTCAATTATGATGTAACTTATACGTATACCTACGACAGCAAAGGCCGGCCGGTATTCAGATCGGGCGACCTGCTCTGGCAATCAGGGCCGGACAATGGGAAACATTTCCAGGTTTCAACGACATTTTCCTATTACGATTGATCGATCGGCCACCCCCGATCCCAATAACCCCGCGCATGATAATGCAGCGGGGTTTCGCTATTATTCCAGGAAATTGACTATCTTCAGATGCCACACGATTGCTTCGCTATTCATTCAAACAACCCCGATCTATGTCGATACGAATAGCCATCAATCACAAGACCGCCTACCGGTACGACAGGCTCGTTTCCCTGTCACCTCATGTCTTCCGGTTAAGACCCGCGGCCCATTCGCGTACACCTATCGAGGCCTATTCGTTTAAAGTTTCCCCAAAAGAACATTTTATCAACTGGCAGCAGGACCCTTTTGGCAATTACCTGGCCAGGGTGGTATTCCCGGAAAAGACAAAAGAGCTGAGCATAGAAGTAGAGGTTATTGCCGACATGGTGGTCATCAACCCCTTTGACTTTTTTGTAGAGAGCTATGCCGAACATTACCCTTTCACTTATAAAGATCACCTGGCCGGAGAATTGATCCCTTACCTGGCGATAGAAGAGTCGGGACCCCGGCTGAGGCAATGGCTCTCGGGAGTCTATCCTACGCCAGGCTATAGCAAGGAGACTACGCCTATCAATGATTTCCTGGTGTCCATCAACCAGCGCCTTAACCAGGACATCGCCTACAATGTCCGGATGGAACCTGGCGTACAGACCTGCGAGGAAACATTGGGCAAGGCCCTGGGATCCTGCCGCGACTCTGCATGGCTCCTCGTCCAGATCCTTCGGCACCTGGGTCTGGCAGCACGTTTTGTTTCAGGCTACCTCGTGCAATTGACAGCCGATGTCAAATCCCTGGACGGCCCTTCGGGTCCGGCAAATGATTTCACTGACCTGCACGCCTGGGCCGAAGTATATATACCCGGAGCAGGGTGGATAGGGTTGGACCCCACTTCAGGCTTATTTGCCGGCGAAGGTCATATCCCTTTGGCCTGTACGCCGCACTATGTGAGCGCGGCTCCCGTCGTAGGGGCATCGGACCCATGCCAGACGGAATTTTCCTTTTCCAATACGGTCACTCGCATCCATGAAGATCCCCGCGTAACAAAACCTTATACGGAAGAGCAATGGGCTATTATCAATGCCACGGGATATAAGGTGGATGAAGATCTGGCGGCAGGCGATCTGCGACTGACGATGGGTGGCGAACCCACTTTTGTATCCATCGACGATATGGAGTCGGCGCAATGGAATACTACGGCCGACGGACCGGAAAAACGCCATATCGCACATGACCTGATCTTCCGGCTGCGCCGTCAGTTCGGACCGGACGGTATGATCCATTACGGCCAGGGCAAATGGTATCCAGGCGAAGCCCTTCCCCGCTGGCAATACGGCCTGTTCTGGAGGAAAGACCATTTTCCCGTATGGAAGAACAGCCGGCTCATCGCCCATGAGTCGACGCCCAAAATATATACCATCGACGATGCGGGGGAATTCATTCAGGAACTGGCAAAATGCCTGGCAGTCAGCGGGGAAAATATCACACCCGCCTATGAAGACCCTTTCTACCTGTTGTGGACGGAAGGAAAAATGCCGGTCAATATAGACCCGTTCAAGGTCGACTTGAAAGACCCGCTGGAACGAAGGACCCTCTATCGTCTGCTGGACGCCGGGCTGGACACACCTGTCGGCTATACCTTGCCGTTGAAATGGGATTATTGGACGGCCCGGTGGCAGAGCTGCAAATGGCTGCTCAGCAGGGAGTATTTGTTCCTTATCCCCGGCAATTCTCCTCTCGGACTGCGCCTGCCCCTGGATTCCCTGCCCCTCGTCGCGAAAGACCATGAGCCTGAGCGGGTGGAGCGCAGCCTGTTTGAAGAGCTGCCTCCGTTGGAAGATTATCTTGCTGCTATCAACGGCCGTTACGGCCAGGTATACGATACCATTGACGCTCCACAAAAGATCAGTGAGCAGGCTCCTCCCGGCGACTCCGGACCGGCCCAACCCGGTGAACACGAAGTCCCGGTGATCAAAACGACGCTGTGCGTAGAGGCGCGGGAGGGTATCCTGTACGTATTCCTGCCGCCAATGGACTACCTGGAACATTACCTGGACGCCATCTCCTCCATCGAAGCCACGGCGGAAAAATTGAATATTCCGGTGCGCATCGAGGGGTATGAGCCTCCAAGGGACTACCGGATCGAACGGCTGGTCGTATCTCCCGACCCGGGTGTCATCGAAGTGAATATTCAACCCGCTGCCAGCTGGGACGCATTGGTCCACACCATCGACACGCTATATGAACAGGCCTTTTTATCACGTCTCGGCACGGAAAAATTCATGCTGGATGGCCGGCACACGGGAACAGGCGGCGGCAACCATATCACCATCGGAGGTTCCAGGCCGGCTGACAGTCCGCTGCTGAGGAGGCCCGATCTGCTTAGAAGCCTCATCGCATACTGGCAGCATCACCCCGGACTTTCTTATCTGTTCTCCAGCGCCTTTATCGGTCCCACCAGCCAGGCGCCCCGGATGGATGAAGGTCTGGGTGATAAGATATATGAGATGGAGATCGCTTTTAGCCAGGTGCCGGATGGCGGGTTCATCCCTTTCTATCTCGTCGACAGGATCTTCCGGCATCTGCTAACGGATATCACAGGTAATACGCACCGCTCAGAATTTTGTATAGACAAATTATACTCCCCCGACAGCTCTTCAGGCAGGCTGGGCATTCTCGAATTCCGCGCTTTCGATATGCCGCCCCATCGGCAAATGAGCCTGGTACAAATGTTATTGATACGGGCATTGATCGCCCGATTTTGGAAAAAGCCATACAAACAGGGGTTGGTCCGATGGGGGACAGAGCTGCACGATAAATTCATGCTCCCGCATTATGTCCAGGAAGATATGCAGGAAGTGGTGAACGATCTTAACGAGGCAGGCTATCCATTCTCGATCACCTGGTTCGATCCTTTCCTGGAATTCCGATTCCCACAGTATGGCACGGTGAAGCTCCAGGGCATTGAAATGGAGATCCGCATGGGCATCGAACCCTGGAACGTACTTGGAGAGGAAATGTCCGGATCAGGGACAGCCCGCTATGTAGATTCCTCTTTGGAAAAAGTACAGGTAAAGCTCAAAGGATTGAATGGCTCCCGGTATGTGCTGTTGGTCAACGGCCGTCGGGTTCCCCTGGTGGCAACAGACACTAAAGAGGAGTTTGTCTGCGGCGTTCGTTACAGAGCCTGGCAGCCGCCATCGGCTCTCCACCCCACCATCGGCATTGACGCCCCGATCACTTTCGACATCGTCGACACCTGGAACAGCCGCTCCATCGGAGGCTGTACCTATTACGTCTCTCATCCCGGCGGCAGGAGCTATGATGTACTCCCTGTCAACAGCTACGAGGCGGAATCGAGAAGGGTCAGCCGGTTCGGCGTCACCTCGCATACCCAGGATGTCCTGCCTCCCTCATCAAACCTGTCGGCCGTCAGACGTTATATAGCACAGGACCGTTTGCCATTCCCTTGCGACCCGCCTGCGGAAGAGATCAATAAGGAATTCCCGTATACAATGGATCTGCGACGCAACCGGAGACCGGGCTGATATACTGGCCTCCCGGCTTAGCCCACTCTCTTCACATCGACAGATACAGACAGTCCATGTGAGCCGCTGCTGAGTAGGATGCCTTTCATCGGCGCAATATCCGAATAGTCCCTTCCCCAGCCGATGGTAATATGCTGATCGCCCGGCATGACATTATTGGTCGGGTCAAGATCCACCCATCCTTTCGAAGGGATGTATATGCTGAACCAGGCATGGGAGGCGTCCACCCCGATCAATCGCTCCACTCCGGGCGGCGGGATCGTTTCTATATAGCCGCTGACATAGCGCGCAGGCAATCCCATGCTCCGGACACAGGCGATGGCAAAATGTGCAAAGTCCTGACACACGCCTTTGCGTTCCTTCATGACCACCGAAAGGGGTGTAGCGATCGTTGTGAACCCCGGTGTAAATTCAAAATCCGTATAGATACGGCGCATCAGGTCCGCAGCAGCCTCCAAAACGGGCCTTCCAGGTTGAAAAGAGACCCTGGCATAGGCGCTTATTTCTTCACTGCAGGCAGTCATCGGAGTTTCAAAAATAAATTGGCTGATCTCGTCGGCCTCCTGCTTCTCTTCCGGCAGTCGTTGCCTTAGCATTTCAATCTCGGAATGAACATTCACCTCCAATTGCCCGTGTTCTTTTTCAATAGAAAAATACAGCACCTTATTGCCGAAGAAATCCTCGTATTCCTGGAAACTGTCCGGCTTTGGGTGAATATTTATAGTAAGGGCCTTACACACCTGCTGTCCCGTATCACGGGGCGCCAGCCGGAGAACGTTGTGACAGAGGCTCACCGGCTCGAAGTAGGTATATATCGTCGTATGATGGATGATATAGATCAATGGAATGTAGTTGTGGTAGAGGTCAGCTCGTGTTTAAAATACGTTTTGGAGATCACATCCGGTATCGAGGTCAAGGCTCCATACAACTTGTGTAAAAGATCATCCAGCTTCTTATACTCACCCGGATCGTCATTCGCCATAGCCAGCCCTTTCACGTCTGCGTGTTTCAACAGCCCATCCGCTTCCTGGATCAAACGCTCATATTCCGTCGTGGTATGGTCGGGCTGTACTTTTGGCAGGCTTTTCAAATAGGCTTTTATCCTGTCCACCTGGTAGGTCAGGGAGCGGGGATTATTCGGATCGAACAACATGAGGTCTAATACAAGCTCGTTATTGATGGGCATCCGGTATTTGTACCGATAGTTTACGAGGCTTTCATGACTCATCAGCACGCTCTGCTGGAGATTGTATTCCACCTGCTCGCTATATCTGCCGACAAGCATGATCCGCAGCATATTGATCAGCAAAAGGCTTTGTTCTATCTTCCTTCCCAGATCCAGCAGGACCCATTCCTGTTCACGCGAAATACTTTCCCTGTTGAGGCCGATGAATGCCACAATGAATGTAATAAGATTGTCCAGCGTATGCAGCATCCGGGAATGGCCTTGATGCGATAAGGGCGCGTCCTGCCGGAACTCCTCTTCCATTACACGCAACACCCGCCAGGTATCCGTCGACCAGTGTTCACGCACTTCATGTATGGCCCTGTTGAATTGCAAAAAATTATGTTTAAGGCTTCCCACTCTTTTTTCATTGAACAATACCTCTTTCAGTTCCGTCCAGGGATGGGCGAATTTCTCTTCGCTGCCCTCGCCCGCAAATCCCGGATAGGTATAGCTATATTTTGTCAGCGCCACCAGCAGGTTCCGTTCCGTCTGGCTACTGGCATCGGTGTTCAGCTTATTGCCTTCTACCACGAATTGCATGACAGTGCGCAGAAATCGGGCATTCCCAAGGACCCGTTCCGTATACCGGCCGACCCAGAACAGGTTCTCGGCAGCATGACTTGGCAGCATGTCGCTATAGCCTGCAGCAGGCCTTTCTGCCGTGTCCTTCAATACATTCACCACGCGAGCGGGTTCGGGGGAAAGTATCCAGGCGTCCTTACTGACCCCCCCGGACTGATTGGAGATGATAAAATTTTCTGATGAAGATGTTCTGCACAGTCCTCCTGTCATGGCGACATACCCTTCCTTATTGCTTACGAGGAAGCTTCTGAAAAGCACTTTCCTGGACTCGATCTTTCCATTGATCAGGGCGGGTGTGGAAGAGATGTCCACCTTCTCCTGCCCGACATATAAAGAGGGGTTGGCGCGGATACGTTGTCTCCATTCGCTGAGCTCCCGTTGGGAAAGGGAAGCCCCATCCACGGAAGAGCTGCCCGTCGGACTGCGCTGGATCTTTTTTATGACCAGGTTCGGAAGATGAGCCAGCACGTACTCGACCTCTTTGGGCTGACCGCACCACCATGTAGCGATGGTAGGGATAAGAATATCTTCCGATAAAAAATAACGGGCGATGGATTGGAGGAATGGCATCAGACCGGGGTTTTCCAGCACGCTACTGCCGATGGGGTTGGCAATGCTCACATGACCGCTGCGGACAGCCTGTAGCAAACCCGGGATACCCAACTGCGAGTCTTCTTTCAACTCCAATGGGTCGCAATAGATATCGTCCACACGGCGCAGGATCACATCTACCCTTTCCAGGCCGCCCATCGTCTTGAGCCAAACATGGCTATCTTTTACGACCAGGTCATTCCCCTGTACGAGAGTGAAACCAAGGTAGGAGGACAGATACGAGTGTTCGAAATACGTTTCATTGCTGGAGCCGGGGGTGAGGATGACGATACGGGGATTCAGCCGCTGATGAGGCGCTATTTCATTCAGTCCGTCCCGCAACGCAGTGAAGTAGGGAGAAAGATGCCTTACTTTCAACCCATTGAATAATTCCGGCAGCACCCGTGTCATGGCCGTTCGGTTCTCCAGGGCATAGCCGGATCCTGAAGGGGCCTGTGTCCTGTCATTGACCACCCATATACGCCCGTCCCTGCTCCTGGCCAGGTCCGCCGAATACATGATCAGACTATGCCGCCCCGGCTGACGTATGCCTGCACATTGCCGGAGAAAGCCGGCATGTTGATAGACCAGCTCGACAGGCAGTATCCCATTCCGAATGAGTCGCTTGTCTCCATAAATGTCTTGCAATATGAGGTTTAGTAATTCGGCCCGCTGCAAAAGACCGGATTCGATGGCAGGCCATTCATGCTTGCTGATCAGAAAGGGAATGATATCCAGATCCCAGGGCCTGTTCAACCCCGAAGGATCGCCATAAATGTTGTACGTGACGCCATTCTCCATCAAGAGCCGCATCATATCCACATTACGACCGGAGATCTCTTCGCTGCCCAATTGACAATAGGATTGAAAGAAGGTTTCCCAGTGGGGCTGCAGTTTGCCATTCTCCCCTAATAATTCATCAAAAGAGTGATTATTGTCGAAGTAGCTCCGGAATTGGGGATCCAACAGCAGGTCTGGTCTCATGTCCTTAAAAATACGGGAAAAAGCTAAAATAAATTTTTAGCAACTCAAAAGTTACGTATAAATTTGAGTAACTTTAAGGTTACTCTTCATGCAAAAGGAGATCAGGAAAGCGTGGTTCTTCAACCATCCCGCGCAAGTGGTTTGGGAATGCCTTACCAGGCCCGACCTGCTGGAGCAATGGCTGGGAGCAACGGATCTTCAGCCAATAGTAGGGCACAAATTCCGTTTCGTCAGTCCCAACGGCAATGATGCCTATTGTGAAGTCCTGGAAGTAAATCCAGTAACAAAACTTTCCTACTCCTGGCAAAAAAGATCGGTCGAAGACAAAAAGATTTACACCTCAACGGTCATGTGGACGCTCATTCCGAAAGACAATGGAACGGAATTGCAACTCGTGCATAATGGTTTTGTTGCAGCAGAAGATCTTACCGGCCACGACACCGGCTGGGATGCCTGCCTAAAGAAGTTTGAAGGGCTGTTAAAAACAGGTCACTAAGGAGCATACATCACCGAAGCCTGTATAGGCTCATCATTTGGTGAATTGGGAAGCTTATAGCCGAAACCAAAATTAATCCCTCCTTTATGATGTTGGTATTCGAAACGTATAGGGTAAAACCCTTTTTCCATCGGAACGATAAAACTACGGAAGTCGGTTCCCGGAGTAATCTCCATCAACAGCTGATCCCCTATATAGAGTTTCGTACCGGGCTCTCCGGCCATTAAAAAAGTATAATATCCTTTCTTTTCGGTCTCGAGATATCCCGAGAGCCGGCCAAAAAAGTCGCTTGAATCCAATTGATTGATGTCTACATTTTCGGCAGTTCTTCCCGATCTTATTATTTCACTGGCTGCCGCTGTCTTGTAACAGGCATAGTTCCATCCGCCTTTTACAGCCTGCTCAGGTTTCTTTTTTGCCGCCAGCGCCGTGCCCAGCTTATAGTTTGCACTAAAAGATTTGTCGGCTGTGTCATTAGCAAAAAAGGCTTTGATATTCAGCTGAACGTCTGCAGCTGGTGTGATCACATTCTCGGATTGTACGGGCGACGATGCCAGGGTCGGTGGCGCCCCGCTGGTTGAGTATCGCATGTATTTTTCGGCCAGTACATTGTAGCAGCTGAGCGTAAAGGGCATCCCTTTCATTACAATACCGCCCATCGGGTCTATGTGAATTCGATCCATTGTAGATGGAGCCAGGGTGTACTTCAAACCATCGTAAGCACTCTTGTATTGTTGTGAAATATGCGTTTCATCGGGATAGGCCACCGCCTTCCATTGCAGATTGGGCGGCGCTGCTTGTTTCAATAACATCTCCATGGAATCTATTCCCATATCGTGATAAGCATTCCCTGTTCTGCCAGTAATAAAAAGGGATTTTACTCCTTTGATAGTATTCATCCTGCCCTTCGCATAGTTTCTCACAAAACCATGATCCCACCATACGGATGGATCCGCCGAAATATAAGCGTCAAACAACTGGGGCTCGGCGAACAAGGTATATAATACAAACAATCCCCCAAGGGAATGCCCCCACAGGATATTGGACCCATTGGAGGGATAGGTTTTGTTGATATAAGGGATCAGCTCATCTTTAAGGAATGCAAGCAGCTTGGGGCCGCCGCCCGCGCCATTCTGTCCCCCGGATGTAGGCGTCAGATCCCGGAAGCGCTGGTTCTGATTGTTGGGATAGACGTTGACTACACCGACCATAATGATCGGCGGCGTGAATCCCCATTGGCGCGACCATGCCTGCACCTGTTCAAATAGCTCCGCATTCCATTCTCCATCCAGGAGGTATAATACCTGGTACTTCTCCGTTGAGCCAGGCTTATATTCCTTTGGAAGCTGTATCTGGAGCCTTCGCTCCTCCTTTAAGGTTTGTGAATAGATAGAATCTTTTATTCCCGGCTGGGCAACGACGTGACCACACAACACGAGCAGGAGGGGGATAAGAAATGCTCTCATATTAAAAGGCCGCCTCATTTATGAGACGGCCTGATTAAAGATATAAAAAATTGTTTACAGCACCAGCAATTTCGCCGTCGCCACATCCGAAGCAGTAGTCACCTTCACCGTATAGATACCGGCGCGAAGACCACGCAGGCTCACAGGGATCACCGGCGAGCTCGGCAGACCAGTCAGCTGTTTGACCACCGATCCATTACCATCGATGATCTGAACGATAAACTGCCCATCCGCATTGGACACGATCAGATTGGTCGAGCCGATGGCTGGATTGGGAAGTATCAGCACTGTCAGCGGCGGAGCAAAATTCAGGCTCACCGTATTGGACAGCATGGATACACCGGGCGATTCGATCTCCTTCAGCCTGTAATAATCGGTGCCTGGCAGTGGCAGCACATCGAGGAAACTATAGTCAGTAGTCTCATCAGTACTGCTCTTGGCCGGAACCAGACCTATCGGCAGGAACAATTTCCCGTTGATGCTTTTTTGCACTTCGAACCATTTGGTATCATTCTCCTGCGTGGTTGTCCACTGCAGCAGCGCCTTATTCCCTTGCTTCACCGCAGTAAAGACCAGCGGCGGCTGCGCCGGCTGGGAACCCGGAGGAGTAAAGGAGTATTGCGTGAACACCGGATAGTGGTCGGTCGTAGTAGTGCCATAATTGGTCACCACGGTAGCGACATCCGAACGCACCGTTGCCGAAGAGGGCAGGTAGTACTTACTCATCGAGTCGCTGAGGATCACATTATCGATGACGCTGGTGAAGTTGACATCCGAGTGCTGTCCGGCTGGACTCAACGGCATGGTCGGGAAGCTATACAATGCAGAATCCGTAATGGTGAATGAGCTCCAGGAAGTCACCGGTGGATTGATCCCCGCGGTAATGGTCGTATTCAGGTCGTCGTTGAAATCACCAAGGATCACCACATTGTCTGTCGGATATTGTGCCTTCAGCAGCGAATCCAATGCACGGGCGCCATCAGCGCGACGGGCATAAGCCGTAAGTACGGGCGAAGTATTTGCTTTTGCATGAACGTTGATAAAGCGCACCGTCCTGGTATTCGTTCCGCCATGGTTGTCGCTCAACGTAACGTTGGCCGTGAGCATGTACGGAAATCTGCCGCTGGCCCAGTCATTATAGTACAGCGTGGAAGGATCCAGCGGGTTGGCCACACCAAGCGTGAGCAGGGAGTCGGTGCGTATCATCGATATTTTGGCAGTGTTGTATACAAAGGCCAGCTTTTGCACCGTGATCAGCGAGTCCGCACCACCAGGGATCGTGGGGTTGGAATATGATCCGTACTGACCGACCACAACCGCATATCCAGGCATGGTAGCTACGATAGAATCGAGGGCCTGCTCGTCGCACACTTCTTCCAGGGCGTACAGGTCGGCATGCAGGCTGGGCAGGACAGTACCCACATTCTTTTTCTGCAGGGCTTTATCGGTAGGTCCGAGCGTCAGGTCAGGAGTACCAAACCAGTTCAGGTTCCAGTCGATGACGCTGAGGGTGCTGGCGGGATCGATGCTGTTGCCCTTGACATTGACGATGGCCGTCGAGTCGGAGATGGTTACAAGCACGGAGTCGATGAACTGACTGTTGGAGACGGATGGTTTGAATCGGATGAACACGGGCACAGCTTTGTTATTAACTGTATCCTGTCTCAGCGATACGCTATCACTAAAATGTACGCTGTCCGTGGAGATGCGGAAGCTGCCGGAAGAGGTGATCGTGATGTTGGAGGTAAGATCATTACCCGTGACGATCAATTTCTGGACAGCGGAAGCGCCGGCTGCCGTATATCCGAATTCCAGGTTGTTGGTGCTAAGGGTAAGGGTCGGCGGCGGCGGGGTCAGTGAATTGATGAGGCTGACGTCGTCAAGTGTCCAGCGCGAGCCGTCCTGTGCAGTAGATGTATAAACCCAGGCGATATATACGGTCGAATCCTTATAGGCCGACAGGTTGATATTGGCAGATTGTGTCCAGACATCGGATGCCTGGCTGGGGAATTTCCCGTTGAGATCTGTCCAGTGAGCCAGCGTGGGATCACCCGAACCCGAGTAGTCGGTGGATATCTTCAGCACCAGCGGAGCGCCGGCAAAAGCATTGCGGCTCCAATAGCTCAACAAGGGGAATGTCGTTCCGCTGAGATCAAATCGCGGCGAGAGGAGCCAGTCCTGGTTGACATGATTGGCGCCACTGGCAAATCCATTGATCTGCACGGCGTGTCCGAACGGCGTGGTCCCTGCGGGTGCAGAACTGTCCCTGCCGAAGGTAGTGCAATCCCAAACCTGGGCGCCCGATACGCTAAAGGCGGTGAACCCGTTGGGCAGCTGGCCGCTTCCAAGACAGCTATCGAAGCTGGTGATAAAGGGCAGCGTTTGGGGGATCGTATTATTAAAGGTGCTAAAAGTCCAGTCAGAGTTCGTCGTCAGGCCGGCGAAATTATGTCCGAAGGCATCCACGAAAGTGCCCGGGTCTATACGGATCGAGTAAATATTCCCTCCGGACAAAGGCAGCTGGAAGGTGACAGAATCATTGCTGACAACGACACGGGCATCACTAACAGGAATAGGTGCGCCATCCACGGCGTTGGTCACCACGGTGATATTACCGCTGCCTTTAAAGACAGGCTTGCTGAATACCAGCACCGGTATGACGCTGGAAGGGATTTGGTTTGCGTTGTTGGCCGGCACAAAGGTCTGCACGGTGGGCGGCGCCGTAGTATACACCGCATTGCGCGCATTGGGTGTGCCTGCTGCAAAATCCGTGGAGTTATTATTGGTATCGTGTCCGTCCGGAGTACGCAGGTCCGATGTAGAATTGGTCAACACCGGTGCGGGTGCGCCTTCGAAACCAGTAGCCGTCGGTCCATAACCCACGAGATCCATGACAGTAGCCCCGGAAGGATTGGCGCCCGCCTGGGCTGCGGTGGAATTACTGAGAAGGACCTTACCTGAAGTCGCGCTCATAGAAATACCGCCCGTGACGTCCGGCGTTGGGAGTGGCGTGCTGGGAGTGGCGCCTGCTGACTCCGCCACCAGGAAATAGCCATGGGGAGGAATGGTTCCGGTGAGAGAAGTCACCTGCCAGGAAGAGCCCGTTGCCGCAGCATATTGAACCGACCAGCCGTTGAGATTGACCGTCGTATCGTCGTCGTTGAAAAGTTCGATAAAGTCGTTGGAATAGATGGAGCCGGAATTACCGCCTCCGCCATATACCTGGTTGATGACGACCTTTGCTGCGGGTGCCGTGACGGCGCCCGAAAGCGATACGGTTTGCGAATCGGCTGTTCCGGAATGCAGTACTAAATACCCGTTGATCGTACCTCCGGATGGGCTTGCCGCAAGTCTTACCTGGATGGGCGTATCGGCTACCGTTCCATTGTGCTGGGGCAGCGTGAGGGAAGTGGAGAAGGTACTGCCGTTGCCTGAAAGCTCATACCCTGCGGAGGCTGTAGCCGTGATATCTGTCGCCAGGTTGACCCCGCCGATGGTCACTGTTTGCGCAGCCGATGGGGTTCCGGCCACTGTAGTAAATGACAGGGAGGAAGGAGAAACCGTCAGCGCGGGTAAAGGTACATTGCCGGAGGTGGCAACGGTGACGCTCAGGTCATCTATACGCCAGTTGGCAGTATTCTTTGACGCATTGCCGGCGCCGTTATAGGCGTAGATGCGGATGGTGATGGCCTGTCCCGTGGCGCCAACAAGAGAGGTCGCATTGGAGATAAGGGCCCATGTACTGTTATTGGCCAGTGTCGAAGAGACCGCCGCCGTGGCAAAATTGTCAAGGCTCGTGCGAATGTCATAGGCCTGTGGTCCCGTACCGGTGCTTCGGCTGCCGAAATTGATCTGGTTCACCGTGATGGCTACACCTGCTGCAGGTGTCAACGTCCATTCGAAGTAGGTGGTTGTGTCCGGTCTGAAAGCCCCCACACTGGCTGCAGCTCCGGCATTATTGCCGCCCGTTGCGCCTGTATAGCCTGAAGATGCCGAGGTGGTGGTCAGTAATGTGGTCGTACCATTGTTGTTGCCCTGTGACACCGCCGAAACAGAAACTCCGGCAGGGACGCCGGATGAAGGACTGGAGGTAGAAAAATCCCAGTTGATCTGGGCACGGGTCATCGCTGGCAGCAAAAATGCCAGCATTAATAGGTAAAGTTTTCCCATTGGCAGGATAATTTTTAATTGTTAGCGCCAAATCTACAGGAAAACAAGACCCGGCAACATTTCCAACTTAAAGAAATTATTAATTAACAGGCCTATCCTTATTTGATAGGAAAACAAAAATTTTTCATTCCGTCGAAAAATCAGTAACTTATATGCAGGTTTTGGAGCTATGAGACTACTTATTACATTTTTTTTATCAATGATTATTTTGGGCGGCGACGCCCAGACTCATTTGCCTGTCTCCGGCTGGGGATACGGGTTTAGCCCCTGGCAGCCTGCTATGGCTTTCCCCTCTTTTAGTGTCGATGCTACAAAAGCCAAATGGCAGCTAAAGCCCTTTGCAAGCCTTACAGCAGGTTATATGTATTTCGGAGGCGGAAGCATGTCTTATGTATCTGCGCCCGTCGGATTGGCGCTCTTTCGCCCCTTGAATGCGAATTGGACCGCTTATGGCGCTGCCACCCTCACACCAACCTTCTTCAATGTAAATAGCTTCTCCACCCTTCCCGTCAGCGATCCCAATTATCGCGGGTACCCCTTCCCGGGAGGATATGGAATGGGTCTTACTCCCGGCGTACAGGGCGGTCTTATCTACACCAACGATGCAAGAACTTTTTCCATCTCAGGTCATGTGCGCTTCGAAAGAAGCAATTATCCCATCTATCCAGCGGATCAGAGGGTGCCTGCAAAATAATGCCGGCATTTAGCAAAGCTTTTCCCTAAGGGAATAGGACCATCCCCCCATTTTTCTGTCTTCTTAAGGAACCAGTCCCTTATCCTGTAAAAGACTCCCGTAGAATCCATTGATGGTTAAGGCATTAGATTAGGCACCTTTTACTTAATAACCCTTACCCCTTATGCATCAGAACATTCTAATGCTCTATTGTCGTCGGATCAAGCATCTCAGCCCCCAAAAAGCCGCGGAACTCTTAGGCATGCCCATCTCATTGTACCGGGACCTGGAATCCGGAAATGTCCTGATGGACTACGCACAGGCCCGGAAACTGGCAATACTCTACCACTCGGAGGCCAGATATTTCTACGAAGCAGCGCAACAATTGGATCAGTTCCTGACCAACAGCATCCTTGTCAAGACATTAAAAGCTGATAATGAATGTTTACGGGGGGAACTGGAGAATCTAAAAAACGATCACAGCTCCATCACGTAACAAGGATCTTTTACCATATAGTCTTACCTTGATAGAAATTGCTATATGATAAACAGACGTAAGTTCCTGCAAACTGCGGCTCTCTCTGCTGCCGGCGCACTTATAGCCAATCATGTCCTGTCAACCGGCAAGCTGACAAAAAAAGTAGGCGTACAGCTTTTTTCTGTACCCAAAGCGCTGGATACAGATTTTGCCGGAACAATAAAAATGCTGGCGAACATAGGCTACAAAGAAGTCGAACTATTTGGTCCCTATCCATTCAGCACACAGGCCGCAAAGGATAGCTGGAGGCCTATCGGAGAATCTTTGGGCTTCAAAGGCAGCGGCTTTTTTGGGCATTCTGTCAAGGACGTAAAGGCAGTACTTTCACAAAATGACATGTCGGCGCCATCCATGCATTCAGATCTCGATACCTTGCAAAATGCAATGGGCAAACTAGCCGAGGCAGCCCATGTCCTTGGCAGCACCTATGTAGTTTTGCCTGCCATACCACAGGATAAAAGGCGAACTCTGGATGACTACAAAAAGATGGCAGAAATATTCAATAGCATTGGTGAAAATGCAAAAAAGGCCGGAGTAAGATTTTGCTACCACAACCACGGGTATGGTCTGAAAGAGAAAAATGGACAGGTACCGCTAAGGGTTTTGCTCGATCATACAGATGCCTCCCTCGTCTTTTTGGAAATGGATTTGTTTTGGACAACAGCGGGCGGCGCTAATCCTGTGAGCCTCTTTAACCAATATCCGGGCCGCTATCGAATGGTACATGTAAAGGATATGACAAAGAAAGTCCATTTTTCAGGTGATGGCGACGACCCCAAAGAATGGGTCGAGCTGTTGCCTTATATGACCTCCGCAGGCAGCGGCGCGCTCGATCTGAAAACAATTCTTACCGCTGCCAGCAGGCGCGGTGTTGACCATTTTATCGTTGAGCAGGATGTGGTGGCCAATCCCGAAGTTGCTTTAAAGAAAAGTTTCGATTATGTGGCGGGGTTGTGAGCGGCCAGGATCTAAATGCCCGTATACCATGCCCATCCGCTGTCTCCCGGATCGACATAATCATCCGTTACAACCATGCGTCGAAGGTATTTCATGCTCTTGTAGCCGATCTGCGTCTCTACTCTTAATCGCAGCGGCGCTCCATGTTGTATAGGCAGGGGCCTGCCATTCATTCCATATGCCAGTATCGTCTGGGGATGGAAGGCGTCGATCATATCGATGCTGTCCTGGTATTCGTCATATGCATAAAAGTTGACAAATCGTGCGGATGGAAAGATCCCAACGTGGAGCAGCAGCTGGCTTAGCTGAACGCCCGTCCATTCACCCACGGCTGTCCATCCTTCTTCACAGGTATGTCGTGTGATTTGTGTACGGGCCGGCAGACTTTGCAGGGCGGCTAAAGAATACATGCCAGGTCGGGCCACACGGCCTTCCACCGATAATTTCCAATCCGAAAAGCCATTCCGGTGTGTCAGGGCATAGTCCTTATTATAGGTTTTGCTTTTCTCGTCCCCCGGGTCGAGGGTGCCTGTGGCAGGGAAGGAGGAAATATCGCTGCGTGAATACTCTTTTACCAAAGCCCTTTTCGACAGGAGGGCGCGTTGCGCTTCATAGGTAAAATTATCTCCGGATCGAAGGATACTGCCATAGGTAGGAACCTGCGGGGATTTGACGGTACGATACAGGAGGTAGCTGCCGAGTGCGGTAATGCCGGTGACCAGCGCTGTCCTTCGGGTAATAATATGTTTTTTCTTCATGGCAGTCGGGTTTTTCCGGTGAAGAGTTATGATCCAAATGTCATGGCCCGCATATGCTTTCGGAAGCCTGAGCGGACCACCATGACGACATGCACGATAAGGAACAGTATCAGGAGTACGGCACAGAAAAAGTGTATGGTACGGGCGGATTGCGCACCGAAAAAGATGGTAAGCAGCCATGGGTGTGATGCGGCCACGGCCGGGGACATGGTCAATCCTGTCAGCACGATCGTCGGCACGAGAAAGAACAGCACCAGGCAATAGCTCAGCTTCTGTAGTACTCCATAATTGGGCCCTCTAACAAAAGCCATCCCATGCTTAAAGTGATCCGCCATATCCCGGGCAAGGGACCTAAAACTCATCTCTTTCCGGGCGGGCAATAGATCCCGTTGAAAGTGTCTGGTATAGATCCCGGACAGCAGGTAGATCAGACCGACGGCCACCAATACCCAGGCACTGAGAAAATGGAGACTTCTCCCCCAACCATTCTCGTTGAAGATATCGTATGTCCGGCCGGCGCTGACGGGGGAATGGGTGGAATTAAAAAAGGGTTGGCTCGTTGTCCAGCCGTTGTGATGGTAGTTGCGGCTTATGGGGAGCTCGAACAGGGCTGGTGTAAGGTCGTTCCCGACGTCCCCCCAATACAATCTGGGATGCACCATAAGTATTTCAATCCCGGTGTACACCAGGAATAGGAAACTGATTGTTCCTATCCAGTGGGTTATTTTGACCCAGGGGTTATACATATGACTAAATATACACCAAAAATCAAATACATCAAAGATCGACAAACATCGTAATTTTCGAGCCATTCAACCCGACCATGATAAGATTGACTCTTGCCATTCTACTTTGTGTGACTTATTCATATGGCCAACAGCCCGGTATCTGGATCCGTATAAACCAGCTGGGCTATGCACCCGATGGCCTTAAAACGGCGGTACTTGCCGCCAAAGCCACCCTCCACGAAACGACCTTCAAGCTTGTCGACGCCACTTCGCATCACACGGTCTTCAGCGCACCCACTGGCCGCTCCTTCGGCAGCTATGGTCCCTTTACCGACACCCGTCGACTGGATTTCTCTGGTTTTAAAAAGTCGGGCCGGTATTATATAAAAACAGGTGCTGTCACCTCCCCTGTCTTCTCCATTGGCAATCAGGTCTATGATGGCGCGGCGGATTTCTGTCTTCGCTATCTCCGTCAGCAGCGCAGCGGCTTCAATCCCTTCTTAAAGGACTCCTGTCATACGCATGATGGCTATACACTCTACGCCCCTGTCCCGGATAGTACTCATATCGATGTTGTGGGGGGCTGGCACGATGCCAGCGACTATCTCCAATATTCCACCACCACCGCCAATGCCGTCTACCATCTCCTTGCCGCCTGGCGCGACTTTCCAGGAGTCTTTGGGGACGGACATCAAGCCAATGGTCTCGACGGCGCGAACCGCATCCCCGACGTCCTCGATGAAGCAAAATGGGGTATGAACTGGCTGCTGAAAATGCATCCCCGCCCCGACTGGCTCTTCAATCAACTGGGTGATGACCGCGACCACCGCGGCATGCGCATTCCAAAAGAAGATACCAATTTTTACGGACGGGGTCTCGAACGGCCCGTCTATTTCTGCACCGGTGTCCCGCAGGTGCGGGGAAAGTTCCTCAACCAATCTACTGGCGTCGCTTCCACGGCCGGCAAATTCGCCGCTGCCTTCGCCCTTGGAAGCCGCCTGCTGGCGCCCATCGATAGTGCATACGCAAAGACCTTGGGTCGCAGTGCGTCCACGGCTTTACAACTCGGCCTTGCCAAACCAGGCGTCTGTCAAACCGCCTCTGTCCTCTCACCCTATATCTATGCCGAAGACAATTGGACGGACGACATGGAGCTCGCCACCGCCGCTCTTGCTCAACCCGACAAAGCCTGGCAATATGCCCAGCAGGAGAAGATCACTCCCTGGCTCGGCACGGACACCGCGAAACATTACCAGTGGTATCCCTTTATCAACCTCGGTCATTATGAACTGGCAAAGACGATGACCGGCAGCCGTCGCGACTCCCTTATCACCTGGTACCGTGAAGGCATCGATCGTGTATGGCGGAAGGCAAAGAGTAACGCCTTCTATCGCTATATCCCCTTCATCTGGTGCAGCAACAATCTCACCGTCAGTTTCGCGATCCAATGCTATTGGTACCGTTACCTGTCCGGTGACAAGACATACCAGCCACTCGAACAGTCCTGCTTCGACTGGCTTTTTGGCTGCAATCCCTGGGGCGCCAGCATGGTCTATGGCCTTCCCACCGATGGCGACACGCCGGTGGATCCCCATTCGGCCTTCACGCACCTGAAGAATTACCCCATCGATGGCGCCTTGGTGGATGGACCGGTGTATACAACCATCTATGATCATCTCATCGGCATCCATCTCACCCATGAGGATTCCTATAAGGAATTCCAAAGCGGCCTCGCCGTCTATCATGATGACTACGGAGACTACAGCACGAACGAACCCACCATGGATGGTACAGCCTCGCTGGTATATCTCCTCGCGGCTCAGCAGGACCAGGCATCAAACCCACAGCACCGGACCATTTCCCACGGAGCCATCGTCAGAGGGGACTCTAGCCGCAAGACCGTTACGCTCGTCTTTACGGGTGATGAGTTCGGCGATGGGCTTCCTACCATAGCCAAGACCTTGAGCAAACATCATGTCACCGGGTCGTTCTTCTTTACCGGTCGCTTCTACCGCAATCCGCCCTTCCAGCCTGCTATCAAACAACTCTATCGACAAGGTAATTATTTAGGTCCCCACTCCAATACCCACCTGCTCTATGCCGACTGGACCCGCCGCGACAGTACGCTTGTCACTGCCGACAGCTTTCGCAAGGATCTGTTAAGCAATCTCTTCGCCATTCATGCGCTTGGCATAGATACTGCCGGTGTGCATTATTTTATTCCTCCGTATGAATGGTGGAATGACACGGTGGCCGCATGGAGTCGTGCGCTCGGCTGGCAGCTGATCAACTTTACGCCTGGGGTTCGTACGAATGCGGATTATACGTATCCGGAGATGGGTGGCAGCTATCTCAGTAGTGACGCAATCCTTGCATCTATAAAACAGTATGCATCAACCCGGCCTGGTGGGCTAAATGGGACTATTATACTTATCCACGCTGGTACCGACCCTCGCCGCAAAGACAAGCTCTACAACCATCTCGACCAATTGATCGACTGGCTGGGATCCAATGGCTATCAATGCCTGCCTATCTCAAAATTCCTCTCCAAATAGCCACCGAGGATCTGCTGCACATGCTCGATTTTTATATTTAAAGACATCGCAGGCAGCTATACATCACCGGCACAGGCATTGGACGCAGCGCGTAACAGCCCTCCCGATGTGCTATTCCTCGACATCGATATGCCAGGGATAGATGGCCTCGCACTCCGGCAACAATTGATGCATATTCCCATATGCAGAAGTAAAGCACCCTGTCAACCAAACGATTATGCATCCCGGGTTCGCTCTCTCAATAAGTTCCTGCAAAAAGCCGTATCTTTTACCTGCGCTAATTCCTCACATTCCAAGACTTATCTGAATGAAAAGTACCACCCTGGCGATGTCCATGGCCTTCAATGCATGCGTATTATTAACCGTGCCGTCATGTGCCCAGCATTCAGCCCATCAACTGCCATCCAGCGACAATAGTATCACCGTTGTAGAACCACAACCCCTGCTGGCACAGGCCATTCATTTAAAAGAAGCCCTGTCATTCCTGGGCAGTTCGTTGTCCAAGGAGGATGAAGAGAAACTCACTGCACTACAGCAAGCGCCCTTAACTCCTGCCATATCCGTCCGGATACAGCAGATACTCGATGCCTATTGTCTGGCCAGGGTAAGTATTAATCCGGAGTCGAGAGTAAAAGTGGAAAGAGGTGCTGCAAACGCAAAACTTATTCAAAATGGCTGGGTTAGCTATTTGGTAAAAGTGAACAACGAAGCAGGCATCACCGCAGTACTGCAGGTCGAGAGCCCAAATGCCGCGGCGCCACTGTATGCGCCCACCTACGATCCCACAGTCAATGAAAAAAAGAAGCTTTCCGCGGGGCAAGTCGCCAACCGTTTCCTGGAAATGCAGATCTATCGCAATCGCCCCATGCGTGCCAATTTATCAGGTTTGAGATTGGAGTATGCGATCCTTCAGATCTATTGCAAAGACGCAGGTAAAAGAGATGTCGAGATCGGTTTTAATGTAGGTCAGGGGAGCCAGGACATCGGCTTTCGAAATACTATCAATATATTGTTTAACAGTCAGCCTTCGGTAAACCTCACACTGCATGTGAAAGACGACGATGGGGCACCCACTATTGCCTCGTTTATTTTTACCGATGGCGTAGAACACATATTGGATGATAGCGTGCTGACAATAGAGAATGGAGGTGCCCGGTTTGTAAGGTCGGAAAGGAACCTGAAAAGAAATAGGCTATCCTCGCCCGAAGATTATAAGGCGCCAGCTTCGCTGGTAGGTATATATCCATTGCCTTCGAGGCGAGTGGCTGCGTATGATGAATATCCTGATTTTTACTTTCAGCCGCAGGTCTACCGCGCCGACGGAGAGCACGTCCAGCTGCCGCCTGGCAGGTATACGGTAACGATCCAGAAAGGCCCCGAATATCTTCCCCAGGTAAGGGAGTTGGTCATTCCATCCGGCGTAAAGGAATATGCTGCATCCTTTCAATTGCGACGCTGGATAAATATGGAAAAATTGGGCTGGTATTGTGCCGACCACCATGTCCATGCCGCGGGCTGCAGTCACTATGAAAGCCCCGAGGAAGGCGTAAAACCATACGACATGTGGCGTCAGGAGTTGGGAGAGAACTTGAATATCGCTGCTGTGCTCGCCTGGGGGCCGAGCTGGTATCATCAGAAAATGTTTTTCACCGGCCGTGATGATTCGCTTTCCACGTCCAGAAATATCTTGCGCAATGATGTCGAGGTCTCTGGGTTTCCGTCCTCACATGCTGGCCATGTCGTTTTATTGAGAATAAAAGAGGACGACTATCCCGGTACGGAAAAGATAGAAGATTGGCCGAGTTGGAC
>Ga0105239_10001627_pt1 | contig 29662 bp, 29 predicted proteins | sample KBSC44metaG_FD_92761 | JGI IMG/M metagenome (GOLD analysis project Ga0105239, IMG submission 92761) | Corn rhizosphere microbial communities from Kellogg Biological Station, Michigan, USA - KBS C4-4 metaG | ecosystem: Host-associated > Plants > Roots > Rhizosphere > Soil | place: Michigan, USA...
TCCCTGGCCGCACGACGCCGGAGGGCAGGAGGCTCAGCTTGTAGGTGACGCCGTCGATGACCAGCGTGTGGCCGGCATTGTGGCCACCCTGGAAGCGCACGACCACGTCGGCGCGCGCGGACAACCAGTCCACGATCTTGCCCTTGCCCTCGTCGCCCCACTGGGCGCCGATCACCGCCACATTCGCCATTGTCCGTACCCGGATTAATCTGTCGCCTGCGAGGGACTCGCGGGCACGGTGGCCAGTTATAGCGCCGTGTGGGCAAAGATGGGCAGGAAATTCTGCCGCGACCGTTTGACCGCCGCGCGGAATCCCGTACCGTCACCATCATGAACTGGAAACTTCCGACCGTCGACGATACCGCCGTCTGGGATACGTGGCTTTCGGCCTATCACATGCCGTCGCTGGCCGTGGCCGACCGGCTTAGTCTCTTCGAAGCTTTGGACGCAGAGCCCGCTACGGACGAAGAACTCGCAACTCGGATGAAGATTCCGCTTGAGCCGCTGAAGGCGCTTCTGCCGATGCTGTCGGCACTTGGCTTTCTGGTTCCGCGCCGCAGCCGCTATCAACTGACGAACGCGGCTCGCCTCTATCTTCTGCATGACAGCCCGTACTATTGGGGCAATGCGTTCTTTGTGACGCGTGATGCGGGGTTCACAGACCGGCTGCTCGAGAAATTCGCGGTCGATACCGGAACCGAGCATGCGCCGCGACCGGCCGAGTCGTGGGAGAGCGGGCAGGTCAATGACGACCTCGCACTCGCCGTCGCGCGGATCATGCACAGCCATTCGGTTCCGGCGGCGCTCGGTGCCGCGAGGCGGGAAGAGTTCGCCGGCGTAAAGCGCCTGCTCGATGTCGGAGGCGGTTCGGGATGCTTCTCGATCGCACTGGCGCAGCAGTGGCCCGATCTCCACTGCACGATCATGGAACTGCCGGCGATGTGCAAACGCGCCTCACAGTATGTGAACGACGCGGGTGGGGCGGGGCAGATCGATACCGTTTCGGTCGACATGTTCCGCGAAGCCTGGCCCACAGGCTACGACGCGATCTTCATGTCCAACATCTTCCACGACTGGTCGCCCGAAACGAACGCCGCACTATCGGCGAGCGCGTTCAAGGCACTTCCCTCCGGCGGACGGATTTTCCTCCACGAGATGCTGATCAACGACGAAGGTTCAGGGCCGCTTTCCGCCGCCGCGTTCTCGATGATCATGGTTGCGGGCACGCGCGGTCGCCAATATTCCTTCGCCGAACTCGCCGGCTTCCTCGAAGGCGCCGGTTTTACGGATGCGCGCGCGGTGCAGAGCTACGGCTATTATTCGCTGGTGAGTGCGCGGAAGCCTTGAACAGACACGAAGGCTTGCCAGGCGAAGCGCGCTGGTAGAGGCCCAGGCTTTGCCATTCGGGCTACGCCGGGGAGTCTTTGCTTCGCTGTCGCGTCGCGAAGCCTGGAGCGGGCGAAGGGAATCGAACCCTCGTATGCAGCTTGGGAAGCTGCCGTTCTACCATTGAACTACGCCCGCAAAATGCCGTTTGGCTCCTCTTCGTAACTTGTGTGCTATCCGCGAGCAAGTGAACGCCAACCATGTTACCGAATGGCTCCGAAATTCCTCCGAAACGGAACGGGCGCTACCTGCCGTTCGTCCGCCTCAGAGACGGTGCGCTCGGTTAGCAAAGCAGGGTTGCACGCGGTCGCGCTGTGTTTTATCTCTCCCTAAGCTTCGGGGTGGAGCGTCAGCAATTAAGGGGGCTCACATGATGTTGCGTGCCAACGCGCTTTCCGCGATTGCGGTGCTTGTGTTCGTGCTGCCGGCATCGGCAAAGCCGACGATCGTCACCTTCGACGCACCGAACGCCGGGACGGCCGCCTTTACGGGCACTCAGGTCTTCGGGATGAGCAAGAATGGCGAGGTGGCGGGGACGGCTTACGGCAACGACTTCTCTGTCCATGGCTTCGTGCGACATCCCGACGGGAGCTTTCTGACCTTCCCGTCCGGCGCCAGCTACTATCAGCCATACGGGGTCAACGTGCACGGCAACGTCACTGGGATCTTTCAGGACGGGAGCACGACCGAAGGCTTCGTGGCCAAGGCCGGCGGCAAGGCTAAAGTGTTTCAGGCCTCGAAGGACGCGCTGTACACGGCTCCCAATTGGATCGGCGATGGCGGCGACGTGGCCGGCTATGTCGGGACCGCAGGCTCCATCAACCACGGCTTCGTGCGCAACAAGAAGGGTCATGTGGAGGTCTTCGATGCGCCGGGCGCCAGCCTGACAGCGAATGGCGGCACCAACGCCGTCTTTGTCGACGAACACGGGACCGTTGCGGGCTCCTTCTTCGACACGAACCTTGTCAGCCACGGCTATCTGCGCGCGCCGGACGGTACCTTCACGGTGATCACCGACTCCAGCGCTGGAATGGGCAGCCGGCAAGGCACCAAGATACTCACCGTCAACACCTCAGGCGAGGCCGCCGGCTACTACATCGACGCCCAAGACGCCACGCATGGCCTTATATGGAAAGCCGGCCAGTTCACGCATTTCGACGTGAAGGGTCTGGTCAACACGCATGTGCGCACGATCAACGCCAAGGGTGATGTCACGGGCTGGGCCGCCGACGCGAACGGCGCGACCCACGGCTTTGTGCGCTCGTCCAAGGGCAAGATCACGGTGTTTGACGCGCCCGGCTCCGGAACAGCTTCGGGTCAAGGCACACTTTCCGAAGGCATCGCGGATGACGGCTCGGTCTCCGGTTTCTTCATCGACAGCGCCAATGTCTATCACGGCTTCATCAGAACGCCCTGAGAAGGGCGTCGAGATCGAGGTCGACGCCCACCAATCGGCCACATCACGCTGACGCCCAATCGTGCCGGGGACCTATCCGCTGACCTGTTCGCACTTCATGCACACGACGCTCGGCATGAAGGGCATGATCGTCGTGCAGTAGGTCTTTGCGCGGAGCCTTGCTAAGCTCCAGGCGGGAGCGGGGCAGCCGGGATGGATCAACCTTTCGTCTTCTTCGGGACAGCGCACATCGCCGTGATCGTGCTCGCCTTCGCGGTGCCGGTTTTACTGGCGGTCGCGGTGCGGATGTCCGGAAGCGCCGCGCTCGCCAACGCCATACGCTGGGCGTTCGCAGTCGAGCTGATCGCAACCTACGCCCTCTGGTACTGGCTGCTGTTCGCGCGCGGCTGGTTCGGCATCGGCAGTGCGCTGCCGATGCATCTCTGCGACTGGGCGGCGATCGCGGCCATCGTCACGCTGCTCAGGCCGAACCAGAGAAGCTACGAGCTTGCCTATTTCTGGGCGCTGACCGGAACGCTGCAGGCGACGCTGACGCCGCAGCTCGCGCTCGGCTGGCCCGATCTCAGGTTCGCCGTATTCTTCGGCTTCCACTGCGGGGTGATCGCCGCGGTGCTCTACATGACGCTCGGCATGCGGATGCGGCCCTGGCCGGCGTCGATTCCGCGCGTGATCGCCTGGACGCTGTTCTACGGCGTGGTCGCGGGGACGGTCGACTGGCTCTTCGACGTGAACTTCGGTTTCCTGCGCGCCAAGTCCATCGATCCTTCGGTGCTCGATCTTCTGTCGCCATGGCCTTGGTACATCGCCGAACTCGTGCCGATCGGGATCGTCTTCATCCTGATCCTCTACGCGCCGTTCTTCATCGCCGACCGGATCCGTCAGTCGCGCAGCCGTTCATAAACAAGGCAGTCGCGGCGCCCGCCGTCGCGGACGATGTGCGCGCGCAAGCGGCCTTCATAGGTGAAGCCCGCTTCATCGCCTCGCGGGCATAGCCTTGGCCCCAACAGGCCTTGGTGAACAGGAAGTCCACTTCGGCGCGCCCGTTGTGACAGCCGATCTTGGAGAGGTCGCACTCCCCGGTGGCCGGACCATCGGGCGAGAGGGCAGCGACCCATCACAGGATGGATTCGTCGCCCGGCTCTGGAATGTGGGCGGCGAGAATGTCGCGTACTTGGTCGACGCTTTGGTGCTCCGGCCACTCCCAATAGAGTATGACGTCCACATCACCGCGCGCCTTATAGGGCCGCGGCATCATCGGCCCGGATCGGGCGGAGCCTAAGCCTTTGAGTTGTAAGGATCATGGCGAGGTCCGGAAAATCATGAGGCGGCCGGCACTTCCGCGCCGTAGCCGCCTCACGCTGCCCCCTTCAAGTGGACCCTCTGCGAACCAGACCCCCTGAATTGCCGGTCCGCAGCGCGCGAAGTAACACCCGACTTATACGCCAGACGCAACGGTCACGAATAATTGAGTGTGATTTTGATAACCCGATGTGGATTCGCAGCAACAAATCGGAACTCAGGGCGAACCGAAATGTTTCGACAGCTTCAGTCCCTGGCGCTGATAGTTCGATCCCAAACGTTCACCATAAACCTCGGGTGGGGGATCGGTCAGCCGCTCGAACACCAGCCGCCCAATCGTCTGCCCATGTTCCAGGATGAAGGGAACTTCGCGGGAGCGGACCTCCAGAACGGCACGGGCGCTGGGCGGATGCCCGGCCTCATAGCCGAAGCCGGGATCGAAGAAGCCGGCATAGTGGACGCGGAATTCGCCGACCAGAGGATTGAAGGGCACCATCTCCGCCGCATATTCCGGCGGAATCGCCACCGCCTCGCGCGACGCCAGAATGTAGAACTCGTCAGGGTCGAGGATGATGTTGCCCGACGGCTGCGCCGACACCGGGTCCCAATATTCCGCCGGATCGAGATAGTTCCGCCGGTCGACATCGATGAGCGCTGTGTGCCGTTTGGCGCGCCAGCCGATTCGGCTGCCGTCATGGCCCTTGAGATCGATCGAAAGGCCCAAGCCATTGTCGATATCCGGCACGGTATCGACCAGCGGGGTCTGTGCGTGCAGGCGCTTCAGTTGGGTGTCGGTGAATTGCGGCGAGCCGTGGCGGATGCGGAGCTGGTTGAGCCGGGAATTCTTGCGCACCAGGACCGGGAAGGTGCGGGGGGAAATCTCCGCGAACAGCGGGCCGCGATAACCGGCTTCGATCTTGTCGAAGGACACCGCGCGATCGGTGATCAGCCGCGTGAAAACGTCGATGCGTCCCGTCGAGCTCTTGGGATTGGCGGTGCCGGAAATGCGCGCCGAGAACTCGGCGCGCTCGATCAGCGGCACGATGTAGACGCAGCCGGTCTCCAGCACCGCGCCCTCGGAAAGGTCGATTGCGTGCATGAAGACAGATTGGAGCTTCTCCTCCACCGTCGCGTTGGGCCCGGGCAGGAAGCTCGCTCGCACGCGCCAGGCCACGCTGCCTAGCCGCAGGTCGATGCTCGCGGGCTGAAGCTGCGCCTCGTCGAACTCCTCCATCGCCACGATCTCGCGACGCGCGCGGATCAGCCGGCGCAGCACATGGCTCGGCAGGATGCCGGTCGAATGGCGCCCGAACTCGCTGGTTTCCGCGGCGGCGCTCTGGCCGAACAGAGTCTCATCCGTCTGGGTCATAGGGCCTTATAGAAGCGCGGCGCTGCCGGGTCACTTGGCTTTACCCGGGCCAAAGCGGATATCCCCAATCCGTTGCGTCTATGGCGTGAACGCGAAGATCGCGCCCTCATCGTCAACGCCGCCATGGACCGTGACGCCGTAGAAAGTCCCTGTGCCGGAATCGACCATGCCGTTATAAGCGAAGGCGCCGTCCGGCGAGCCCTGGAAGGTATGCACGACGCTTTCCTTCCATTTGTGCCGCGACGCTGGCGTGAGCGCGAAGATCACGCCGAAGCCCGGCGATCCGCCCGCGCTCGTTGTGCCATAGAGATTGCCGGACTGGTCGAGCACCAGATTGCCGATGGAACTCTCGCCATCTTTGCCGCCCTTGAAACTGTAGAGAACAGATTCTTTCCACTCTCCGTTCTGCCGCGGCGTGAGCTGAAAGACGCAACCGAAATCGTTGGCGCCCCCGTGATAGGCCGTCCCATAGAGGTTTCCGAGGCCGTCGAAGACCATTCCTCCATAGGCGAAGCCGCCATCCGGCGGTCCCTTGAAGGAGTAGATGGTCCGGAAAGGCCATTCGCCGTGTCTGGCCGGTGTGAGTTCGTAGACCGTGCCCTCGCCATATGCGCCGCCGGCGACCGCCGTGCCGTATATGTGACCCCCGCGAAACACCAGGCGTCCCACAGAGCCGGCGGTTCCGTCCGCGCCGCCGGTGAAGGTGTGAATGTCTTCGAGAGTCCACGTCCCGTTCTTCTTCTGGTGCAAGCGAAAAATCGTGCCCAGACCGAGCGCGCCGCCGGTGGGCGTCATGCCGTAGATGTCGCCATCGTCGCCGATCGTCAGACCGGCGCCCGGCCCGGAGCCGTCTTCACCGGTGAACGCATGGACGACGGACTGCGTCCAGGTACCGTTTGTGTTCGTCAGTTTGTAAACGACCCCGCATCCGCCCTCGCAGCCGCCCGAGCCGCCGGTCACCGCCGTGCCGTAAAGGTTGCCGCTGGCGTCCAGCGTGACACCCTTGTACGGCTCGCCGCCGTCGGCGCCGCCGGTGAAGTTGTAAAGCACCGTGTGGACCCAGGTATCGCCCGATGGGCTGAGACGCCACACCGTTCCGCTGCTGAAGGTGCCGCCTTGCACGGATGTGCCGTAGATGTTGCCCGACGCATCCATGACAAGATCCGTGTCGGTGTATTCGCCGTCTTCGTCTCCGGCGAAGCTGTAGACGACATCCGTCGTCGCGGCGCGCGCAGGGAACGCCGCGAACGCGGCCAAAACAGCAAGTGTGCAAAAAGCAAATTGCGGTGCAGCTGCCACGGGAAACCCCTTTTCGCGCGCTCCGCCCATCAGGCTATCATTTGCGCGGTCCCGCTGGAAGGGAACATCTTGGGCAAAGAAACCTGCGGATGTCCCATCGCTTCCAGAGCGCAGCGGCGCGCCGGCGAAAAGGTTCTCGACAGCGCGCGCTATTTTACTTCGGGTGGAACATCTCCGGCGCGTTCGGCGATCGGCCGCGCATAGCGCACCAGCGACACGAGAAACTTGCCGGACTCCTCGGTCATCGGCAAATGCGCCGAGTTCTCGAACCAGACGAACTGCTTCGACGGCGCCTCGACCTTCGCAAACCATTCCGCGACGACGGCGGAGTTGACGTTGTAGTCATGACGTCCCGCAAAGATGATCAGGGGGCAATCGAGCTTGCGCGTACCACTCTCATCGAGACCGAGCACGCCCGCGAGCAGATATTTCTCCGAGAAATCGTTCCCGTCCCAGATGTGTTTGATCTCGGTGTCGCCATAGTCGGGCGAAAGATAGGAGAGATCGCTTTCGGCATCGTTGTCTACGCGATACGCCATCACCCCGCCATAGTGGCCGAGCCATCTGCGCTCGGTGTAGATGCTTTTCAGCGGCGTTTCGCCTTTCGGCGCGGGATAGGGTGCGATCGCCTCGAGCTGTTTGACGGCTTCGGTATTTCCGTCGCGGCGCGCCGCGTCGAGCGCAAAGGCATAGCCGCGCCGTTCGCTCTCCGGCCCGTCCGTCAATTGTCCAACGCCGATATAAGCGTGCAGCCACTCGGGATGATGCTTGGCGAGTTCGAGGCCCAGATAACTGCCCCAGGAGTGGCCGATCACGAAGATCTTCTGTTTGCCGAATGTCTTGCGCAGCCACTGCGTCATCTCTTCGGCATCGGCGATCATCTGTTCGCGCGTCATGGTCGGCGCGACCTTGGCAGGATCGTTGAGCTGATAGGTCTTGCCGGCGCCCCGCTGGTCCCATTGCACGACCGTGAAATACTCCTCCCAGCCATGTGCGAACCACCAGCTCATCGGCATCGAGACATAGCCCGGGCCGCCATGAAGCAGCAGCAGCACCGGATTCCGCTTGTCAGCGCCACGGATCGATACCCATTGCTCGATCCCACCAATCTTCACGGCTTCGTCGCGTTCAATGCCTTGCGGTGCGACGATCTTGCGGGCAGCAGCGATGATCTTTGTGGCTTCGGCGCGGTTGGTGGGCTTCGGCGCAATGTCCGCCGCCGGCGCGTTCGTTGCGATCAGCATGACCGCAAATACGATCACCGCGTTCCGGATCATGAGCCTCTCCTGCTCTGGTGGCCTTTTTGGATTTAGGAACGAACGAGGGATTGGCAACCATCAGCCCCGCGGGGCACCTGCTGCGAACCCATTTTCGCCTGCGCCGCCATCAGCCTGTCATCTGGGCAGCGTCGCCGGAGGGGGACTCTCTGCGCCGAGAAACGCGGGGATATCGCTGATCGCTTCGCTGAGCCCGCAACGCTTTACCGATGCGTCGGGCGGGAAAGCGGAGAGCAGGCGCGAGGGCGTGGCACCTTCGAGGATGACGAAGCAGCCCTTGTCGGTTGCGCCGCGGATCAGGCGCCCGAAAGCCTGTTTCAGGCGCAGGCGGGTCAGCAGGTCATCATAGGTTTTTCCGAAGCGCGCGCGCCGCGCCTTGTGCAGGATCGTCGGCTTCGGCCACGGCACCTTGTCGAACACGACGAGGCGCAGCGAACGCCCCGGCACGTCGACGCCGTCGCGCAGGGCATCGGTGCCGAGCAGGCAGGCGTTCTCCTCCGCGCGGAAGAGATCGACCAGCGCCCCGGCATCGAGCTTGTCGACATGCTGGGCATAGAGCGTGAGGCCGGCTTCGCTCAGCGGCGTCGATATTCGGCTTTCCACGGCGCGCAAGGTGCGCACGGCGGTGAAGAGGCCAAGGCCGCCACCACCGGCGGCCAGAAACAGTTCGCGATAGGCGGCAGCGATCTGGTCGATCTCACGCCGGTTCACGTCTTTCACCACGAAGATGCGCGCCTGCTCGCCATAACGGAACGGCGAGCCGAAGCTCGCGCGCTTCGGCGGTTCCGGAAGATGCGCCGCGCCGGTGCGCACCTCCGCGCTCTGCCAGTCGCCGGCATCGCTCGCATCGCGCAACGTGGCAGAAGTGATGAGCGCACCATGCGCATTGCTCAGCACCTCGCTCGCCAGCGGAATGGTCGGATCGACCCAGTGCCGCTCCAGCCCGACATCGAGATCGCGGCCATCGTCGCGCTCAAGCGCAAACCAGTCCACGAACTCATCATTCACTTCGCCCGTGTCCAGCGCATCCAGCATCTGCATCCAGGCGGGAAGGATGAGTTTCGCGCGCCGCTCGAGCCCGCGCCGCACCGCATCGATGCGCGCGCGCTGGAACGTCTCCAGTTCCTTGGTCTTGTCATCCAGCGTCTTGCGCAAATGGTGTGCGAGACGCAGCAGCGGGGCTGTGAGGCGCTTCAGCCCGCGGCTCAGCTCGCGGGCAGCCTCGATGATATCTTCGCCGAGCGGCACGGTTTCGGCTTCGAGCGAATAGAACCTGTCGGCGTCTTCCGACCGCGCGCGGACGTGCCGGTGGCAGGCGGCGAGGAACACTTCACCGGGGCCGCGACCGCCGCCGCCCTGCAGCCGCGACATCCAGCCTTCGCCCGCGAGCACACCCGACGCCGCGATGGCTTCGTCGAGCGCTTGTTTCGCCTCCTCGCTGTCCTCGATGAGGCCGTCGAGCCGCTCCTGCAAACCGCGTGTACGGCTTCGTGCCCGGGCTTCCGGGCCGCGGATCCAGCGGCGCATGTCGGCCATCTCGCTGCCGGAGACCAGCGCCGCGAAGCCGCTGTCTGCCGCGTCGAACAGATGGTGGCCCTCGTCGAACACGTAACGCACGCGCCGCTCCGGCGGTGTGTCAGTGGTTTCGTCCACATTCAGCCAGTCCTGTGCCGCCTGTGCGATCACGAGCGCGTGGTTGGCGACGACGATGGGCGCATGGCGCGCACGGCGGATCACACGTTCGATGAAGCAGGCGCGATAGTGCGGGCACGCGGCATAGACACACTCTCCGCGCCGATCGGTGATCTCACGCAGCGACAGCGAGGCGCCCAGGAAGGCAGGAAAGCCATAGCCGGAGATATCGCCGTCCGGAGTGGCTGCGATCCAGCGCGCGATCAGCCCAAGTGCGACGGCGCGTTGTCCCGGCGCCAGCGCGGTGCGTTTTGCCGCTTCCTCGAAATTCAACAGGCAGAGGTAGTTCTCGCGGCCTTTGCGAACGACGGCCTTCTCGTTGCGCTCGGCGGGATCGGGATAGAGGCGCGCGATCTCCTGCACGATCTGACGTTGCAGGTTGCGGGTGTAGGTCGAAATCCAGAGCCCGGGCCCGTTCTTCTCCGCCCATACGCTTGCGGGTGCGAGATAGCCAAGCGTCTTGCCGACGCCGGTGCCGGCCTCGACCAGCGCGATGCGCGGCGCGCCGGCGCGTTCGCGTGCGGTGAACGCATACGACGCGGCGTCGGTATAGGACGCCTGTTCTTGGCGCGCTTCGCCCGCAAGGCCAACGAGTTGCCGCAAACGTGCGCGCGCTTCGCTGGGATCGACGGGGAGCGAACCGGGCTTGTCCGGCGCAGCATCGTCTTCCCAGGTGGGAAGGCCGCGCCACGCTTCGAGACCCGCGATAGGCGAAAGCTTCTCTTCGCTTCGGCCGATGGCATCGAGAATGTGTGGCGACCAACGCCAACCTGACTTGCCCATCGTCGCGGCAAGTGCGCGAAGCGCTGGCCGCCCCTTCTCGTCGAGACGGGCAAGCTCCGCCAGCAGACACTCCGCCGCCTCGCGCAGCACACGCGCGGACTCTTCCGGTGTGTGCGGCACGTCGAGTCCGAGGCAACGCGCAAGCCCGAGCGCGCTCGGGACGCAGGGTTGTCCCGGCCGCACGAACACGAACAGCTCGAGCACGTCGAACAGCGCACCGGCGGGATTGGTCTTCAGGCGCCCGGCGACGAAGGCTGCGTGCGCGACGATCACATTGCCGGAGCGGAACAGCTGCCGCGCCTCATCGATCCGTGCACGCTCGCAACTGCCGTCGGTCGCACATACGACCGCGCCGCCCGGCGCGGGCACAAGCGCAGGAAGATCAAGGCGCGGCACGATTTCGTTCGGCATTTGTACCCAGTATGCCGACCAAGCCGGGAATTGAAAGGCGGGCTTACGCCGCGAGGTCCGGATAGAGGTTGATCAGCGAGCGGCGGACGCGGTCATGTTCCCACACGATGAGTTGTGCGGTGTTGCGCAGATCGCCAGGCGGCGCGCCATCGCGGGCGGCTTGTGCGAAACCGCGTGCCGCCGCCGTCATGGCGGTGAGTCCCAACCCGCCGGCACTTCCGGCGATGTCCTGCGCCAGCCGCGTTGCTTCTGGCCAGTTGGCATCGTTGCTGGCTTCGTCGAGCGCCCGGCACAGCACCTCGGCAGAGGCGATGTAGGATTTCAGGATCTCCACCAGCTTCGCGGCGCCGAAGGACTTTTCGAGTTCGGCGAAGGCCGACGGATCGATGGCGGCAGCGCTGCCAGAAGGTGGCGGTTCCGCTTCTGCTTCCTTGCGTCCGCGATCGAGGACGGCGTGGATGGCGGCGTAGATCTCGCGCGCCGGCGCCGGCCAGCGCAGGAGCGCGTCGGCGCAGGCCGGTGTGCGCTCGCCACCTTTCACCACTGCCAGGAGGGGCGCCTTGAAGCCGGGCGCTGCGGCCAGCGTGTCGGCATCGGATGCGGCGACGATGATCAAGTCGAAGCGCCCACGGGCGCCGCGCGCGACCGCGTCGACCACGCCCTCCGCGCATTGCAGTGTGTTGCCGAACGGTTCGAGCAGATCGGCAAGCTGCCGTTCGGCTGGCTTGTCGTGCACGTAGACAAGAAATGAGAGACCGGTTGGCGCGGGCGATGCCTCAATCGCCGCAGTCGTGCCGGTGCGGGCGTCCGTGTTGCTGGCCGCCGGGATCGTGAACCAGAACGTCGATCCGGCCCCGGGCGCGCTCTCAAACCCGGCTTCGCCGCCGGCGGCTTCCGCCACGCGTTTGACGACCGCAAGTCCCAGCCCTGCGCCCTGGTGCGGCCGCGCGTATGATGTGTCGCCGGGCGCGAAGGCCTTGAAGAGCTTGTCCGCGATTTCCTGTGGCACGCCGTGCCCCGTGTCGATGACGCTGAAACGGACCGCGGTGCCGCCCTGATCGCGAATCTCTTCAACGACCCGGATCTCGACGCCGCCGCGATCGGTGAATTTGAGCGCGTTGTCGGCGAGCTTGAGCAATATCTGCCGCACGCGGCGCGGATCGGCCGACACGCGCGGCAGCGTGTTTGCCGCCGTCACCACGAGCCGCAGATGTTTTTCCCAGGCGCGTGGCTGCAGCAGACGGGCGACGGCGCGCGCCGCCTGCGCCGGATCGCAATCCTCTGAGGCGGCACTGTCATCATCGGCGCGGGTGAGGGCGATAACGTCGTCGAGCAAAGTCTGCAGTCCGCTTCCCGCTCCCAGCATGACTTTCACATGATCGCGGTAGGGCTTTTCCAGTTCGGCGCGATCGAGCAACTGTGCCATGCCGAGAAGCGCATTCAGCGGCGTGCGGAGTTCATGGCTGATATTGGCGATGAAGACTGACTTCGCCTGCGCGCTCGCGAGCGCCGCATCGCGTGCGCTTTCCGCATCCTGTTTTTCGTCGGAGAGACGGTTGACGAGATGGGCGTTCTCGTTGCGGAGATAAAGGCATTCTTCCATGATCGCGGCGATGCCGCCGCAATAGCTGTACAGCACCGCCGTAAAGAGCACGATCAAGACCGCGGTCATGATCGAATAGGTGTCTCCCTGCCGCAGAAGCAGATAGATCAGCGGCGACAGCGCGAAACTTGCGTGGACGAGATAGGCAGGCCGATAGGCCGAGCGCGCAATGAACTCCGTCGCTGTCATGCCGAGAAAGGCGAGCGCGAGATAGGCTTGCGCCGGATACGAATTGGGCACGAACCAGAAGCAGGCGCCTATTCCCCATGTCGCGCCCGCGATGGCCGATACAAAGGTATAACGGTGCGCCCAGAAATAGGGATCGCTGCGCAGTCCGCGCCGCTTGTACGCGGTTGTCAGCTGCTCCGATGCGATGACAACAGCGATCAGGAGCGCGAGCGGCATCAGCGGGATGAAGCCGGTATGTCCGCCACCGAACAGGGTCACCGGGATGCAGAGCACCGCGAACGGCAGCGACAGATAGTGCCGCCCGAGCGCATAGAGCACGTCGATGCGGCCCGCGAAGATGGCGCGCTCGTCGTTCGGATTCTGCTTGGCGGCAACGGCCATTGAAGGTATCCCTCGCCAAAGCCTAGCTTTGTCCCCTTTCCATTCGCTTAAGGTTAAGGTTTTCCAATGATTTCCGGCGATCCGCTGTTGCGCGAAGCGGCCCTCAAGGCCCGCGCCTGGCCGTTCGAGGAAGCGCGCAAGGTCCTGGCGCGCGCCGAACGCCGCGCGGCGAAAGGCCAGCCGGTAAACGAAGTGTTGTTCGAGACCGGCTATGGCCCGTCCGGCTTGCCGCATATCGGCACCTTCGGCGAGGTCGCGCGCACCACCTGGGTCCGGCGCGCCTTTGAGCTCATGTCGCCCATCAAGACGCGGCTGATCTCGTTTTCCGACGATATGGATGGTTTGCGCAAAGTGCCGGGCAATATCCCGAATGCGGAGCTGCTCGAGGCCAATCTTGGCAAGCCGCTGACGTCGGTGCCCGATCCGTTCGGCACGCATGACAGTTACGGCGCGCACAACAATGCGCGCCTGCGTGCCTTCCTGGACCGGTTCGGTTTCGACTATGAGTTCCTGAGTTCGACCGATTGCTACCGCAGCGGCCGTTTCGACCAGGCGCTGCTGGCGGTGCTCGAGCACTACGAAACGGTGCGCGACATCGTGCTGCCGACCTTGGGTCCGGAGCGGCGGGCCACCTATTCGCCGTTCCTGCCGGTCTCGCCGAAAAGCGGACAGGTGCTGCAGGTGCCCATCCTCGAATGGAACAAGAAGACCGGCACCATCGTCTTCGAGGACGAAGGCGAAAAGACCGAACTTCCCGTGACCGGCGGGCATGTGAAGTGCCAGTGGAAGGTCGATTGGGCGATGCGCTGGTACGCGCTCGGTATCGATTACGAAATGTCGGGCAAGGATCTGATCTCGTCGGTCGAGCTTTCGACCAAGATCACGCGCGCGCTCGGCGCCGAACCACCCGAGACGCTGAATTACGAACTCTTCCTCGACGAGCATGGCCAGCGCATCTCGAAATCGAAGGGCAATGGCCTGTCGGTCGACGAATGGCTGACCTATGGCCCCGACGAGAGCATCGCGCTCTATATGTTTCAGAAGCCGCGCGCAGCCAAGAAGCTGTACTTCGACGTGATCCCGAAGACGGTGGACGAGTACATCACCTTTCTCGAGAAATTCCGGGAAGAAGGCGTGGAGGCGCAGCTCGAGAATCCGGTCTGGCACATCCACAACGGTAAGCCGCCGTCCGAAACCTATCCGGTCAGCTTCGCGCTGCTGCTCACCCTGGTGGCCGCCTCGAACGCGCATGAGCGTGATCTGTTGTGGGGCTTCATCCGCGCCTATGCGCCCGAAGCCAACCCCAAGGACAATCCGGGGCTCGACCGTCTCGTTAGCTATGCGCTGCGCTACTACGAGGACTTCGTGAAACCGACGAAGCAGTACCGCGCACCGACGGAGAAGGAGCGTGCCGCGCTCGAGGATCTCGCGGCTGTGCTGGACAAATTCGGTAACGAACGCGATGCCGAGAAAGTGCAGTTCGAGGTCTATGAGGTGGGTAAGCGCCACACCTTCGATCCGCTCAGGGACTGGTTCAAGGCGATCTATGAGGTTGTGCTCGGGCAGACGCAGGGGCCGCGCTTCGGGTCCTTTGCCGCGCTGTTCGGTTGCACAGAAACCGCCGCGATGATCCGCAGAGCGCTTGCAGGTCCTGCGTGAGGCGTCTTCTCGGCGCGATATTACTGGCCGTGTTATTCGGAGGCTCCGCGCAAGCGGCCGACGATGCGCGCGCGCTTTACCGCCAAGGCCAATACGAGCAGGCGATTGCAATGGCCTCGGCCGAAAACAGCGCCGGTGGCTTTGCACTTGCCGCGCGTGCGGCGCTGGCGGAAGCAATGGTGCGCTCGCCGTGTCTGGATTGTCTGAAACGCTCAGAGACTCTGGCGCGCAAATCCATTTTCATGGATGGCGGTCTGGCGGACGGTCATGTCTTTCTCGCTACGGCGCTCGGCTATCAGGCGCGCGTTGTCGGCATGGTCCGTGCGCGGCTCGCGGGGTACGCCGAAGAGGCCAAGACGCAACTCGACGAAGCCTTGCGGCACGATCCGCAGAACCCCTGGGCGCTGGCCGCGCTCGGCGGATGGCACGTCGAGATCGTGCGCGGCGGCGGCGCAACCCTCGCGCGGTGGCTCTATGGCGCGAACGTGCCGGCGGGGCTTTCGTGCTTTGAGAAAGCGTTCAAAGCCGCGCCCGACAACATCGTGTTGCGCTATCAATATGCGTTGTCGCTGGGCGGGCTCGATCCCGTTCTCTATCGCACTGCGATCGGCGATGCGCTGATGCGTGCGGATAATGGTGCCCCGGTCAGCGCCTATGACAGGTTCGCGCAAAAGCGCGCGCATGAATTGCTGATGGTACTCAAAAGCGGCGATCAGGCCGCGTTCAGCCGCATTGTCCGGCGCGATCAGGGATATCCCTGAACCTAAATGCTGCCGCTCGACGTCGTTCCGTAGAATTCGCCGATGCGGGTGGTCAACGCGCGCACGAGATCGCGTTCCGCCTCGCTCAGGAACGGTGTCCAGATGTCGAAGATCAACACCGCGCGGGGCAGGTCGCTGTCGTTCCAGGCTTCGTGATTGATGGAATCGTCGAACACGAATGCCTTGCCGGCATGCCATTCGCGTGTTTCACCGCCGACGCGGAAGCCGCAGCCGGGCGGCACGACCAGTGCCAGATGCACCACCAGCCGCGTGTTCACCGGCCCCGTGTGCGCCGGAATCCGGCTTTTGGCATCGAGCAAGGAGAACATCGCTGTCGGTCCGCTGCCGGGCACGTCCCAGCGCGGCCGGGCTTCGAGGGCGGCGACGGTTTTCGGACAGCGCGCAATGTGTTCGGGGAACGCCTTGCCTTCGCGCCACAGCGAATAGACACCCCAGCGGCGCGAGTGATTGAGTTCGCGCCATTGATCCATGGGCAGGCCCTGTGGGTCGGCGACGTACGGATCCAGCACCGCCGAACCTTCCGACATCACGTCGAGAAATTCGTTGCGGATGCCGTCCGCCGCGGCTTCGATTCCATCGAGCCATGGGAAATCAGCGCGCTCGTAGAACTCGATGGCTGGAAGTTCGGGGAAGTACATGAACGTCGGCTGCTGCCGCCAGATGCGCCGCTTCTGCAGCATCGTGTCGACGCATTTGTCGAAGCGGCTGAGCGATTGGTCGGCATGGCGCGTGCGCAACGCCTCGAGCCCTTCGGCGACGTAGCTTTCAAGCGCCCTCGCGTTCGCATCGACAACCTGCTGCGCCTGCTGGAGCGGAGCCTCCATCCAAGGCGGTGGCTGGAAGCTCGGCGGAAGAATCTGCAACAGCATGCGATAGGTCATCGCGGCCGTCCGCGTGCGGCCCTGCGATGTCTCGATGTCTCCCTTCTCCAGTAGGGCGCTCAGATTGTTCGGTTCGACCTTCAGAACCTGTTCGAGTGCCATCAGCGCGTCGTCATTGCGGCTCAGCGCGCGCTGCGTGAGGGCGAGATTGAACCAGGTTTCCGCATGCGACGGATGAGATTTCGCTATCCGTTCCAGAAGCGCACGCGCACCCGTTGCGTTACCGGATCTCAGCATCCGTAGCGCGGCTTCATTCAGCACCAGCGGATGCTTCGGCGCCTCGCACTCCGCTTGTCGCAGCAGGCGATCTGCTTCCTGCGCGCGCCCGAGTTCCGCCGCCTGACGCGCCGAAATTACAAGCGAACGAATCCGTTGATCAGTGGCCGGCGCGGCTGCAAGCGCGGCTCCGCTCATGTGATGCCCAAGGATATTGTCGATGCAGTTCGGACAATAACGTGCGGACATTGCGAGTGGATGCGGCGAGGCATCACGTCGGTGTGAAAATCTTATCAATGTGTCGTGATCAACAATCGCGGACACGTAACCGATAAATTCGCGCGCAAGTTCCCGCTGATGTTTCACATATGCATTTTTTGCACGAGGGATATTCGACGCTGATGAAGCTCGAAAGCAGTGCTACTGGCTCGCCCAGATGATGCGGTGGACGAAAACGATATCGGGGAGCGGGAAGGTTCTGTCTTCGTAAGCCGGATTCAGCGATTTGAGTTCGATCCGCTGTGCCGTCATGCGCGCCAGCAGCTTCGCCATCACTTCGCCTTCATATGTTTTGACGACGACGCGGTCGCCGCGGCGCGGCGTGGTTGTCGGAGAAACAACGATACGGTCGCCGTCGCGATAAACCGGCACCATGGAATCACCGGTCACCTCGAGCGCGTAAGCATGCTCGTCGGCGAGTTCCGGGAAAGCGATCTCCTCCCAGCCGCTGCCAACGGGAAATCCCGCATCGTCGAAATAGCCGCGGCTTCCGGCCTGTGCCATGCCGATCAGCGGGATCATCCGTGAGCGCGTGGCACCGCCTTCGACCAGGCTGACAAACTCGTTTAGGGAGGCGCCGGTGGCGGACAGGACTTTCGACACGCTCTCCGTCGAGGGCCAGCGGAGCTTTCCGTTGGCGCCGCCGCGCTTGCTCTTGTTAAAAGTCGTCGGATCGAGGCCTGCGAGTTTGGCGAGACCCGAAGGGGAGAGATCGTTGCGCGCCGCAAGCGCGTCGATCGCGCTCCAAATTTGTTTGTGCGTCAGCATGGCGTTATAAGAAAGTGGTCCAGAGGAAGGTCAATATTCCTACCTTAAGACCGTTTTTGGCGACGGGTCCAGAAGGATTTTCATGATCGATTTTGCAGCCCGAGCACTGGCCGTTCTGCCCGCGGAGACCGCGCACCGGACCACCGTGCGGCTAACGGGGCTGGCCGGGCCGTTTCTGGCCGGCGCTAAGAAGGACGATCCACGGCTAAAGGTCCGCGCTTTCGGGCTCGAATTCCCAAATCCGGTCGGTCTGGCAGCGGGCTTCGACAAGAATGCCGAGGTTCTGCACGCCATGGCGAAGCTGGGCTTCGGGTTTGTCGAGTGCGGCACGGTCACGCCGCGGCCACAGAAGGGCAATCCCAGGCCGCGTCTATTCCGCCTTCGGAAGACGGCGCCGTCGTGAATCGCATGGGCTTCAACAATCACGGCATGGAGCAGGCGGCGCGGAGGCTTGCGCGCCGCACGCGGCGGGGCATCGTCGGCATCAACATCGGCGCCAACAAAGACTCTGCTGACCGCATCGCCGATTATGCGGAGAGTTTTCAGCGCCTCGCACACCTTGCCGATTACGTGACGGTGAATGTGTCATCGCCCAATACGCCGGGCCTGCGCGGATTGCAGAACCGCGAGGAACTGCATCGCCTGTTACAGGTCCTTACCGGTTTTCGCGCGGATCAGACACACAAGACGCCGTTGTTGTTGAAGATCGCGCCCGATCTCGATGAGCCCGCGCTGGACGATATTGCCGCGGTGGTGACGGAGGCGGGCATCGAGGGCGTCATCGTGTCGAACACGACGATCGACCGTCCGGCATCGCTGCGCAGTCCGCATGCGCGCGAGAGCGGCGGACTTTCCGGCAAACCGCTGTTTGAGCCCTCGACGCGAATCCTGAAACAAATGCGTCAGCGGGTTGGTATGCGCCTTCCGCTCATCGGTGTGGGCGGGATCGCGAGCGGCGCCGACGCGTATGAGAAAATCCGCGCCGGCGCGAGCCTTGTCCAACTCTACACCGCACTCGCGTATCAGGGACCCGGGCTGGTCACGCGCATCAAGCGTGAATTGCTCGGCCTTCTCGCGCGTGATGGATTCGACAATATCTCTGCAGCGATTGGCACAGGCGCTTAGCCAAGCAGGAAATGGCCGCGAAAGCTGGCAACGGGCTTCGCGGCATCCTCCTGCCACATCTCTGCGCGTGCGGCGACGACGCGTCGTCCCTGGCGGACGATGAAGCCCCGCGCGTAACTGGGGAGCGCTCGCGCGCTGCGCAGATAGTCAATCGTGATGTCGACCGGCCTTGGTACCGTCGCGGCGCCCGTTTCCCAAATCGTTTGTACGAGCGCCGCGGTCTCCAGAAGCGAGCCGACGACGCCGCCATGCAATGCCGGCAAAACCGGATTGCCGATCAGCTTCGGATCGAACGGCATATCGAGGATCAGCGCGTCCTCCCCGATGTGCGCGGAAAGCCCGAGCCATGCGCAATAGGGCACCGCCGCCAGGAGCGCGTTCGGATCGGTCCGCTCTTTCCCCGCGCGTGTGAGAAGCTCCATCAGCGTCTCTCCATCTGCGGCGGCGTGTCGAAATGCGTGAGCATGAAAGTGGCGGTCGCGATCGCGACCGGATCATCACGCGTCGCCTGGAACGCGTAGCCGCGCGTGAACGCGACCTCATGTGCGATCTTCAGGCACTCCGACTCGATGATGAGGTCGGTCTCCGGCTGCGCCGGCTTCATGTAGTCGATGCGCAGATCGAGCGTGGCGATCATCGCGGGCATCCTGAGCGCCGAGCCGACCGCCATGCCGCAGGCCTGGTCCAACAGCGCGGTCAAGACGCCGCCATGGATCACGCCGGTGTCGGGATTGCCGACCATGAACGGCTGGAACGGCAGGCGGATGCGGCCATGACCGTCGGCGAAATTTTCGAGGGTGCCGCCGAGCGCCCGCAGGAAGGCAGTGTTTCCCATGCCTTTGCGCATGGCTGTCCGCCAGAAATCCGCCGATTCGCTCATATCCCGGTCTTAAGGCCGGTCGCGGGGAAGTCAAAGTTGACGAGTCGTCACGGATCGTTAGAGTCCGCCGCCCAAGGGGAGGAGCTGATGGAAGCCGCACTTCTGAAACCTGCCGCGCCGCGTGCCTCAGGAGGCAAGCGCGAGCAGACCAAGGTGCAGAACCGCCAGATCATCCTGGAGGCGGCGCGGGGCGTCTTCGCCGAGATGGGGTATGGGGCCACGACCGTGCGCGACATCATCCGCGCCACGCCCTTGGCGTCGGGCACGTTCTACAACTACTTCAAGTCCAAGGAAGAGATTTACCAGGCGATCCGCGACGAGGCGGCGCTGGCCATCCGCCCGCAACTTCGCGAGGAACGCCAGAAGGCCGCCACGGTGGAGGAGTTCATCTCTGCCACCTTCCGCACTTATTTCGAGGTCGTCACGCGCGACGAAGTGAATTTCCGCACCATCCGCCACAGCGCCGATGCCACGCGCATGCGCATGGACACGCCGGAAGTCATCGCCGGGTTCGAGGAGCTGCGCGAGGATATCGAGCAGGGCATCGCACGCGGCGTGTTCCCGCCGATCGATGCGGACTATCTGATGGCGTCGATCGTGGGCGTGGCGTTCGAGATCACCGAGCGCATCCTGCGCCGCGAAAACCGCGACGCCAGGGCGGCCGCCGATTTCGCGACGGCTTTGTTCCTCGGCGGCATCCGTGCGTTGCCGCATATCGGTGAGAGCACGCCCGCCAGCGACGCGGCATGAAGGCGCTGCTCTGTCGCGCCAACACAGACGATATCGGCACGGCGAAGATCGAAGACGTGAGTTTGCCGGATCTGGGCGAGCACGAAATACGCATCCGGGTGCGCGCGGCAGCCGTGAACTTCCCCGACATCCTGATGATCCAGGGCAAGTACCAGCACAGGCCGGAGCTTCCGTATGTGGTGGGCGGCGAGCGCGCCGGCGATGTGATCGCGGTGGGCTCCGGTGTGACACGGTTTGGAATTGGCGACCGCGTTGTCGGCGGTGCGTTGTTCGGGGGCTTCGCGGAAGAGGCGCAAGGGCCGGAGAGTTCCTATCGTCCGATTCCCGGCGATACCGATTATGCGACGGCTGCGTCTTTCACCGCGGCGTATCTCACGGCTTATGTCTCTCTTGTCCGCCGCGGCGAACTGCAGAAAGGCGAGACACTTCTGGTGCACGGCGCCGCCGGTGGCGTTGGGCTCGCGGCCGTCGATCTGGGCAAGTTGTTAGGAGCGACTGTCATCGCCACCGCGTCAAGCGAAGAGAAGCGCGCATTCCTCAAGGACTACGGCGCCGATCATGTGTTGCCTTCGTCGGGATTTCGCGAGGCTGTCAAAGAGTTGACCGGCGGCCGCGGCGCGGATTTGATCTACGATCCGGTCGGCGGCGATGTCTTCGACGAGAGCGTGCGCTGTATCGCCTTCGGCGGCCGCATCCTGGTCGTGGGATTCACCTCAGGCCGCATCCCGAGCGTCAGCGTGAACATGCCGCTGATCAAGGGCTTCTCGGTTGTCGGCGTGCGCGCCGGTGAATACGGCCGCAAATATCCCGAGAAGGGCCGCGAAAACATCGCGGAGATCGACCGGCTTCTGGCGGAAGGCATGATCCGCCCGCACATCCACGCGCGCTTGCCGCTAGCGCACGCCGTCGAGGCCATGGAGATGCTGACGACCCGCAAGGTCATCGGGAAAGTGGTGATCGAACCTTAAGAGGCCAGCGCGTTCAGCGCTGCCAGGATTGCATCCGTCATCTCTGCCGTGCCCACCTTGGTCATGCCGGGCTGCATGATGTCGGGGGTGCGGTAGCCTTCGGCGAGCACGCGGTCCGCGGCGCGTTCGAGGAGCTGCGCGTCTTCGATCCGGCCGAAAGAATAGCGCAGGCACATGGCGAACGAGAGGATGCAGGCGATGGGGTTGGCGAGGCCTTTGCCCGCGATGTCCGGCGCCGAGCCATGGATCGGTTCGTACAGCGCCGCCTGTTTGCCCGAGGGCTGCTTTGCGCCGAGCGACGCCGAAGGCAGCATGCCGATGGAGCCGGTGAGCTGCGCCGCTTCGTCCGACAGCACGTCGCCAAAGAGATTGTCGGTGACGATCACATCGTATTGCTTCGGATTGCGCACCAGCTGCATCGCGCAATTGTCGGCCAGCACATGGCTGAGTTCGATGTGCGGGAATTCCTGTTTGTGGACTCGCGACACGACCTCCCGCCACAGGACGCCCGTGACCATGACGTTCGATTTCTCGGCCGATGCCACGCGCTTTGAGCGCAAGCCCGCCAACTCGAACGCCACCCGCGCGATGCGCTCGATCTCGCGCGTTGTGTAAACCTGTGTGTCAACGGCGCGCTTCTGGCCGTCGGGTAACGTCGTCGTTTCCTTCGGCTCGCCAAAGTAAACGCCGCCGGTCAACTCGCGCACAATCAGGATATCGAGGCCGGATACGATCTCTGGCTTCAGCGTGCTGGCATCCTTGAGAGCGTCGAAGCACAGCGCGGGGCGCAGGTTGGCGAAGAGTTCGAGATCCTTCCTGAGCCGCAGCAATCCCTGTTCCGGCTTCTGATGGAAAGGCAGCGTGTCCCACTCTGGACCGCCCACCGCGCCGAACAAAACCGCGTCCGCCTGCTTCGCTTTTGCGATCGTCTCATCGGGACCGGGTGTGCCGAAAACCTCATAGGCGTTGCCGCCGATGGCTGCGGTCTCGGTCTGGAAGGCGAAATTGCGGTTCTTCGCAAACCACCCGAGCACGCGCTGCGTTTCCTGGGTGACCTCTGGACCGATGCCATCGCCTGGCAGGAGAAGGATGCGGTAGGTCACAACCAGGGCGTCTGTGCTTTGCGGCGCGCTTCGAAGTCCGAAATCCGGGCGTCGTGGCGGAGCGACAGGGCGACGTCGTCCCAGCCGTTCAGCAGGCATTGCTTGCGAAACGGATCGATGTCGAATTTCACGCAGCCGCCATCCGGCCCGCGGATTTCCTGCTTCTCGAGATCGATGGAGATGATGGCGTTGGCGCCGCGGCCCGCATCGTCCATCAGCTTGTCGATGTCTTCCTGAGGCAACCGGATCGGCAGGATGCCGTTCTTGAAACAGTTGTTGTAGAAGATGTCGGCGAAGCTCGGCGCGATCACGCAGCGGATGCCGAAATCGAGCAGCGCCCATGGCGCATGCTCGCGAGAGGACCCGCACCCGAAATTGGCGCCGGTCACCAGAATCTGCGCGTTTTTGTAGGCAGGCTTGTTGAGCATGAAATCCGGATTCTCGCTGCCGTCCGGATGCGAGCGCATTTCGTGAAACAGCGCTCGGCCCAGCCCCGTGCGCTTGACGGTCTTCAGAAACTGCTTGGGGATGATCATGTCGGTATCGACGTTGATCATGTCGAGTGGGGCGGCGACACCGCGGAGCTGCCGGAACGGTTCCATGGCTTCGACGTTAGCGGTGGTGCCCCATTGTCTCAAGTTAGAACTGTTCAAAACATGGGGCATCGCTGTTACGGTCGCTGCTCCAAATTGTCACGCCAAATTGTCACGGAGGCCCCATGTCGAGTGAAGTCCTGCACGTTCCACGCGAGCGCCTGTCCAAGCAGACGCTGATGCTGCATTACGCGATCGTTTCGCTGATGGAGGAGCTGGAAGCGGTCGACTGGTACCGCCAGCGCGCCGACGACACCGACGATACCGAACTCAAATCCGTCCTCCTCCACAACGCGAACGAGGAAATCGAGCATGCCTGCATGGTGCTCGAGTGGATTCGCCGCAACGAACCGCGCTTCGACAAGGAGCTGAAAGAATATCTCTTCACCACGGCGCCGATCGTGCAGGTGGAAAAGATCGCAGAAGGCAAGGACAAGGATTAAGCGAGGCCTTCAAGCGGCTCGGTATCGTGGAAGCGGGTGAGATCGACCACCCGCTGGCCCTTCGGCGTCAGGTAGAGCACGTCCACGAAGCGGTGGTTGCGGACGAGATCGTCAGGGCTATAGGAATAGCGGGCGTAGATGGTCTCGGCCATCGTGGCATCCGCACCGGAAAGAAGGGCCACCAGTTCGATCTGCCGGTCGATCAGATCTTGTTCCGTCAGGCCGAAGAGCGGGCTCGTTTCGTCGATGACGTGCATGATCGTCCAGGACAATGCAAAGAGCGACGTGCGCGCGCGCATCAGCTTCAGTTCTTCGAAGCGGCGCATCACGATCCCTTCGTGGCTCGCGTGCTGGCGCGCCAGCGTGACCGTCATGGATGCGTCGAGGATTTGATTGCCGCGCTGATTGGCTGTGCGGAACATCAGGGTGGGCACGCCGTCGTAGGGCGCGATCACGGCAACTTTCGAAAAGACGACGCGTGCAAAGGGGCGCGAGAAGCGCGCGAAGATCATACCGGTGAACAATGCCAGCACGACGTAGCCCACGAACGCCTCGACGATCACAAGTGTGTTCACATACGTCGATTTCGGCACCATCACGCTGTAGTTGATCGAGCCGATGGTCTGGGCGCTGAAGACAAAAGCGTCCCAGAAATTTCCGCGCCGGGCATGCTCGATGCCACCCGGATCAGCCATATACACCAACGCAAATACCGCGTTGACCGCTGCGAACGCGACGCCGAGTCCGAGAAAGAACACTACCCACGGCACGCTGAGCACGGCGTGATAGAAATCCGTGAAGCGGCTCTTATCCTGCCCCTTTATGATCGCAACACGTTTGTGCGTGGGAAGCGCGCCCGGCCGGAATGCGGGTTTGGTCGAGAGCGGGACGTTCTTCTCGCTCATGGCCGATTGTCGATCCAGCGCAGCGCTTTGGAAAGGGCCGTACGGCTGGTCCGCTTCGCGGGCCGGGACGGCGGCGCGGTGATTTCCAAAACGATGCCGTTGGGGTCTTCGAAATAGAGCGAACGCTGCGGCCCGTGCGTTTCCTCCCAGAATTCGATCTGCGTTTTGGCGAGCTTCTTGCGCCAGCGTTCCAGCCGCGGGACCGAACTCTCCGAAAAGGCGAGATGGCGCACGTCGCGGGCAAAACCATCGGCCGATGGACGCCTGGCGCCGCGCAGGTTCACAAGCACGATCTCACGTCCGTCGCCCGCCGCGAAGAACATCATCAGCCAAGGGTACCCGCCCCAGTCCGCGCCGCTATAAGTATCGACCAGCGAAAATCCCATCACGTCGCGATAGAACGCAAGGCTCGCCTTCGCATCCCACACCGGAAACACGATGTGATCGGTCTTGAGCAATCAATATCCCCGCGCCTTCAGATAGGCCGTCCATCTGGCGCGGTGTTCGCGCCCGAGCTCGTGAAGGTAATCCCAAGTATAGAGGCCAGTATCATGTCCGTCGTCGAAGCGGATCCGGACGGCGTAGTTGCCAACCGGCTCCAGCGCCACGATTGTAACATTCTCCTTGCCGGTGACGATCTGCTTCTGGCCCGGACCGTGACCTTGAACCTCGGCACTCGGCGATTCCACACGGAGGTACTCTGCGGAAAGCGCATGGCGCTCGCCGCTGTCGAACGCAACGGTCAGCGTCTTTTTCGCCGGATCGACACGGAGTTCGGTCGGCCAGGGGCGGGAGGCAGGGGCCGTCACTTCGCGTCGCGTTCGGCGTCGCTGAGTTCGCGCGCCTCGCCCGGAAGCATGATCGGTATTCCGTCGCGGACGGGATAGGCCAGGCCGGCACTGCGGCTTACCAACTCCTGCCGCTCCCGGTCATAGACGAGCACGCCTTTGGTCACCGGGCAGACCAGTATCTCGAGCAGTTTGGAATCCGGTTCCATGATAGCCCCTAATTTACCGATGCCGGCCCTACCGGCGCGATACCCGAGATTTCGAGCAGCGCCACAAGGATCGCGACCCGCTCCTCCCATCCGCGCGCTTCCAGAAGTGCCTGCTTTTCAGTCGGCTCGAATGGACAGAGCATGGAAAGCGCGTTCACCAGCGTTTCGGCCGGCGCGTTCATCACACTTTGCCAGTCGGCCTTCATGTCGCGGCGCGAGAGATAGAGTTTCAGCGCGGTCAACAGACGGTCGCGCGGAAATTCGGCGTCCTCCGCCATGGCGAGATCGCCGGCGAACCGCGCGAAATCCGCACGCACTTGTCGGAAGGCGGTGTCTGCCACCAGCTCTTCGACCCAACGAAAGCGGCATATGCCAGTGAGCGTAATCAGGTAGCGGCCGTCATCGGTCTCGCGATAGGCGGTGATTCGGCCGGCGCATCCCACTGAAGAGAGTTCGGGCTTCAAGGTCTTCTCTTCGTGCTCGGTGGGCTGGATCATGCCGATCAGCCGTGAGCCCGCGAGCGCCGCATCCACCATCGCCAGATAGCGCGGCTCGAACACGTTGAGCGGCAATTGCCCACGCGGCAGAAGTACCACGCCTGTCAGCGGAAACACCGGCAATATCGCCGGCAGATCGTCGATGTTGTGATAGCGGCCCGTCATGAAAACAGGATCGAGGAGAGCTTGCGCCGGGCCGCGATCGTGCGCTCGTCGGTCGGGCCCATCGCCTCAAACAGCGTAACCAGATGCTTGCGCGCTGCCTCATCGTTCCATTTGCGGTCGCGGCGGACAATCTCGAGCAACTCGTTGAGCGCGCCTTCACGATCTCCGCCGCCGTCGAGCGCGAGCGCGAGATCATAGCGCGCCTGATGGTCAGCCGGATTGGAGGCGAGCTTCTCGCGCAGCGGAGCGGTGTCTGGCGCGTTTGCCGCCTGTTCGCGGAGTTTCAGTTCGGCTTCGACGGCGCGGATCGCCTCGTCGCCGGCGCCGTCGGGACGCACAAGCTGCAGCGTGGTCTTCGCGCGCTCCAGATCGCCGCTCTTCAGGTAGCAGCGCGCCAGTCCCGCCACCGCTTTGGGATGGCCGGGCTCGTCCTGCAGGACATGCGCGTAGGCCTGTGCGGCCATGCCCATATCGCCGGCGTTGAATGCTTCTTCCGCGGCGGCGAGCACTTCTTCCGCGTGATCGTGACCGCCATGACCGCCGCTCAGTTGCTGCACGAAGGTGCGAATCTGGCTTTCCGGAATCGCGCCCATGAATCCGTCGACCGGCTGACCATCCTTGAAGGCATAAACCGTGGGTATCGACTGGATGCGAAGCTGCTGCGCGATCTCCGGGTTCTCGTCGATGTTGATCTTGACGAGACGCACCGCGCCATTGGCTTCGTTCACCGCCTTCTCGAGCGCGGGGCCCAACTGCTTGCACGGCCCGCACCACGGCGCCCAGAAATCGACGACCACAGGCACGGCGCGGCTCGCATCGAGCACATCAGCGGCGAAGGTCTCGATGGAGCTGTCTTTTATATAAGGCCCCGACGCACTTCCTTCACCGGAAGCGCTTGCCGGTTTTGCCGAAGCTATGGGCCGCCCGCCTGGGCCGATCAATGCCATTTCCGTTCTTTCCAATTATTAAAAGCCACTTGTCCGGGCCGAAACATGGGCACTTGCAAGGCCAAAGAAAAGGCCTGCGTCCCGGTCCGTCCGCCCCTATTATAACGCGGCAGAAGGCGGGTGGTATGCACCGAGCCGTCCCTCCAGTCCGGTGCGGATGGAAGACCATTCGCTGGCCAAAATCGAGAAATAGACCGAATCGCGGAAATAGCCCTGCGGCATCCACATATGGCCGCGCAAAATGCCTTCTTCTTTGGCGCCGAGTTTGAGCAGCGCAGCACGGGAACGGGCGTTGCGCGCATCTGTCTTGAACTCGACACGATTGTAATGTGCGGCGAAGGCATTCTCGAGCAGCAGATACTTCGCCTCCGGGTTCACCGGACCGCCGCGCGCGCCGGTCGTGTACCAGGTGAACCCGATCTCTACGCGCGCATCGCTTGGCGCGATATTGAGATAGGAGCTTGAACCGACGATCGCGTTATCGGCGAGGTGGCGGACCACGAAGGTGATCAGGCGGCCTTTGGCGTTTTCTTCCACCATCCACGGCAGGCGCGTGGTGAAACCCTTGTCTGGATCGACGGGGATATAGGTCCACGTCTCCGGATCGGCGGCGGCGCGCAGCAGCTCTTCGTGGTGACGCTCTTCCAGCGGTTCGAGTGCAATGAAGCGGCCGGTAAGCGTGCGCGGTCCAAGCGAGGCGACCGGTGTCATGTGGCCTCCGGAAGCGTCACGATCTGCGGGACGTGTCCGCAGGCGGCGATGAACTTCAGAAGATCGGCGGCGGTAACCGCAATCGTCCGGTCGTTGCGGAGTGGATGGAAATTGAGCGGGTCGAGTTCCAGCATCGCCTTGTCCAGCACCACGCGGACCTTGTGCCCGGGATCGTTGATCAGCGCGAACGGTGTGACCGAGCCGGGCGGAACGACGAGCGTGGCGATCAGCAGCTCTCCCGAACCGAACGAAAAGCGCGGCGCGCCGATCTGCTTCGACAATCCGTTCAGATCGAAACGGAAATCGTCGCGCAGAACCACCAGCCACAACCCGCCCTTCTTGTCCTTCAGGAACAGATTCTTGGTGTGCCCGCCCGGCTGGACGGCGTTGACGATGGCTGCCTCCTCAACCGTGAAAACCGGTACGTGCTCATAGATTTTCCACGCGATGCCAAGTGCGCGCAGGCGCTCGTAGAGCGTCTGCTCGCGAGTTTCGGGAGAGGGGAGTTCGGTCACGACGAGATCCACCTGTCATCCCCGGCCAAGTATCACGAAGTGATACGAGGGGAAGGGGACCCAGGTAGCGAAAACGGCGCACCCTGAAAAGAGTACGCCGTTCAATACAGTCAGGGTTACAATACCTGGGTCCCCTTCCCTCGGACCGCTCGCGTTGCGAGCGATCCTCGCCCGGGATGACAGATGGTCTCTACGGCACCAGGCGCTTGATCCATTCCGGCAGCGCGAAGGACGCGGCGTGGACGGCCGGGTTGTAGTAGTCGGTCTTGAGCTTCGTTTTCTTGTACGCCGCCGCTGCGCGTTTGATTCCCGCCGGTGTGCCGAGCTTGGCGCCTTTGGCCGCCCAGGAGAGCGCCATGAAGCCGCCGATATAGGTGGGAACGACCGTCAGATAGAGTCCGGATTGTGGGAAGAAACCTGCCAGTTCGTTCAGGGCCTCGGTGATCTCCCAGGGCTGGTAGAACGGCACGCCGGTCTGGAACGTGGCGAATCCGCCGCGTTTCAGCGCGCCCTTCACACGGTCATAGAAGGTGTCGCCGAACAGCGCTTTGCCAGGCCCGACGGGATCGGGACGGTCGGCGATGATGAGGTCGAAGCGGCCTTTGGACTCTTTCCGGCCGAGATATTCGAAGGCGTCGGCGATCTCGATCTTGAGCCGCTTGTCCTTGAACGCTTTGGCGTTGATCTCCGGGAACAGCTTCTTGCACAGCTCCACGACGCGGCCATCGATGTCGACGAGCACCACTTCCTTGACGCCTTTGTGCTTCAGCGCCTCGTCGGCGATGGAGAGGTCGCCACCGCCCACGATCATCACGCGCTCGACCTTGCCATGCTCCAGCATCGGCAAATGTGTCAGCATTTCGGCATAAGCGCTTTCGTCGCGCGTCGTGATCTGGACGATGTCGTCGAGCGTCATGACACGCCCGTTAGACACCGTGTCGAAGATCTTGATGTGCTGATATTGGCTCTTTTCGTCGGCGAGCGGCTTGCCTTTCAGCTCCATGCTCTGCGCATAACCCTTGTGCAAACGCTCCTGAACGATGCTCGGCATGGGCGACTCCTGTTGCGGCGGGCGCTCGAAAAAAGCGCGCCCGTATAGGGCGTGTACGGAGCGCTGTCTACCGTCGTCACGCGCGAGAGATTTGTGACAGTGCGTGGCGAGCGCGAAACGCACGCAAGAAATAATTTCCGCTGAGCCCAGAAAATTCTTGCGTAGAGGGGGAACGTCCCTATATTCGGCCCGTTCCTTCGGGGACAAAGCGGCGTGACGGCCTTCCGTCTACGCCGCTTTCTTCTTAAGGCGCGTCCGGAAGTCCGTAAGGCCAAGGCGCAGGTGTCAACTCTTAACTGGGTAGGTGCCCGAAATGGCTAA
>Ga0105239_10001630_pt1 | contig 29606 bp, 21 predicted proteins | sample KBSC44metaG_FD_92761 | JGI IMG/M metagenome (GOLD analysis project Ga0105239, IMG submission 92761) | Corn rhizosphere microbial communities from Kellogg Biological Station, Michigan, USA - KBS C4-4 metaG | ecosystem: Host-associated > Plants > Roots > Rhizosphere > Soil | place: Michigan, USA...
GGACCTGGCAGCGGACTGTGCGCTCGACGGTGCGTTCTACGCGACAGGGCAGCGCTGCACGGCTTCGTCGCGCCTGATCGTCGAGGACAGCGTTCACGATGCCTTCGTCGACCGCCTCAAGGAGAAAATGGCGCGTCAGGTCGTGGGCGATGCGCGCGCCGGCGACACCACAATCGGGCCGGTCGTCGATGATCGTCAGTTGCAGAGCAATCTCGAGCATCTGGCCCGAGCGCAGGCGGAGGGTGCCACGCTCGCCGCGGGCGGAGAGCGGCTACGGCGGACAACGAATGGCTTCTACCAGGCTCCCGCCTTGCTGACCGACACGACAGAGCACATGCATATCAATCAGGACGAGGTCTTCGGCCCGGTCGCGTCGGTCATCCGCGTAACTGGGTTCGACGAGGCTCTCGTGGTCGCGAATGGGGTCCGCTTTGGGCTCGCCGCAGGCATCTGCACGACCTCACTCAAGCACGCGTCCCGTTTCCGGCGAGATGCCCAGGCGGGCATGGTCATGGTCAACCTCCCCACCGCGGGCGTCGACTATCACGTTCCATTCGGCGGGCGAAAGGGTTCAAGCCATGGTCCGCGCGAGCAGGGCTCCTATGCCGCTGAATTCTATACGACCGTCAAAACCGCTTATGTTCGCCCGTAAGGAGAAACCTCGTGGCGCTATCGCCGGATATCATCCAGCAGCTCGCCGCCTCACTCGATGAGGCCGAACGCACGCAAACTCAGGTAGACCATTTCTCGATCGCGCATCCCGATATGACAATGGATGATGCCTATGCGATTCAGAATGCATGGGTTGAAGCCAAGATCGCGGACGGACGTCGCCCGATCGGTCACAAGATTGGTCTCACAAGCCGAGCCATGCAGCGAGCCGGGAACATCACCGAACCCGATTATGGCACTCTCCTCGATGACATGTTGTTTGCCGATGGCGGCGAGATCCCCACCAAGCGCTTCATTGTGCCGCGGGTCGAGGTCGAACTGGCCTTTATCCTGAAGAAGCGCCTTGAGGGGCCGTATTGCACGATCTTCGAGGTTCTCTCCGCGACCGATTACGTCGTCCCCGCCATCGAACTGATCGACGCACGCATCCGCCAGGTCGATCCTGCCACCGGGGCAACGCGTAAGGTCCTCGATACGATCTCCGACAATGCGGCGAACGCCGGTATCATCATGGGAGGGCGGCCGATCCGGGCGCACGATTTGGATCTTCGCTGGGCGTGTGCCATCGTCTCGAGGAACGGGGTTATCGAGGACTCAGGTGTCGCCGCGGCGGTCCTGAACCATCCTGCCAATGGCGTGGCCTGGCTGGTCAACAAGCTCCACCCCCATGGCATCACTTTGGAGCCGGGCGAAATCGTCCTGGGAGGGTCGTTCACGGCGCCTGTCGCGGCGCGAGTAGGCGACACTTTCCATGTGGATTACGGACCGCTTGGTGCTGTGTCCTTCCATTTCAGCTAGTTAAGCCGTGGCGATGATCCAAAAGCGCCGACCGGACTCGACGTGGACCGGCCTGTGCGCTTTCGCATGCTGCTTCGTCATCGCCATGTTCGAAGGTTTCGACATCCAACTCGTCGGCGTCGCCGGCGCACAGCTCGCAGGGCATTTCGGCTTCGCACCCAACATCCTGGGGCTGATGTTCAGTGCAAGTCTGTTGGGCCTGTTCCTCGGGGCCTTGCTCGGTGGAAGGTGCGAAGCGCGCTGGGGCGCAGCGAGAGTGTTGACCGCCTCGATGTGTGCCTTCGGAGCGATGACGGTCGCCACCGCATTCGCCTGGGACGGCTTCAGCCTGATAGGTTTTCGTCTTTGTACCGGCGTCGGCCTGGGCGCCGCGATGCCAAATCTCATTCTGGTGGTCACGAGAACCGCTCCAGAGACATGGCGTCGTACGCTGACGACCCTGTTGTGGGCAGGAACGCCGATCGGGGGCATCCTCGTAGCGCAATGTGGCGCTGCCGGTCTTTCATGGCGAACCATGTTTGCGATCGGTGGTCTGCTGCCGATGCTGTGCGCTCCCATCGTCATGGCGCTGATCACGGATCATCCTAGCCGACCGCCGGCGCGATGCGCTGCGCAGGTGGACGATGCCTGCCCGACGATCGCGGCGCCGTCACGATGGGTGATGGTCGCCGCTGGAACATGCTTCTTCTGTACGCTGCTGGCGCTCTACACCCTTCTGAATTGGCTACCGATCCTGCTGCGAGATTTGGGCCTGACGCCAGCGGAGGCGGCGCAGGGGGCGGCAATTTTCAACTCTGGAGGACTCGCCGGTGCATTGCTTCTCGGGGTGCTGCTGCGGTTTCTGCGACCCGCTCACCTCCTGCCTTTCATCTACGCGGCTTTCGTGATCGCGTTGCTGCTGCTGGCGTTACCCTCATCATCTTCTGGGGCACGTCTCGTTGCAGTGGGTACCTGCGGCTTGGCCGTCATCGGCGGACAATACGCGCTCTATGGCGTCGTCGGTACGCTCTATCCGGTGCATTCGCGCACCCGCGGCGTCACGATGGCTGTTGCATCAGGCCGGCTCGGGGCATTGATAGGTCCCTTGCTGGCAGGGCTCGTACTCCAAGTCGGCCTCGGTAGTCAGCTTGCCCTGCTCTCGCTCGCCCCGATCGCCATCATCGCTGGTCTGGCGTCATATGTTATGACGCACCCATTATCGGTTAAGCGAAAGCCGACCGAGTGAACGGGGACACGGCATGACGACTGCCTGAGATTTATCGGATCGTCTCACTCGCCCACATGGCGAACGTCATGGTCGGGCCGATCGACGCGCCGCACCAGCATTTCCAAAACCCATCACCGATGCGGCATCATCGTCGCAGGCGTACAGCTCTGATATTGAAGCGCCGTCGTGATCCAGCAGGCAGGCCTGTTCGTCGATCGCGAGCAGAGCCCGGGTACGATTGGCGAGGCGTTGAGTGGCACCTGTGAGATCGTCCCAAGGCATGGGTTTGGTTCATGTCCCGCGCGCCACCATTGAAGCGCTGATGCACACACCGCCGCGGCCGCATTGGTGGTCTAAGCAGCTTTTGGCGCCGTCGTTGATCTGCTGAACCGACGGTTCCGGTTCCAACCAAACATGGCTCTCCATCGCTCGTCGCTGGCTCCACCACAGGACGGACACCCCCATGTTCGAGCGTAACAACCGATTAGTGGCAGGTTACGCATATCAATGTCAGCGTAACGACATAATTGAATATGCACCTCTTTAATTGCATTGTCAACGGTTGTGGTTGTTGATAAGTTCCACGAATCGCTGACCTCAAAAGGAGGCTGCGGGACACACGCCATATTAAGGGGGCTGGACCTATGCTCTGTAAATCTAAGGCTTATCTGTTCGGGACCGCCGCAGTTGTGCTGCTGCCCTTCTCCGCGCATGCAGGGGTGGTTCCGGTCGGGTCATCGGCTCCGCCGGCAGAAGCAGCGGCTCAGACCCCCTCGGCGGCCGCAGCAGCGGACGCTACTCAGGTAGATGGTCAGGCCGCAACCGACAGCCAGGCGAATGAATCGCGATCGGGTGACATCGTTGTCACAGGTTCCCGTATCTCGCAGCGTGGCTACACGGCACCGACCCCGGTCACCGTCGTGGACGCGGGCACGCTCGCGAACGCAGCGACCACGAACATCCCGGACGCGCTCAATAAGCTGCCGCAGCTGGCAAACTCGCGCAGCAACACGCAGAGCCCCGTGCTTGTCGCGAACGCGCCACTGGGAGGCAACTACCTCAATCTGCGCGGTATCGGTATCAACCGCGTCCTCGTCCTTCTCGACGGCCAGCGTCTCGCGCCGACGACCTTCGAAGGCGCGGTCGACACCAATATCCTTCCCCAGTTGCTGGTCAGGCAGGTCGACATCGTCACTGCGGGCGCGTCCGCAAGCTACGGCTCCGACGCTGTCACCGGCGTCGTCAACTTCATTCTCGACAAGAGATTTACCGGCCTCAAGGCAAACGCCAGCGCCGGCATCTCCGACCGAGGTGACGGCCCCTTCCAGCGTCTCGGGCTGGCGGCCGGGACGTCATTGCTGGACGATAAGCTGCACATTGAAGGCAGCGTCGAATATTTCCGCAATGGGGGCATCAATGCCAGCGGCAAGAACGAGCGCGCGGGCAATACTCCGATGGCGGTCGGCACTCTCGGTCTTGCCGGCGCTGCGGGCAGCGCTACCAATCCTTACGTCAACGTCTTCAATGCCCGTTTTGCCACACAGGCGTTCGGCAGTGTGATCAACACCGGCCCGCTGGCTGGTAATGCATTTCTTCCAGGGGGTGCTTTGGCACCCTTTAACGCCGGAACGAGGACCGGGACCGGCAACATCAACGTCGGCGGCGATGGCGCTTACCACAACCAGATGTGGCTGACGCCGCGCGTGACCAATCGGCAGGCGTTCGGCCGTGTAGGCTATGATTTTTCGGACTCGGTGAGTGGCTATGTCTTGGCCAATTACGCGTATTCCGACTTCAATCAGGTGAACCCCACCCAGTCGGTCAACGCCATCACCATCTATTCGGATAACGCATTCCTGCAGCAATCGCTGACCGCTGCACAGCGCGCACAGCTGGGCACAACCCCAAGCTTCTCGATCGGGCGCCGCCTGAACGAGGACGGCGGTCTAAAGGTTCATGGCGCCACCAAGAACTTCACTACCGGTGCAGGTTTGGACGGCCGGTTTGGCGGTGATTGGAGGTGGCGGGTCGACTACGTCCACAGCTATTCGCGTTTGACGGTACAACAGGATAACCAGATCCAGGTCCCGCGTTTTGCCGCGGCCGTGGACGCGGTTCGCGATAGCTCGGGTAACATTGTTTGCCGGGTTACTTTGACAAACCCGGGCCTCTATCCCGGCTGCGTCCCGATCAATTTGTTTGGCGCGGGTTCGCCGTCGGCAGCAGCGCTCCGCTATGTGTTGCAGCCGTCTTCGTTTACGGTTGAGAATACACTCGATGACGTCAACGGGTCGATCTCGGGTAGCCCCTTCTCGACATGGGCGGGCCCGGTGAGCATTGTCATCGGTGGTGAGTACCGCAAAGCAAAGTTCAACCAGACCAGCACGGCAGACCCGGCGATTCCAGTCGACTTCACCGGGCTGCGCTCGCCGATTGCAAACCGCCTGTTCAATAGTCAGCAGGTTGGCGTCGGTGCCGGGTCGAACAATGTGAAAGAGGCCTTCGGCGAAGTGGCGATTCCGCTGCTGAAGGATCTGCCGTTCGCAGAAAAGTTCGATCTCAACGGCGCCGTTCGGTATACCGACTACAGCACCAGCGGCGGGGTGGCGACCTGGAAGGGCGGCTTCAATTACATTCCTACCCCGGGAGTCCGGTTTCGTGGCACGATTTCCCGCGATATTCGTGCACCTACGCTTTACGAACTTTTTGCGGGAACGCAGATCTCTCGGCAAACCTTCACAGATCGCCAGACGAACACTACCAATGAGCTCATCACGATCGGGGGCGGAAATCCTAATCTGAAGCCCGAGATTGGCATCACGAAGACGGTAGGCATCGTCCTCACGCCGTCGTTCCTGCCCGGCTTCAGTGCATCAATCGATGCATGGGAGATCAAGATCAAGGGGGGCGTCGGAACGGTGGACCCAAATACGATCTTGACCCAATGCTTCGCCAATGCCGCGTCCCCATTCTGCTCGCAGATCATTCGTCCGATCTCGCCGACCGACACCTCGGCAGCCAATTTCCCGAGCCAAGTCAACGCGTTTAACATCAACCTTGCGAACGAGCGCTACCGCGGGATTGACTTCGACGTTTCGCAGCGTTTGATGATCGCCTCCGATACCAGACTCGATCTCCGGTTGTTGGCGTCCTATGTCCCGACACGCGACATCGCGACGATCCCGACTGCTCCAATACAGCATCAGGCTGGCGGTGTTGGTGTTAACGGCCCCAATGGGTTCCCGAAGCTCTTTGGCACCTTGCAGGCTAACCTGAACAGCGGTCCGTTTAACCTGTTCGTCGCAGAGCGCATGGTCGGGGCTATGGATCGTAACTGGAACCCTCTTCAGGTCTTTGTCCAGCATCACTATGGCTCTGTATTCTATACCGACATGACGGCATCGGTCGATCTTGGGGCATTTGCCGGCCGGGACACCGACGGGAAAAGCAACGCAACGCTGTTCTTCAACGTGAACAATCTGTTCAATCGGAAGGCGCCGCTGGTAGCAGACACCTCCAGTCCGGGGTTGAACTTCCCGTCCGCTCAGGCCGTCTATGATGTCGTCGGTCGTTACATGAGCGCGGGCGTACGGCTCAACTTTTGATGAGCAGCACCGACAACTGAAAGAAAAAGGACGGGGCAGGGAAACAATTCCCTGCCCTTGTTCATGCCAGCAATCGACAGCAGGCTCGGCAATGACAAGGAACCGCCAATGAAATCATCGCCGCGTCACGTTGGCCTCGCGCTCGCAATCGCTACTGCAAGCGTGCATGCTTCCGCCCAGCAGGCGACACCGGCTGCATCTACGAACGAGTCTCCGGATGCCCGCGCGACGCGCCTGATCGCGGCGATGACCCTGGACGAGAAGATTTCGCTCCTTCACGGTCACTTCCCTCGCATGATGCGGGTCCTGCCCGCCGATGTCGCCCCATCGGGGGGCTATTTTCCTGGCGTGCCCCGGCTTGGCATCCCTGCGCTTCGCGAAACGGATGCCAGCCTGGGCGTCGCCGAGAACGGCGCTTCGGGCAACGATGCCACGGCCCTGCCATCAGGAATGTCCCTTGCAGCGACTTGGAACCCTGACATCGCGCGCCGCGGTGGAACCATGGTCGCAAAACAGACCCGCCAGCGTGGTTACAACATTCTGCTCGCTGGCGGCGTCAATCTCACGCGGGACATCTACAACGGTCGCAACTTCGAGTATCTCGGAGAGGACCCCCTTCTCGCAGGCCGGATTGCTGGTGCGTCAATCGCTGGTATTCAGAGCCAGCATATCGCCTCGACGGTAAAGCACTTTATCCTCAACGCGCAGGAAACTGGCCGGCATGTGGTCGACGCGCAAATTGGCGAAGCTGCCTTGCGGGAATCTGACCTTCTGGCGTTCGAATTTGCGATCGAAGACGGCAGCCCTGCCTCGGTGATGTGCGCCTATAATAAGGTGAATGGCCGTTACGCCTGCGAGAACCCGGACCTCCTCAGCGGCATCCTGCGTAAGGACTGGGGATACAAGGGTTGGGTGATGTCCGATTGGGGGGCGGTTCATTCGGTGGCCGCTGCAAACATGGGACTTGATCAGGAATCCGGCCAAGAACTCGACAAGGATGTCTATTTCGGGGCACCGCTGAAGGCGGCTGTTCTATCGGGCATGGTCCCTCAGGCTCGCGTCGACGAAATGGTGCATCGGCTGTTGCGCAGCCTTTTTGCGGTTGGTGCGATTGATCCTCAAGCCTCGCTCGGTGCGGTTGATGTCGACGGTGACAATCCCGTGGCCTTGGCTGCGTCTGAAGCCGGTATCGTCGTGCTGAAGAACGACGCCAACATCCTGCCACTGGGAGCGAACGCTGGTCGGGTGGCAGTGATTGGCGGCCACGCCGATATTGGGGTCCTGTCGGGTGGTGGATCCTCGCAGGTGATCCCCTATGGTAGTGTTCGCCTGACTGCGCCGTCCGGCTATCCCGAGTCAGTAAAGGGACCGGTCTATCATCCGTCCGCCCCGCTCGGCGCCATCAAGCGACGCGCCAAGGGGGAAGTCCGTTTCGATGCGGGAACTGATATCGCCAGCGCTGTGGCCATAGCCAAGCAAGCCGACGTTGCCATCGTCTTCGTCGAACAGTGGGCGGTTGAGGGCGTTGATGTAAGCCCGCGCCTGTCGGGAAAGCAGGAGGCGTTGATCTCGGCAGTCGCGGCCGCAAACCGGAAGACGATCGTGGTCATGGAAACGGGGGGAGCTGTGCTTACGCCTTGGCGTAACAAGGTCTCCGGTCTGGTCGCGGCCTGGTATCCCGGCGGCCAGGGGGGGGAGGCGATCGCACGCATCCTGTTCGGTGAAGTGAACCCTTCGGGACGACTTCCCGTGACGTTTCCCGACAGTCTCGATCAACTCCCGCGAACCAGTCCCGCTGGTTTGGATCTGAACCCGGTACAACCACGCAGATTCTGGGAGTCGAAATCCTTCAGCGTCGATTACAAGGAGGGCGCGTCCGTCGGCTATCGGTGGTTCGCGGAGAATAATTACAAGCCGGCTTACCCATTTGGCTTTGGACTATCGTACACGACGTTCAGCTATTCTGATCTGGCAGTCGTCTCGTCGCGCCCGCTTAAGCTGGCTCTGACAATCAAGAATAGCGGATCGCGAACGGGGGAAGCTACAGCCCAGCTTTATCTTCAGCGAGCACCGCAGCGCATTCAACAACGGCTCCTTGGTTGGGCAAAAGCAAGCCTGCAGCCAGGAGAGGCGCGACGTGTCGAGATTTCCGTCGATTCTCGGTTGCTGGCGAATTGGGACGTCCGACGTCACCGGTGGCGGATCGCCTCCGGAGCATATCTGATCAATGCCGGCGATGATGCGAACGATAAGAGTCTGACGGTACGTGCGATGCTCGCATCAACAACTATAAGGCCCTGAGACAATGGCTAAGCGATTGACGTTTTGGATCGTCATTGCTCTATTTGCAGGCGTTCTGACCGGGTTGGCAGTCAATGGCTGGCTGGACGACGGGTCGCCGAGTGCGGCGACCCGCCTGAACGCTATCGTCGGCTATTTTTCGATCGGAACCACGCTCTTTCTGCGGTTGATCAAGATGATCATCGCGCCGCTGGTTTTCGCGACGCTGGTGGGCGGTATCGCGCAAATGGGCGATACAGCGGCGTTGGGACGCGTGGGCGCCAAGGCCATCGGGTGGTTCATCTGCGCGAGCTTGCTGTCGCTCAGCCTCGGGCTGGTTCTGGTCAACCTCATTCACCCCGGGATAGGCATCAACCTGCCGCTGCCCAGCGTAACAGCCTCGTCAGGCATTGGCTCAACCGGCTTCAACCTGGCGACTTTCCTCACCCACATCGTTCCCGCCTCGATGGTCGAGGCGATGGCCACCAACGAGATCCTTCAGATCGTCGTCTTCTCGATCTTCATCGGCATGGCCATCACCTCCGTCGGTGAGCGCGCAGCCCCGATCGTCCGAGCAGTCGATGGCTTGGTCGCCATCATGTTGCAGGTGACCGACTATGTCATGCGCCTGGCACCGATTGCCGTTTTCTGCGCGGTAGCCGCGACGCTGGCGGAGCGTGGTGCGAGCGTGATCGGTCAGCTCGCCCTATTCATGGCCAGCTTCTATCTTGGACTGATCATCCTTTGGACCATTCTGATCGCCGCGGGATTTCTGATTGTCGGCCCGTGCTTTCGCGAGCTGATGAGGCACGTCCGCGGGCCTCTCCTCATCGCATTCACCACCGCGTCCTCGGAGGCCGCCTACCCTCGGGTTCTGGAAGCGCTCGAGCGTTTCGGCGTTCCTCCCAAGATCGCCAGTTTCGTGCTGCCGCTGGGTTATTCCTTCAACCTCGATGGCTCGATGATGTATATGACGTTCGCATCGATCTTCATCGCCGAGGCTTATGGCATCCACATGCCGTTCGGCACCCAGATCGCGATGCTGCTATTCCTGATGATCTCCTCCAAGGGCATTGCGGCGGTGCCGCGTGCCAGTCTGGTCGTGATCGCGGCCGTTCTACCAGTCTTCGGCATACCCGAGGCCGGTCTGTTGCTCATCCTGGCGATCGACCACTTTCTCGACATGGGCCGCACAGCCACCAACGTCGTCGGGAATGCCGTCGCAGCTGCGATCGTAGCGAAGTGGGAGGGGGGCTCACTCCGGAAGATTCAGAGCGCTCGTCATCCGGTTGAAGCGAGACTTCCATCCAAACTGATTGACGATCGAAAGCGCGCCCGGGCGACCGTTCGACGAGTGACAGGAGACTGAAGTCTATGGTCGGATCGCTTTCGCGGCGCGCAGCGATATTAGGGATTGGTGTCACTGCGGCGTGGCTGGATAGCCCTGTACGCGCGCTGATGAGGCCTGCGTCGAAATCATTGCCCACCGACCTTGAGGCGCTGATCTCACGCATGACGCTTGATGAGAAAGCTGGCCAATTGACGCTCATGGGTGCGAGCTGGCCGGGTGGTGTCGCCACCACGCTTAACCCTGCCACAAGATTGACTAACTTCCAAGGTCAGCTGCAACAGGTCAGGGCGGGACTGCTGACCGGCGTCTTCAACGGGGCCGGTGCGGTCATGGCGCAACGCATGCAAACTGTCGCGATGACCGAGGGCCGGTTGAAGATTCCGCTGATCTTCGCTGCTGACGTGATCCACGGCTACCAGACGATCTTTCCGGTTCCCCTGGGCGAGGCAGCAAGCTTCGAACCCGAGCTTGCGCGGAGAACGGCGCGCGCAGCCGCTTTGGAAGCATCAGCGGCTGGCATCGACTGGACGTTTGCACCCACGGTCGACATCGCACGTGATGCGCGCTGGGGACGTGGCGTTGAAGGATCCGGCGAGGACGTGCTGCTCGGTTGCCTTATGGCGGCAGCTCGCGTCCGCGGCTTCCAAGGTGACGATGGTATGACAACGCCAGACGCAGTCGCGACCTGCGCAAAGCATTTTGCAGCATATGGCGCTGCGGCAGGAGGGTTGGATTACAATACGGTAGACGTCTCGGAACGCACATTGAGGAATGTGTACTTCCCACCATTCAAGGCTGCGTTCGCTGCCGGCGCGCCGACTGTGATGCCGTCGTTCAACGAAATTGCAGGTGTCCCGTCCACCGCCAATCCCTGGTTGCTCCAGGACGTTTTGCGGCGGGAATGGGGGTTCGATGGTGTTGTCGTGTCGGATTACACGGCTGACGCTGAATTGGTCGACCACGGCCTGGCGGCCGACGCGCGGGAGGCCGCCAAGCTGGCATTCCTCGCTGGCGTCGACATAAGCATGCATAGCGGCCTCTACCGCAAATTTCTCCCAGACCTCGTCACTAAGGGGGAAGTGCCGGTGGCACGGCTTGACGAGGCCGTACGCCGTGTATTGGCGCTGAAGGCGAAGTTGGGCCTCTTTGACGATCCGTTCCGCCGCATCCATCCGGATCGGGAAAAGTCACGGATGCGAATGCCCGAAACCCTTAAACTCGCGCGGGAAGCCGGGGCGAAATCCATCGTCATGCTGAAGAATGACGACCATCTTCTGCCCCTTCCTAGCTCAGGCAAAAAGATCGCGCTCATTGGCCCATTCGTAGCCGGGCAACATGATCTGATCGGGCCTTGGAATGTCTTTGGAAAGAACGCGGAGGCGATCGACCTTGCGACGGGGGTAACCGAAGCCGTTTCTGACCGAGCCTCGATCAGTGTCACACTCGGCTCGGCTATCGAGGAATCGATGCCTGGCGGGATCGAGGCCGCTGTTGCCGCGGCTTCTGCGGCCGATATCGTCGTTCTGGCGATCGGGGAGGGCCAGGCCATGTCGGGCGAGGCGCAATCGCGCTCGGACATCGTCGTCCCAGCCCCGCAAATGGCGTTGGCCGAAGCCGTGACGGCAGTTGGGAAGCCTGTCGTGATTTTGCTGCGTACGGGGCGTGCCCTGGCGCTTAAGGGGGCGGTCCTGTCCGCGCCTGTAATACTGGTGACGTGGTTCCTGGGTTCTGAGGATGGCCGAGCAATCGCGGACGTTCTATTCGGCAAGGTCGGCCCGTCGGCGCGCCTGCCGGTTTCATTTCCCCACGCGACGGGGCAAGAGCCCTATCATTACGATCACAAGAACACGGGCCGTCCCAATCCGGCGGGAGCGCCTGAAAAGTACAAAACGCATTACCGCGAGTTCGGAAACGATGCACTGTTCGCGTTTGGGCACGGACTCACCTACGGAGATATCACCTACTCTGATCTTGACCTTGGACAGGCGAAGATAACTGCCGGTCAAAATCTCAATATCCGGGCGAAGATCCGCAACGCGGGGCCGCGGGCGGCGGATGAGGTAGTTCAACTCTATATCCGGGATCTCGCAGCCGAGGTCACCCGTCCGGTCCGAGAGCTCAAGGCGTTCCAGAAGATATCCTTGCAGCCGGGTCAGCAGAAGGAGGTCGTGTTCACGCTGGAGCGCAGTGAACTGTCGTATCTCGGCCAAGATCTGAAAACAAAGGACGGCCAAGGCGAATTTGGCGTCTGGATCGCACCGTCAGCACAGGCGACCGGGGTACACGGTACGTTTTCGGTGGCATGAGTTGATTGATAACCTTTTTGGACTGGGAGCTGCATATGGGTGAGTGGAGGCGCCGAGATCTGGGAGTCATGGGGCTGGGTGCGGCCGCAATGACCACTTTGGGGAGCGCGCAGTCTCGGGCTGCCGTACCGAGCGCCGGGGCAACGACGCTGCCGATCGGCACCGCAGGCGCCTTTCCAGCCAACTTTGTTTGGGGCTGCGCCACCGCTGCCTACCAGATCGAAGGCGCGGTGAAGGAGGACGGACGCGGTCCGACCATCTGGGACACCTTCTCTCACACGCCAGGCAAGGTAGCCAATGGCGACACCGGCGACGTCGCCTGCGAAAGCTATCACCGCTACAAGGAGGACACTCAGTTGCTCAAGGCGCTGGGCGTGACGGCGTATCGGATGTCCCTGGCTTGGTCACGTATCTTTCCCGAAGGGAAGGGCATACTGAATTCCAAGGGTCTCGACCATTACGACCGCGTCGTCGACGATCTGCTCGCCAACGGTATCACCCCTTATATTACCATGTTTCATTGGGACCTTCCGGCGGCATTGCCCGGGGGCTGGCAGAACCGCGATACCGCCTATGCGTTCGCAGAGTACGCTGGAGTTGTAGCGAAGCGATTCTCTGATCGGGTCAGCCATTTCATGACGGTGAACGAACTGCGCTGCTTCACCGACCTTGGTCATATGTCCGGTATCCACGCGCCCGGATTGAAACTGCCCCCGGCTGAACGCAATCAGGTGCGACACCATGGCGTTCTCGCGCACGGCCTCGGCGTGCAGGCGATCCGCGCCAATGCCAAGCGGGGCACGCAGGTCGGCCTTGCTGACAATAGCAACTTCTTCGTGCCGGTGATCGAGACCCCTGAGCATGTCGAAGCTGCGCGTACGGCCACGCGTGAGGAAAACGCCATGTTCCTGACCGCGATCATGGAAGGGCGCTACCTCGACAGCTATCTTCAGAGGGAAGGAAACGCCGCGCCCAAGGTACAGGTTGGGGACATGACGGCGATCGGTAGCCTGCTCGATTTTGTCGCGATCAATGTCTATGCGCCGTCCTACGTCAGATCTGATGCCGCGCCGCGCGGATACGCGATTTTGCCACATCTACCTCAGTCGCCGCACATGGCGTCGTCGTGGCTCTATGTCGGGCCAGAGGTCGCCTACTGGAGCGTGCGTTGCATCCACGATCTCTGGAAGCCTAAGGCGCTTTATATCTCGGAAAATGGCTGTTCGGCCGATGACGTGATGACTGGCGGTCGCGTCGACGATGCGGATCGTATCATGTACCTCCGCAATTGTCTCGGCCACTTCCAGCGTGCGGCCCGCGAGGGTCTGCCGCTCAAGGGCTATTTCCTGTGGAGCGTAATGGACAACTTTGAGTGGGCCGACGGCTATTCGAAGCGGTTCGGCGTGCATTATGTCGACTTCGCTACCCAGACGCGAACGCCCAAACTCAGCGCCCAATGGTATCGAGAGCTGATCCGCCGCAATGCGCTCGTCTGATCAAAGGGGACGGGTGTTCGCCATCAGCTTGCGCGAGCATTTTTAAGGAAGGCTTGAAAGTGGTCAGGCACAAATTCTTCCTTTTGCTTCTGTGTAGTATGGGTGCGGCTTTATCGAGCACATCTCTTGCTCGGGAAGCGGCCCCAAGGTCGTCCAGTATTCGTGCCGACTACGATCCTTATACTGCTGATCGGCTACTTGATGCGTTTCGCAGGCCTGGCGATTCAGCTCAGCCACGTGTCTGGTGGCACTGGATGAATGGCAACGTCACCTGGGATGGCGCCAAGGCCGACATGGACTGGATGAAGCGCATCGGAATCGGCGGGCTGCAAGCCTTCGACGCCGGGCTCGGGACACCCAAGCTGGTCAAAACGCGACTTCCCTACATGTCGCCAGGCTGGAAGAGCGTTTTCGCCAAAACGGCGAACTACGCCGACAGGCTCGGCCTGGAACTCGGCATTGCCTCATCTCCGGGCTGGAGTGTCACGGGCGGACCTTGGGTATTGCCCAGAGATGCCATGAAGAAGGCCGTTTGGTCCATCACGCGCGTTGCTGGAGGCCGGGCATTGACGATCAAGTTGCCGCCGCCACCTTCGACAACGGGAGTTTTCCAGACCAGTATGGAGGGAGGCGTGCTCGGCGGAAGGGTACCAGGGATTTCGGTTCCCGAACTCTATGCCGATACAAAGGTTATCGCTTTCCGTGTGCCGGGTGCACTGCCGACACCTGTGATCACGGCCAGTGGCGGACGTCTTGATGTCGCCAAGCTGAGTGACGGGGATCTGGAAGCCAGCGCAATCGAACTTCCTGCAGCGCAAGGCGTTGGCGGCATCTCCTGGGTCCAGTTCGACTATGGGCGGCCCGTCGTCGTTAGAGGCGTTCACTTGGCGACGCCGATCGTCGCGACATTCTATGACGCGCTGCGGCCGAACCTGCGAAACGGCATCGCGCCTGTCGTCTTCCGGCTGGAGGCAAGCGAAAATGGCCATGACTGGTGTGATACGGGTGCCAAGCTGCAAACCGGCAAGTCCCAGCGAACATCGTCCGTGCCATCTGCCAAAGCCCGCTATTTTCGTTTCGTCAGCGTCAGGCAACCGCCTGCGTCACCGCGCCGTTGGGAACGCTTCATGGGACCACAAAAGCCCCCGCCGGCTGTGCTCCCGATCCGCGAACTCCAGCTTCTTGCGACCAACACGATCGATTCGTTTGAAGAAAAGGCAGGATTCTACAACAACGCCGATTATTATGACCTTCCGACTGGAACCGACGATAGCTCGGCGACAGTAAAGCTGGGGGACGTAATCGACATTACTGGCAGAATGTCCCCCGACGGGATCCTGAGATGGACCCCGCCAAAAGGCGAATGGTCGATCCTGCGTATGGGCTATTCCCTGGTTGGGTCCATGAACCAGCCGGCAACGCCGGAGGCAACGGGTTTGGAGGTCGACAAGCTCGATCCCGACGCGGTTTCCCGATATATCGAACATTATCTGGACACTTACCGCGATGCGAGCGGCGGCTTGATGGGGAAGAGGGGGCTGAGCGCTGTCACGATCGACAGCTACGAGGCCAGCAACGCGAACTGGACTCAGGACATCATCGGCGCCTTCCGGCGACTGAGAGGTTATGATCCCACGCCATGGCTACCGGCTCTGGCGGGCTTTCAGATTGAAAGTGCAGAGCATAGTGACGCATTTCTCAGGGATTGGCGTCGAACGCTCGGTCAGCTGCTAAAGGCCAATCACTACGACAGACTGACAAAGATATTCCATAATCACGGTTGGGTTCGGTATGGTGAGGGGCATGAGGAGCTCTTCGTCGTTCCTGGTGATGGCATGGAGATGAAACAGTCGGCCGACCTCCCGATGGGGGCGATGTGGCTGGCGAAGACGCCCGGAGAGATCGAGAAGGTTTACTGGAATGATCTTCAAGAAACTGCGTCCGTCGCGCATATCTACGGACAGAATATTGCCGCCGCGGAAGCGCTCACGGGCGGACCAGCCTTCGGATCTTCCCCGTGGGACCTGAAGCCGACTGCCGACGCTATCTTGCTTGCTGGTGTCAATCGGTTCGTAATCCATACATCGACTCATCAGCCTGTTAGCTGGGGACCAGGAACAACGCTCGGTACGGGGCAATATTTTTCCCGAAACGAAACCTGGGCCGAGCAGGCAAAGCCCTGGATTGACTATCTGGCTCGCGCTTCGAGCCTGCTCCAACAAGGCCGCGCAGCGAATGATGTGGCCGTATTCTATGGCGAGGCAGGTCCGGTCATCGCGGCATATCGCTATGACGAACCTGCAGTGCCGCAGGGCTACCGCTACGACTACGTCAATGCCGACGTGATCGTGAACAGGCTATCCGCACGCGATGGCCAACTTCGAACAGAGACGGGAATGCGCTATGTTGCACTGTTCTTCGGGCGGGGGACGGAGCGTGTTTCACTGCCGGTGCTACGCAGCACGCTGGCGTTGGTGAGAAACGGCGCAACGCTGATTGGCAAGCGCCCGCTCGGTTCGCCTAGTCTCGCCGATAATCCACGCGAGGTGGAAACCGTGCTGGCCGAATTATGGCCCGGCACGCCGGTTGCGACAGTCGGACGTGGAAAGGTGTTCGCCTCCGCCGAAGCGGCTCCGGCATTGGCGGCGGTCGGATTGGATCCGGACTTTACCTATTCGAAGCCGCAACCGGATAGCAATGTGATGTTCATTCATCGCCGACTTGATGATGGCGAGATCTACTTTCTGTCGAACCGAGTCGATCGATCGGAAACGATAGAGGCAAGCTTTCGTACTAGGGGACATGTGCCGGGGCTTTGGGATCCTGCCACCGGGGCCCTAGCTCCGGCTGCGTACCATGTCGAAGGCCAGCGCACGGTTGTCACGGTACCGCTCGATCGCTTCGGCTCGACCTTCGTCGTGTTCCGGGGGAAGGGGGTCGAGGCGCGGAGGGTAGCGCCGGCAGCCGAGACTACCCTTATGACCCTCGGAGGGCCGTGGAATATTCGCTTTCAAGCTGACAGGGGAGCGCCGGATAAAGCTCGATTCGATACACTGGCCGACTTCAGGCAGAATGCGGACCCAGCTATCCGATATTTTTCTGGTATTGCTGGCTACGCACGGACGTTTAACGCCCCGGTCAGCAAGATCGCTGAAAAGCGCCGACTATGGATCGATCTCGGCAAAGTCGGTGATCTGGCGGAGGTATGGGTAAACGGCCGGCTCATGGGTACAGCTTGGAAGCCGCCATACCGCGTCGACATTGGCAGCGCGATCCGCTCAGGTCGAAACACGCTCGAAGTCCGTGTGGTGAACCTTTGGGTGAATCGCCTCATTGGCGACGTTCAGCCTGGTGTAACGCGCAAAATTACGTTCACAGCGGCGGACGGTGAGGTTGCTGCGGGAACGACGCCGGAGCAGGCTGCCCGCCAAAAGGCGATGCCCTACAAGCCAGACGCTCCGCTCCGTCCGTCCGGGTTAATGGGTTCCGAGGCAGCGCAGCGCATCGTCGATGATCGAGCGTAACGCGTTCACCTGAGGCCTGCTTCTGTCCTGCCTATGCCGGCGGCGCTGGTCAGGCGGCTGCCCGCGTATCTCTTCCTCGATCCGGTAGAGAGCGGCGATCCGGTCCAGCAGGTTGCTTGTCAACGACGTCGGGCTGGTGGCGTGGTTCTCGAATATCTTGCGCCGGAAATGCGCCCAGCAGGCGACTTCGTGGATGCGGTTGCTCCTGTAGAGCTTCTCGAAGCCCGCATAGGCATCAGCCTGTAGCAGCCCGGTAAAGTCCTTGAGCTCGCTTTGCGGGTGGACGCCGCTGCGGTCGGGGGTGAAGCGATACCAAGCCAGCGCGGGCGTGGATGCACCAGCGGCACGATCATCGACGACATAGGCCCAGAGCCTCGCCTGGACGGTTTTGCCCTTGCCGGGCATCAGCATCGGCACGGGCGTGTCATCGACGTGGATCTTGCCGGCCTTGATCCCTTCTTCCCGGATACGACTGACGATCGGGTCAAGCAGATGTGCGGCCTGTGCTGCCCAGCCTGCCAGCGTCGATCGGTCGATATCGAGGCCCTGTGCCGCCATCATCTCGGCCTGGCGATAGAGGGGGAGATGATGATCGAACTTGGCGACGACGACATGGGCGAGCGTGGCGAAGCTAGCCTTGCCTCGGGCAATCGCCTTTACGGGCGCCGGGGCTTGCACGATCTGTTCGCAGGATCGGCAGCTATATTTAGGACGGACGGTGCGGATGACGCGCCATTGCACCGGCGTGACATCGAGCATCTCGTCGCTGTCCTGCCCGAGCGGACGCAGGGCGCCTCCGCAGGAAGGACAGGTGCAGGTGCCTGCTCCCGGCTCGATCCGGCGTTCGGCCCGCGGCAGATGCGCCGGCAAGGCGCGGACCGGCGCCGGTCGCTCCCTCTGATCCGCCTGGACCTTGCGGACATCGGCAAGCTCAGCTTCGCCTTCCAACTCCTCAAGGGTGAGTTCGAGCTGTTCGATCTGGAGGGACAGCTTCTCCGAAGACTGGCCAAAGGTGAGCCGCCGGAGCTGGGCCAGTTGAAAGCGCAACGTATCGATCAGCGTGCCGCGGGCCGCCAGAGCTGCCTCCAGCTCGACGATGCGGGCGTCCTTATCGACGGGGGAAGAGCCTCGATCCGACACCCTTGGATAGTATCAAAGCGGCACCATCGATGCCAGATAAACCCACAGGAATCCGTACTTTTTAGCCTGCCAGCAGCGGCCTGGCTGTCCGTTCCGGGCGTCTCCAGTCTATGCCTTCAAGCAGCATCGAAAGCTGCGCCGAGGTCAGGCCGACCTTGCCCGTCTTCGTCACTGGCCAGACGAACCGGCCACGGTCCATCCGCTTGGAAAACAGGCATAGGCCCTGGCCATCATACCAGAGCAACTTCACCAGATCGCCACGCTTGCCCCGGAAGGCAAATAGCGCACCAGAATGCGGGCTCTGTTCCAGCACCTGCTGGGCCAGCACTGCCAGACCGTCAAAGCCCTTGCGCATGTCGGTGGCGCCACAGGCCAGATAGATCCGGATGGAAGGTGGCAGTGGGATCATCGCGTGAGAACGGCAATGACCCGTGCCAAGGCCTCGGCATCGACACCGGCGTCCACGGTCAGCTTCACGCCCGAGGGCAGTTCGATCCCGATATGACCGCCGGGCGTCGACAGTGCCGGAACCGGGGTAGAAAGCTCGACCTCCGCGAACGTGGGCAATGCTGCTGGTCTGGCACCGCCAAGCTCACCCGACATCGCCTGCCGCCGCCAGGTGTAGATCGACCCGCTGCCGATCCCGTGTCGCTTGCAAGCGTCCCCAACCGAACCCTCGGGGCCGAAAGCATCGCGAAGGACCGCCAGCTTTTGCTCCACTGTCCAGCGGCGCCGACCTGCAACGACCTCAATCCGACTGCTCATACGACCGCTCGTATGAGCACTCATATGACTGCTCGCTGGTCCACCTTCGATCTCGTTATCCATCGCCGCTCCCTATCCGAGCGGCAATCAGCCCTTCATCCCCCAACCGCGCAAGGCGGCCTCGGCGCCACGGTTACTTTGGCAGACACATCGGAGGGGGATTTCCCCTGTCACATGCAGTAGGCGGGCACGTGATATACCGAGCGATAGGTGGAAGCCTGGCAGCACACCCGTCTGTCACTAGAAGGCGGGCGCGCCGAAAAGCCTGACGGCGCCGCGTCAATGCCTCGTTCCGTCGGCGCTTACGGTCCACCCGCATCGTGTCCAACGTTTGAGACACGACCTGCGGCCGAGATCAATTGGGCTTAACGATTGTCTCGCCCGCAAGCATTCCGAATGTCATGGCAGGGCCGATGGATGCCCCGGCGCCAGCATAGCCAAACCCCATCACGGTTTCCGCCACATCGCCGCACGCAAAGAGCCCAGCGATTGGACCGCCATCACGATCGAGCACACGGGCCTTTTCGTCGACCGCGAGCCCACCCTTGGTTCCGCAGAGCCCCGGAACGATGGGGGCGGCAAAGAATGGAGCCTGGGCGATCGTCCCAAGACAGGGGTTTGGTTCATGGTTCGGGTCACCGTTGAAGCGTTGATGGGCATCACCGCCGCGCCCGAACTCGTCATCAAAGCCCTTTGTGGCTGCCTCGTTCATCCGCTGAACCGATCGCTCTAAACCGGCGAAAGGAACCTTAAGCGACGCGGCTAATGCGGCGATGCTGCCCGCTTTGTGCCATCCTGCCGGGATGGAGGCGTCCGGCGAAACCCCGAGCACAGAATGCCGTGAACGAAATGCGGCATCGAATATCAGCCACGACCGTTCGGCGGGGTAATTTCCACGGGATGGGTCGAAGGCCAGCATACCACGTCCGACGTCATTGTAGCCAAGCGCTTCATTGACGAAGCGGAGGCCGTCTCCGTTTACGAGCATCGAGCCGGGCAATGCCAGCTCCCGGACGACAAGGAACGGGGAGCGACTGTCCTCAGGAACATGCACGGCCCCGAGCCAGCCATCGCCAATACCTGAAAGTCCCGCACCGCAATTGAGACCCGCACGAATACCGTCGCCGGCAGCGCGCCCGGCGGCCAGAGAAACGAAGTCGATGCTTGGGAGAAGTGCCCGCCGGGTCGCCGGGTCCGCCGCGAAGCCGCCCGCTGCCAAGACGACAGCGGGTGTCGAAATTCGCGTACCGTCCGTAAGATCGACGCGAAAGCCAGACTTTCCCATGCGATCAAGACGCGCTAAGCCTTTACCGCGCAGCATTCGAACGCCTGCATCTAGAGCTGCATGGCCCAACCCCGCAATTAAAGCAGCTCCCTGCGTACGCACGTCCCGTCTTCGGCGCTCGGTAACCAGCTCGAGGTCCGCGCCTGCGCGATATTCGGAGTAGGTCAGAGGAGCCCGGGTCGGGTTCGTTCGAAACCAGTCATTTTGGGAAGCAAGAAGCCGACCGGCATCCAAGGGTTCGGGCTCAAGACTGCGACCGAAGCCCGCGCCCTCCCAATCTGCATGATAGTCGTGTCTTGCAATAGACGAAAACCGTATAGCGCTACGCGTTTCAATGAAATCGACCAAGCGAGGGCCATGTTCAATAAAAGCGCGCGCGTTCTCGACAGTAGGTCGAGAACCGCTTACCCGTCGCAAATAGACAAACGCGCCATCCAGGTTGTCCATATGGCCGGCCCGACCCATCGGGTTATTACCGGGAATCCAGAGATTTCCTCCACCGATCGCCGAAGTGCCTCCGAGGTGATTTTCCGATTCGACGAGGGTGACCTTTGCTCCCTGGAGTTGTGCGGTAAGCGCGGCCGTCAGTCCGGCAGCACCCGACCCAACGACGACGACGTCCAAATTCGCATTACCGCAGCCCATCAAATTTGTTCTCTTCTACGATGCGTCACGACGAGGGTGATTCTATCAACCCATCGAGACGAAGACGACGCCAAGGACCGCAAGAACGCAGCCGATGATCGCCTTCAGCCCCATGCGCTCTTTGAAAATGATCACGCCCATCGGCACGGCAAATAAGGGCGCGAGCCCAGAATAGACGGATGCTGACCCGGCGCCGACCATCGAGATTGAGTAGACCAAAAGTAGGGCAGCACCTGTCAATGTGATGCCCGTTGCGCCCGCCAAGAGCATGTTTGTTCGATTAAAAAGGACTTCCCGGACAGGGAATCGCTCGAACCGGGACGAGATCGCCCACAACATGACGCCCGCGATAACCGTCTTGAACAAACTCACGGTTGTGACGCTGGCGGACATCAAAGAAATTTTGAGCACAATAGCACCGGCAGCCCATGCCAAGGCCGTTCCCAATGCAATCATCACGCCAACGGTATGATCGCGCGCCGTTTTCCGTTCCTCGTCGTCTTCGGCAAGGGCCGCCGTGCCGCCCGGTCGCCGCGACATAAGGGCTGTGCCGCCGATTGCGAGCGCTACGCCGATAAGCTTGTAGGTGCTCAAGGCCTCCCCCAAAAGGATCCATGAGAATAGCACCGCGAAGGCTGGATACGACTTCGCGATCGGCGTCGCGCGAGACATGCCGATCTTCTTGATAGCAAGGAAAAAAGACGTGTCGCCCATGACGATGCTGAAAAGCACTGACATGCCGATCCAAAACAACGACCGTGCATCCGGTACAAAGCCGCCGGTTGTGTACCACCAGAGAGGCAGAAAAATAAGGGCCGCGACGGTACAACGCCAGGCATTCAAGGTGATCGGTGGAATACGCCCTCCGATCCCCTTAACCAGCAAGCTTGTCGTCGCGGAAAACCCGGCCACAGCCAGGCCTGCGATGAGACCTTTGTGGGCTGGATCCATCAGACGGTCTGCGCGCCGTCAGCAATGACCGCGGCACCGTTCATATAGGATGACTGCTCGCTTGCGAGAAACGCGATAATATTCGCGATTTCCTCATAGGTACCCTCGCGGCCCATAGGCACGAGCTCAGCCGCTCGGCGTGAACGCATCGCTTGCTGGTCCTCCGAGGCTCCTTGCAGACGGTCCGCCATATATTTGGGAAGAAATCCAGGGCAGACGGCATTTGCCCTAATCCCACGCGCAGCGAAGTCCTTGGCGATCACCTTCGTCAATTGCAGCAGGCCAGCCTTTGAAACGCTGTAAGCGGCTTCTGCGGTTGACGCCTTGAAGGAAGCGATGGAGGCCGTAGTGACGATCGTGCCACCACCCCCACGCTCCATCAGCGGAATAGCCTTGGATGAAAATAGGTAGGCCGATCGCAGATTGACCGCGATCGTCCGATCCCACACTTCGACGGGCGTATCGACAATGTTGCCGACCGGGTTGATGCCCGCGTTATTCAGCAGGATGTCGAGGCGACCAAATTCGGATTCGATACGGGCAACCGCTTCGTCCGCTACTTCCGGGAGAGAGACATCGCCGATCACTGAGGCGACGGCAGTGCCTTTACTGCGAAGGCTGTTCGTCAGGGCGCGGAGCTCGTCCTCATTATAGTCTACCAACACCAACTTGGCGCCTTCGCGAGCAAAAAGCTCAGCCGTAACGCGCCCAAGCCCCGTCGCGACCCCGGTTGCGAGAACGGTCTTGTTTATAAAGCGCATCTACGAACTCCTTAATATCGGCCTAGCCGGTAACTCACACTTGGATCGTCCTGCGAACGCTAGGAGCGTTATCATCGATCGCTTAGGAACTCGGCAAGGCCCCCACGGCCGCGAGTGCTACGACTAATCGAGGCGCGTCTTCGACCTTCAGTCCAGCGACATTCATCCGCCCCGAGGGGGCGATGTAAATGCCATGGTGTATCCGCAAGGCATCGACCTGATCCCGCGACACTGCAAGATTCGAGAAAAGTCCATGTTCGTGCGCGATTGCCGACAAGGAGGGAGCTGCGCCTGCGATAGCCTCTCGGACCGCACGCACCCGTTGCCCCATCTCGATCAACTCGGCGCGCCAGTCGGCTTCAAGATCGGGCTGCTCCAGAATGGCACGCACCACGGCTGCGCCGTGATCTGGTGGCATGGACCAGCTGACGCGCGCATGCACCGCGAGGTTCGAGGCGACATTGCGCGCCAGGTCGGAACTATCTGCTTTCACATAAAGAGCGCCAGTCCGCTCACGATATAAGCCAAAGTTCTTATCGCATGAGTAGGCAAGCAGGAGCTCAGGGACGCGGTCAAAGACAATTCGCAGTCCCATCGCGTCCGCTTCGAGCCCTTCACCCAGGCCCTGATAGGCCAGATCGACAAAGGGAACGAGACCGTTTGCGCGGCAGAGGTCAGCGACCTCGCGCCATTGATCATGGTTCAGGTCAAGGCCGGTTGGATTGTGACAGCATCCATGAAGAAGAACAACGTCTCCGGCAGCTGCCTGCGATAGTGCCGCCATCATCTCGTCGAACAGCAGGGTCTGAGTCGTCAAATCTGCGAACCGATATTCTCGCACCTCTAGGTCGACAGCCTCGAAGATCGGTCGGTGATTAGGCCAGCTCGGTGTTCCTAGCCAAACTTTGGCATCAGGGCGAGCAACTGCGATCAGTTCGCCACCAAGCCGCAGAGCCCCGCCGCCGCCAGGGGTTTGAATTCCCGGCACGAGGGATATATCTCCACCATCCTTGCCGAAGATGATCGGCCGAAGCAGATCGGTGAAGACTGGATCGCCTTCAATCCCAAGATACCCCTTGGTAGGCTGATGAGCGACAAGATAGGCCTCAGCGGCTTTGACCGACCGAAAGATAGGCGTAACGCCCGCCTCATCGCGAAATACACCAACACCGAGGTCGATTTTGTCCGAACGGGTGTCGGCACGATGCGCGGCGATGATTTGCAGCAGGGGATCTGCTGGCATCTGCTTCAACGACTCAAACATAGCACTCCATTCTCTGTCGCCGTTTTTCATGAGTGCTGCGAAAGACGTGTCCACACGTACGCAACAATCGCCAGGACGCGACAACACTGCCCATGCCTTTGAAACGGCATAGTTGCAATTGAACTGTATTAATTGCGTTGTCAACGGTTATGCATAGGATATGCCTCGAGGATCAACGGACATTGAGAGGTCCGCTGACTTGCGCCATTCAGGGCCGGTTGGGAAAATCGGGGGCGAGCGTTTCGTCGTAGGAGATTGTCACGGCGTGAAGGGCGTGCCATCTCTGCGAAATCGCTCACGGTAATCAAGCGATCGGTTTGGTCGGGCAGTGACTTATGGGGCATAGGACATTCCAAATTTTGGCTACCCATCATTTTCCCGCATTCAGATAATGTCACTGGTGCAATCGGCTAAATAGGCCCAAATTGCTTTGTCGCCGCAAAGAGCAAATCGCTTCGGTAGGCCCGGCATAGGCGGTTGGCATGGGGACCTTGTGCTCGGTCCGCTTCGGAGCTGTCAATCGGCGTCCAAACGGGCCCCCCGATCGGCGCGCAAAAGGGACCCCCTTTCGAGTATGGCACGACGGTCGAGGAATGCTCCTTGCGCTGCGCGCGGCGTAGGGAGGGCGGAGCCCAACCGGAGGCGCGCGCAGCGCAAAGCATCTTAATCCCGACCTGCGGCGGGGATCAGTTTCGGTTCTTGAAGCGCCAGCTGTCATTGCCGGTCTCGATGATGTCGCAATGATGGGTGACACGATCGAGAAGAGCGGTGGTCATCTTGGGATCGCCGAACACGGTCGGCCATTCCCCGAACGCCAGGTTGGTCGTGATGATGACGCTGGTTTGCTCATAAAGCTTGCTGACCAGATGGAACAGCAACTGCCCACCTGAGCGGGCGAACGGCAGATAGCCAAGCTCATCGAGCACGACGAGGTCGAGGCGAGAGAGCTGGGCGGCAAGCGCCCCGCTTTTGCCGATCCGGGCTTCCTCTTCGAGACGGGTCACCAGATCCACAGTGTTGAAGTAGCGCCCCTGCGCTCCGGCGCGGACGACATTGGCGGTGATGGCGATGGCCAGATGGGTCTTGCCGGTGCCAGTGCCACCGACCAGGACGACATTGCGCCGTGCGGGCAGGAATGCGCCGCCGTGCAGCGAACGGACCAGCCCCTCGTTGATCGGCGTCCCTTCGAAGCGGAAGGCATCGAGGTCCTTCACCACCGGCAGCTTGGCGGCCGCCAGGCGCATCAACAACTCAAAGAAGAGCTCGGTCTCGACCATTTCGAAGGACGTTCCTGGATCGGCCTGCACCGTCACGCGCTCATGACAATGATGGCCTACGCCTTCCTACAAAGCCGCCGTCTCGCCCAAGCGGGACGGAAAAAAAGAGTCGGTGGGCCGCCGCCTCAACCCAGCCTCCCGGCAGTTCGCCAAGCCATTCTTGACCGCCTATCCCGCTCGCCACCGAACCATTGTCCTCAATGCGGATGCTCGTTGTCGCCAGCCAAAATTACATTTCTGCCAAAGTAGTGTTAGGGTTTGTCCGCCTTGAGCCATGCGGGCAGCGAAACGGAAATGGTGTGGCGCGACTAACCGGTCTTCTTGCGAGTCATTCTCGTGGAACTAACATTCGCCCAGAGGCTTCAAAGCCTGTTCACCCGAAGGAGGACGATGATGGCAGAGCCCCAGTTCACCGATGCGATTGCCTTGCTCAAGGCCGATCACCGCAAGGTTGAAGATCTGTTTGAAAAGTTCGAAAAGGTGTCATCTGCCGACCGGAAACAAGCGTTGGTGCATGAAATCTGCACCGAACTCAAAATCCACACATTGATCGAAGAAGAGATATTCTACCCGGCTTTTCGCGGTATCATCGAAGACGATACGCTCGACGAAGCCTATGTCGAACATGATGGTGCAAAAGTGCTGATCAACGATATCGAAGCGGGATCACCCGACGACGATTTTTACGAAGCCAAGGTCAAGGTACTTTCCGAGGAGATCAAGCATCACGTTCATGAGGAGGAGATGCCGTCCGAAGGTATGTTTGCCCAATGCCGCAAGACCGATGTCGATCTGGTGGCGTTGCGCGACCTGATGAAGAGCCGGAAAGAAGAATTGTTGGCGGAGGCCCAGGCTTCAGGCCTTCCCGCCGCCACACCGACAACCGTCAGGCTGTTGCGGCTTAGCCTGGCATAAGCCCTACGGCTGTCATGGACGTGGAACATCCCCCCTGGCCCTCGCAACTTTGGGTTGTGCGCCACGGGCAAAGTGCAGGCAACGTCGCACGGGACGCTGCGCACGAAGCGGCACTCGATAGAATCGCGCTTGAGGGGCGTGATGTCGACGTTCCGTTAAGTGCGCTGGGCGAGGAGCAGGCCCGAGCTTTGGGCCGGTGGTTTGCAACAGAATTTTGCAGCGCGCTGCCAGAAATCATCCTGTCCTCGCCTTATCGCCGTTCCGTTCAGACCGCGCAGCTTTTTCGCGACGAGGGCGGGGCGGGGATGGAGGAGAAAATATGTCTGGATGAACGGCTGCGCGAGAAAGAGTTCGGCATACTCGACGGGTTGACCACCCATGGCGTCGCCAGGCTGGAGCCGGCCCAGGCTGCATTTCGCCAAACGCTCGGTAAATTCTATCATCGCCCGCCGGGGGGCGAAAGTTGGTGCGATGTCATCTTCCGCCTGCGCGCGCTGATGGATACCGTTTCCCTGCATTATGCCGGACAGCGGGTGATTATATTTGCGCATCAGGTCGTGGTTCTGTGCCTGCGTTACATCATCGAGAATATGGACGAAGCGCAGATATTGGCGATCGATAGAGAAGGCGACGTCGCCAATTGCTCAGTGACGCAATATTATTTTGCTCCAGATGCCGGGCGGCGCGGCGGTCTTGTCCTTGACAGATACAATGTGCTGGCGCCGATATCGGACCGGGACATACCCATTACTGCCGCACCCGATCGCCCCGCTGTCGCTCGCGGATGACAGACATTGTGCCTCTGGACGCAAGCTGGCTCGCCACGCACCGCTTGCCGACGGTTGAAACGGCTAGCGATAAGAACGGCAAGGGCCGGGTCCTTCTGATTGGTGGCGCGCGCTTTGTTCCAGGTGCTCTCGCGCTCACGGGGGAAGCCATATTACGGGTCGGCGCGGGAAAGCTGCAAATGGCTACGGTGGAGGCCGTCGCTTTGGCTCTTGGTGTCCTTGTCCCTGAGGCAGCAATGGTGGGATTACCGATGCGGGAGGATGGCGAGATAGCGCCGGAAGCTGTCGCATTGATTGCTGATTTGGTGTCCCGCTGCGATATATTGCTTGCCGGCCCTGGCATGAGCGCGACCGCCGATACCAGCGAACTGGTCAAGGGGCTCATCGACCTGTCGCCGCCTACGCTACTTCTCGACGCGGCAGCGCTTACATGCGCAAAATTAAGCGACCTGGCGAGCGCGGCCTCACGCAGACCGCTTGTCCTGACGCCGCATTACGGCGAGATGGCCCGACTGATGGATTGTTCCCCCGATGTGGTAGCGGCCAACCCTGCAGCTATGGTGCGGGAAATAGTGCGCCTCACAAATGCGGTGGTCGCACTCAAGGGGTCCGAAACCTGGATCGGCGGGCCCGGCGTATCGCTCCTTCACTATACGGGCGGATGTCCGGGTCTTGGCATCGGCGGGTCCGGCGACGTGCTCGCCGGTATTATTGGTGGCTTGATCGCGCGCGGCACGCCGCCATTTGTCGCAACGGCCTGGGGCGTAGCGCTTCACGGCGCAGCCGGTCGACAGGCTGCACAGGACATTGGCACAACCGGATTCCTCGCGCGCGAATTATTGCCCCGGCTGCCTCGCTTGCTTGACACGCTTTGACCATATTGGTCCGAGCTTGGCTGCGGTTGGGGCTCCATCGCAGTACGGGCGATACCATCGACCCTCGATCGCCTGCCCGCTGGCGAAGAAGTTATTGTTTCAATGCCGAGGAGGCATGCGGTTCGTCGATATGAGGGCAGAATTTATGATGAACGTTCGATTTATCAGCATGCCGAATCTTTCAATCGACAGCCCAGGCGTCCCCGCGTTGGTAACGTGCGCAGGAATATTCAGGCATTCCACATTACACGAAGGTCGTACTGCGTGCAAAAAGCCACAAAGCAGAATGTCCGTAACGGGAAACGCAAAATTGGATGGTTAATAACCGGAATGGGTCGTGTCCGGAAGGGCTGCTGCAGTTGCAGTATCATTTTAAGCGGCCATAGCCAGCGCAGTGGCGCAACATGGGCGCATGCCGCCAACAAACGAGACGTTCAGCGGCCCGGCCCGGGGCGTCGGAACCAGTCGTTCATTCATTCGCGAAATCGGAGTTTCCGCCATTGCAAAAACAGTCTCGACCAGCTTAACCATGGTCATGCTGATGGATACCGATCTCGATCATCTCACCCTCCACGAACATGGTGCCGCGTTGTTTAGGGGCGCGGTTCTGCCCCATCTGAGTGACTTGGAGGCCATCCTAGCTTCACTCCCGGTAGAGCAAGCAGGTGTACGGATCAGTGGATTTTCGGCTCTGGAAACCTACGTTGCGCCACATGGGCCGATTGGGCTTGTGGCACGCCAGGCTTTAGGGGGCATGGGCAAGGCGGTCCGCGCTATCCTGTTCGACAAAACGGAGAGCACGAATTGGTCCCTCGCATGGCACCAAGATCGGACGATTTGCGTCCAGCATCAGGCGGATGTTGAAGACTATGGCCCATGGTCGATTAAGGCTGGCCTGTATCATGTGGCACCGCCATTCGACCTCTTGGCGGGAATGGTCACGCTGCGCGTACATCTAGACGATGTGCCTTCCACGAATGCTCCGCTGCTGATCGCTCCCGGTTCCCATAAGCTAGGGCGTGTACCGGCGGATCAAGTCAAAACAGCGGCCCGGCGCTGTGGCACGATCGCATGCACCGCTTTGGCTGGCGACATCTGGGCCTATTCCACGCCGATCCTCCATGCCTCTGAGGCTGCCGCCAGGCCAGGGCGGCGGCGTGTACTGCAGATCGATTTCAGCACTCAAGAGCTGCCGGAAGGCCTCGCCTGGCTGGGGGTCACATGACTCTCGATCGGCGCTGGCGATCGTGCTAACCGCCACTGCCCACAACAACAGGAGGCCACGATGACAATCAATCGCGACCCATTCGACCTGCCCTGCTTTCGAGCGCACTTCTAAGCGCCGCAAGGGCTATCCGTCCGAAACGCACGTAAAGCGTGGCTTGCGCTTTGTGCATGGTGACAAGGAACTGATCGAGAAGCTCGGACGCAACGATCCTTGCCCGTGTGGCTCGGGCCTCAGATTTCAAGCGGTGCTGTCTGGAGACGGGCTGCTTTCGATGGCACCGAACGCCATGATTATTGGCGAGATTGATCCAGCCGGGGCTGGCGAAAGCCAGCCCCGCATCCGGCTCCGCCAACTTTGCCGCCCTTCGTGTGCCCTTCCGGACTCCCTCAAAGCAGCCGTCCATTCAGTTGCTCATTTGGGCGGCAAACTTTCTGCTAAACGGCCCGTGTTGGCCCGGAAAGTCAGCGCGTGAC
>Ga0105239_10001631_pt1 | contig 29587 bp, 36 predicted proteins | sample KBSC44metaG_FD_92761 | JGI IMG/M metagenome (GOLD analysis project Ga0105239, IMG submission 92761) | Corn rhizosphere microbial communities from Kellogg Biological Station, Michigan, USA - KBS C4-4 metaG | ecosystem: Host-associated > Plants > Roots > Rhizosphere > Soil | place: Michigan, USA...
GCGTAGGGGTGGGGGGGGGGGGGGGGGGGGGGGGGGGGGGGGATGGGAATAGCTCGCCCAGTTAGTTGGTATATGCGCTGATTCCGAAAATAATGATAATCTTTAGCTACCAACCACTTGGTATACTGCTATATCCTTGTCAATATACATTGCGTTGTACAAAGGATGTCTGCCCCTCACACTTTCCCGCCAGGCGCCCTTCAGCCTCTAACTACTAGGGACTTCTGCTATTGCGTAGTATAGATGTCCTTATAGTCACAAATCGTATATGCCAGTATCCGAGACTACATGGACACACACCGTCATCCTTACAGAGCGACCACGTACAGCTCAACACACCAGCCTTCGAGCCGCGGCTTCATGGCAAATCACCCCTCTCCAGAATCACACGGTCTCGACCTGCCGATGCCCGGCCTTCTCGGCCTGGTCTCCGTCCTCGCGGTCATTGCGCAACCGCATCTTCGCGGCCGCCTCGGACTCGGTGTCGGCGACCGTCGAGGACCTGTCGCTCCCGCTCCCGCTGCTGTAGCTGAAGCCGTCGTCGCCCTCCTTCATGAAGATTCGGTCGATGTCTTCGAGCGAGATGTTCGATGTCTCTGGGTAGAAGAGGTATATGATGGGTGCGAATGCGAACTGTGCGGTTGCATGACAGGGTACGGAGTGGTTAGTTGGGACGTATAGTATTCAGAGAGGCAAAGGGGGAGGGACAAAGGAATTTTTGGTGCGTCAGGTTGTTGGGTTCCTGACGCTCGTGCTTACCGAGAGGCACATGAAGATCAGGTATGTCTTCCATTTCAGCCGGTTCAGGCATATCGGCGTTATCATCACGACGAAGAAATTCTGTGACGGTTCTTGTCAGCGTGGTGGTTCTTGTATAGTAAGGGGGTGGGGGTGGGGGGAGCCCGGTGGGGTCAAGTAATTACATACCCAGGTCCAATGTGAAGATACGGAAATTGCTGTCCCTCGAGAACGCGCTTCGAGGGGAAGGATCTCGGGTCCCTAGGAAGAAAAGTAAGTTATTATCCTCTCGGGGACGAGGGTGCCCGATACGCACATATACCCATGGCACCACGTTAATCGTGCTGTTTTCAATGTCGTTGTCAGTGAGTCCGTTGGCGAATTGGGGGACGACATTGCTAAGTTTGAACTCACCCTCCGAAGATCAACATATACAAGAAGAAAAAAGCAACAGCGGCGCTGGATGTATTCTTTTTGCCAATGCTCAAGAGGATAGATGCCATCATCATGCAGAACCCGAGACCAAGTACTGTCCCGAGAAAAAAAACACCGTCGGGTCAGCCCAGGACCATTGCATGAACGAAGGAAATATTCCTTACCGCCGAAGAACATCGTCTTTTTTCGGCCCATTCTGTCAAGAGCGAAAGCGGGGCCGAGGCAGCCGATGATGAACATTAATTGAATACTGTTTGGGTGAAATTGGTCAGCTGGTGGTTAGATGGCATAGGGAAGTCAGAGAGCCACCCACAATCCGGCCACGATCTGTGCGGTCCGCGGCTCCATGTTGATGCTTTGGACAAGTAGGGCTTATAGTCAAGTTAGCCTCTGGCATATTCGACGCAACTGCAAACGTACTCGGTGCGTAATACACAACCAAATTTATACCGACCATCTGGTTCATGAACAAGCCGAAGTATGCGAGTATGATCCTTCGCCGTGTCTTCAACTTGTCACCCTTGAACAGGGCTCGGTGGCTGCGTACGCCAGCCTCAACTGATACCGCATGTTTGATTGCACGCACTTCAGACACGATGTACGGGTCATCTCTGGGAAGATCGAAAACAGCGCAGAGAACTTCTATCGCTTCTTCTTCGCGACCTTTCTTGAACAACCATCTGGAACACCATGTATTAGTATTCGATCGGATGCGTGCCAGCCAGCGAGGACAACGTGCCTCGGTGATTCAGGGAGACCAAACAACAAGATGATGACAGTGATGGCGAAAATCAACTGAACCGCGATAGGCAAGCGCCATGCAATTGCGCCGCCTGCGTAGGACATGCCAAAATCCAGCCTATCCGAGTGTTAGCCATGAAAGTTTTTGGGGTATCACGCGGTGAGTATCCCACCAGTATGCAAAAGAGATGCCGATGCCAATGAATAGGACTTCTTGGGACACAAGGCGACCTCGATACTCCTTTCGACAGAGTTCTGATTGGTACATGGGTACGGTAGAGGAATCTATTCCTGTGCCAAACCCAGTAATTACTCTTCCGATGATGAGATGTGGAACAGAGTATGCAGATGTCTGCAGGCTCGCGCCAACGATAACCAAGCCCTATATACATGTCAGAAGAAGTCGTCGTCAATGCGAAGTTGAGCTTTTGGGGAAATCTGGTTGAGAAGGGGGATGGATTTCTCAGCAACTTACCATTGCAACCCACATCATTCGACGGCGTCCGAGCCAGTCACCGATGAAGAAGTTGAGGATACAGCCTCCAAGTGCGCCGAGACAATAACAGCTAACTAGTATGCCCGTCTCGGTATCATCCTATTCGAGATGGAAGTGGTGCATCAGTGAAAGGCAGTCCTCACCGACACATCCTCTTGTTGGGGACCTTGGGACGTACCGGGTGATTAAAACGATTCAGCCAGTCTTCATTTTGTAGAATGCCAGAAAATACACCCTGATCAAAGCCAAAAAATAGAAAGGCCGCTAGACAACATGTCGCGATGGCCATGCGAAGGGGCCGCCCATGACGATACCAGTTCCTCATCTTGTTGGATTCCTATGCTTGTTAGATGGGGTAGAGTGTGGATAGGACAATGGGAAGCGCAAGGTGCTCTATCAGAAGCATAGCCCAGACAAGCTTCCTCAAGAGGAAAGTAGCAATATAAGACTCGCACAAAATTGGAGATGGGAACACTGATGTCACAACGAAAAGATGAACAGCATCCAAGTGGTAAGGATTCGCGCACCAGGAGCGACCCTGGCCCCTCAGATAGTCGATTCAGAAAGTCTGCATGATTGGAACGGAGTGTCTCGTATATCCAACGGCTGAACGGCATATGAAAGCTAGAGTACCCGTGCAACTACCTGGTAATCGGTTCTGGAAAGCGCATTACATTGGGGTGTTTTGTGATCATTCCTGTCGATCACCTCCAACTGAGATGACTGAAGCATTCTGATTGCTACGGGAAGCGAGTTCAGATCCACATGGCTCAGGTGGACATGCGTGGGAATGGCTCACTGTCCATGAGAGTCCGACCGAGGAAGGTGCTTTCAAACACGCTCAGGGATAGAGAGAGGTCGACATGGGCATTCTGTTGGGCACCATCAGCAAGATTGAGATCTCGTATTGAGATGAAGACGAGATGTCATTGTTCCCAGAGGTTGAAGAAAAGGAACAGGGGCCAAGAGTGCGGGGAAGGCCACCTATGTAGTAAGTAACTATTTAGGCTCCGTCGGGCTTTGATTTTAACCTTATCGTGCTGTGTGGGTAAGCATTTCGTATAAACGCTTAAGCCAAACTACACTGAATACGAGATATAGCGGCCAGCAGAAGGAGAACACTGAAATTGATGGACATAACTGTAGAGATTTTGTCTAACGAACTTGGAGGCTTATGAAAAACCATTTTTAAGCTCTGCGCCATAGTTCTCTATCACATAGTCCACGTCTTTGTCACCGCGACCGGATAGGTTGACCAATATTCTTTCACTAGGAGGTCGCTGCGCCGCCAATTTGATAGCAAATGCCACAGCGTGTGCACTTTCCAGTGCTGGAATGATGCCCTCTGATTTCGCCAAGCGAAAGAAGGCACTGATAACCTCTTCGTTCGAAATTGTTGCGACACGGATTCGATCTTCTGCGTGTAACATGGCGATTTCTGGCCCGATGCCTGGATAGACCAAGCCGGAAGCCACAGACGAGACTGATGCAGGAGTTCCGTCGCCATTCTGAAGTACAATAGATTGAGCGCCATGCAATGTACCAGGTCTGCCATAGGATAGTGTTGCCGCGTGTTGTCCAAGTTCGCCAGAACTTCCTAGTGGTTCCACGGCGTGTAGAATGACCTCGGGATCATCAAGGAAGCCAGAGTACATACCCATAGCGTTGGACCCCCCTGCAACGCAGGCAACCACGTGTTCAGGTAGTTTACCCTCTGTCAATGAAAGAAATTGCTCACGAGCCTCTTGCCCGACGACAGCCTGGAAGTCTCGAACAATCATGGGAAAGGGATGTGGTCCTATGGCAGAGCCAATAGCATAGAGTGCATGGCCATGCTGTTGGGCATACGCCATAAATGCGGAGTCGCTGGCTTCCTTCAGTGCAGATTGACCAGCAGTCGATGGTACAACCCGTGCCCCGAGTAGCTGCATACGAGCAACATTCGAGCTCTGCTTCTTCACATCGACATCACCCATATGCACCTCACATTCAAGCCCAAAATGTGCGGCAGCGGTTGCAAGCGCGACGCCATGTTGGCCAGCCCCCGTCTCGGCAAGCAGCTTCGTTTTACCCATTTTCTTAGCGAGGAGAGCAAACCCAACACAGTGATTGATCTTATGCGCCCCTGTATGGTTCAAATCCTCTCGCTTGACGAATATCTGGGCACCCCCGATTTGGCGGGATATGTTTTCCAAGTAATGCACCGGGGTCGGCCGTCCTTGGAGGGTCTTCCGCGCGGTGTCAAGAGCCCGCCGAAATTCTGGAGATTGTCGCAACTCCTCATATGTGATGAGCAATTCTTGAAGCGCCGGCTTAACCTCGGGCGGATAATGGTTGCCACCAAACTGGCCGAAGTATCCTTCGCCATTGGGATAGCTTTGGGAATAAGGTTGTTGAATACGCGACATGATAACTGATTCTCACAAATGGAAGGAAGCGAGAAGCTCGTTCGTAGCTTTCGACGAAGTCCAAAATAGTGTTCGTGTGGGGCTGGCCACTGATGTGACACGACGATACTGGAGCCTCTGGATCGCGGCTGAACCCAAGGCTGAGTTGAATTGGTTCCGTACACGCCTTGGAAACTTTCAAGAGCAAACAGGCCTCGTCCCAAACCCGGATGCAAAAAATCTCTTAAAAAACTTGCATTTTCGGCCAATGCACACGTTTTCGCGGGCCGCGATGTTGCAATGAGTCATTCACTGCGGCCCGCCGTCTCCTGCCATCCTGGAGCTTGCGATGGTGTACATATATTTCAGGAGGAAGTGCACAGTCAAGTGCTCACCTTGGATAAATTCTAGAACGACCAAGAGCGGGTAGAGAACAAATTCCTGCAGAACGCGTAGTTTGACTTGATGTAGCCACGTGACATGGCATTTACCTGAGCGGGGGTTCTACCGCTACGGTATTACGTAAGGTATCCTCCGTCATTGTAGGCACCTAGGTGGTAGGCCTTGGCATACGTAACCTTAACCCTCCAAACTTGCGTCTACGGCACAAAGGGGCTTTTTGCAGCGCTCATGCTCTCCGCAGTCTCCTACAGGCAACTCGGGAACCAGTCTGCTGCAGCCTGCTGCAGCCTGCAGGCAAAGGCATGGTAAGGCCACCCTTGCTTGTCCAGGCTAACCAATACCATGATCCCGGTGGAAATGCTTGACATCTCTCGCGAGCTTGACGTTACTTCGACTCTGCCAGGAACCTTGCAAGACTGGAAGGGCTGCAGTAAACGATATGAGGAGATATCACAGCGTGCCGATCTGCCGCAGGAGGAGCTTTACCATCGGGAGCAATATATCAGCAATGACCTCCTCCCCGCAACCCTTCTTCTCTCATTGCGGGAGGCTGGACCTGTGGGTGGAAAGAGTCTGCCCACTGCCAGGTATCTTTTGAGCCCCTTGGGTCAGTCCCTCACGGACAGATTGGACACGCCCGCCCGAGATGCGAAGAACGATGGCTAAAGTGATGGCAATGCTCGTGCACGCCGCACCGCTGTTAGCCCAGGATGGGCGCCAGCGGTGTGAAGCCAACACATTCCAGAATCTCACCCTATTCGGCGGCCAGATACTTAACACAACGGTACAGTACCATTCGAACCTCACCTTCGGCCCCGAAACCTTCCTGGCACAACTCAACTCGTACCCGGTCAACGTCACCGGCCTCGACGTGTGCGAAGTCATTGTAACGTACACGCACCCAGGCCAGAATGACACCATCAATGCCCAGATGTGGCTGCCACGACCAGATGATTGGAATGGCCGCTTCATGGGCGTTGGTGGCGGCGGCTGGGCGACAGGTCTTGGTATCGTCTCGCTTCTTAGGCCGGCCGCGGAGGGGTATGCTGCCATCCTAACTGATGGTGGGCATGCGATGGTTGCTCCCGAGAGCGAACCACCCGCCTGGGGCCTAAAGAGCCCTGGGAACATCAATTGGGTGCTTCTGCAGGACTTTGCGGCAGTAGCACTCGACGACGCTGCGACGCTGGGCAAAGGTATTGTTAGGGCCTTCTATGGACGTCCACAGAACTACTCCTACTGGAACGGGTGTTCGACAGGCGGGCGACAAGGTCACATGATGGCACAGCGCTATCCTGACCAGTATAATGGGATTCTGGCAAGCGCACCCGCGTTCAACTGGAACGAGTTTCTGCTTGCTGAGTATTGGCCGCAGTTAATCATGAATGAATTGGGTAAGAATGCTCTTCGAGGGCTCTAAAGCCCAAGGTTTGTCCGAATGTTTCATAATATGTTGACCGACATCTCACAGGCGAATATCCCAGCCCCTGTGAGCTGGAAGCGGTCCGACTAGCGGCAATCGAGGCATGCGACTCTCTGGACGGTGTTGAAGACGGCATTATTTCGTATCCTGGCCTGTGCAACTTTGACCCCAGTGAAGCAATCGGCAGGGTATATAACTGTTCGGCGACAGGCGAGAATGTGACTATTACCCAGGGTGCAGCTGCCGTGGCCAACGCCACCTGGGCCGGCCCAGTAGACACAAATGGCAAACGACTGTGGTACGGCCTCAGCTATGGTGCGACATTCGATGCCCTCGTCAATATAAGCTGCACCAATGACACATGCGTTGGGAACCCGTTCAGCATCCCCGCAGACTGGATCACCACCTATCTCGCCCGAGACCCGCAGTTCGACCTGACCATGATCAACCGCACCTCCTTCGCCAGGCTTTTCCGGCAGTCCCTGAACACCTATGACTCTGTCCTCGGTACTGCAGACCCCGACCTCACCGACTTTCGCGACGCCGGTGGCAAGCTGATCACTTGGCATGGGCTCGCAGATCAACTGATCATGCCGAACGGCACGGCGAATTACGCGGATCGCGTTCAGGCGCTCGACCCACAAGCAGCAAACTACTATCGCTTCTTTGAAGCACCAGGCGTATTCCACTGCGGCGCCGGGCCAGGATGGTTCCCTGGAGACGCATTTCAGAGCCTCGTGAACTGGGTAGAGAACGGTGTTGCCCCAGAGACGTTGGAGGCCAAGGCGATCCCTGGCTTATATCCTGGGCTAACGGGCGGTGCGACCGAGCTGAGGACCGTGAACCTGTGTCTATATCCAAAGACGATGGTCTATACGGGAGGAGACCCCAACCAGGCAGCCTCCTTTAGCTGTCAGTGAGGTCTGGTCGATGAGACTTTAGATGGTGGTACATAATTTCCTTGGAGTTTCATAATAATGGCAATGAGCGAGTACACATATCTCCCTGCCCATTTCTCGTGTGATACTCGGCACAGAGAGACATTCAGTCCTCCAAATGAAATCAAGTTTCTCCGTGGCTTCTGTGTTCCTCGAAGATCTCTCGAGGAAACCCACCAATGCATACGGATGCCTCGCTCAATGAGCTGGAAATTCTAGGACTGAAAGTGCAACTTGCTAGGTTTGAGGCATCTTTCCGCCAGCGGTTATTGGTGGGAACGAGAATTCAAGAGTGCGAAATCATGCAAACATAGCTTTTATTTTCATTTTTGGAAGGTTTGGACTGTTAGCCCTTCTTGACTCATGTCTCAATGGACTTTGTGTGGTTCTGGTTCACATGCCTACACGTGCGTAGGTGGTGGATGTCAACAGATTGCTCGTCCATCAGACTCCTAACCATTCAGTAGGTAACAGAGCCCGCCCTTGCTGCTCAACGAAGGAGCCAAACACTCTTATCCTGCAACTGCATTCCAACCACTCTTCCCCGACGCGGTCGTGACACTTGGCTTTGACAATTCTAGATGATCAGCCACGAGAACCTAAGGGAGAGGATCTCAATCGCTGTCATCCTCGTCGTCAGCGTTGTTGTCAGTTTCGTCGTCAAGATCACTCGAACGACCACTGCTGGACGTACCTTCTTCATCTGATACCGATTCCTGGTCAAGTTCCATTTCTTCATCTTCGCCACCCTCACCTCGTTCCTTATCGCTGCTGGTGGAGCTGGATGTCTCTGAGGTAGCTTGGTTTTCTTCACCATCATTCCCGGCCTCAGATTCTCCCTCAGCGTCCTTGGGCTTCTCAACCGCCAATTCCAATCTGTCGAGACGACCTTTCTGCTCCCTCAACATTCTGAACACTTCACCACCCACGCCTTCCGGGCTAACCCCCAGTCCCATATTGGAGCTCATACGCTCCCTCGCTAGATCCACGATGATCTCACGTGCTGTCTCGGCCAGAACAGCGAGCCCGGTTGGCCTAGTGCCGCATTCCTGTTCCAACTTCTGTGATACGAGCGTGAGCTTCGTTCCTGGGATGGCTTCGCGAAGGCGTTTGATTGCTCGTGTCTCGGAGTCGAGGCTCAAGTTGAATGCCATGCTAGAGTTCGGATCGTCGACTTTTCGCTTGAGCCTTGCTCCTGCTCCACGAGAAAGGTGATCTGGTCAGCTTGAAATTGCTTTCATGTGGTTGGGGACAAGTCCAATTTCAATACCAACTGTGAGCATTGAGTGGGGGAAAAGTCAATACGTACCTAGAAGTATCTTGACTTGGTTGATTGGTTCTTCAGTCTTGAGCTTGTTGAGTGTTTCGGCTTCAATAACATCTCTCTGTTTCTCTTTCTTCGCCGCTTCTCGCGCTCGTCTCGCAGCATTCTTCTGCTTTCTCTTTTCAGTTGCGCTAGGGCTCTCCACTTGTGGAATCAATGCAGGGTCCGTGGTTTTCTCCTTGTCGTGAGTCTTATTGGTGTCAGCATTCTTGGCTTTTGCTTTGTTCTTCGTCTTGTCCTTGCTCTTGTCTCTGGTCTTCTTGTCTGGTTTCGAAATCTTGATGAACTCCGACTCGACTTTTTTCTTTCCCTTCTTCTTGGATTTGCCTTTCTTGTCATCTTTATCAGCAGAGCCATGAACTTGCTCAGTGGGGGCTGAGAACGAAGGCTTCCGCGTGGCTTGCTTCCGCACCTCTTCCATCTGTTGTGACACCGATGCTGGATCAGACTTATGATCAATTGGCACAGAAATGGTTGTCTTGGGGGAGAAGCCAGGGCGAGTAGATGGGGCAGTGGAAGGAATGTTGGGAGAAAATGGTGAAGTTAGACGTCTCGCAGCTGGCGATGACTTTGAATCTGGTTGCGTGAAACTTGGGGTCCGGAACTGCCTACCAACGCTGGCTGGGGTGAGGAGTGGCTTTGGCTTTGCACCAGGAGCAGCCCTTGAGTCGCTAAAAGATTTCCATACGTCTTGCTGTGGCGGGAGCATAAACCCTCGAAGACCAGTGCCAGGTAAGGGAGAGGGCGAAGTAAATGGTGTTGCTCGGTTTGCAGCCTTACTATTGTTTGAATCACGACTGTTATTTTCGTGATGATTGGTCTGACTCTTGCCATCTCCATCCTTGCTGCCACTCGGGGTGCCTCTCGGGGTGCCGCTCAGGGTGGCAGAGGCGGATGGGCGATTTTTCTTCTTTGACATGACTCAGGTGCCAATCAGAATCTCGAAAATCGTGGTGGTGGTTGTAGGAGGAAAGTTTATGCTGGTGTGTGGAAGAAATTGATGAATAGATGGAAGGGATCAAGGATTAAGCAATCCCTCTTGTTGGGTGGTGAGCGTTGGATCGACCGCAGAGGTGGTTTGGAAAGCTGATCCTCAGGTTATTTCTGTTAGGACGTGACGAAGGACACCTCAGCTTACCCTGGAAGGAGACAGATAATGAAAGGCAAGGGGTCAGATCGCAAACAGCTCTCTGATTTGAAGTTCCCTTGAAAGCAGGTGAAAGAAGTGTGAATGGAACCGAAGTGAAGAGAGACTCTAGCTTATTTTGACCAGAATTGAAGGGCAGGATTTAGTGTATTCACTTGAATAGGACTGAGGCATGTGGAAAGGATCCGAATATTGCTGTGTTATGTCACCCCAAAAGGTTGTTCAACTATTGCAGTTGAGGCGTTGTCTGGCTCATCAGCCTTTTGGCAGAGTTCTTCACAGCATCGGGGGGTTTTGGATATTGATCCTATCGCGAGGACAATGAGGAAATCGCGGCAAACATCAGGTCCGCGGAAAGAGGATAATATTCTCACGTAATTAGGACTCGTTTCACCTCGTCACTCTCGACACCAACGACAGATACTGAGCCTTGTGAGAGAATATTCTTGACATCGTCCCAGGTACTAGGATCCACACATTTCTGGCCCTCCTCGATCACGTATGTAGTGAAACCAGCTTTAGCAGAGCCCAATGCTGTATCCCTGACACAATAATCACCCGCTATTCCCACGACATAGACATGCGAGATCGTCCGTGCACGCAACTCGTTGGCAAGATCGAGATTCACCCCTCCCTCACCAGCAGTCAAGTTCCCGAATGAATCAGAGAAGGCGGAATACATTTCAACCCTAGAATCCATACCTTTGGTCACCGTGATGTCGATGTAGTTCGAAGCAAGCTCCTCGATAACTGCAGCGCCGGGAGTACCTTGCACACAGTGCACGGGCCACAACCGTTGCTTCATTGTCTGCTCTGGCTTGTTGCCGACGAGATTCTGCATATCGATGAAGGACTCGAACGGTTTATTGTTGGGTGCTGGGTGATTGCTGGCGAACGAGATGTGATCTTTCGGGTGGAAATCTTGCGTGGCAACCTTCAAGGCAAACTCTTTAGAAGCGAGTAGGTTGTTGATGAGTGGGACAATGTCACGACCTCCGGAAACCGCCAGAGAGCCATTCTTTTCACGGTCAGTATGAGGAAAGGGTGGCATCGGTAGTCCGAGTGATTCTCACAGGTGGGCAAAAATCATTCTGCATGTCGACAACGATGAGAGCAGGCTTGAAAGCCATGGTGTTTGGAATCTCGTTGTTGGCTGCCAATTTGATATGATATGTTGCTCTCGAGTCTCGGGTGACTTGAACTTACATCAGAGGCGTTGCCTTGGCGCAAATTGCAACCCAGGTCAAGCGTCTTTCCTAAATTTCAAACGTAGCTGAAGGATGGAATACCAGTAGCATACCCAGGGAGATAGGCTTCTTGAATAGCAAACGACCATGGGGCCGCAAAAGGTCCTTATCACCAGAGTGAAATAGCGAGAGAGATGTCGTGAAAGTTACAAGATAGGAATAGCGCCATGCCAAGCCGCTAGTGTGTAGGGTTAGCGCCATTTGGGGTCATCTCCCATCTTGCTCTTCTGAACTTACCATTCACACCTACCATCACGCCTAACTTGTTTCGCTTGATCGAGGCAGTCCCAGTCTTTGAAATCCATCACAGATCAGTGTGAACGTGGGCTGTGACACCTGAGGGTTCGGTCTATAAGTGGTATTCGTTGGAATCATATTATCCTCTAATTCTGCCGTACTCCATACCTCCAACACCGTTCAGGTCACTTTGATCCAGGCTTCACTGGAGCAGGACCCAAAGACTACCCTCCAGTTGAAGAAGTCGGCCTCTCGTACTTACCATAGCCACGGCGCTGAATTACGGAGACACGACGGAGAGATAAGCCAGTAGCACTCTACAATATGTCCAAGACAACTGTGGTATGCATGCTCTTCCAACTCCGCAACCTGCGCCCAAGCCGGACGCCCTTCAAGATGGCACCCCATATCTCTTCCAACTGATTCCGCGATGAAACCCATAGCTGATCATTCACATGCACATCAGGGCGAGGTCTACGCCAAAGTGATCAATGATGTCTGCGAACATTCCAGACAGGATTTCGAAGAAGGCGGTGTCGAATTGGCAACGCTGGACATGTTGAAATTGGTACGTCAACCTCATCTCTCCTTCAATAATTGATTCAACGGTCATCATCTGTTGCATGCATGAAGACGAAGGAATCATATCCGTTTCACTTTACGAATGCGCAATTCAGTACACAATCGCACCCATGTCATATGCGTTATGGTGAGTTGAGAGACTTGCCCAGCTGTTCAGCGCAAGGGTGGGTGAGGGCAGGCAGGCAAAGGTCGGGGGCGAGGCGGGGATCCGAAGGTTCTTGAGGGATGCGGGAAGGCCACCCCTTGAGTCTTGCCTCTTATACGCAAATGCGGCTGCCTAGACTTTAGGGGCTCGCTAGCCTCCCACGCCAAACGTTGAGCCCACGTGATCCCGTTACTCAGCCACACTCACTTCTGGAGGAGGCCTCCTCCCGGCTGTGGCAGCATGCTCCACACTAACCAAATCTGGAGATGGCCTGCAATGCATGTCATCCACAGCCCCATTCCATTCCTCGTCAATGCTCTGGAGCTACATGAGATATATGCTAATTCACGTTGCTAAACAGGAATGGCAGAAGAGATTGTCCAGCTACAAGGTCGCTCAATTGCCCTGGGATCCTCCACCAGTACCAATCAAGGAGCAAACGCTTCCTAGCAATGCTAAGCATATCCCTCAAACTCTTCCCAGCAATGCCAACGCCGTAAACACCACTCCTGCACCACAAGTGCCCTCCGCTCCGCCTCTCAAAGGTGAGAGTGGCGTGGCTTTCTCATCTCAACTTCCTCCTCCACCAAACTACCAGGTACCATCATTTCCCCAAGGTCAGCCTTTGACGGCAAGGGAGCGAGCGGCTCAGAATCTCCATGACAATTTTGGCCACCGTGCTGGAGCTCAGATTGCCCAATTACAGTCGAATCAATCTCGTGTTCCGCTCCAACCCGCCGGCAGTCCAACGAACACCTTCATTAAACAGGAAGACAGCCAAGGATCGCTTTCGGGAGTCCAAGACTTCCACACTGGCGTGCCACCACAGTCTGCTGCTCCTATCAGAACAAGTCAAACTGATGGAGCCAGCGAAGAGCTCGACGACTGGAAAGCAGAATACGCTAGACGGAAAGCATTAGCTGTCAGCCAAGGCGTTGAAAGTGACCGCTTGATGAAGGCCCAGTTTATGGCTAAGCAGCAAGAAATTGAGGCCGGTGGGCTGCTATTGAGTCTGGACGAGCGTGATACTTTGAATCCAAAAGTACGACGTCGGGTCAATGATCTACAAGGCAATATACCAGCACAGCCTCCAAGTATTGCACGTGCCCAAGGTGATGCCACTGGTGACGATGACGATGACGTTGAGGACGAAGATGCTATCAACTCTGACCTTGACGACCCAGACGATTTAGGAGCCAACGAGGAAGATGGGGAAAACACAGATCAGGTCATGCTGTGCACATATGACAAAGTCCAACGTGTCAAGAATAAGTGGAAGTGCACCCTAAAGGATGGAGTGCTCCGAGTCGAAGGCAATGAGTGAGTCCACATTGATCAATCCCAGGGGCTTACAGTGCTGACATGTTCCAGATATGTTTTCCACAAAGGCCAAGGGGAATTTGAATGGTGAATGAGATGCTGAGAGCGCTCGTTGCTCTTTGCGGAACCCGTTTATTTCCGGGAGGTAGAACAGTCCAGGGCTTATTGGAAATTCCTACGGCGTTCTATGCCGTACGGTGCATACTGGGATGATATCGTTCTGCGGCGGGCTAGCTGGTAGGAGTGTGCTCCCAGGCTGAAAAGTTTTGAGCACATGTTTTATGACGCGACGGGAACGAGAATATCGAAAACGGTCTTGAACCCTGCTGCACATCTCATCCCGCGGCTGGTATGGGATGTTGCCATATGTATTCAATGAATAAACTCTTTCGAAATGAATATTGCATAGTCCACTGCCATATGACTTACTACTCCGTACAGGGTTCTTATGGTTTCAAGAGAGATATCAAACCCAAAAGTCAGTTGGTTGCAGTACGCCGTACTGATCGAATACATGGCTGCTCGTAAGTGCTAACCTCCTGTACTCCGTAATATAATTAATTATTTAGTGATGTTATCTATCCCAATCGGGGTACGCCACAGTTTCAAAAAGGGGCTAGTGTGGCTGAAAGTTGGGAAAAAGCAGCGCATGCCACCTTGGCCAGCTGGTGCCTTCCTTGTGGACAGTGTGCGTGTCTGTGACGCAATGGCAATCGAGGCAGTCCACATTCACATTCACTTTCCGTTCCCTCTCCGAATGCCTTAAAATCTGTTCAATTCCCTTCTTGTTACTTGTCCTTTGGAACATCTTGTAACCACCCGACCTTTTAAAGTCGCCAACCTTCCTCTCCCCCGAGAGTTTCTGTTCTTCATCCCAAAATATCTCTGGCCTGCCTCTTTAACCGCCAAAATGACTCTCTACTACAGCCTGGTTAGTACCCCTCAAACCTGGCTGCCTATTAACTGTCGTTGCAATGTCAACACCAGGTCTAACCATTCTACAGGTTTTCCTCCTCCTTGTGGCTGAGATGGTATTGTTTGTTGCTCTGATAATCCCCTTGCCATACGCAGCCAAACGAAAGCTATTCAATTTCATCTCCGAGAGTCCATTGGTGGCTAAATTACAGTATGGAATGAAGGTAGGAAACGAGACTCGAGCTTTCCACAAGATTTAACTGACATGCAAAGATAACCTTCATCTTCATCCTTATTCTCTTTGTCGATAGTGTCAACAGAGTCTATCGTGTTCAGGTTGAGATGTCTCTCCTTGCAAAGGACACTACAGGCGCAGGGTGAGGATCCCCCGATTGGCATTCATTTCTCAAACTGACACAAGACAGACGAGCTGCGGCTGTTGGTTCTGAACGCATGGAAGTCCAAGCTCGCAAGTTCTACTCGCAGCGCAACATGTACCTGACCGGATTTACCCTCTTCCTGTCTTTGATCCTCAACCGCACCTACGGCATGATTCTTGATGTTCTCCGACTCGAAGAGAAGGTCAAGCAATACGAAGGAGACTCGAGCGCTGGTGGCAAGGAGGGCGAGAAACTTGGTCACAGATACCGGGCCGACCAGATTGGAGAGCTCAAGAAACAACTTGACAAGAAAGACAAAGACCTTGAGGCCATGAAGAAGCAAGCTGAGGGTTTGCAGAGAGAATATGATGATCTGAGTGTCAAATACAACCAGATGAATCCTGGCGATGGAAATAAGAAAAGCAACTAAGGTTCTGGACCAGGTTGACATCAATTCCACCAGGCGCATCGAGTACGAATGCACTTCAGCCAGCCATCTTCGCAGCCGATGTCTGGAGTCCTCACCACACGACTTGACCTAACACGGCATGGAAAACAGAATTGTTTTTGCGGGTCACGAGACCCCTTCTGTTTGGTCACGGGCATAGGGGCACAAGGGCACAAGCCGGGAGGTTGGGCTCTTCTTCTAGTTTAGAACGGATGTTCATTGGCGAAATTCTTCAGTTGTACGACCGTTTGAGCGCAACTGTCAGATCCAGGCGACACAGAATGTATGTGCGGGGTTTGACGAGCTTGAAGCTTTCCAAAGCAAACAAGTCGCGGGTAGCTTTCCTATATCTCCACGAATACAAAGTACATAATCCGGGACGAACTTGTCCTTTGAGTAATCTCAGCCTCTTCAATTGGTGTTGGAATTGTTTCTCCGCTCCCTCCGATCACCCTCACTCAGGCCAGCCAACTAACTAGGCTAATATTCCGTCAACTCTCATGCGTGCGCTTCTCTCGACCCATGACAACCCCTCGAATCAAGGATTAATATCCACCAAGCGGCGTGGTATGTGGAGACCCCAGAATATCCAGGCTACTGAATATTTCGACATTGCCTATACCCATGAGGAGAAGCCGACCTTGGTGTATGGGGAGCCAATGAACTTCTGTGAATATTCGTATCCACAGCACATCTACCAAAGTGTGAACGGCTAATATCGAAACCTTTGCTAGGTATTTTGTACATCTCCTCATCACCCCGTCGCGGGCTCTGGTACTCCAGGACGCCAGCCGATACCCGTAGCTCTCGGCTTCGAATGGCAGAATGGACGGTGAGTACCTTTCCATTCCATTCATAAAGGTAGGTAGTGTTGCAAACTCAGCATGTAGCTAGGATCACCCTCTCCCTGTTCCAGTTCTTCAGCATCTCCAGTCTTAAGGTTCTTTACTTTGAAACATTGCGCCTACGCAATGATCGCCTACCTCGCTAGCACCCTATTTTTCCTGCTAGGATGCTCCGCACGCCCTTCACTGAACCCGCTCCCTTTCGCTGCATTTGATACTCGTCAGGTGACCACTGAAAGTAGTGGTCTGCAGGTTGATCTAGGCTATGCAGTCTACGAAGGATATAATAATGCAACTACAGGCTTAAATGTCTGGAGAGGGTAGCCTCCCCCTTCTCAACTCCTCCTGACTAGGAGACTAATACACTACCATTTTCCAGCATTCGATTTGCGGCTTCACCAACTGGAAAGAACCGGTGGCAAGCGCCTCAGGCTCCCTCAACAGATCGTGATGCAGTGACTCCAGCAAACCAGCATGGCCCCATTTGTCCTCAAAATCAGAACACCGGCTTGACTTTCGTCCCTCTGAACAGCACAGGCTCAAGCGAGGATTGCCTTTTTCTCAATGTCTACGCTCCAGCAAATGCTTCTGGATTACCGGTCTTGGTATGGATTCACGGCGGAGGCTATGGGCGCGGAAATGGTCGACAAGATCTTTCTGCTCTGATCAATGCTAATAATGATGCTTTTGTCGGTGTTAGCATCCAATACCGAGTAAGTGAGGGGATAACCGAAACCTATCGTACGTTGTTGCTAATAGATAAAAGCTTGGAGCCTTTGGTTTTCTTGCCAGTGATGAGGTTTACCGCAAGGGAAGCGTTAATGCAGGGCTGCTTGACCAACATTTCGGTCTTCAATGGGTACAACATTACGTGCATCTCTTTGGGGGTGATCCCACCAAAGTCACGATCTCTGGACAATCGGCTGGTGGTGGAGCCGTCATGCTACAAGGCATGGCATACGGTGGCACTCTAGGCCAGTCACTATTTCGAAACGTAAGAGCAATCCTTGACGCAGTACTTAGTGCTTGGAGTCTACGTTGACCGACTTACTACTAACTAGATTATTGCCTCCTCGCCATACTTGCCCATGCAGCATGGCTATAAAGACTGGCAACCGTCCCAAGCCTATTATGCCTTTGCAACGATGGTTGGTTGCGCTCCTAGCCTTGCATACGGTGCCCATCCAGGAACCATTTTCGATTGCCTTGCTAGCAAAGACACGGACACGCTCCAAAACGCAAGTGCAACCTTGAGCGAGTCTGGGAAGTATGGTACCTGGTGCTTTTTGCCAGTCACCGATGATACATTTGTTCAAGATCTGCCGAGCCGCCAACTCTTGCGAAAAGACCTTAATGGCCTTAACTTACTGGTCAGCAACAATGCCCTAGAAGGCCCAGCCTACACGCAACCAAACATTACTACTGAGGAGGACTTGGTGGACTGGTTGCAACTAACATTTCCGTCATTCTCGAACGATGACATTGCAAAGGTGCTATTGTATTATCCAGGATCTAATGCCTCCGTCAACCCAAACGCCCCGTTATATGCCTCCTCGGGAACTAATGAACCCAGCTTCATAACCCAAAGTAGTGTTGCTACCGGCCAGCTCCAACGAGCTTTTGTGAGACGCACTCTCTTCCCGGTAACGCTTCTAGTGTCCAAATTTTGCTAACGAGTATTCATGCAGGCTATATATTCAGAGACAACGTTTGTGTGCCCATCCTACTGGCTCGCCGAGGCATACTCAGACTTCGGACGAACCTCGTTCCGACATCAATACTCAGTCCCCATCGCGCTCCACGGCACCGATAACACAGCCTTCTTTGGACCTCCTGCACCCAATCAAAGCCCAGATTTCGTGAATGCGATTATGCAGATGTGGGGTAATTTCATCCTGAGAGACAATCCCTCGATCCCAGATTCTGTGGCAAATGGCGTTTCTACCAATAACACGCAACCGAATCCGGCATCGAACTGGCCACAGTACAAGGTCTACGCGCCATATCAATTGAGCCTGAATCTCACGGGTGGAGATCCATTCCCGTTCCATTTGTCGTACATCAAGGCCAATCTGACTCAGTATGGTGGACCAGGCTTGAGGAACAATATCTCTCTCGTCAACGCCTATACTTGGGAAGCCGGAAGAGGTTACAGGTGTGATATGTGGCGCAGTTTGGGTGGGCTTGTGCCAGAGTAGTTAGTATTCGAGTTTCTCACAGCGAGAAGGCTAATCAGTATGAATTCGGTGCCTTAGGGAATCCAAAAGTTGGGCGTATATTCTCGCGCCATGAGGGACGGAAATCTTCAGACGAGCAAGGCTGAAGTAATAGGGGGCAAGGGAGTCCTCGGTGGGAAGGAAACCACCTCCCCCAATTACTCTTAGTATACCTTCGGTATCGAGGCATTCAGCACCTAGGTTGGTAACCGTAGACTTAACTTGAAAGACCATGATTGATATTGCACGTATTGAATGCTTAAGCCTTTATTGGGCATTCGAAGGCAAATACCTAGTGGGAGAGACGACACATTCAGACCACACTCTATGTGGGAATGTTTAGTAAAGTGGAACAGGCGAAACCCAGGGACCGCGGCCCCATGAGACCGGTAAGGAGATCAAATTGGGAAGCCTGCAGAATTGTCATCGGAACCTGGTACCAGATGGGAACAGGAAGTTTTTCTCGCTGGTCTATCTGGTGGCCGGTTCAGTGATCAACAGCCTGACGTCACCATAATTCATAATTGAGGTATTACTCCGTAGAGTCAGGTCTTTTCCGTATTACTGGGGACGAATAAATAAAGGAACAGGGATTATCAGAGGACGAACCTCGGTCCACATCCCGTCACACAATTGCAGGCTACAAAATGCAGGCTTACCATTTCTCCATTCGACAATTATCATCCGTTCCACGTGCCCCAAAGTTGTGGCCTTGAATGGCCTCGGGAAGCACGACAGTCCGTTGCGCCCTCCACTTCCTCACCTTTTGGAGGAAGCTACATGTTTCTCGAATAGAAACTCTCGTCCTACGGACCTGGCTAACATCGAACAGGAAGCTCGATGGTCCATCCAGGCGCGCCTTAAAAGTCGAAGCATGCCCTTTACCCTAGCAGTGATTCGCTGCTGCTTCACTGGCCATGCAGGTCGGGGCTTGTTCGTGAGCTTCTTGCACCCCTCCATGCACCTTGTCCCTGCTCTTCTGCGGGATATGCACCCTTTTGATCTGCCTGAGGTAGCAATGAGTGAGTGAGCTGGGAGAGCTATAAAGCTCTCGAGCTGTGTGCCGTCCTGCGCGAAAAGAAGACAAAAATACTTCGGTAAGCTGAGAATCCCTTGCTGCGAGTCATTACTCCTCTGGCAAGATGTTGCACCTAGGTGTTCTCTCGTGTTTGATCGTGTCATCGCTTGCATCCTATGGTGCAAATCTCAATTATCGTTCCCCTTCACATAACCATCCTGGCCTTGGAATCTCCGTTCGCAAGGTTGTCAAGCGCCATAACCCGCGGTCAGCTTTCGCCGACAGTGCCCTCAATTTTACCCATGGTGTCGCCTCTGGTGACCCATATCCTAACAGTGTCATTCTATGGACAAGATGCGCTCCTAACTTCGACAATGTCGATGACAACAGCACGGTCTCTGGCACTGTTCAGCTGTACAACCCGGTACCTATCTTCCAGAGCAACGATACCGACCAGCACAAGCCAGTGTCAAATGCCCCAGTTTGTCTAACGTGGAAGATCGCCTCGGATCAAGGCCTTACGGCCGTGGTGGACTCTGGCACGGTACATACAAGCTCTGATGTAGACTACACGGTCAAGGTGGAGGCAACAAAGCTCAAGCCTTTCACGCAATATTGGTATCAGTTCAATGTGTGCAATTCGAACGTGTCTAGTCTGGTCGGCCGTACCAAGACGACACCAGCTCCCACTGATGATACCAGCGCAGTCAACCTGGCAGTCTACTCTTGCAGTAACTACCCTTTCGGGTTTTTCAATGCTTATGGAAACCCTGTGCGTAAGGGTTCCGTTGACTATGTTCTTCATCTTGGCGATTACATCTACGAGTATGGCAATGGCGAGTACGGTTGGGGTAATTCCATTGGCCGCATCCCCCTGCCTGATCGACAAATCTACACTCTCTATGATTATCGGAAGAGGCATGCCACCTACAGGACGGATCATGATTTAATTCTCAGTCATCAGAATTTACCTTGGATCCCCGTTTGGGATGACCACGAGGTCGCAGATAACACTTACCGAGATGGCATGTCTGAGCTCAATAACACCGAGGCGTCTTTTGTCGCCGATGGTGGCGTCTCGGTTGATCAGAGGAAGATGAATGCTGTGAGAGCGTATTGGGAATGGCAGCCCATCCGACAGGTCGATATCAGCGATGATGTAAGTCTGCCGCGATCTGTTCCAGGTCCTTCCCTACCTTGACTGACTATCGAACAAGCTTCGAATCTGGCGTTCCTTCGCCATTGGCAACCTCCTCGATCTAGTCATGCTTGACACCCGTCAGTATGACAGATCCATCACCGACTTGTACTGGAACACCCACTACATCCACGAGATCTCCAATGATGCAGGACGATCAATGATGGGCTCTCGTCAAGAGAACTGGTTCTACCAGTCTCTTATCGACTCCAAGAATCGTGGAGCCACCTGGCGAGTGATTGGCTCACAGACCGTCTTCAGCAGAATCAATGCGTCGTTCGCATATGGAAACGTCGACCCTTTCAACTACGATCAATGGGATGGATATCTCGCCAACCGCAACCGGACCTACAAAACACTGTACGACAACAACATCACCAACAACATCATGATATCAGGCGACAGCCACGCCAACTGGGTAAGTGACATGGTGTGGCTCGGCGAGCATCCCTACAACGCGAGTACGGGCGAGGGCTCCGTCGGCGTTGAATTCGCAGGCTCCGCAGTTTCCTCCCCCTCCCCCATCGGTCAAAACGTCAGCATCGCCACCGGCGTCAACGCCAGCGCAGCACTGGTCCTGAGCAACCCGGAGCTCCAGTGGCAGGAGTTCTACTATCGGGGATACTTCGAGCTCCACATAACGCACGAAAAGGTCGACGCGAAATACTTCGGTATGCCGACAATAATCAACCGAAACCCCAACGAAATCAGCCTCGCGAACTTCACCGTCTACGCGGGCGAGAATCGGTTGCATCGGTTCAATGGCACAGTTGCCTCGGCTCCGGTGGAGAATGGGTTCCTCAAGTTTGGGCAGAGGTTGCAGACGAATTTCACGAATTCGACTGTGACGGGTTTGTATTTCATCAGTCATGAGGATGTTGAGGATCTCTGAGCATGGTAGCTGATGATGATTGCTGAAGCTCGAGGGCAACTGACCCTGTGTTCTTCGGGCATCTCTAATGTAATTGGCGATTGGCAGCCTTTGACGACGAGTGAAACTCCGGTAAGATCTACAAAGATACCTGAGTTTACTTAAATTAGGGTGAAAGCTGGGTGCTACACGCCTCTAGGAATGGATATTGGTGAAACGTATAAATAACACACCTGAGTTTCGGTAAATAACCAAGCCATCATAAGTCTCCATTTACGTTCCATCCAAGCCCGGCACGTCCCGATCGCGGCGCTGGGCCGCATCCTTAAGCGATCCCCCGAGTATGAGTCCTGTCATTGATCCTTGGATTACAGTTTGGATCACAGTTTCGACACCGAAGATTGGACCATATTCATTTCCATAGAGGTATGAGGTAGCTCTTTTCGCTGTATCGACGGCCAAATGGTGAAGGCGGCTGAGCCAGTGTGGGCCAGATCTGTGGTAGGGAACTGACGGTCACCCCACCGCCAAGCGAACTTTTTGATATTTAGTCCTCGAGGGATATCAGCCCCGCAGCCAGCTGCAATGGGCAACAGGCGCCTCGTGGACATCTTTTCTGTCCTCTCTTCCTCCATTCTCTCTGTGTGTCTCTGGCACCCTCTCTCACCCATTCCATCTCTGCCTCTCTCACGCTGATAGCCTCTGACTGATCTCAGCACATGATCCCCCCCCACTGACCGGGTCGACACGGTGTGAACATGGCCGCTCAGCCTCGCCGAAAAGTCGAGAAAATAGCCGCTCGCAATGAACAGTTACGACAAATCCATTATTATGAGCTTGATGACTCAGAATCTTCTACGTATTTGTGAGAGCAGTCCCGCTTTTGACCGGATCTGAGAGCTATTTAACCGTGTGCTTAATTAATACTTAGATTGGATCGAGGATCGCCTGATCGGGAGATATTGAAACGAATACCGAGCAAGAAGGTAGTAAACAGCCAAAAGCCCTTCGGATCTGCCTAGACGATGGTCTGCTAACATGGAAGAGCCCTCTGATAGCATGGGTTCCATGTTCTGTCAGTTAACCGTCCCGATTGACTTCACCTGAAAAGACTGATAAAGGCAGATTTATGCCACCGATAGGTGATGATCATGGCGTTTACAATCTTGACAAGAAGCCCAAATCCGTGCAAGGATCCAACCCCGACTCCGGCTGGCACAACGGGTGGCATGCCCGGGATTGGCCCCAGCCAGACACACAGACGAGGCAAATATTGCTTGACCATTACGGAATCCCCGAGTGGGTCTTCAAGAACATCGGGTGGAATGCCAATGGGTTTTTTGCCAGCTCAATACAAGAGTCTGGCTCGGAATCCCAGGGCGCCAAAGCGTACACGTATCGTAAGTTCGCTCGAAGCTCGGTGGAATCACCCGGTGATGGATTGGTAGATTCCTATGCGAGATTCCTCAGCAAGGAGGTTGAGGTGTCCGAGAACAACGTCGTTGATTACGATTGGACCTTTATGTCCTTCGTCTTAATCTCGAAAACGACGAGTGAGCCCCACTATGAATCCAACATGGTACAAATTTGGCTCGGACAAGCTAACTGCGTGGCTAGCGGCAATTGACGACAACGAGCTTACAGTTCTGTTGTGTTTCGACCTTCCCAAACGACTCTGTGGAGATGTCATAAGGGTATTGGAGGACCAAGCGCGCCTGAAATCACTGACCAACAGTAGGATATCTGTACTCCCTCCGATCTTGTTCAGTGTTGTAATTACCGAATTCGAGAGGGGATTATGGAGCTTTCAGGGGCCAGTCAGAACAATCGAGAAGGTAAGCAGGGGAACACATGGAGGAAAGGGTCACGTTTGCCAAAAACAGCTGATGTATTGCAATATTAGAGACGGCAAAGCGTGCTCAACGCACCAGAAGGCGCGGGCAGTGACCATTTGAAGGTTGCCCAGATGGAGAATAGCTACAAAGATATCTATGAGCTCATGCGACACGCGTTGCACATCACAGAGACGATTCGTGTCATGTCGAAGGCGCTCAAAGCAGCTCACGAGGAAAGCCAGGATTTGTTCTCATCCTGGAACAATCACTTTGTTGGACACACGCTGAACCCGGTGGTAGCGTCCCAATCACTACGGACGCTCAAAAATAGCGCCCTTTTGGCGTCCTCTCTTCATGAAAGGGCGGATTCCTTCGTTGACCGTTTGAGAAACGAGGCTAAGATTGTTTGAGCGCCCTGTCAATCAATGAGGCCATTTGCCAGAGTATACTGATGTTGGAATAGGTCTCGAGTCTCGCCTCAACACGTCTGCTCAACCAAACCATCAAAGACGGTCAAGCCGAAGCCAAGTCCGATCGTGAGCTGTTGGAAAAGATCCAGGTACTGCTTGAGCAAACCAAGACCGACTCGGCGAGGTTCGCCCAGAGGATTTCGGTCATGACTCTTGTGCTTTTACCTGCGACGCTCGTAGCGGTATGATTGAACCTGGAAAACCTTGAACCGCATCGTTGTTGTTACTAACGCTTAGGCGGAAGGGGTTTTTCGGTATGAACTTCTTCACTCTAAGCAATGATAAAGTTCTCCAGGTCAGCAAACAGCTTTATTGGTTCTTCATCATCACCATTCCTATCACGTGGGCATGCTTGAGATGGCTATCACGGATCGAGCCCAAGCCAACGACGAGCACCGACCCTGCTACCTCGAGGCTTCAAACGTTCATCAACGCGTTAGCAGCGGTGTACAAGAAATGTACGACACGCAGCAAGACAGGGGCAGCCCCGTCGACCTCCGCTACCTCGCCGCCCGATAAATCGGATCCCGATGCGGATAGTGCGGCATCCTCTAGCTCTGATAGCTCCATAAACGCCGCAGCAACAGGTTAGGAGGATTCCCAATGATTGCCGAGTTTAAGAAGCTGCTTAAAATTCTAATATTTTCGTGACATGGTGGAAAGAGGCCGGGTTATGACGGCCGGTCTAAAGGACTTGGGCGATGGCAGGGTTGGTGTCAGACTGTTTTGCAAGATCTAGCGTCATATTATTTTCGTAGGGTGCGCTAGCTGGATGAAGGCCAAGATGTTGGTCCAGTGTAGATTCAATCACGCTCAATAGTTTCTGTCGCCTGGTTCGGACGACTTCCAGTTCCTCGTTAGTCAAGTCGTGCTCGTGGGCTTGAGCCACATTGTCGGAGACGATGTTAAGATAACCGAAGGAGATGCCGGATTCGACGCAAGCGGACGCAAGATGGCCGACTTCACAGTCCACCCATCGACATCTTTCACCCCATGTAGAGAGCCACTCGTGTGTCTCCTCTAGGGGAGAGTATACGGAGACGTTGGGCCCGGTCTGAATGGCGGGGGATGAATGGTCGCCGTCTAAGGTCTGCTGAAAAGCGTTATCCCATCGTAACCGTGCATCGCCGACCCAAGATTCGTTTCCGGTTGCGATCATGGCGTTGGGTTCGTCACCTGCTCGCAACGATCCGGCTTTGCCAATGTAGAGAACCTGCCGCCGCACCTTTCCGAGTTGGTGCAGCACTCGCACTAGCGCACCGGCGATGTCGCCCCAGAAGTTGAACCGGCAGTCTAAGAATGCTATCGAACCACCGTTTTGAGAGCCGTTGGTAGAGTTACTGGCATGGTGAATCTGCCAGTCGAATAGCCGCTTTGTGGGATCGCTGGTGGTGGTGGTGGTGCTTCCGGGCTGCCAGGGCTTCGATGACGCCCTCCTGAAGCGCCTAATGTAGCCCAACACGACGGTATCGACGTGCTCCAACTCCCGCAGATTTGAGTCCGATAACCACTCGTCGCATTGCAGCTTACGTGGTAGGACATATTGCGTGACAATCGCCCCCTTAGGATCTTCGGATATTCTTCCCAGCCTGTAGTAGCTAGCTATCAGAACGGCATAATGCCTGATCCAGTCCGTGCCTGGGATGCAGAGGATCTCGAGCGTGCTCGTGGCTTCCCTATATCGAAAAAAGGGCCGCCGCCGGTTGAGCACCAGCAGTTGTATTTCGTCTGTGGCGGGTTTCTCAACCGAGAGGTGGAATTCCTCTGGGTGATATGGCCGCACGATGACACGTGATGGATGCGGTGGAGGTGTAATGGGGATCTTGCTCCGGATGTACCGTCGTAACGAAGTCCCGAATGTGTGTTTTGAATGTTGAGATATCACTTCAGTGGCTGTTATTGGAATTGCGAAGAGCTCATCGAAGAACTTCATGCCCTCTTCATTGGCTTCAAACGCATTGGTGGCGACTATTTCATCAAGACCGGGCCCGACTGGGTTTTCGCAATCTGCTCCTGTCATTTTACCCTTACTGACAGAAGAGTTCATGTGCCGTGGCCGAACGTCGATAAAATCTCGAGAAGGTAAGTATTTTACCAGACCAAGTCGTATATGAGAGGGAAACAACGAATCTAGTCACGTGATATGCTTGGTTTTTGACTCGATGAGAACACCCGCCCTCTGGCGCGATCCGCCACCCTGGGTTGCCTCGTTCTTGCTTTTACAAGGGTTGTCCACCGGTTTGTCTGGCGCCTGAACTTCCTGTTTCCCTTGTTTGCTTCTAAAGAGAGGGGTTTTGTTCTCCGCTCCAGGAGACCTAAGGATGGACGGAGTCTGAAAATACAATCTCGTTCGCAGTCATGACCTAGGCCCTCACACAAGATTTTGTTTGAAGCCTCAGGTGCTTCCTTCTAATGACGTGACGGAAAGGGGGGTTCGTGCTGCTCGCAACTGATGACATGCTTTTCGTTGAATTTCAGTGACCAAATCTCATTGATATGCAACGTGTGGCTCAGTTAGTGAGGGGGGGACGAGGCTGAGTAATTGGCCCAATTCCCCGCTCCAGCCGCTCACACAGGGCCTCAAGGCTGTCTTGCCTGGCCAGTGCTTCTGCCAATCAAGTCTCGCCGAGCGAGGCCACTTCACTCCATGACTATCATTTCTAACACCCGCCACGGAGCAACTACGACATCAGTCTAAGCTTCTCTACCCGGTGAAGAGTCTGCCAGAAAGTCAGCCAGTCCCACATTATTCAATTGGCCTCAGTATATGATGGCGGCGCAGAAGTCGCAGTCAGGCCTATGACTCTCATCAAGAGACTGATGGCGTTTGATAACTGTGTCCAACAGCTAGCTATTCACCATCCGCCGCCAAGCGAGGCATAAGAGCAAGCATCCTTCTCCTCGCCCAAACCAAAACCACAATGCATTGTGCCTAAGGTTGATTGCCCAAACAAAAGCGACCGGAGGTTTGTTTGCTCTCATTGAGTGGGCCTCGAAGCACCTGCAAACTTTGCGGAGGAACCTAGTTTGTTCGAGAAGGGGATTTTCCACAGGCGCACGGGGATATCTTCCAAATCCCTGAGCGTGCCAGTACTTTACGAATCAGCGCACTGCCTTGGTGGAGAGCTGTCCCCAATTTATCTGGATGATCGAACCTGCAGACATTGATTCACACATCCACCTCTCAGCCTCTACGGCAAGCGAGCATTGAGGCAGAGGTAGCCAGCCGGTGTGGGTTGGTGTGAAAGTGACACTCCATCTACCAACACGTAGTTTTATCCCTTGTGACGTCCAGCTTGTGACGGCTACAAGGGGCACGAAGGGAGAAAAAGGTTTTCGCTTCCTTTCCCTAAGTGTGACAGATCTCAGCAAATCACTTCCTCAGAGAGGTGGTTTAAACGTCCTGGTTCTCAAAGACTCTTTCTTTTCCCTCCTCCCTCAAAATAACGCCACCTCCCATCCTTGTACCCAAGATACTGGATTCATACAAAGCAAAGCCACTTAAGATTGCTCCTCGGTTGTTCAGATATCTCCCTTTGCAGTTGACCGGACCTCTTGAAAAAGGTTGAAGGCATTCTCTTTGATATCCTGCAAGTAGAGGGGAAGATCTCCACCTAGACGATTTAGGTATTTACTGTTGGCAAGCTCACTATCGGAATCCATCTCAGGAGAAAGCATCCTATAGGGGCCAGAATAAACGACTCTGCATCTGAAGACCCTACAACCCGCATCCCAATGTGCGTTAGGTCGACTCAAACACCACTCTCAGACCCGACCACCCGAAAACCCACTGGCCTCACTCAAGTCAACCAAAACCAAGACGGCACCATCACCACCACCACCACCATCACCATGTCCAACAGTCCTCCACATGCATCAATCGTCCCACGCATAGGCGTAGCGGTGTTCATCCTCCACCCGGTGCCCACACCAACATCAACACCAATAGGCACTCGAGAGAGCTCTCCCGACACCGCGCCACAGCAACAACAACAACAACGACAAAAACAATACAAATTCGTCATGGGCCGGCGCCTGGGCTCGCACGGCCCAAACACCTGGGCACTGCCGGGCGGGCACCTGGAGTTCGGCGAGTCGTTTGAAGAGTGCGCGATGCGAGAAACGCGCGAGGAGACGGACCTCGAGATCGAGGACCTGTCGTTCCTCACGGCCACGAATGACCTCATCCCCAGCAAGAAGGACGACGGGGCGCTCTTGCATTATGCCACTGTGTTCATGGTGGCGAGGATCAAGGGCGCGACGACGACCAGCGCTACATCTGCATGTACATCTACATCCACATCCACATCCACAGCTCCTGTTTCGGACACTACTACTACTGCCGCTGGCGTAACCGACCGCGACGATGAAGGAATGCCCGAAGTCAAGGTCATGGAACCCGATAAATGCGGCGGATGGGAGTGGATATCATGGGACGAGCTGCAAGGCTGGGTTGCCGCGCAGGCGGGAAGAGATGCTGCTGCTGCTGACGGCGGTGGTTACAGTTACAGTGCAGAGTCGAACGGTACGGGTGGCCAAGGCCAAGGCGAAGGCCAAGGCCAAGGTGAGCCTCGTCGGCTGTTCACCCCGATGGTCAATCTGCTCCTGCAGCGGCCTGGCGTTGTTCCTCAGGTGCCACAGGTGTCACTGTCGAATCGGAATCGGCGGCGGTGATGGGGGGAAAATTAAAGACCCCAAACGCCAGGATCAGTCGATATAGGTAGGTAGGTAGGTAGGTAGGTGGTGGGCGGTTCGATTTTCGGGCCTGGGGAGAGGAGCCTATTTAAAGGGTTGGGGGGCCATGGGCATATGCTGCCGCTGCCGCTGCCGCTGCCATTGCGATACCTAGCTAGCTAGTTCGCTGTCGTACTACGGTACTAGTCGTGGTGGTGTTATGCATGGGATAAAACAGAAACGGGACGTGTGTGCAGCTCGTCTCATTTCTCCCTTGTACTAACTACGTTTTTTGTAGATATTCCAAGTCTTGATTTGTTCATACCCTCCTCATTATAAAGACCGCATCTCATCATTGGCTACCCAGTGCTGCAACCTTGCGGGACCATCTCTGTCCACGAAACAAATACTCAAAGTGTCTTTTTTCCTTGTACGCCGACTGGACTCCCTTGCCAAAAACCAAAGTCCGAGAACCCAAAAACCTGAACCGCTGGCCCGAAAGAAAAAACATAGATTACTTGGGCTGATCCTTGCTTCAACATTAATGTGCCCCCGAAAAAAGAATCATCTACTTCCCGCTCCTGTCGCTTTTCCTGAACAGTATCTCAACATCTTTTGCAGCAAATCGAAACGAGGCTGGGGTTTGCTGAGCTGGAAAAGAATGAGGTGTGTCTCATCGTTCGTAAATTCATGATATATGTCATCAACCGCTCTCGCTATCCACTTCAAATTATTTGGACTTTGGAAAAGTTGAAAAGTTGAAAAGAGGAAAAGGTGTAGCAATGCGGTGCTGTTGTGAAAGTTTCATTGGTGTGTTTAAATGTGCGTCTAGATGGATGTGCAGAAATCGTATCCTATAGGGTTTGTTTGGTTGTTCCGTTGTTGGATTGATTGATTGTAGAGTTGAAAAGGGGTATAGCTGGTATGAGAGTGATGTTCTCAATTTGGCGGGGTTAGACCTTCTTTTCCACTGAAGATGAAAAAGGATCATCGGAACATTTTTGGAGGACCAGCGGGCCCGTCCATTTTTGGTTCGATGGTTGTTGGAGGGCGACTGAGGGAGTGACGAGGATCCTCGGGTAGATTGGTCGCGCCATTGGAGAAGTTGTAGTCGTTGGAATTGGCATGGGAATTGGCATGGGAATTGGCATGGGA
>Ga0105239_10001632_pt1 | contig 29580 bp, 28 predicted proteins | sample KBSC44metaG_FD_92761 | JGI IMG/M metagenome (GOLD analysis project Ga0105239, IMG submission 92761) | Corn rhizosphere microbial communities from Kellogg Biological Station, Michigan, USA - KBS C4-4 metaG | ecosystem: Host-associated > Plants > Roots > Rhizosphere > Soil | place: Michigan, USA...
AGCGGAAGGCGGGCCCAGCTCAATGCCCCCCATGAGTCCACCAACACTGGAGCTTAATCTCTCTATCAATCCACTCCCGAGAGCTTGGGCCGAGCTCTGACGAGATGCGGAGATGTTCCATGGCATGCCAGATGAGTGGTCTTGCAAAGATGGAGGTGCATGTCGTCCGACTTGACTCTCGATGTTCAAGTCATCCTCCTGAAAGATAATATCGTCGTCACCATCAGCAAGCATGGCAATTCCATTTTCCACGCCGCGAGCCATATCCTCCTGTGACGAGAGCCTGGCTTTGACTCTCCTGCTGTCGTTTTCAGAGTCGTCACCTTCTCCAGAAGGACTCCGTGATCGTTTTGTGCTAGTTGTTGATCCATGCTCTTGAAGCATCTCCCACAGGGACTGTCCACTGAAGACCGAGAGGGCGTGTGGTTCGTTGTCATTCCCAAAGGCAAAAGCAACCCTTCCCAAGCCCTGGCCACTACTCCAGAGTGCCGCATACTTCCTTGCCTCGCTGTGTGAGACTTGCTGTTGCTTGACACGCGTGGCAGCGCGCATATTGGCAAGATAATTTTCGTTCCATGAGTGCAACTCTTTGTTGCTGAGCTCGGTAAATCGATCAGGGCGCAACAACTTGGCATTTCGTGCTCGCTGCTGTGGGGCTTCGGCTGTTATCGAATCCTGCTCAGAGGGTGAGAAGGACGAGGTTGGGTGATTCGGATGCCGTGGCTCAACGGTTTCCCCTTCATTCAATAATGAACCCCTGAAAATTGGAAGGACAGGCTCGTCGTCACCTAAGAGGATGCCGTCATCATCGATGCCAGTGGATTTCTGTATTCCGCCCACACCTGTATCAACATGCTCAGATGCAAGTATATCATCGAAACCGAATGAAGCTGGATTTTGACCCCCTGCTCCTGACGTTCCTGGGCCCGGTGCTTGACCCGGTGCTTGATACTCAGGATCAGCAACTGGTCGAAGGATGCCATCATCATCAACATCAAAGATCAGGGCGTCGGCCAGGTTTGGCTCCTCGTCGAGTATGGAAGGCACGTGCCCTGTCCCACTAACACGTCCAGAAGCAGAACTTGGCCCTAGTCCAGGGAGCATGCCAAAGCCTTCGATATCACCTCCAGGAGAATCGTATGATGATATTTTCAGCTCGAGACCTTCCTCTTCTTCGAAATCGAACCTTGACTGACTGCTTGCCGCAGTTCTGGGGGACATGAAACTTGCCATGCTTGACTCGTCAGAGGAGAAGCCAAAGACTGTGAGGTCGAAGTTCATGTCAAGGTCTGGTATGAACGTAGGGTCTTCTGCAACGTTGAGCTGCTCGGGTCTGTGGGGAGAATGTCAGCTTAAACAAGCCGACCTTGCACCGTGTGACCTGAGGCCAGGCTCTCTGCATCGCACTAACCTGGCATTTCCAGCTTCTGGGTCTAAATTCATCTGCTTGAGGACCGCTTCGGTGCCGCGCATCTTATCCCTGAGGTTGGTGACATCGGACAAAACGTAGCCACATTGCTGAGAATACACGCGTGATACTCCACACCTGAAGCCGCATCTGAGGTCAGATTGACTAGGGAAAAGAAAGAGCATAAGAGAGTTTGTTGAAGAAAACTCACAGCAAACTTCCCTGCAACCGCAACGCGAGTGGAGCCTCGGGTGCTGTGATGGTCTGGCATGCTTTGGGTAGGTCCACGTCCAGGATGGCGCGACGTGTGATCTTTTTCAACGCGGATTTGCTACCGAGAGTTGCAACGAGCCTAGGGCCAGTAGGTGTGGCCGGTTAGCCTAAAGTCCTTCGTTCATGGGTCAAGGAATGCACAGAACGTACCAGATCGTGGCAACTCCATATTGCCGGTTGGTGAGTACTACAGCAAGATGATGAGCTAACGTTGAACACCTCCGAGAGAATTCATTTGAGGAGCAGTATGCGGAGTATGGTCGCGTGTCATCATCGCCGGTACATGAGACTCACCTTCATGGCTGTAGAACATCGTCGCGGTACCAGTGTGTCGCCGAATTAGGGAGGAATGTGAAAGAGGTGCCCGATGTCGCGTGATATGGGAACTGGAAGGGAAAACAAGCAGCTTCTGCAGGGAGAGAGTACTCGCCTCCAGTCAAGCAGGAATATGAGAGGGAGAAAATGGCCCAGTTGCAGATGGTGGGAGGCAGAAAGCCCAAGAAGGCGCGTCAGTGTCGTGTTGTGTGCAGGCAGAACCGGCGCTGGCTCATGCAATTGTGATGAAATATGTGAATAGAAAGTCAGATGCAAAGGAAACCCAAGCAGCATCAGCGGATCAAAAAAATTGACAATCACATTAAGCCTTTCTTTTCTTTTGTTAACCGTGCTTTCGCATGCTTTTCTTTCTTTCTTCAGAAGCCATGAGATGATTCACTTCGAATCTTTCGACTCCGCCTTCGCTCAACCGTTCCATCCCCATGCCGAACCTGAACCACAAGGGCAACGAAAACAAACCAGACCAATAGCATCGCACCTCCCAGCATGTCCTGCTCTGAAGAGCGGGTCAAAACAAGCCTATATACCTATGCACTCTTATGTGTTTCGCAACCCTTGAAATCAAGACGTGTCTATGACCTAGGTCTACCTATTGGAGTTGGATATACAGTGGCAGTCAGTGCAAGGAGAAAAAGAGAGCCAGTCGCTGAACATTCCCGTCGTAGTGCTCTTGGGGAAACATATCTGTCTTGGGACGCCGTCTATTGCTGGACCTTTTATTCTAGTGGAATACCTTCGTACTCTCCGTAGCCGAGTGCAAGGTTCATGTTTTCTGCCAATGGTTAGTAAATGTGGTCCATCACTTTTCTTGACAGGCATAAGGACTTACGAAGACATTGTGTAGCAGCACCCTTTAACAAATTATCAATCGTGGCACAGATCACCACCCTGGTCCCGCTGGAGTGGACAGCAAAGCCTCCCACCTCAACACCATGGCGATGAGCAATGTTCTTGACGAGAGGTGCTTCACCGATCACTTTGAGCAATTTCTCGCCCGCATACCTATCCTGGTAGATATTTCTGATGTCTCGTGAGCTCATCTCTTCCTTCAGGGGGATATTGATAGTATGGTGAATGCCTTGGAACCAGACAGCCACGTGCGGGATAAAAGAGACTGGTGTTCCCAGCTGAGCGGAGATCTCGCGTTCATGAATGTGATCTGTCAGGCTGTAGGGAATGAGATTGTCGGTCAGATTCTTCACATCGTTCTTCGGGCTCGGTTTAGTTCCAGCGCCAGAATAACCAGAGACGCCGAACACAGTGGGCTGTCCTCCCAGGTACGGCACCAATGGAGCAATGCCGATTTGTGCAGCGGTAGCATAACATCCAGGGTTGGAGATTCTAGTGGCTTTGGCAATTGCAGAGCGGTCCACCAATTCAGGAAGGCCGTATGTCCATTTAGGATCAAATCTGTAATCTGCACTGAGATCGACGATGACACTGTTCTTGCCTACTTGATCAATGGCGTCCACAAATGGCTTGCAAACACCGTTGGGTAGTGCCATTACCCAGCAGTCGACATCTCCATTCTCCTCCATCTGTCGAACATCCTCCACACTCAGATTCTCATACGTGATATCACGTTTGTTATATCCCTGCAACTTTTGTCCAGCCAACTCCCGCGAGGAGACATGGCGTAAATCCAAATGGGGATGTCGATTGATGAGGTCGACAAGGGCCTTTCCAGTGTAGCCCCGTGCGCCAATGAGTGCAACTCGAGAAGGCTCAGTGTTCGAGCTATTCTTGGCGCCCAAAGGTGGATTTGGGTTTGTTGTCGAGTACATGCGGACAGAGACAGCGGGCTTTGCCACATACCGAGCATTTCTTGCTGCTCCTAGAGGGTTCGATTGTGTCGAGAATGATCTCTTCTGTGTTCTGCTGGATTGGACACTGGAATTCACCGTGTTTGTTGCTGCTCTGGCAGCTCTCTGGAGCTTCGATTCGAGATTGATGTCACCAAACATCTGTCGACCATGTTTCGTAAATTCAACCATCAAGTCCCTCACCTCGTCACTGGATTCAAGCCCGTACCAGAAGAGAACCTCGCCATCCTTTGACAGACTACCATCGGCTTTGTCGAAGAACCAAGTTAAATTCTCATCGTCTTCCTTGACAGTCCACATCAACTTGGGATGATCTTTCTTGATAGCTGCAAAGATATTGTCTGCAACATTTGTGAGCCAGCCGTTTTTGGTTACGGTCAAGGTGGCTAAATGAGCCAGAGTAGTTTCGCCAGAGGGTGGTAGGACAAGGGCAAATGCTTCCATGGGTTCATCGAAGTAAGCATCAAACTTCTGCTCCCGCAAGGTCTTAACGTATCGATCGACGACAGCTTTGGCGTCTAGGCCTTCCCGATCACGAATGAGTACTTCCTTCAATTGTTCGAGGTCCTTGAATTCGTCGACAGAAGAGTTCTTGTGAACCTTGTTGCCCCGGCGGATGAGAGTACCAGCACCAGAATCCGTGAACAGCTCCTTTTGGAGATCTGCAGGGTGGATAATAGCAACACTTGAGGTTCGAGGCAGATCTGTCAGGAGTTCTTTCATCTCCTTGATCTTCAGCCTCGTGCCATGTCGAACCCACCATTGTGTCATAAGGTGGTCATATTCCTCATCTAAGTTGATGGCAGAGATCTTCTCCTTGGTGTCTCCATTGAAAAGGCCGCCCTTCTCGGAAAGATAGACAATTTTCAAGGGCTGAAGAGCGCGGGCCAATTCACCAGCTGCAACGTCTGCGTTGACATTCAGGACCTGTCCCTCTGGGGACTCAGCCATTGAGGTCAAGATCGGTAGGCAACCCGCTCGGATGGCTGCCTCAATAGGGCGCTTGTCCACATGATTGATCTTGCCAACTAAGTTATATTTCTCCTTGTCCAAGTAACCCGCGCTAAAGACACCAGAAGTAATGGGCCTAGCCCGAATGCCTAGGCGCTCAAGCTCCTCTACTAACCGTAGATTCTCCTCCAGAAACAGGGCTCGTGCGATACCCAAGGTCTTTGGGTCGGTAACTCGAATGCCATCCTCGAACTGCGGCTCAACGCCTGAATCTTCGATTATTTTGTTCAACTGGGGACCTGCGCCGTGGACAACAACAGGATAAAGCCCGACATGGTTGAGGAATGCGAGGGCAGAGGACAAGGTTTGGAGATGCTCGGTCAAAATAGCTCCACCAACTTTAATGACAGCGAATTGCTGTGAGGAGACGGAGCTGAAATGCGAGAGATATTGCTGAACCTCTCTCTTGGAGCCAATATTGCTCAGGAGCTGTACCACTGTGGACCTTGTTGAGGGCTGTTCTGAGGGAGAGGAGTACGCGCGGCGATTACATAAATGATGAGTTGCCAGCGGGGTATAGGAGGGTCTAGCGAGGCGTAAAGCTCGAAGGGGTCGAGGACGAACAGAAGAAGTTGTCGCGCGAGCCACTGCTCGTGCAGCAGTAGCAGCACCTATTGCAGACATCGTGCTGTTGACTCATGCGGCAGCTGATAGAGACGTCGAGAAAATGACTGCGGAACGTGCCAGAGTAGGTGAGCAGCAGGTATGAGTCAGTGTGCTAGGAGAGGAGATTCCAAAACAGAGAAGGGTTTCAGAGCAGCCCGAAGCCCAGTATATATGATGGGCACGAGAATAATGAGCAAGAGAGAATCGTCTTCGAATGTAGGGCTTGCAGACAGTTTTTTTTCCCTCGCTCAGATACAGGTGTGAGTTCTGATAGGACTGCTTGGGTGCACAAGACAAAATATTTGCGGGGTGAAAGGGCACAGAAAAGAGCGGCCATCGACCGCCCATCCAGGCAGGCGAGTCCCAACTCCAAAACTGCATCTCCGACCGCCCATGGCCCACTAAAACGTAGGGAGTGCTTTGGCCCAGTGGCGCCCTAGTCAATAGCCCGCCGACCTTCGGACGCATTTTTCCCTGTCCTTGCAGATGAAGAAAAAAGTGAACAAGAGAAAACTTACGGTCCTCCTCGCATACGACAGCGGATAGAGTCATGTTCGAAGCCCAATTCGATTATACCGCAGCTTAAAAATGACGGAGGACTCCTACTTCCAAACATGTGAGTGTCCCAGCTTTTATATTGTACTACTATGTACTCCGCGGTAGGAGTTGAATCCAGAGTCCCAAGCATCCAGCTAGAAGTACTCCGTATATTCTCTCACATACCTACTCTCCCTGCCATTATTGTGTTGTTTCCTCCTGTTGCAAAGACAATTGGGGGAACACATTGATATGAATTGGTCGTGGTTTCCGTGATCAACCTGGAAGCCAGCCAGACCATCTTTTTCAAAGCTGGCGGAATGCGCAGTCACCACCAATATCATGAAAGCAATAGAGAAGCACGGGGGTCGGGGCATTGTCAAGACAGGCACAAATTAAGGAATCAAGTGCAATTTGGATGGCCATGTGGTCAAATAATTGATAATAAACGCCCGTTGTGTAAACAGAATCCGTGGTATTATTGAAACAAGTGGTCCGTCAATCCGGCACCCATTTGACGCCCTAAGCGCTGTGCAAAAGCTCCTCGCTTCTTTCACATTCTCTTTGTTCGTCATAGTTGCAGTCACACCAGCCCTTGGGAGACTTGCTGTTCATCACATTCAGTCAAGCAGCGGTTTCAATGCCTCCCATTGCAGATCACGATTTCCCTCCTCATAGACGAGACTTGTACAAAGGCAGGGCCCAAACCACCAAAACTGCTTTCGCTAGGAAATTTGATTGCCAGGGGTCATTGTTGTGCTTATTTGATGTTTAACGGGTTGCAACCACTGGGACAAGTCAGTTATGAGCAGCCTTGTTGGGGTGCTAAAGTGTGCACTCACCTGCAGGAACGATGATAACAATAAGGAGGATGATAATGCCGACGATCAGACACATGCGCATCTTCATATCCTTCCACCACATCTGCTTCCTAACACGATTGGCTCCACGTCGAAAGCCCTGTGCGGAAGCGGCGAGATTTTCAGTCTTCCCTTGGAGATTATCGATCTCATTGCGTCTAACATGCATGGCATTGATGTTTTGTTGCATTACGCCGACGGTATCATCGATTTGCTATTGAAAGTCATCAGCGAATGTCCGAAACATAATGGTCAGCTAGAAGGAGGTGCGCCATCCAAGTGCGTTGAGAATGAGCGGCTGTGCACTAGAATTTGGCAGGCCAGACTTGATGTAGACATTTTATCTAATCGTGTAGACTGCTCGACGAGTCGTCTGATTGTGTTACTCCAAGCACCATAGTTCACTGCGCATCTCTTTGCTGTCTCGATGGGATCCCGGGGAGAAGGAAATGTTGCACCTACTGCTTGCAGAGCCGCCGTTCTCGCATTACCGGCGGCTTGTGGTTGTGCACCGCCCTGGCCATTGGAAGGGATATAAGGGTCATATGGCTGTTCTCGATCGGCCATTTTTGCGGGATCGGGAGGAATGGGTGGAAGATGTAAAGGGGCTACAGCGCCGGGTTGGAGGTAGGAGTAAGAGGTCAGTTGACGGTCGCAATGGACGTTGTGGGATGCTCGGAGGTTTGGGAGTTGGTAAGTGTTTGATTGAGGATGGATTGAGGATGTGAAGGTGAATCGAGGTTGGAAAGCTGACGCTGGGCTGGTAGAAGTAAGTAGTGAAATGGGACAGGCGCTTGATCGTCTTGAGTTAAAGCTGCGAGCCTGAGCCCCCGAGCCTGCGACACCACGACTGGCCCACGGCTTGCAGGGAGCGGATTCTTTGCAGTTCTGAGACGCCACCTCTCGATCTCTCGGCTCTGGCTTGTTTCAGCACACGTGATAAGCCAACCTCCTGCGGTTTGCTGTGCTAACCACTTCCCCAGTCTCCCTGTGGTAAGTTCGCAACCCAACCACCACCAGCACCCGTCCCTATTCTGGGCGTTTGCTCGTGCTCAAGTTTGTTGAGCCTGGAGTATTGTACGGAGTGCTCGAATGGGGTTTCGGAGTCGCTCTGAAATTCTTTGACACTTTGACAAGCTCAGTTTGGTCGCAGCCAGAATCTCTCTTCAGTTACTACTACCATTCATATATCCCTTGCAAACGCAATGCGATAGCCCTCCCTTGTGCACGTTCTGAATGATCTACTTGTTCCTCCCCCTACACAAACTAATGGCTCGGACGCCGTGGCAACTTCTTAAATCCGCAAGGGTGGCTGACAGATACTCATCGTTAGGGAAGCGAGGCAGTGCTCTGGGCAACAGGCTGCATGGGTGCTGCACCATGACGACGCAGGCAGGCCACAATCTGTTCCCAGCCCGAACCCCGGAGTTCTTCAAGACTGCACAACAATTCAGGAGCCTAGCTCAGCCGTTGCTCTCTCACACTGGAAATAATAAAATTGCTCAACCTTTTGATTTCTCATTTATTGCATTCCATCTGCAGCCGATGAATATCTGTGCTGACTATTCCTTACCCAGGTACTCCCTATGCTCGAATGGTACGTCCGAGTGACAAAGCAGCCGCATCCGTGCTAGACGTGACGTTGCGAAGAAAAGCAAACGCAGAATTAAATCGCTGGTGCAAATTCTGTTCCAAAGCAGCTGTTTCGTTGATCTTTCAAGGATACTGCACGTGACCAGGGATGGCACACGTGCTGACTGTCACGTGGTTGAGACTGAAACGAAGACTCCAGCCCCTGGACTTATCCCAGGGGCAAGTACTCTGTAGCGTGGCCCGAGAAGGCTGGGACTCTGGGAGTTCCCCAGGACCCCCGGGCCCACAAACATTTGAAAGGGTAAGATCCCAAACTCGGATGCACTTGTGAACATTTGGCACAAATTACGAGGCTGAAGAACGACTCCTCAGCTTCTGCCTGAGAATGGAGTATAAAGCAACATAGTCAAACTCCTACTCAATAACATGCAGATGGGTGTCAATGTCAAAACAGGCTTCATACCTCTCCGGGCTAGGACCCCTGGCAGATGTAGCAAAGTTCTTATATAGGTACTCCGGGCCTTGTAACACCTGCTGGAGGTGATCCAAAAGGTAATATCTGACACCTATAACTTATACTTGCAAAATCAACTATGTCACCAAATTAGAGGGATACCTCCTTACCCAACACTTGGTATCTTTTCTTGCATAATTTCTACTCTACACAAATGAATACGCCGTAGAGAATATCGAGAAGCTGACTTTCACAAACCATCGAATTTAAGGTCTTTATTCTCCAGTGAATGGAGCACAGGCTGATCTCTGAGATCGCTAGGTGCCGTATGATGAAAAGCGAGACTTCCGTTCCATGTTCTCTGATTTGGAGGTGTGCCGCATCGAGTACGAATAACGATTCTGTACAGACCTTGTAGCCTTGCCTTCCAAGTTGCTCGGGGTGCGGTGGACCGTTGAACTTGTGATCGGACCGTACCGCGGGGAACGTTTTCTTGCGCGGAGCCATCAACTCTTGTTGCTCCCCAGAAATCCCAGATTCAATAGTGCTGTGCACGGAATGCTACGGTCCACAGTAGTAGACTTCCAACGCCATACAGACTGATTCTAGTCATTAGTCACGTTTACAGCGGCCATAATACTGGATCGCTTCTCGCACTGCCACTCATTGCTTCAAGCCATGTGGCCGCGACCGACGAAACATGATGGCTGAAATTAGTTCAGCGACACCAATGCTAGCGCCTACGGTTGGTGTGGCTGAATCTCCAGCCAAGCTAATGCACCAAATATGCAATTTGTCAAGATGATTTCTCCCTCTTGAAAACACCCTTGTGGCGTCTTGAACTCTCGTCCACATTGAAGATTTCGACACATATTTGCGAGCACGATGTCTAGGGTGTCAGTCCACTCGAGCAAGGCCACTGCCTAGCAAGGCGCACACGTTTGAGGGCTGAAAAGGATTAGCCAGGATCAGGCTGTACAAGCTGGAGCTGGGGGGCTTCGGCGATACCGCCACTGCCTCATATTGTACTGCCTGATCTACTCCCTCCCTCTTCTAACCTCAGCAGCTTGTCGCTGGTCATTCTGGACCTTTTAACGTATCCCGTAGCCTATTCGACACTGGCATACCCCGCATCCACCCCTCTTGTGATGATGATGATGATGACCAGGTTTGATCCTGGTTCCATCTAACTGATCATGACCTCAACGAGACTGAAACGTCCTCGAGATCGCTCTGGGTTCAAGGTGGCCATAATATGCGCCTTACCGTTGGAAGCGGAAAACGTACAGTCTGTATTCGACCGCTGTTGGTCAGATGAGGGCAAGCACTATGGCAAGATACCAGGGGACCAAAACACATACACAACCGGATTGATCGGGGATCATAATGTGGTACTGGCTCATATGCCGGGAATGGGTTACGCCAGCGCCGCAGCCGTGGCATCTAGTCTTCGAGCAAGTTTTCCGAGCATCCAGCTTGCCTTGGTGGTGGGAATATGCGGCGTGGTACCGATTCACCCCAAGACGGAGCAAGACATTGTCCTTGGGGATGTGGTGCTGAGTACAGCTATCGTCCAATATGACTTTGGAAGACAGTACACTCATGAGTTCCAGAGAAAGAAGGATATTGAAGATAGCCTGGGGAGGGCAAATCCAGAGATCCGAGGATTTCTGAATATGTTGCAGCTTCGTCAGAACCGCCAAAGGCTGTCTAAGAACCTTCAGGCCCTCCTGCAGTCCGAGACTTTCCAGAGAGAGGTTCCCACAGCGCGGTATCTAGGCCAACATAGAGATCGACTGTACGACGCGTCTTATGCTCATCAACATCGGCCCGACGGGAGTTGTAATAAGTGTAACAACAGCACTGAGCCGTGCTCGCTGTCTTGCGATGACATAGGGTGCGGGGACGAAAGAATCGTTGTTCGTAACCGTCACAGTCTTCCGAAGACGAGAGAGCTGGCGTTTCATCCCGATGATGCGCCACTCATTCACTTCGGTCGGTTTGGCTCAGCCAATGCTGTGATGAGATCAGGGCTTATTCGTGACCGAATCGCAAAGGCTGACGAGGTTATCGCTTTCGAGATGGAAGGCGTGGGGGTCTGGGATCAATATCCGACCGTGGTTATCAAGGCAGCATGCGATTATGCCGATAGCCACAAGAACAAAGATTGGCAGGCCTACGCTGCTGCTGTAGCCGCCTGCTGTTTGAAAGCGGTCTTGAAAGAGTGGGTTATACCAGATGATTCCGCAGACAAAGGTGAACTCCCCCCTATCTAGCAATAGTGTGCTGAACAATAACTGATCCTTCTCTATAGGTGGACCACCTAGTCCTATATTATACATCCCCTTTGATTATAGTCCAGGATTTATTGGCCGCAGAGACGAACTTGAACGTCTTAAATCTAATCCGCATGGAGTCGTATCCATTCTCGGATTGGGTGGCGTAGGCAAAAGTCGTTTGGCGATGGAGTTTGCCTACCAAGTTAAATCGGCGAGTCCAGAAGAGTGGATCTTTTGGGTCGAGGGTACGGACCGGCTCACTTTCGAGAAAGACGTGCTGGAAATTGGGAAAAGGCTCAATATTCCTGGAATTGATGATGACAAAGCGGATGTCAAAAATCTTGTTAAACAGAGGCTGAGCGCGGGAACAGAACGATGGGTCTTAATACTCGATAATGCCGACGAAGACGCATTATGGGGACAGCACGCCGACGCAGGCACAGGCATATCGTCGCTGGCTCATCATTTACCCCGGACAACGAGTGGCTTCATTGTCATCACAACTCGAACGCCAAGCGTTGCTGCTTTTCTCTCCGGCAAAGATGTAATCGAGTTACCTATGATGTCGCCAGATGATGGTATTCAAATGTTCACACAGGCACTCAGGAAGCCTGATCTTGCTATGGACCTCCAAGCGACACTAATGTTACTGGAGGAGCTGGCTTACCTCCCCCTCGCGATTATCCAGGCCGCTTCATACCTCAATATGACCGGGAGAACTGTGCAGACCTATCTAAGGCTTCTTGATAAGCCGGAAGAAGAAGTAATCAAACTATTGAGCAAAGACTTCGAGGATTCGACCCGATATGCCAACGCAAAGAATCCGGTGGCTTCGACCTGGCTTATCTCACTCAATCACCTGCGCAAGCACCATGAGCTCGCAGCAAAGTTTCTTTCATCCATGGTGTGCCTTAGTGAAAAATCAATACCGCAATCTTTACTGCCAGAAAACAAGTCGGAGGTAGACACCATCGACGCAATCGCCATTCTAATCGGGTATTCATTCGTGAGCAGACACAGTGGAGGTGAGGGAGTGGCAGAGTCGGAGGAGACGTATGACCTCCACCGAATAGTGCACTTGGCTGGGCGAAACTGGCTGCGAAACGAAGGATCACTAGCTGATTGGACTAGGAAAACTATCGAGCGAATGGCCAAGCTATTTCCGACACGAGATTACCAACACAAAAGCATCTGGACAGCTTATCTTCCCCACGCAAAACGACTCTGTGATGACCATGAAGGTAAGGATATTCCTGCACGGTATGAACTCCTCGGGAAGATGGGATCGTGCTTTGTGGCCGATGGAAAATTTGTTGAAGCAGTGGAAGCACAAAAAATAGTGGCCGAATGGAAGGAGAATGCATTTGGAGCTTCAGACCTCAGGACGCTCGTTACGTACGATGATCTTGGGGAGGCATTGAGGGAAATGGGCGATTGGACGGCCGCCGAAGAATATCTTCAAAAAGCCATTGAGATACAAAAAACCATCCTCGAGCCCGACCATCCTCTCACGCTTTCTATTATGAACAACCTGGCGTCGACCTATTCATATCAAGGCCGATTCCAAGAGGCCGAAGAACTAGAGACAAAAGTATTGGCAGTAAGGAAGAGATTGCTTGGTGAGACCAATTCTTTGACACTCACCACTGCCTCAAATCTGGCGTTGACCTACTGGCATCAAGGCCGTTGGAAGGACTCTGAGGAATTGCACTTGCAAGTCATGGCTTCAAAATCAACGACGCTTGGACTAGAGCATCCTTCAACGCTGGCTACTATGGATAATCTAGCAGCAGTCTATCGAAGCCAGGGCCGGTGGAAAGAGGCGGAACGGCTCTTGACGCAGGAAGCAGAGACCACGAGGAAGGTGATGGGAGAAGAACATCCTAACACGCTCAATAGTCTTGACAATCTAGCTAAGACATATGTGAGTCAAGGCCGATGGACAGAGGCCGAAGACCTCCATTCACGAGTGTTGGAGGTTCGACAGAAACTACTGAAAGAGAATCATCCCGATATACTCAGCAGTCAAGCCTGTTTAGCAAGGGTTTTCTGGTATCAAGATCGATTGAAAGAGGCTGAAGAGCTGTTTGGTCATGTATTGGAGATCAGGAGAGGAGCACTTGGGGAAGAGCACCATGAAACTTTAACTGCCATGTCAAACCTGGCGTCCACCTATCTGCAGCAAGGCCAATTGGCCGAAGCAGAAAAACTGTTAGCAGAAGTCATAGAGATAAGCAAAAGGGTGGTCGGGGAGGAACACGAGGATACACTGTCGACGATGGCCAGTCTGGCGTCAACGTACCGAAATCAAGGTCTATGGAACAGAGCAGAAGAGCTATTTCTCCAAGTGATCGAGATAAGAAAGAGAGTCTGTGGGGATGAGCATCCTGAGACATTGATCAGTATAGGGAACTTGGCATTGACGTACTGTGGTCAAGATCGATATGAAGAGGCCGAAGCGCTAGAACTACAAGTGATGGAGGCCATGGAGAGGACATTAGGGGCTGAGCATCCCCAAACCCTAACCATTATGGGAAATCTAGCGATGACGTACTCATACTATCATGAATGGGATGAGGCAGAAAGATTATTAAAACATGTAATGGAGACAAGGAAAAGGGTGCTCGAGGACCATGCCTACACAGCAAACAGTATAGAAAAGCTGGCAGGAATGTACAGAAAACAAGGTGGATTCTGGCAAAGGAGAAAGGCTAAAAGGCTAGAGATCGAAGCGAAGGAGATGAGAGACAGGATCCAGCTTTTAGATACCTAAAGAGCACTAGGCATCATGCTATCAAACGATCAATCGCATCCTGGACGAGCCCACCACGTTTAACAGACACGTTCACCTTTACACGCGTCTTCAAACATCGGGGCGGCCTCCAATCTGTCGAAATCGTCCGACGTCTCTATTTTAGAACTATGGAGTCGTGCCCGATATTACCAGTAGGCTACTCGAGAGATTCCATGAAAACAGCGTGGTAGGCAGTCTGAAAAGATCAAATGTGGTAGAGAGATCGAGGGTCGGGATAACACAGTGTGACAAAGAAAAGGGTACCCAGCAAGGGTTATGTATGTTCCGAAGATCAGGACAAGGCTGAAAAGGTCAGGAGACGGTGATGATTAATAATAAAAGTGGCGGCCACTGGGCCCATTGAGTATCCTCCACATGGGGGAAGCCGCCTGGAAATTTGCCAAAGCAGCGATGTTTTGCACGTGACTGTGATTCGAATCCTTGCCCTTTGAACACTATACCGCATTTGGGGTGCTACCCGCCAGCCAATCGGTGCATCGCCAAGTTTGCTTGGAGTCGAAGTGTCATGCATCATCATTGAATGCTAAGATGCTTGTCAAATCCTACCAAGTTCCATGGTGTCGTGCTGGTATACATGGTCCTATGTACAGTCTCCTAGAACTTCCGCATCAACCTGAAGTCTAATTGAGCAAGCTTCACATCACAGCCTTGATCGAAAGGCTCGTTTCTGCCCCAATTCTTCCTCCTTCGGCCCTCTGAGCTGCATCGGCACTCTTTGCACTTAGAACTCGTCTGTCGACCTCCCAACTCTGAAGATGGCGTCCTCGAGGGGCGTGATGTGGGCGAAGATGGCGGCGGTGTAAGCGCATGGCTCCTCTGCATTCACAATTCCGCGTCTGCTGATAGATTGACTTGTAGCTTCGTGACCTTCGGGATCGGCGGACCAGCTCTGATGTTCTAGTAAGTCAAGTTCACCACAGTCGCGAACCGTCGATACCACACGGAACACCCAAGACTAACCATCATCTACCCACACCACAGTATCACACCAGCAGAAGGCGAAGTGTTCAAACGCTTCAGCCCGGAGCTGCAGGCCAAGAACCTGGCGCGGCGCGACGAGCGGATGAAGGCCCATGAGGACTTCCTCTCGAACCTGAAGGAGCTCAGCAAGTCCGACAAGAACATATGGATAGCCCAGGCCGAAGCACAAGAAAAATCTCGCCAGGAAGAGCTCAGGAGACAGGCTGAGGGGCAGGCCGCGCAGGACAGGATGCGGCAGGAGATGAGAGCCCAAGCTCAGGGGAGATGAGATTGATCTTTTCTCCTCGACATGAAAGAGAGCAATGTGTATAATGATATATTATTGGGCGGCGTTGCTTGGTATACTTGAAACCCTTCTCGAAATAAACGAATAACATTGCGTGGCTTACTGAGTTGATGGTAGGGGTTCTGTGTATTATGGTTGCTGGAATATGGATACTCTAGGCCTGGGAAGGCCTCGCCACGCCAGACCTAGCTATCTAGGTATCTTCTCGCCAAAAGCATGCTACAGGAAAATTCGAGCTTCTCAGCTTCGCAATGCAGCGCCACCCTTATCAAATGTCATGTCCCTTGGAACCGAACTCCACGAGAATGGAAACAGACCACGGGAATGAAAAGTCTGACCATATCACCCTAATCTAGCTAGCCAGCTCAACGCCTGAATAAATGCTGCTCGTCGTACCAATCAATGCCGGTCATGAATCATATACATGTTCGATGGCTTTGCCTGTTGTCAAGCAAAAATCCCCGAGTCTAAACAACTAACCACCATGCACCACCGATGAAGATGAATATTAGCAATACAGTCAATATGCCTGCTCCCGCCTTATCGGCGGTAGTGACAGGCTCTTTGTTGAGGTCGTCGGGGCCAATAGCACTATTTGTGCCGGCGTTGGGATCACCTTGGCTGGTGCCTCCGTTGTCCTGTGTGACGGGGCCTGCGGAGTATTGGATGAGATTGGACTGGAAGACCTCTAGAGCTGACATCTGCTCGCCAACTCCGGTCGAACCATCAAAGCTTTGCTGAGTCCATTTCAGACCACACTGTGTACCGCTTGACCCACCGGTGCAGGTTTTGGCAGCCGCTGTGGCAGAAGCTTCCAACATGGGCTTCAGTAGGGGATATGTGAATGGGGCTCTCACACAGGCCGCTGCCATCCACCTGGCAAGATAGGCTTTGAATGAACGCTGATCGACATTGCAGGTCCCGATGTCCTCGCAAGCAACTTCATACAAAATATTGTCTTTGACAAAAATCTGTTGAATCCTTCCAATTATTCCTCGGAGACGACCTTCCCAGAGTGGGTCACCCCCAGTCTAGTTATTGTGAGCAATTGACGAAAACGAACGGAGGAATTATAACTTACGTGGTTGTACATGTTGGCTGCTCCAACAAGAAACGTTCCCGCATTGTACGTCCACTGGATATGATCGAGCTCGGTGCAATTCAAATCATCGTCACTGCCGTCAAAGAAGTTGTAATTGGCATCCATAAGACCAATTGTAGCTGTCCAGTCCCAGACTTTGTTTGCCCAGTCGGCATATGTCTCGTTACCGGTGTAAACGGCCAGGCGCGCACCCATGTTGAAGAAGCAACCGTTGGAAATGGTGTTCTTGTAGTTGTAGCCATTGTTGAAAGCAAAGATTTGCCACTTCAAGCCACCACCACAAGAGGTGAGATCCCATCGAGCGGCCTGAGTATTAAACACAGCTTGCACCAAAGCCAGCCATTGTGGCTGGTCTGGGGGAGGGTTAGGAAAATTATTTTCTGCGGCGGAAAGCGCTGCCATGGCCCAGAAAGCCTGATCATCGTTGCCTTCGGTTTTGGTTTGATTAGGAGGCATGAAGTCCGCATCCGGGCCGACTTGATGAAGCATGGCTTGAGTGGTGATATTATTATGCGTGTCGTCACCAGTAAAATACCAGTAATCTATCAACGCCCCAAACATGGCACCTGCTTCCCACCAATAGTACGGCGCTGGCAGGTTCCCGGGCACGTCTCCAGGTCGGTATCCAGTATAATATGAGACCATTTCATCTGCGGCGATTTTGGCGGCTGCCTTTATCGAGTCCGGGCTTGATAGATCAATATCAATGGCGAGAGCATTTTGGGCGGCGAATAGAACTGATAACAGCGGAAGCATGGATCTTCTTCTGAATGGTTTCATTCTGGAGGTGTGAGAAGGATGGTGGGAGGATTGGAGTGGCACTGAGCCTCTTGTCTAGTAGTCTAATTTGCCTTCTCTATCGTACAATCGGTGGTGGGAAGGTGGTCGTCTTCTCGTAGCTTTGTTTGTTCGTCCTCGTTTTTTGGTATGTAGGTGGGACCCCTGTCAATGACGTGGGGGCGATCTGGCTTATCAGAGTAGACTGTAGATGGGGTGATTCGTGGACCAGCGAGGTTACTAACTAAGGTGGGATAGAGGTGTGCGGGAGTGGTAGCGAGTGACGAGGCCTCTCAACCAGCAAGTGAACGAGTGTGGGACGGGCTAGAAGCAGGTGACGAGGAAGTAAATCTTTGTGCAGAGGAACAAAGAAAATGCACTGAATCAAAGAAAGAAAAGTCGAGATCAAGGTTCCTTGCAGCAGGTTTTGCGAAGTCTTTTAGGTGCATTGGCTTGTGCATCATAAGTTGGGAATGTGCAGGTTTGGGTCGACCATGATGCTGCATTGGACAACCTTGGGTCAACCTGAAGCTGGAACTGGGCGGTGGACAGGGTAACGGGTCGCGGCGGAAGCTGGAGCACTAGCTGGTTTTTAGGCTCGTTAGGCTCTTTAGGCGGTTCAGGCGGCAAGAGGGTGGGCTTTTGGAGGCTCATGGATGACGGAAGCGCCCCTCTTGGGCAACCTAGATAGAGTCATAGGCGTCACCGACATGACGGGCATCACCACCCACGCCGACTACTAGTCAGTTAACTAGTACTGACCTCTTCCCCCAGCCTCCTGCCTTCACAAGTGCCCGTATCTGTACGGAGTACGTAGCATATTAAATGAATGGATTGCTCCTTCCCTCAGTCCTCAATACGGAGGCAATACACGACAATTCAGTTTGCCACTCTCCCAACCCCCTGCCACCTTCTCCCGTCGACCATCATCATCGCACCCGTGGCTCGTATGTTATACTGTATTATACCCGCTCCCCACTCCGTAACACTAGTAACCGTATATCTCTGTGGCCTCTTCTTCCAGGTTGTTTCCAAGTTCCTCTCGGCCGCCCAGCCTCGTGCTAAGAATTGCCCAGCGGAAAGTCGGCGCTTTGACTCCAGTTACCACGTCAGCTCCCACTCCTCTTCCTCTTGTCTGTGCTTTCAAAACAATGACAAGCAGCCCTCACAGCTCTCGGCCCAATTTGCGAAACACTTGGTACATGATGAAGCTACCTTTCATTCCATACTCCCTGAGATGTCCCCATACCGATCACCGGGTAACTACATACTGCTATCCCTTGCTCGCCCCTACGGAGTCTTGGTTGTCCGATGCTCCATAATATCCACGAGTACGGAGAGCAGCCCATGCATCCTTTGTGCATGTCTCAAACCATGCGGTTCTTTTGGATCAAAAGCCAGCTGAAATCCACCTGGGATGCACGTATGCTCACCACTCCAGGCCAGTGGGTCTCATTTGCACAGCCTTCTTTGGCCCAGTGCCTACCATTTCTCATGTGTCGTCGTGTTTTGGAAACGTTCCTGGAAATCGAGTCAAGGCGGTTGGAATATTCTCAGTACTCCGTACGGAGTACCGAATACTGAAATTTCTGGGGTTTGCTTTCCCTCGTCTCATAATTCGAACGTCTCTTCCGTCACCAGCGACTCTCGTTCCTTTCATGCTTTACTTGCAGCGGTGATGCCCATGCCCAGAATCCATGGAGGCAAGGGAGGCCGCGGAGGCCACCTTGGCCATTCCTGCCCAGCATTTGGGCAAACCCGGATCAGATGTCTAGTCAGAAGGTTTCATGCTACAACTTGATGGGACCTTCTCTCTTACGAGTACTTTAGGAGCATTTGTACGGAGTACGCTGACTCCTTTTCATAGATGTTTCCTGGTCTATATTATGACGCTTAACGCTGCCGACCGATCTTCCTTCGGAGTTGACGAGGATCAATTTCGCTCTACTTTGGTCCGAGTCGTATGCAGCTTGTCTTGCAATTTGGAACGTGAGTGCTCCCTTTGGCTTGAGGGGTTTGGCGTGGAAGCTCCAAGACCATCCACGCAGCAAGGACCATAAGTATCCTCAGAACACCCGGTAAGCCTACGGTTACGATACAATGCCATGTGCGTAAGCCCCTTTTTGCAATATCCCTTGCATCAAGGCTGACCGTGCACTACTGCTCAGCCTCACTCCATGCCGCCTTTGATAGTGATGAGGTCCCAATTTCACGAATTCGTTACATCCCTTTACCAACAAGTCGATGGACAGGTGTATCAAAATTGAATGTAAGATCCCATGTCTAAAAGTTACTAGGGTAGCATATTGCCGTTGCAGTGTCACACAGCACACACGCTGTTCTCATGCACACCTATCAACGGCGCGAGAAGGCACATGTTGGCTGAAGGAGTCACCCGTGGGGGGGAATAACTGCATACCACAATGTTGGGCCGTCTTCTTCCCGTCCAGCTCTGCAATGCAATTGCAGCTTCCATCCGATTCAAGGAAGGTATCGTTCGTCCTCAAATCGGGCTTTCTATCCGGCTATCACTTTCATGAATAGGCCCTTTTGTTGTTAGCCATCGGGTGATTCAAGACAAATTATTACCTAACGATCCTTTCCACTGACAGGGCAGCATAGACCACACACGGTAATGGGACAGACGGTTGGAGGACTCGGAGATCAGGCTTTCAGTACGACTCTGGTCACATGTTGATGGCCCACGGGAATAGATATTCGAAATAACATGTAACACTTGGCTAAGCCTCTGGTTGGTATCACAAGGGTCATCTCTAATTTCCACCACCTGTGTACCTCTGTACATCCATGCCGGCGGTTTGCACAAGTATAAAGCGCAGAAGCACATGCTATAACGGCTCGGAGTCTATTGCATAGGTTGAGACAGGTGCCGCCACTGTTAAATCATGTGGTCCCACAAGTCACATTGAGGGGAGTAGAGCACTTCGTACGCATTCCAAATCATGTGATATCAAACTTCGCAACCTCTCGGGTGTTTTGATTCCCATCCCATAGTTTTAACAGCCAGCTTGAATGTGAATTTTACCAGCATTCGTTGTTCCACAAATCTCACGTTCCCCCAACATCTTTCCACCATTGACTTTCGTTCATGATCTTGTCACACCGAAGTGACTAGCAAAGCATAGGCTCCGGGACAGCTCCGTCGTGCAACGATTCAATTTCCTCCACTCTGCTTTAGCAGCTTCAATATTTCGCTTTCGTTGTCACCCAGCACAGCCCGACCATTGATCCAGTCGACCACGACAGGTCGCTTGAAGGCGTCGCCGTCCGCCGCCAGCTTCTTCAATGCATCACTCTGTGACGCTGCTCCCTTGACTAGCTCGCCTGCCTGGCCGCTGCCACCGATGTACTCGAAGATGTTCTTGAGCTGATCTGCTGTGGGCGGGGACTCGGTGATCTCAAGGTCGAAGGGTTCACGGGAGGCGTGCTTGGTTTGCTGGCTATGGTCCGAGGCCTGGTCTTCAGTTGCAGTGGCGGAAGCTGCTGCTGATGCTTGTTTGAGGAGGGTGGCCGCTCGCACCGAGGATGGGATGGAGGGCTTGTGGAAGAGAGTGATCACATCGAGAGTTTTACCCTGTTCTCAATTAGCCATTGATCGTGTTGTTGGCGAAAAGATCGCACGGAGTAAATGGTTGTAGTTTGGAAACATTCGGGAAGGCATCACTCACGGCTCGAAACATATTGCTGATCCAGCCTTTCATAGGCTTTGGGTGCATGTCGATGGGTTGGAAGGGTGGATGATGGGCAGATGGGCTCAATGTTAGGTTCAAGTCACAGCTGTTTGGAGCTTCGGCATAGAGTTGTGGCGTACGACGTCATTCAACTTCAATCCGGGGATTTTAGGCGGCAGTGGCTGCCGCTTTTGGCTCATTTGCAGTCTTGGCAAGCTAATGGTTTCCTGTAACATCGAGTTGGCTCGAAGCATAGTTAGTTTCTTCTGTTCCTCAGCCGACATAACCTCCATGCGTGGACATCCCGTGATTCCCTACCAGACTTCAGGTCAAAGAGATCTTCATCTCGTCTCATTCTCTCATCCAGACCGTCTACTGGCTTTAGAGCGGTGTATGATGTAGTATTAGCCAAACCGGTGTCGTATTGCGACGACATTGCTCGAGACTTCGGAAATGGGTACACCGAACAAATCGGAAGATCTTTCAGCCTTATCAAACCGGTCATCCTGTGTCAGTCCACTTCTGAATATGAAGAACATGGAGCCCAATCAAGTATCATCGCCCAGGGCGTTGACTCTGTCTGATCTTCCAGTCGAAGTTCGACATGAAATCTACAAGCATCTCTTCTGTCATGAACCAGGCCCCCTCAGCCTTGCTTCAGCACGGAATGAAACAACGCTCTTGGTTGGTCCAGCGGATGAAGAACCATCTCCACCGACCTTCTACACCAGCATCTTCCTCGTCAACAAAGCCCTTTCTCGCGATGCACTGCAGTTCGCATACAGTGCGAACTCATTCACGCTCACGGGCGACATGACCAGGTTCTGCTCACTTGGTAATATCGCTTTGAATTCTATGAAATCCGTCCGGCTTTACAACAATGCTTTCCGGCCCAGAGATGACGCAAGGCAAATGTGGCATACGCTCAGCCATCGGTGTCCAAATCTCGAACTGTTGGTGCTTGAACCATCAGGCCATATCCTGGTACAGGCGATACCATATCTCAAGGATTTCCTGCAGACGACAGCACAAGACGAGTCTCAACCCGATGTGCTGGTCGATCTATATGTGCTGGACCGACATTTCTCGTTCGACCTTCCCGATCGTGACTACCGTCAAGCTTTACAGGCCTTGAAGAAGCGAGTGGGCCCTGATTCCTGGGACGGATTCATGAAACCCAAGCAGGTGATCATGAATCTGCCCAAACACGTCAAACAGGTCCACCTGATCGCCGACGTGAGCCCCGGGGTAGTACGAGCCCTGGATGAGGTATTGGAGGACGACTCCAAGCTCAGGCTTGTTAGGATGTGCGAATCCCGCTTTCCTGCCACGGCCAATCAACGTGTAGGCCGAAAGACGCGATTTTGTTACTCTTGGAACTCGAAAGATGAATAAGCCCCAAATCCTATGTTGAGGGTTCTTTTGAGTGACCATCCACCTCGAGTTCGATGTGGACGAAAAGCAAGGCAAAGTGGAGACCAGCTCCCAACCCTACTCCCTGACTGAACAGAGAGAAATGGGCTGGCTACCAGGCATCGTTCAGCTCTGTTATTAGTCAAGAACCATTATGGACTGAATGGACGAGAACGAGAAGGAGCCGCGACTGCAAGGCTCGTCGGACGCAAATCCCACTTCTGATCTTTCATATCCTTCCTTAGGCGGAATCATTCAAGGATTAATTGGCATAGGCGCAAGTAGGAGGGGTATTACCCCTGGAGCAAAAAAGTTTGGATTCATTAACGATCTTGGAGGTTGCTGTCGTCAGTGAAATCTGCAAAACCTGACAGTCCGCCTTGAAGACTGAGCGGGTTGGTTTGTAATTTAGGGACATTTTTGAGATATGTGTCGATGGTTTTGGTCTCATGATATCATCATGATTTGGTTACTGCATGTGCAACATGAGTTGAAAATGATGATAGCACAAATGAACACATAAGAACACACCTAACTACCATCAAGTAGTTGCACACAGGTACTATAGAAAGGACGTGCCATCATCCATGAAGGCTCAGGGTGGCCAACGCGAAGCTGAACCTCGTAAGGTCATACTGGGTCCTATTCTAAGTATATATACTCCACACGAGAGGGGTTTCCTACCAACGATGTACATACGTATTATGTACATACATTCCTGTGACCTTTGAGGGGAACCCGCCGCGCACGTACTTAAGCAGCAGCGTAGCGTACTGTATGTATGTGCATCTGCATCCTCGGAACCGAGGACGTCAACTAATGTTAGCATTGCGAGCATCTAAGTACGGAGAAAGAATGTCTAGACCCGAAGGAGCGTGCGAGGTTTCGTATTGACGAGGAAAGTCGCAGAAACCACAATAACTCACCTATCCATACGGAGTACTCGCTACATAATTACAACACGGAGGCCATCCGTCGAGTAATTACTCGTGTGTATGTACCTCCTCGGTAAGGCTGGGGAAACCCAGACGCTAACTACAACAAATAGGCATATTAATGAGTCAAGGAAATAATATTAGGAATCTCGACTCCTCCTGTCGTGCAGTCTCGACCCTCAGCTCGTCCAAGTCGCTTTGACGTTGCGATAAGAATCGGAGGGCGCTGGGGGGGCAGATATGTGGCATTTTTCTGGGCCTGAGGGGCCCTTGGAGGGGAGGGGAGGGGGCGAGGGCGAGTCCCTGGGGTTTGTTTGGTTGGCGTCATTATGTAACTAGTTATGTTCACGTCTGGACTGCGAGCCTGCGACGAGAGCGGCGGGCGCGCACCGGAAGCTCCCTTCCTGAGATCCGGACAGTAAGTAGGGGCAGATGCGGACATGGCGCACCATGGATTTGGTGAGGGTCAAAGCCTGTGAGGTGCTCGCTAGGGGAAGGGGGGACCTCCCGCCCCGCCTAGCGAGACTCGCAAAGTCGCAAGGGCCAGGTCGCCAAGAGAGAGTGGTCACTGAGACTACAATGTACTTAACTACTGAGCATGTGTGCCCTCGATGCTCCTCGTAGGGCTCTCGGGGGGCGCGCCAGGTGGCCATCTCCCGGGCGAACCTCCGAGCTCAATTCTGTGAGAGTCAGACTGTGTGACCGACTCCTGATTTGGGCAGGTCGTTGGAGGTTGGAGCGTCAACTCGCCATTCCTGAGTCCCCGGGGCCTGGCTAATTAGCCCTCAGCAAAAGGCCCCAAACGCTCAGATCCTGCACCGTCCCAACTAAAAAGAAGGGAGCCTTGACCTGCACACCTGAGGCTGACAGGTGACAGACACCCCTCCATCCCACGTGTTCACCTAACCAAAATATCTCCCTGGCACCCGCCCAGAGTGTCAGCGAGTCAGTAGTGTCTAATTATTCTGAGGTGACCTCAGGCATGACCTGACCCAGGCATGGCCCAAGCGAGAAAATCAATTGACTCCTACTTTTCAAGGGAGCTGGCCCATGCCAGGCACATCGAGTTAAAGGGCTGAGGCTAGAACAACATTTGAGCTGATCTAAAAACCGAAGCATAGTAATACTTGCACGAAGCCAGCGGCATCTAGGGGTGCACATTTCTTTTGTTAGTCAATAATGAATGGCACGAGCCGCAGAGTGTCGTCGTGCTCTGCACCAAGTGCCTAAGGCTCTTGAATCACCAGAAACGGACATGGACTCCGTACCATCTCGAGTGATACGTAGGTAATTCCCACACATGGTACCCAGTGAGAAAGGATCCATTTTCACTTCTTGGAACCGGAGTCGATGTTTGCGGTCGTTTGGGACGTAGAGCAAACATTGCAACCTCAAGGCTGTGCAGCTTTCTCCCAACTGTGAAGGGTCCAAGTAATGATATAAATTCCCTCATTGTTACACACAGCCTGATGGCGCATGAGGGTCGGGAGTCGGGACACAAGATCCAGGAGACTATTACTTCAGCCTCACAAGGGGGGTATTACGAGCATCTGTGTAGATTGCGGCTTGCCGCATCCATAATTCAGCGTGTATCAGATTCATCATCTACCGTCCAGGCACTTTTGACAGCAATTAAGTCCTTGCCGATGCGATGCGTATGCCCGAAACAGCTCTGGCATGGTGGACCATGATTTTGATGATGGCGATAAATTTGGGGACGATAAGAGCCGAAATTGCTTGCGGCCAAAACAAGACTCCACATCTCGCATCAAGCATTTTGGTGCTCAGGTTTGAATAGTCAGACATGCTCAATCCCTTCCCCCCTTGACGATCTCGCTGATCAAAGACGGAGTACGTGGTGCTCCGCCTGCTCGTATACCGAGAAATTCAAACTGAAATACCAGAAAAGGATTTACGGAGTACGGATATCGAAAATTTGTTTCGTGTTTTCACACGTCGTTTGACGGAGAAAATGTCTTGGATAATCTCCGACGGCAGCGTCAACGACAAGGGGATGGAGGTTCTCTGAGATAGATGGCCTGGACGGCCGAAAATATCGGATTATCAGAAAGTAAAACCTCGCGTCGCCTGACGAGACGCAGAGACAAACATCCAGACCTCGGAAAAATCGGTGGGCTTGTTGTGGAGTGCTCCACAGCAAAAGCACCATTTTGAGCCTATCCGGCGCAGGAAGGAACCACAAATACGTTTGGCTTGAAGTACTCCGTACTCCGTGCTGCTGCTCAAAGCGGGTGTCAATTCAATAAGGCGAGGCCGCGATCTGCAGGGGCACTTTGTGGCGATCTTGAACCGGAATAGTGGTTCGGTTAGGAAGTCTCATAATTGGAGCCCCTAGAATTGACATGCAGGATGAGTCCCACCAGGATGTTCAAGCCGCCCAGGATCACCGCGTGACAAAGTCGAGCTTGGAAATTGGCTCCTCAGAAACAGACTTTGACGTAAAGCGTTGACTGACTCAATCAAAAACGACGAATCGCATCACACTTGTAGCCACGAGAATTCTCAAGATAGGCGAGAAAATTAGTGAGAAAGAGGCAATGATTCAAGTGTGAAAGCGTCCGAGCCCTTGTCTGAAGACATTACGGTCTGCAAGACCTCGTATCGATTGATGCTGGGAGCGGGCTTGTTGTGCGATGGATGGATGGATGGATGGACGCAGCAGGTCATTGTCAAGTACGAGGTTTTGCAGGTGGAACGCGGGGGTTATTATTGTGTGCCTTGTGTTTGGTGAGGCTTAACTTCACCGTTGGCTCTAGAGTGCTTCGGCCAGCTTTTCCCTGACCTGCAGTCAGCCAGTGTCAAACTCTCCAATCCGTGGCAGGCTTGATGGCCACAAAGAACGGTCCGTCCTTCAAGATGCAGATCGATCGCTGGAGGCGGCCATCTGATACCAGTGGCGGTTCTGCTTTGAGAATGCGGGCTGGCTGAGTTTCCAGGAGAAGCAAAAAGCAAACCGGGGTGGAACCGCCTTGGGACCATGTTTGGGATGGGAGGGTTCTTCCACCAAAGACGATGCTGGGCTTGAACAAGGGTGGCGGTTTGTGTGAAAGAACAAGCAAAACGCCCCAAAAGCTGCAGGCGCACCCACCCGATCACGATGCATGTTTGTGAGTCTAGGTACCTCCTCGTCGGTGTGGTGTTGGAGAGGTGTCGGTGGCAGCCACATGGTTGGGAGATTGCAAGGTGGCCCAGAGAGACTCGCATCACCCCCAGCAAAGCTTACCGAGTGGCATGCACCCTAACAAATTAGCCTCTGTGTGGCAAAAGCCTGTGAGTAGGGGCCAAACAAGGCGGTCACGCAGAATGCAGATGGCAAGGTTCATGGTTTGTGTGTTAGGCTGCTATTGTACTCCGTAAGTAGACTGCTAGCCTGGACGGTGAGAGCTTGGACCACCTCTGGACATGTCGCAAAAGCACTGGCCTTTAGACAGGGTACATGGTGCGAAACGCAATAATAGACCGCTCAGCAGCCTGAGGAGGCTCTTGAGAGAAAGAACCGTAAAATTGAAATTAGGGGAGGAGATGTCTTGAAGTCAAAAGAATTACTTGTCAAATTCTGGATTTCAAGTTTCTGAAGCCTGTTCAGCATGACCGCGTCGCTGATAAACGAGGGGGAGCTGTGAGGATGCACGTTAGCTAGCCCTTCTTGAGGGATGCCTCCTCGCTACGAGCACTCCTAGAGAGAGGCAAGAGGAGCGGTACGCAGAGGTACAGAGCAGTAGCACATATGACCGTCACAGACCGACGCTGGCAGAATGCCGGCAGTCTGTATCTTGCATCCGTCAGTGCTCGCGGCAGATGCCAAGCAATGGGAATTACCAGGAGCTTGGAAGATGGCTTGGGTCAAATATCGGATCGTCACGAGTGATGGGCGTGTGTCAGGCCGGGATAGATCCGATGCGAATGATGGATGGAACCAGCCCAAGTGGACGAGGCGATGGCGGCGATGGCCCATGAGCAGCGAGGACTGGGGACGAGACTTCAGTGCCAACGAGGAGGAGAGCGCTTGATACTTTCCCACGGCGACCCCGTGCGCAAGCGCAAGTTTTAACCCAATCAAGACTTGTGCTTTTCATCTGGTCTTGGCTTGGATGCCGTACCAGTGGATGAGGGTGGATGCACAAAGACTTTCTCTCTCGAGTACGGAGTATAATTAGGAGGTGGACGAGCAGAGTCTGTAATCGGTGCTACGAGGGATAGTCAAGGTTCATCAAGGTCTTCATTGGGCTCCCCTACAACTGGTCTCGCATTTACGACTGAACTACGAGCCTGGATAGGCTTAGACGCAGCTGACTACAATATCTAAAAGGGATGGCCCGGATGCTAACCGCAGTTCTTGGGCGGCAAGTTACGAGGTCGTCTCGTCCAGGTCCATCAGATTGTGGTTGGGAGGAGAAACGCGATTCACCAGTGACCACTCGTCGACTGGGGAGGAGAAGATTCCAGTTAGGAAAGTGACAAGGGGGGGAGGGGGAAGGGGGGGAGTTTGGGAGAGGGCGCGTGCGCGTTGGAAAGGAGCACCCGTACGTAGGACAAGGACTGAGTAGCCTAACTACGAGTAGTGCTCGTAGGGGGGGCGATGGGGCGACTGACCTGGGGTGACTAGGCTGGATAGGGGCTAGCTGACCAAGGTCAGCTTGGGCATCCAGAACCCAGACACCAGACACAGACACCAGACACCAGACACTCACAGACTCCGAGTCCGTACTCGGTAGGTGTACATGGGCCAAAGTGGACTCGTTTCTCGTTTGATCAACTGTCGCAAAGTCCCGTCTGAGATGCCAATTAATAATTTACAATAATGATCCAAGTCCTGCTGAGGGTGAGGACGGGGTTCAAGGGAAGCCCCTGGAGCCTTAGAGCCTTGGGGCCCTGTGGCCTTGGGGATCTGTTGCTGATGGATCGTGGACATACAATAGTTAGGGAGTCCAGAGAGATGGCATCGCATGAGGTCGAGATGCCAGTGCCAGTACCAGTACCAGTGACGGAGGGAAATCAAGCCGAGTCGCCTACTATATCATTTGTATCAAGTTCCTGATCAAAGGCGGCAGGCATCAGCCAGAAAAGGGTAAAGGTAAATGATTTAGGATATGTCCTGCTAGAGCCTAGGAGTACCCCGTACCCCGTTCGCCATTCTCTTGGTTGTTGCAGGCACTTGGTCGATTTACAATCTTGCCTTGGAGCTCTTGATACTAATTACAGGTTGGTCCTGATTCAGGTGCGCACATGACTGGCATGGAGTACTCGTTCTATACCCATGCTGGCTGGTAGAACACATCTGTATTACATACCCGTCGTTCCGTCCGTCTGATTATCATGGCAATCCTCAACTCATAGCTACAGCTTACTCGGACGGCGCAGACTTGTCGTTCGTTTTCCCCTCCCACGCTTTGGTGGCTTGAAGCACCACCATTAAGCTTGCCTGTCAAAACTCAAGCTGGTGCCGCCCACATGCATTCAAACCCACAGGCCCCCTCGTCTCCACGTTCCCTGGCTTCGGCTAAACAACAGACACCATCATCACTAGTTCCATCTTTTAGTTTCCTGGGCTCCAGGCTCGCAGGAAACTGATCAGGTTGGATGCAGGTGTCCCAGTTCTGATCAATGTCCCAACGAGACAAGTCGTGCCGGACAGCGCGACTTTGCAATCCCAATCCCTCCGAGTAGTGGTGGAATTCCAGCAATCCAGGATCTTGTCCCATGGCCTTGACCAGCGACCAGCGACGAGCGACGAGCAACTAGCGACGAGCCCCCGTCCAGACCCTTGACCAGCTACTCGGCGTGACTAGCTGGTGTGCTTATCCCTCGCTGTGTTGTACCTGTGTTGCTGCTGCTTTCTCGAGTAAGCTCAGTAGTTGAGTTGCCGTGCATGAGTCGGAATGACCAGTGACGGTTTCCATCCCCTACCCGCTGTCGACTTTTTCTCATCACTCGGTTCCATGCTATTTTGAGTAAGGTCGTGCTTCAACATCTAATTTCTTTGCCATCCCGTTTGAGCCTTTGACTCTCCCATCTATCTGTCCTTTGGTCCAGACCTGCCTCGCGGCTCTCATGCTCAGCACACTCGGGATCCCTGGCACATCGTACTCCAGACTCCATCCTCCTCCCTCCCCGTCAGTGCTCGCAGTCCGTAGTGTTCCCACCACCCCTCTCATGACTCCTTGATACCCTCCCTGTCCACGTTAAACCTGAGATCGGCCGGGGCCATCGATCATCGAAACCGACACTCCTCCCTCCCCTACCATTCACAACCACCCCCCCTCCCCCTTCTCTCGCCTTTCCACCTGCTTGATCCAATCATCGCAGGGGCCCAACTCCTGGGTCGACCAAAACATGATGAGATAGCCTCCCTGGTCCCCGGTCCTTGGTCCCTGGTCC
>Ga0105239_10001633_pt1 | contig 29579 bp, 32 predicted proteins | sample KBSC44metaG_FD_92761 | JGI IMG/M metagenome (GOLD analysis project Ga0105239, IMG submission 92761) | Corn rhizosphere microbial communities from Kellogg Biological Station, Michigan, USA - KBS C4-4 metaG | ecosystem: Host-associated > Plants > Roots > Rhizosphere > Soil | place: Michigan, USA...
CGACGCCGAATTCATCGAGCTGGCGCGTTCGGTCTATTTCCGCAACGACGAGCGCGCGGCGGTGAAGAAGGCGATCAACCTCAAGCTTGGCTCGAAGTTGGTCGAAGAGAAGTCGTACCAGGACTACCGTTCTTCGTCCATCTAGGTTTGTTGAAATTTGCGTATGACCGTGAAAATGGCTCTGCATCGAGACTTGCGAACGTCGCCAAACACAAACGGTTTTTAACGATCACTTGAAAATGCGTAGCCATATGTGTAGCTTTGGAGGCCCTGCAGCCCCGAGCTACACGCATGACAAAGCGTCAAAGCAAGACGCTGACGGACGGTGACCTGCGCCGCTGGATCGTCGCGAAAGCACCCGTGGCAAAAAGCGACGGCGATGGCCTGACGTTCACTCTGTCCACGAATGGCACGGCTGCCTGGGTGCTGCGATACCGCTACGGCGGTCGCGCGCGAGAGGTGACGATCGGTCGCTACCCGGACTTCGGCCTCGCCAAGGCCCGCTTGGAAGCCGCGAAGCTCCGTGTCCGGGTTGAGGCAGGCGAGGACGTGGCCGCGTCCAAGCAGCGCATCAAGATCGAATCCGCGACAGCGCTCACCGTTCGCCAGCTCGTTGCCGACTTCGAAGCGAAGGTTGTTCCGACGCTCGCGGACAGCACCGCCTTTGGGACGATGAACTACCTGCGGACCGATTTGGTGCCCGCGCTAGGTAGTCGCGTTGCCCGGGACTTGACTGACGATGAAGCGGCGCACCTGCTGACCCAGATTGCCGAGAACCGGAGCTACTGGGCCGCGGCAAACCTCCGTAAGGCTGCGGTGGCTGTGTTTCGTCACGGCCAGGCACGTCGCATCCTGAAGGCCAATCCGTTCCGCGACGTCGAGATGAGGGCTGTTGCGGTGCGGCCGGAGCATCGCAAACGCGTTGCGCTCAAGGGCGCCAAACTCGCAGATTTCCTCAAGGGGTTGGATCAGCTCCAGGATCCTCGAGACGCATTGTTGGTTGAACTGCTACTGCTCACGGGTACGCGTATCGGCGAGGCGCTGTCAGCCGAATGGGAGGACATCGATTTCGACGCCGCCGAATGGCGCATTCCTCAGGCGAAGATCAAGACGCGCAAGAAGATGCGCGCGGAAGCCTTTGTGATCCCCTTGCCGCCTGCCGCGATCGCGTTGCTCGAGCGCCTGCAGACGCTGACAGGCCATTCAAAGTGGTTATTCCCAGCGATCGTCGAACGCTCATCCGGTCATCGCGGCATGGATCACGAACGCGCCCTCGATCGGCTGAAGGAGTACGTAAGAACGCTGGGAAAGGATTTCCCACAGATCACGTTCCACGACCTGCGTAGCACGTTCCGCAGTGGCCTGACAGCGCTGGATGTGCGCATCGAAGTCGCCGAGCGGTGTTTGAATCACCAGCTTGGCGGCCTAGTCGGCATCTACGATGTCGACGACAAGTACGACGAACGGAGGGTGGCACTACTACGGTGGGCAGCACACCTAGATGCCTTGAAAGTAGGCGGGAGTGTGCTACCTATGGTGCGCCGAACCGACGTTGTCGAGTCGTCGCAGCTGGTGCGACGATAGTTTCACATTGTGGTAGACATAGACAGCCCGTTGGCGGTCTGTAAGGCGAGGAGCAGGGCATGTTCGGTCACACGGTGCACGAGCAAGAATCTGACAATACGGTACCGCGCTCTATTTTTGCAGCGCCCCCAATCAATCTGCGCGTTGAAGTCGCGGCGTACGAGTCACTTTGGTTGAGCCAAGGCGCGTGGTTTAAAAATATCGCGGAACTTTTCGACAAGAATCCGAGCGCCGTTCCGTCTGAGCTCGTACCGGAGCAGACCGCGAGTGAAACTTGGAAGGCGCTGTTGGCGCACCTTGGCGAAGAACGTCTCCAGAGACTCGGCGTGCAGATCCATGGCGCCGCCGAGTATCCTCTGAGGTTACGAGACGCATCTCACCCTATCGAGCTCGTTTACTACCTGGGTAACTGGGAGTTGGTCGACACCCCAGGTGTCGCGGTTGTAGGTACGCGTGATCCAACTCAGGAGGGGATCGAGGGAGCTGCGCGCGTTGCGCGTGCCCTGGTAAAACACGGCTTCACCGTTGTTTCCGGTTTGGCGAGGGGCATCGATACTGCGGCTCATACAGCAGCGATCGAAGCTAGCGGGCGCACGATTGCCGTAATCGGTACGCCAATCTTTGAATCGTACCCACGAGAAAACAGCGCGCTGCAGGAGCAGATCGCTCGAGACCACTTGCTGATTTCACAGGTGCCATTCTTACGTTACAAGCAGCAACCCTTCAAATCGAATAGCTACTTTTTCCCGGAACGTAACGTCACGATGTCTGCGCTAACTAAGGCGACTGTGATTGTCGAGGCGGGCAACACATCCGGCACACTCGTGCAAGCTCGTGCAGCACTGGCGCAGGGAAGAAAACTATTCATTCTCGAAAGTTGTTTCCGAAAGCCCGAACTCACATGGCCAGAAAAATTCCTAGCGAAAGGTGCGATTCGAGTTGCTAAACCCGCTGAAATCATCGAGGCACTTCAGGATGCCGCGCCTCCTACAGATTGATCACGCAGGTTACAGCTCTCTCTCCGATTCTGATGAATGCTTCTATATTGGAGAGTACACGTCACGCGGCGGATTTGAGGCAAGCGAAACGAACCAGAGGATTTCCAACCTCAAGAAGAAGCCCGATTGTTCCCCCTACGAGCTTCGGTATAAGAAATTGGCAATTATGGGTTGGGGCAATACGCTAGCTACTTACTTGAATCCCGAGTCTGTATCGACTTCGGTAACGTTCGTACCGGCACCGTGTTCAAAGCCCCACGGCCACGCTGAGTACGACGAGCGAATGCTTCAAGTACTCCAGCAATTCGCCCGTCACCACAACGGGCCTTGGGACATTAGGCCTGTCATCTACACTCACGCGGCCCGACCTGCGCAACATGAGCACGGACGTTTATCAATCGATGAACTTCGGACATCCATGGCGATAAATGCGGGGCTCACGAAAGTACCCCTTCGGGAAACAGTCGTGGTGGTCGACGATGTTTTTACTCAAGGTAGAACATTTAAGGCGATGCAATCGATTCTCATGACGTTGCCAAATACAAAGCGAGTCGCTGGAATATTCCTGGCCAAAACTGTTTGGCCGCATGCCGATGTAATCTTCCCGGACTTTCCGGATATCTCAAGCGCGAACACACTGCGCCTAGGCTGAGCGCCGGCGGAACCGAATGGGGGTAGGGGCTATGGACAGGGGTTACTCGAATGTCAGATGACTACGGGTTCTGGCCACGTGCAAATCAAGCCTTGACTGCTGCGCGCGCCGAACTGGACAGCAACGACGATGCGCGGCTGCCGTATGCAGCGCTACACCTGCGCATGGCCATGGAGGCGCTGATCTATGAGCGCTCGCACACGTTGCGGGAACTACTGCCCCCCGAACAAATCGAGGCTTGGCAGCCGCGAAAAGTATTGAACGCCCTGTTGGAAGTCGAGCCGGGCGCGGATCAGGGTGCGATGCTTTGGATGGGGATTGAGGATACCCCTGGGGTAGAGTCGCAGAACATGCAATTCATGGGCGGTGAACACGTTCTCTCGCGCAAGACGATCAAGCAGTACGACGCGCTGGGAGCGCATCTGCACCTACCAACGCTCAAACAGTTCCGCGAAGGTACCGTCCTCAACAATGAGAGTCTTCGCCGGCGGTGCGAAGAGATCGCGGCTGAGGTGCGCAAGGCGCTGTTCTCGCCGCTCCGGAATCTTGTTGCGGGTAGGCCGGTGGATTTCGAGTGCCGGAAATGCGGGAGCGAGGTGAAGCGGCGACTCCCGCTGAAGGCCTTCGACGTGAGAATCGTTTGTAATTGCAAGGCGGAATATCGGGCGGTCGGCGAGGCTGGGAAGGAAATCAGGTTCTATCCGCTCACGACGAACTTCCCGTGCCCCGCTGGAGACTGCGACCAAGAGAAGCTGTTTTGGCAGCACGAAATAGAGGCAGGCACCGAGTGGGAGTGCGAGAAGTGTCATCGACAGTACGCGCTCGGCCTCGGAGCGTTTGAGAAGGTGACTCCAGCAGAATCCGCAGAATAGAACACGCCGCGCCTAGGCTGATCCCCGAAAACCGGGCACCTTCCCCGGCTGGCGCAGCGTCCTCTTGAAGGGCGCTCGAAGGTGTGCGCATGGTAGACATCGAACGACCAGGCAGATGGATCTGGGAGCCAAGCAGTCGTCAAGGAAAATATGCGGAGAAGCTCGTCCAAGGCCTGCGTGCTGCGTGCAAGAATGAGGACGACTTCATTGAATTCTACCAAGCCCTTCTGGCCAGCCAGCCAGATGATACGGAAACGCGTGCGATCCTGCTGCGGCTGGTCTTAGCGTTCTATTCCCGATCATCGAACGCAACGGAAGACAGGCAGGAGTACAAAGATTTCAGAGCAAGAATCAGTGGTGCTGAGCTGGAATCGACCCTGCTGAAGAGCAGCGCCGGTATCGCAAGCGGAAAATCTCGACAGGAGAAGGCAAAATCGCAGCACGATAAATGGGTAGACGCCGCTCAGCAGTGGCTCAAGAAACACGGGAATCCTCGGGGCGTGACTGGGGCGATGGCGAAGAAATTTTCGAAATCTGATCGACAAATGAGGGCCGTACTTAAGGCGTATGGTGTCATCCAAGAAAAACAGAGTTGAACGGCGTTCAGTAGCTCTTCGAGTGCCCGATATGTAGATAATCCATCTCCGAACATTGCCGAATTGGCATGATCGGAGTAGGACGTGGAAACGAAAACCAACGGCTGCGTGCTCGCCGTTCGCGGCATCCGGGACCACTTGGGATGTGGTGCCACCAAGGCAAATCAGATCGTCGCGAGCGGCGTGCTTCCGACGTTCCTCGTCGGCCGCAACCGCTACGCACGAAGGGCGGACATCGAGACGCTGACTGAGCGGTTCGAATCTGCCGATGCGCAAGCCGCATACGCTCGCGCGAGTTACGACAACAAGCGCCAAGAACGCCGCGCCAAAATCGCGGCGCACGCGTCGCGCAATGCCTCCCGAGTGGAGGGCTCGTGATGATCGGTCGCAGCATGGCGCGCGCTCTGGATCAACGCGAGGCGGAGGCGGCGTGAGCTCGCCCGTCAACATCCTGCTGTCTCGCCTGGAAAGTGTCAAGAAAACTGGCCGCGGCTGGGTAGCGCGCTGTCCTGCACATCAGGATCGCACGGCGTCGCTGTCGATCGCTGAGGGCGACGACGGGCGCGCGTTGGTGCACGACTTCGCTGGCTGCTCCGCGACCGACGTGCTCGGCGCCATAGGGCTGGATGTCGCCGATCTGTTCCCCAATCGTGAGCGCCGCGACCTGTCTCCGATTGAGCGCAGGCAGCGTCGCGACTATGCACAGGCGGCCCAGGTTCGCGCGGCGCTCAACGTGCTTGGTTTCGAAGCAAAGATCGTGTCGATCGCAGCACGTGACCTCGCTGCTGGACGTGCACTCGACGTCAACGACTGCGAACGGTTGACTTTGGCGGTCACGCGAATTGACGACGCGCGCGAGGTGCTCGCCGGATGAGCGATCTCGAAGACCGGGTTGCGCGTGACACCGTCAAGGTAACGAAGCTGGCGGAGGCGAAACGCGCAGCGAAGCCCAAGCCGCCGCCTGCGTTCGTCGCGCTGGACATCCGCAATTTCGCGACGGCTGAACTGCCGCAAACACAATGCGTGGTGGAGGGGCTGCTTCCGCGCAAGCACGTCTCGCTGCTGGGCGCGCACGGCGGTGCGGGCAAATCGATCCTCGCCCTCACGCTTGCCGCGCATATCGCTTGTGGCGACGTCTGGGCCGGCCTCGACGTACAACAGGGCCGCGCAGTGGTTGTCTCCCTCGAAGACTCCGGCGACATCGCACGCGTGCGCCTGAAACGTATTGCTCACGCCTACAACCTCGACACTGAGGCGATCGAGCGCGAGCTCCTGGTGCTCGACGGATCCGGCGGCAACGGCATTCTCGCAGCAGAAACGGCCCTCGGTGGCACGAGAGTGTTCGGAGAAACCGCAGCGTTGACCGAACTTCGCGAGCACGCCAAGGGCGCCACGTTGATCGTGGTCGACAACGCTAGCGATGCGTTCGATGGAAACGAGAACGACCGCCGCAACGTCCGTGCCTTCATGCGCCTACTTGCCCAACTCGCGAAGGACAACGACGCGGCGGTGCTACTCCTGGCCCACGTCGACAAGCAGTCGGCGAAGTTCGGCGCGAATGGGAATACCTACTCGGGCTCTACGGCCTGGCACAACTCTGCGCGGTCCCGGCTCGCTCTCGTTGACACCGATGGCGCGATCGAATTGCGACACGAGAAGTACAACCTGGGCCGCTTGGCCGATGCCGTCCGCTTGGCGTGGGACGTAAACGGCGTGCTGATACCGGGAATCGCCGGAAATTCGGGGTTGACGGAGCGCGACGAGGCGGACGACGAAAGCGTCTTCGCTGCCCTTAAAGCCGCGGTGGCCGCGAGCACAAACGTGCCAACGGCACGCACGGGTCCTTCGACGACGCAGATGGTTTTGTCGACATTCCCTGAGCTGTCTGACGCCCTTCGCAAGAAGGAAAACAATCAAAGATTTTGGGCCGCGATCGGCCGCCTGCAGAAGTGCGGCTGCGTAGGTTCGGAGGAGTTTTCGGATACGCATCGGAACAGAAAAACCCGGTTTGTGGTGATCTCCAACTGCGTGATTTCGGGTGCGTTAGTTAATCCCCCATACCCCCTAGCGAATAAACGCACGCAGGGAGGCGTGCTTATCCGCGTAGGTTCGGGACAACTACGAAATGACGCAGAACCTACGCAAACCTACGCAACCAAAGAGGCCGAGCTATGAGCGCCGCTGCCGAACTGATTCACGAGCTTCGCGAAGCCGGCTATCGACTTTCTCGTCGCGGCGACAAGCTGCACATCGTCGCACCGCCGGACGGTGAGATCGACGAGGCGCTGAAGTCGCGGCTGCTGGAACGGAAACCCGAGCTGCTCGCGTTGCTGACGTGCGCGAAGGCTGCCGGGAATCAAATTCGCTTCGTCGTGCATTTCCGGCTCCCGCACATGGCGCCGAACTCGTGGGCGACCGCGCTGGGTGCACCCGGCGAAAGCCGCGAAAGCATGGTCGCCGATCTGCTCGACCGCTGGTCCGATGTGGAGATTGGTCAATGAGCGCCACCGCTGCCTTCTACGCCATGTCGGCGCCGCCGCGCGAGCCGCCGTCGATGATCAAAGTGCTCGAGCACATCGCCTCAGCGCGCAAGGAACTTAACCGATTCATTGCGGCGGACCACGACAACACGCTCGACCTGCGCGTCTATCACGGCTCGCAGTTCCTCGACGACGCGGCGACCGTGCTGGGAGGTGCGCCGTGAGCAAGATCTTCTTGACTACAGTGCGAAGCGAGAGTACCTTGCCTGTCAAGGAGCGTAGAAACTCCGAACCTGTAGCGGTACCGCACCCGACAGTCTTGCGGTTTTTTTGTGCCCGACGTTTTTTGTCGGGAGGGCGGCAGCGATACAATACCCGAAAGGGGAAAACTGCCCGCCGTCTACAGGCGGTTTCTACCCTCCCGACACCCACGTGTGCGGCGCGTAGAAACGTCTCCACGTGGTCAACTCGACCTGTAGGAGACGATCATGTCTAGCCGCCTCAAGGCCGCGCGTCCTTCTATCGCGCAAACACCCGCGCCCGAAACGCACCCGTTCCTTTCGCTCAACGCGAAGTACACCATCGCGCCCGATTCGAAGCCCGACGAATTGCTCGAGGACGCGACGGGCTTTCTCGGAATCGCCGAATACAGCCTCCTCCAACTGTGCTGCGGAGAGGGCGAGTTCGACGACGAGAGACTCCACGGCATCCGCTACATAGTCGAGATGGCGAAGAATGCCGTGATGGCGGCGCACGACGGCTTGTTGGGCCAAGGCAAGTTGCCACCGGCGCGCGCCGCCGTGGGAGAAACGCCATGAGCCGCCAAGACTGGATCGAAAACCGGGCCGACCAAATCTACGACATGTGGGTCGGAGCTCGTCGGATCCTGCGTCGCAACGAAGACGCGTTGTCCGACATCGCGGTGAGCGAGGCGACCGCCGAGTTCGAGGCCGCCCAGGAGGACGCAGCAATCGCACGTGCCGAGGCCGTAGCTGACCAGCATGAGCGCGATGCCGAGCGCAGGAGCGAATTCGTATGACGCGCGCACTCGATCGTTCCGAATTCCTCGAACAGCGCCGCCTGGGTATCGGCGGTTCCGACGTCGCGCCGATTCTCGGGCTGTCGAAATGGGCGTCGCCGCTTGACATCTATCTGCGCAAGCGCGGCGAGCAACCCGAACAGGAGGACAACGAGGCCATGCTGTGGGGCCGCGCACTCGAGCCCGTGATCCGGCAGCAGTACGCCGAGCGTACCGGGCGCATTGTGCGCGTGCCGGAATCCGCCCTCGTGCATCCTCGGCACACCTTCGCGCGTGCGAATCTCGACGGTGTGACTGACGACGGCCGCGTGGTCGAGGTCAAGACGGCACGCACTGCGCAGGACTGGGGTGAACCCGGCTCCGATGAGGTGCCCGATGCCTACGCCCTGCAGGTCCAGCACTACCTGCTCGTCACAGGCCTCGCGGTCGCCGACGTCGCCGTGCTGATCGGCGGCAGCGACTTTCGCCTGTACGAGATCCATGCCGACGCCGAGTTGCACGACCTTCTGCTCGACCGCGAAGCAGAGTTCTGGTCCCACGTGGAACGCGGCGAGCCGCCGGCGCCGGTCACATTCGCCGATGCGCAGCAGCGCTGGGGCCGCAGCGCGCGCACCGGTGCGGTCGAGGCGGATGCCGAAGTGGTGGCCGCCGCACACGATCTTGCTGTTCTCCGCGGCAAAGTCGACCGACTCACCCAGGAGATGGATAGCTGCAAGGCCATCCTGACGCGCGCGCTGGCCGATCGCGGCGACACGCTCGTGCACGGCGGCGCTGTTCTCGCCACATGGAAGCTCGCAAAAACACCTGAGCGCTTCGATAGCACGGCGTTCAAGTCCGTTCACCCCGACCTGTTCAAACAGTTCACCAAGGCCGGCGAGCCCTCTCGCCGCCTGCTCGTGAAGTAATCCGACCCCGTTTCCATCGAGGAATCCAGATCATGAACGCAGTCGTTTCCCAATCCACCAGCAACAATCCTTTCAACAACGCGCCGATCGCCGCGCGCCCGAGCAGCAACGCCTTGGCCGACGCTGGCCAGCAACGCGAGATTGCCGAAGTGCAGGCCGCGATGACAATCGCGAAGCGCTTCCCGCGCGATCCGATCGCCGCTTGCGATCGCATCATGCAGGCATGCACGCGGCCAACCTTGGCTGAGGGCGCGTTGTACAGCTACAGCCGCGGCGGCTCGGAAATCACTGGCCCAAGCATCCGCCTGGCCGAGGTTGCCGCGCAGTCGTGGGGTAACGTGCAGTTCGGTATCCGCGAGCTCGAGCAGCGCAACGGCGAGTCCACCGTCGAGGCCTTTGCCTGGGACGTGGAAACCAACACGCGCCAGGTGAAAGTGTTCCAGGTGCCGCACATGCGCCACACCAAGAGCGGCGCGCGCCGCCTGGAGGATCCGCGCGACATCTACGAGCTGGTCGCCAACCAGGGCGCCCGCCGGCTGCGTGCATGCATCCTCGGCGTGATTCCCGGCGATGTGATCGAGGCTGCGGTGAAACAGTGCGAGGAAACGCTCCATGCCTCAGCGGATACATCACCCGAAGGCCTGAAAAAACTCGTCACCGCTTTTGAGAAGTTCGGCGTCACGCAAGCGCAGATCGAGAAGCGCAACCAGTGCCGGCTCGAAGCAATCCGGCCGGCGCAGATCGTCCAGCTCAAGAAGGTCTACGCCAGCTTGCGCGACGGCATGAGCACGGCGGCCGATTGGTTCGAGCAGGATCAACCGGCGGCGGACGGCGAGTCGGCCCAATCCAAAACGTCGAACCTCAAGGAGCGCGTGCGCGCGTCCGCGCCGAAACCGACGCCTTCGACCGTTGCGGAGCAGCAGGAACAGCCGGCGGCTAATGGCGCAGACGAGAGCGAGGTCTGATCATGGATCAGGAAAAACGAGCTGAGGTGATTTCGCTGTTTCAAGAGATGGGACGGACACGCCGCGCCAACGAGCCGCGGCCCGATCAGACGCTCAAGATGGGCGACACCATGATCATCAATTCCACAATCGTAGTCTGCGACCCCGCGAAGATCGCGGAGGTCCTTTCGGCTCTCGGAAAAAGAAACGAGGATTGATCATTCTTGTCTTGTGCCGAGGGTTTAACCACAACAAACAGAGGGTTTCATCATGGCCAGAAAAAGTGTCTCCCTGAAAATGAAGGCTGTCGAGCGGGTTTCGAAGAAGATCACAAGCGCTCCCCGGAGAATGAAGTACTACGCAGACGAGCAGCGTTTTGAAGTTCTGCGAACCGACCCGAGAGACGGTCGAATTCTGTTGATTTCCAGACCGGGCGGTTTATCCGGTGTACACGCCGTTGTCGAGCTAAATCATGAAAGCTGCCGGCGGTTGGGAGAGATATTGCTCGCACAGGCGTCTGCATCCGAAGCCGAGGCGCCGGAGGAAATGCACCCAGTGAAGATGACGATCAAGGTGTAATGGTGAACTTACCCGTGCAAAACGCCGCGGCCACGGACGATGTCGTTCTACGCGATGCCTCGACCTTCCGACGGCTTATGACAGAGTTCTTCGACCACTTCGACACTGGGCGCCTGACGATCGGCAAAGGCTTGAGCTTTGAGGATCACCAATTGGTGCGCGGATTCGTGGACGGCGGACGGCGTGCGCTGGAAAGCACCAATCACCGGTACCTGCACGAAGAGCCGGAAAAAAAATGATTTCGATGCTAAGAATTGTTAAGTTTTTCGCGGCCAACGGAGGGGCGGATGATTGAGACTACCGCCCCTTTGGACATCGGGCCTACAAGCTCGGAGCCATCCAAACGGCAGCCGCGGAGACTTCAGCCGGACCGCATTGAGGGTGAGCAGGGCTGGCTGCTGAGTCCGCACATAGTCGCGAGCATGCTTGGAGTGAAGACGGACACACTGCGCATCTGGCGACACCTTGGCAGGGATGAAAGGCGTCCATGGTCGCGACTGCACGAGCACGTGAAGTTCCTCGGCCGCGTCTGGTACTACGAGGATGTCGTTCTGGAGTTCAAGCGCAGCAACATTCGATACATCGATGCGTAGATGACCGTATATGCGCGTTTATCGGCATTGATGCGGTCGGCCTGTCGAGATGTGAATCTCCTCGTACCACAACGAGGACATAGCACATGGCACATGAAAAATTGGTCGAAGAAGAAAACCAGCGTCTGCGCAGCGAGATCGAGCGTCTCAAGAAAGGCTTCTCCGACGAGCATCAGCATCTCCTTGCCGGCCAGAACCAACTGCGCGTCGATCGGGAGAACTTCAACGCCGACTCCAAGGTGATCAAGGAATTCATGATCGCTTTCGAAGCGCTGCGCAATGCGCGCCTGCGGTGGTGAGGGAGATCACGACATGGCCAGCTATGACGACGACGATCCGCCCGAAGCCCAGAACCCTGCCAGCGCCGCGCCGCCCGTCCCCCCGACGTTGAACACTCCTCCACCGCCGTTGCCGCCTGCGTTTACCGGCGTGCAGCGGCCCACTGCCACGATGAACGCGGACGCATCGCAGAGCGCGCGCCCGACGCCGGGACCATCCACGCCAGCGAGTCCGCCGATCGGCGCGACAGTCAACGGCGTTCCTACCTTCAACGATGCAACGGTGCCAAAGGGTTTCGTCGACGTCACCAACAGTACGTTGAGTTCGCCGGTTGCCGCGTCTTCGATTCCGCGACCGACGCCGTCGGGGACTTTCAACGGCCGGACGTACTCGGGTGCGGAGCTCGACAACTTGGCCCGCAGCGTCAACACCATCCCATCCGAGAATTTCACCAAACCGGCCATCGGCACGCTGGGGACACCGGTATCGCAGGACCAGGGCGTGCAGATTGCGGCGATGAACATTGCTCGGCCGGTTGCGAGTCTGGATCCTAGTGGCGCTCGGCCAGTGGCAAGCGGTTCCTACGATCCCACCGCGGCAGGGCGCGACTATCAGTCCGATCTCGCCTCAATCTTCAACAAGGATCCACGGAGCGTCCTCGGAACGGCTGCGCACAACGCGGATGCCGATCGGATCTGGAACCGGAACACGGGGAACGACCGGGCTGGCGCTCTATACCAGCAGCAGGTCGGCGAATTGACTGGTACAGCGAGAGACATTTTCAACGCGGCAAACCAAGCCGGCAACGAAAACGCACGCGATGCAACGTCGGTCGCGCGAGCCAATCTCGAGACGAATGCGCGCCTGGGCGCCGCCGACACCCGCGCGACCGCGACAGACTTCTCGGCCGTCCAGCGCGCCGACTCCACGAGGTACGCGGCCGACTCGCGCGGCAACGCGGCGCGCGACGTGGCGACGACCCGCGCAAACACGCCGAAGGTCGACAGCGCGGGCGCGGCCGCCGCGGGGCGCATCTACCAGCAGGCGTTGCAAGACGGAAAGTCGCCAGCGGATGCCGCTGCAGCCGTTCAGGCTTGGTACCAAGCGCGGATCCAGTCGTCCACTCCGAATGGCCAGTCAGGTGCACCGAGCGCACCAGCACAGCAGCCCGGTTCAAACCCTGCAATTCCCGCGGAAGCGATCGCGAAACTCCGCGCGAACCCGCACTGGTATTCGTTCTTCGACCAGAAGTACGGCAACGGCGCGGCCGCGCAGTACCTCAAGCAGCAGTGAGTACGCGCGATGGCAGACAACCCGTTCGACGAGTTCGATGTGCACGAGCCGGCGCAGTCGCCGGCGTCGAATCCGTTCGACCAATTCGACGCGCCGCCAACTCCAACACTCACGACTGCGCCTGACACTGCGGTCGCTCGACCGCCCGCAAAGGCCCCCGCGTCGTCCAGCGCGAACCCGTTCGATCAGTTCGACACGCCTTCCGCAACCGTCGACCGGGGACCATCCGGCGACTTCACGCCGATCGGCGATGCCCCGCCTGATTTCGGCACCGGCAAGGTGACGCCCGGCGAGATGGATTCGGCGGGCAAGGAATTCCGACGGCTCGGTACCATCGCCGGTCAGTCGGCGGCGTCGCGCACGCTGAATCTGGGCGCGGTGGCGCAGCAGATCAACAATCCTGGCGAGATGATCGCTGCCAGGTTGACGGGCATCCCAGACGAAGCCACGCAGACGGGACAGATGCGACAAATGGCAAAGTCCATCGCCCCAAACGTCGCTCCGGACGATCGCGGCGGACGTTTGGCCGAAATGGTCGGTGGTCTGGCGCCAGATCTCGTCGCCGCGACCGCGACGGGTGGTCTTGCAGAACTACCTGCAGGTGCCAGCCTTGGTGCCCGAGCGCTGCAAGGCGCAGCAACAATGGCCTTGCCCGCGGCTGAGAACGCGCGCGAAGCCTACGAGAGGGGAATCGCAAATGGCCTGACGCCGGCGCAGGCAGCCGCTCAAGCCGCGGTCGCGGGCGGCGGCACGCTCGCGATGGGCGCGGTGCCGGCGAATGTTCCCGGCGACCTCGCGACGCGGGCCGTGTCGGGCAGCGCGATTGCCGCACTACAGACCGAAGGCCAGCGGCGGCTCTCAAATGCGTTGCTTCCTGAAGATCGGCAGGATCTCCAGCAGCCGTTCGATGCGTTCGATCTTGGTGCCGGTGCACTCACCGGCGGAGTCTTGGCAGGCCTGCTCGGCCACGGAGGCCAGGCAGATAGCGCCCGCGCCGAAGCCTCGGCGCCCACGCACGTGCCGGAAACGATCCGGCCAGGCCAGACGACGCAGTTCGTCGCGGACGATGAAGGCATTCTTCGCGAGGTTCCCAAGGCCGCCCAGGGCGCGCCCGATTCGAAATTCGGATCAGCGCCCAATGGTCCTCGCGATTCGAAAGCTAACGCCGCCGAATTCGAAAGTAGTCCGCCGGCCAGCAACCCGTTCGATCAATTCCACGAGCCTGTTGGCCTTTTGAACCCGTTCGACGCGTTCGACCCGCCGGAAAGTGCTCCGGCGCCGGCACCGTCTGGCAGCGAGCGCCCGTCAACGCCGCGGTTGCCTGGCGTTCCCGACTTGGCGCAGCCACCTCCGACGCCGCGTTTTCCCGACGCCGAGCCTGGATCGATGGCGCACGCCGCGAAGGCGATCCCTGATTCCGCGCCGGCCGGCAACCGTGGCAACGACACCGGCGGCACCCCGCCCTCGGACAATGGCGATCAAGTCGTCCAGACGAGCGTCGGACCGCGCAGGCTCAACGACTCGGACTACGACGTGGGCTACGGTGGCTCGTCGCAGAAGGACGGCACGATCGTTCTTCAGCGTGGTTTCGACTACACGATCCCCGACGGTCCGTTGAAGGGCCTCGACACGCGGCCGTTCCTGGCCGAGCACGAAGCCGTCGAGCGCGATCTCGAAAACCGCGGCCTGAGTTACACCGACGCCCATCGGCAAGCAACAGACGCAGAACACACGCGATTGCTCGACGCGCTCGGCCTGGAGCCGGATACACCTCAAGCCGACCATGCGATTGATGCGTACGAGGCTCACAACGCGCGGCTTCTCGACTACTCGACCGGCATCCAAAACTCGAAGGATGCGCCGAATCTGGTCGAGCTCCCGTACGAACATCCGCACAACGAGGAACAGCGGCGGTTGCTCGGGGAGACTGAGCAGGCCGGCAACGTGCCGGACGTGCGAGCAGATCAGAATGCCGCCGGCGTAGACGTCGGCGAGGTTTCATCGGGTGCCCTGACACAGGCAGAGCGCGATGCCTTTGATCGCCAGCGCTCAACCGTCGTGAACGACTACACGATGGACAATGCGCCGCCCGAGTTGCGAGATCTCATGGCGCGCGAGGAATTCAGGAGCGCGGCGCGCGAGGTGCAACGACAGGACTCGGTTCAGGGCGGCGAGGCGGACGCAGGTCGACTTGGACTTCGTTCTGCCGTCGATGCCGCGCTCGGCGATTCCGGCATTAAGGTCAACTTCGTTCGCGACGAATCCGGACTCCCCGATTCGGTGAAGTTGTCGAACCTACCGGATGGCGCTCAGCGATCCGGCCTGTTCGATCCCGACACAAAGCAAGCCTACGTCTTCACGAAAGTTGCGAGGACCCCCGAGCAGGCGGCCTTTACAGCGGCGCACGAAATCGCCGGCCACAACGGGTTGCGAGCGCTAGCGGCCAGTCGCCCCGATGTCTTGATCGGCGGCCGCACGCCCGAAAAAGCTCTGAACGATGCCCTCGATCAGGCGCTGAAGAATACGACCGTCGCCAAGATTGCGGATTCGATGGCGAGCCAGCGCGGTTCCAGCGACCGATATCGGATGGCGGAGGAAGCCCTGGCCGACTTGGCCGGCGCGACGCGCACAGGCGATTGGGCACGAATCAAGGACCGCCACGGCGTTGACGTCTCGGACACCATGCGCGGTGCGGCGCGTTCCGCGCTGGCAAACTTCATCGACCGCGTTAAACAGATCGTCGGCAAAATCTTCGGCCATGAGACGTTCACCGACGCGCAGGTACATGCACTGATCGAGGATGCCTGGCAGGCCTCCAAGGATTCCGCGGCATCAACGGGGCGAAGCAACACGGCACTCGATTCCGCGCACGCCGGGGGCCGCGACTCGGAAGATTTCTTGCACGAGGCGCACAGCATCGCCAAGCGCGGCGCGTTCGCGAAGATGTTCCAGTTTGCCAAAGACGGCGATCGGACAGTCGTTTCGTACAAAGACAAGGAGGTGACACGGATCGACGGGCCAGTGGATCGCAAGAGCCTCTCGGTTGCCATCGCGGCGAAAATCGGAGCGGCCCGGCCAGAGCAGGCCGCGGGGATTTCGCCCGATCCGGCGAAAACCGCAGGGGGCGATATTTCGGGAAATTCCGCACTACCGCCCCGGCGCCCCGGCGAAACACCCGGCGCGTACGCACGCCGCGTCAGCACCGAGAACGCCGACGATCTGCGCGCGGCGACGGCCCTCAAGTCTCAGCAGAAAACCATCGGGCGGCACGCGATCCGCGAAATGCTTGCCACGCGATCGCGCGCGATGGACGTGGCCGACGCGGCGTTCAACGAGTACCGCAAGCTGTTCGACAAGACCGATCCGGCCAAGAACCTCGAGCACGTCGACGAATGGGAGACGGGCAAGCGCGTGACCGATCCCGACATGCGCGCGTTCCTCGCGCAGATGAGAGCCGGGTTCAACGAACGTGTCCAGCGGCTCCGCGAACTCGATCCGCGCGCGCTGCAGCACCTCATCACGCACTACATGCCGCACATCTACTCGGACCCCGCGAAGGCGGCGCGACTCCTCAAAGCGAACGTCGACGCCCAGGCCGCACGGCACTCAATCGCCGGCGGCAAGGAATTCCTCGAGCCGCGGTCCTGGCCGACGCTCAAGTGGGCGATGCACTCGGGCCTCGAACCGATCACGAACAATCCGGTCGACTGGATCATGCTGCGGTACGCGAGCATGGACAAGCTGATCGGATCGCTCGAGCTCAAACACGAACTCGACAACCGCGGCTGGCTGTCGAAGGTGAGTTCCGACGAGGAACCGCCTCTCGGTTACAAGCGCGTCGCCGACCCTGCGTTCAGCGGCTACGCGGTGCCGGAACCGATCGCGCGCGACATCACGAACTATCTGGATCCCGGATTCTCAAAGTACGCGGCCTGGCGCACGCTGCGGGGCGCGCAGAATTTCTTGGTCGCCGCCGACCTCGGGTTCAGCGGTTTCCACGCCGTGTTCACGGGTACTGACGGCGTGATCATGCACGTGGATTCCGCGCTGCGGCGGGCGGCGATCGGCGACTCTCGCGGCGCGGCTTTGACGCTGCTCAAGGCGCTGCCCTCCCTACTATGGTCGCCGTTGGAGGGACGCAAACTAAATCAGCAATGGCGTGGCATCCGCGAGGCTGACGCAAACACCACGGCGATCCTCGATGCGCTCGAGCGCGGCGGCGCCCGTTGGAAGATGTCCAGCACGGAACATTCTAACGCGCTCCCAAAGATCGCCCGGATGTTCCGCCAGATGAGCGGCGCGGGCATCGGCGCGCAGCTTAGGGGTAAAACGCCAACGCAGATCGCCGTCGGCGCCGTCAAGATGCCGCTGACGGCTCTACAGGCGGCCGCCGAGGCGGGCAGCTACCTGATCCACCATTGGCTGGTACCGAACCAGAAAATGGCGGCCCGGGTGCTGCTCTACAAATACGAGCTCGATCGGCGCGCGCAGGATCTCTGGCAGCAGCGTGGCAACTACGCCGGCATCATCGAGGCGATGCACCCGGACGTCGTCCGCCAGCTCGCTGCGCAGGTCAACGACGTGGTCGACTACCGCCTTGGTCAAATGACCTACGACAACCGGTTTTGGCCGCGCGTCGTGCAAGACGTTGCTCAGGCGGCGGTGATGGCGCCGGGCTGGCAGTACGGGATGCTGCAGACCGTCCTCGGTGCCGGCAAGGCCGCGAAGGATCTGGTGAGCCCGACCAAGTTGGTCGCACCGCTCGACCGTGCAGGCACGATCACGAACGCGCACATGGGTCGCGTGTCCAGCAACTTGAGCTACTTCTTGACGTTGGCGGTCACGCTCGGCGGCGGCATGGCCGCCCTGCAATACATGCTGACCGGCCAAGGCCCAACACAGCTCAAGGACCTGTTCTTCCCGAAGACCGGCCGCAAGAACGACGACGACTCGGACGAGCGCCTGCAGCTGCCCAATTACTGGGTCGATCACTACAAGCTCGCGACCGAACCCGGGCAGACGGCCGAAAATAAAATCCATCCGCTGTGGAAAATGCTCTGGGAGGTCGGGCACAACAAGGACTACTTCGGCACACGGATCCGCGATCCGAACGCGCCGGCGCTCGAGCAGGCGCAGGAGGTCGGCAAGTACTTGGCGTCGAAATTCGTGCCGATCACGTTCGGAAACATGCAGAAGGGCGCGCAGCGCAACGAGACAACCGCACGGCAGGCCGGGCACTTCTTCGGCATCAACGCTGCGCCGGCCCGGGTCGCACGTTCCGATTTCCAGAACTTCGTCACCCAGGGCGGCACGCGCGGCTGGGGCGACTACGTGAAGACGCCCGAGGACGCACAGCGGCGCCAGCAGATGCACGCGGCATCGGCAGCGATCCGCCGCGGCGAGCAGCCCGACTTCGCCAACCTCGCGCCCGCCGACCAGATCAAGGCGCGCAAGGACGCGAAGCTGCCCGTGCCGGTGATGCTATTCAAGTCGCTGTCTGACACCGACAAGCTGCATGCCTACGAGATGGCCACGCCCGACGAACGTCAGCAGTACCGTCTACACGGCGTCATAAGCCGCATGAATATCGAGAAGTCGGCACCGTTCAAGCGGCTAGCGCCGGCGGACCAAGCGAAGGTGCGGCAGCGGTTGCAGTCTATTCGGAGCGGCGAACAATGAGAGCGAACCGGTCGCGCCGGGCAAATCCGAACCTTACAAAACCTGACACGAAATGCGATCAAGCGGAAGAATTTCCCGACACATCGCGCGCGCGTGCGCGCGCGCGTATTGGTCGCGAAACTTACGGGAAAACGCCTCTAAAAACTTAACAAGACTTAGCATTGAACGGGATCAAGCGGATGCACGGCGATTGATTTGTAAATAACATTTAACCTATTTTATGCTGATTGGGGTTGGGCAAACTTGGCCTAGATGAACGTTCTCCCAGAATGGGTGCAGTGGGTGACATTTGCCGGCGCCTGCATCGGCACTGTCCTCGGTGTCCTGAATGCTTGGCGAGCGATGACGCGTGACACTCCGCGTATTCGCGTTCGTACCCATTGGCGAAAATTCGTTCGCAACACGGATACGCAAGAGGTGTACATCATCGATGCCCGTCCTGCGAAAAGCATCCACGAATTTCCGGGCGGGCAGCTTGCTATTGAGGCGATAAATATCGGATATGTCACCGTGTTCATCACGCAAGCGGGGGTTTGCCCTGCTAGGGCACATTGGTTCACTAGACTCTCCGAGTTCAAGGAACCGCGACAGCGAGGCCAGATATACAGCGACGCCGCAGACCTTGTCACGCTACCCCACAAGCTCGAGCCAGGGGAAAGCGTCAAGATTGTGGCGTCACGTACCGAAATGAGCGGCAAAGCGATGCGACGCGCCGGAAACGCCTACGTCATGACGGCCGATGAACGCTGCTTCGTTGGGGGCGGAAAGCTTGTTCGGGCCATAGCTAAAAACGCGCAAGCAGCATTCCTCGTAGAATCGGACGTCAAAGTCTGATCGTTCGGCCAGTGGAGTGCGTCAGTCCTGCTCGTTCCCGGATTCCGCCCATCGGCATTCGGCTGGCCCGTCTGCGGATTCGGAGACACCCCAAGACCAGAGCCGAAATGTCGTGACGTGCGGGTCGCCGAAAGTATCGTAGTATTTGACTTGACCCTTGATTAGCAAACGCAGTCCGCCGCCAACTGGTCCGGGCCTGAGGCGCACGACGTCGGGGGCGGCAAGCTGCCCAGGAAGGGTGTCGCCAATGCTTATGGTTTGTCCCGGTCCAACAATTACCATCGACCCTTCGGCGAAGTTTGTAGTTTCGATGGTGGGCTCTTCGCTACATGGCCATTCGACCATATGAATGCGGCACCAAGTCGAAACGCGCGTAGCTGGTGTCTTCCCGGCGTTCTTAATGGTCAGTTTGATAGCTGGCTTAGCGCTCGTAAAAACCCCAGTGAGTTCGTAGGATGCAACGTTGAGGTAGGCTCGGAGCTGACGCCTAGCAGTGTTTTCACCAGCCTTCCAAAGCTTGTCGGTGGAGCGCCACAACGCAAATGTGAAGCCTGCAATGACGACAGTGGCGACGGCCGTAAGATATTCAGGAGTCATCATCGCGATGGAATCCAAACGCTGAGCTAAGCGGCCCGCTGCCGCGACGACCCCATCCTACACCTTGCTCATGTTCTCACGGCTCGCCGGCATAGCTAAGCGATCCATCGCCGTCCGCATGTGGGCGGCACTGCTTCCGGGTGTATGCAGGTTAGGACAGTGAGGCGGGGCACACGATGGGCGATTTCCGCGACGTTGCGTAGGATAATTCCTACAGATCCGAGGCATCTCCAGGATCGATATCAAGGCCGCTGTACCACTGATAGACAAATTTGCGCGCCCCCAGGAATGTCTTGAACGGGCCGTATTCGTGATCGTGGATCGTCGCGCGCCATGCGCCGCGCGTGAGGCGAATCGCTCCCACCTGCTTGTCGTCGTAGCTAATCGGCGTGAAGTAGCGCTCAAATGGCCGATCCATCACATCGCACAGTTCTATTGCCTGCTTACGCTGACCCTCGACCGGTCGATCGTGACTGCCTGACCATCCCATGCTGAAGGCGGCAGAACTCCACGATGGCAAAGGGTTTTCGCTCGATGACCTAGCGATAGCCTCGGAGACATCGACGTGCCTTTGCTTGCGTCTGCGTTTGTACGGGGAGAAAACCATAGCGAAAGGATAGGGATTGCAATCGCAACTCCTGCGACAGCCTGTTATGCGGCGATCCGGTGCTCGTAGTAGCACATCGCGGTCGCCAGCTTGGGCCGCCTGCCCCAGAAACAGCGCTGCAGATCGCAAAATCGGCGGATATCGTCGATCTTCGCGACGGCCAAGCATGAGGCCAAGCTGCCAGCCCGGCGCGGACGGCGGTCACGCTGGCTGCCACGGCAACCGATTGAGAGGCAATAAAAAAGGGGCGCTTTCGCGCCCCTTTGGCTGCCATCGAAGATGCGTCGGGTGTGCCATACCAGCCTAATAGGCCATGCATCCGTCCATAGAGATATCCCGATATTTGCTCACATCGGCATCTGTAACTTTGTGCTTCGCCCGAACCGCACTTTGCGATTTTGCAAGTCCAGGCTCATCGATCAGCCCCCCGTTCAGACTGAGCTTGTTCACGTCGCCATTTTTCTTGTTGACTGAATACATCTCATACAGTCCACCGATTCCATTTCTTGGACTGCATGATATTTCAATAATGCGATAGTCGCAGCTCTGACTTGCCGGCGACAATTCCTCGATCGCACACTTTGATTTGTGCGCATATTCATCTTTCACTTTCGCCACGGACAAGAGGAGGTTCTTGGCTTCCTCCGATGAAACCTCGTCATTTGTTGGAGGTGGAGCAGAGGCGCAGGCACTGGTTGCCACCAGAGCCAGCAACACCAAAATGAATTCCACGAGAGTATTTTTCATATGCCACCAACCCGATAAGAAAACCATTTAGAGCACTTCCCAAGGCAAGGGCTGAGCAGAGCACATATTGCACTTTTTCACCGGCCCCCAAACAGGTTCGTTCGGGTCTTTCGGGTCGTTGGTGGTGTGGTCCACCCCAGCCGCGTGTATCAGCTCGTGAAGAATGAGTCCCGCAAAACAGGAACATCCCCGGTGGTTTTCCAGGAGACCGTTCTCCGTGACCGATATGATAGAACCGCGCAGGGGCGTCGTCGCACACACGCCGAATCGCCGACCACGATACTCACTACTTCTCACCGGATTGAACTGAATTTCCGTGGTGTAAAACTTTCGCAGGAGCTCATCGCGCAATTCACAGGGGTAACAGGATTTGCCCCCGCAGTCGCAAGGAGAGTTGAGCAGCTTCTCAACCTTGCTGGCCGCGTTAAATATTCGACTTTGCGTGTCGGAATCAGAGTCGAAGAACCCCGACAGCATAATGAGCCCATCGGGGTCAATCTTGGTAAGGGGCCTATCGCTCACATAGGTATACGAGTTTATACCGCCATCCAGCCCGATCGGATCGCTCTCACAGTAACGCCCCGTGGCCGGGTCATAGCAGTCCCGGTATCCATTGCTGACCATGCCGGTTTCAGCGTCGTAGTATTGCCCAGCGAACCGTAGGTTCACCGTGAGGGTTTGCGGATTGGGTTGGTGTGTCCCGAACGCCGACCCGAAGTAATCCCACTTCCACACCATCGTGTCTGCCGAGGTAGTGGCTCCCGGTTGGATGGCTACTCGGGGTGTTCCTAGCTGATCAGTCTCCACGTAGTACATTTTATACGTGGTGCTCGTGCCGACAACTGCGCCGACGACGATACCGACGAGGGTGGTGTCGAGATAAACGTATTCTTGGCTACCGCTGCTGGTGTACTCGCCGATGAGCTGCCCGCGTTCATCAAATACGAACGTGGTAGCGCTGCTTGCGGTGCTCTTGCCAACTCGCTCGCCCTTTCCGTTATATACATAGGTAACGCCGTTTGCACTGGTTAGGCGATTTCGGTCGTCGTAAACAAACGTTGTACCGTTGGCCGATTGCGTATTGCCGTTAGCGTCATAGCTCCGTGTCGCTCCGCCCGTGCTCTGCAGCCGGTGCGTACCAGCGATGTAGACATAGCTCGTTGCCGCCGCCCCATTCAGGGCGGCGCTTGTGCGGTCCCCTGTCTTGTTGTACGTGTAGGTCTCTAGCGGAGATGCCGGCGTGCCGCCCGTTTGACTGTTGGTCAACCGATATAGCGGGTCATATAAGTAGCTTTGTGTCGGGCTCGTCGCGCCGACCGCGTTGCTCGCACTCGTCAGATTACCGAGCACATCCACCGTGGCATCCACGATCAAGCCGTTAGGATCGGAACTGACGACCTTATCGATCGCGTAGTCTTGATCGTAGCTTTTACTCAGAGTGCGTCCATTCCCAAAGGTGATCGTGTTCAACGGACCAAAGGGATAGTAGGTCGCGTTGTTAACGATGCTGACTGAGCTTTTGAAACCCTTTCCTTTGTAGCTTACAGAGGTGATTCGACCTGCGCTGTCTCGGACATAGCTGACCGTCGGCCCACTGGGATAGGTGATGGAAACAATCCGATCGGCTGAGCTGTATCCGATCTGCGTTGTCTGGACGAGGTTGGTTGTTCCGCTCCCGGCATTCGTGATCGTCTGGGTTTTGCTCGTGATATTTCCACGCCTGTCGTAGCAGTAACGCGTCGTGCCCGTGCTGTCCGCGATGGTAGTCAAGCGGCCAACGGGAAAAGAGAAGGTGCATCCGGTAGTGCTATTGGCCTGGTCGTAAGCGTAGGTGACATTGAGGCTGCTGGTCGGATAAGTGATGCTGGTCAGTCGATTCAGCGCGTCGTAGGTGTAGGTTGTCGTGATCCCCCGCGCATCGGTCTGCGTCTTGCGATTGCCGGCAGCGTCGTAGGTGTAGCTGCTCGATCCGGTATCCGGGCTCTGCAACTGGGTGAGATTGTTGAGGCCATCGTAGGTGTAATTCGTGATCAGGCTATCCGGGTCGGATACGCTGCGCAGGTTGTCGCGTGCGTCGTAGGCGTACTGTGTGGCCGCGTCCTTCGTCATGCCGGCGCCGGCGTGGTCTTGCAGGGTTTTGACTAAGCGGTTGAGCGGATCGTATTGCTGCTCGGTGCCGATGCCATTGCTATCGACGTTGTAGATCGCATTGCCATTGCCGTCGTAGCCGTTGGTGTACGTCACTCCGGTCGGCGGCGCCTCGGCGGGGTTTTGATACGTCTGCACAGCGACACTGGCTGCGTTGAGAGTTTTGGTTAGCCGGTTCAACTGGTCGTACTGACGCGACAAGGTACGCATCAGCGTGCCGGAGGGATCCTTGGTGGTCTCGTTGGTGCGGTTGCCAGCGGCATCAAGGGTGTAGTGAATCGTGTTACCAAGATTGTCCGTTACATCCGTGAGGCGGTGCGCGGCATCGTAGGTGTAGGCCAGGTAGGAGCTGTCGGGTTGGGTGATCCGGGTGACGTTGCCGACATTGTCGTAGGCGAAGGTGGTGGTAGCTGCGTCTATCGTGCGCGTAAGCAGCCAGCCTCGCGAATGATAAGTAAAGTCGGTCAGCGTGCCATTGGCGTCGGACTGACGGGTGACGCGGCCGTTCTTGTCGTAGCTGACGTAGGTGGTGACTTGGTTCAGGGCATTGGTCACCTTGTACAGATCGCCCAGAGAATGGCAGGCGCCGCCCAATGTGCTACAGCCGGAGAGATCGGTGGTTTGGTAGTACGCGTACGTGGTCACGTCTGACACGTCGGTGCGCGGGCCGTCCGCGGTCAGCACCAGACCGATCAGTGGGCACGTACCGGCTGTAACGGCGGCCTGTTCGCAGTAGGTATAGGTGGTCTGACGCACGCCCGTGGGCGCATTGGTCGACGAGCCGCAGGTATACGACAAGGCGCCAGACACCGCCGGGTCGATCTCGCAGCGAGACAGCACTTGACCGCGGGTGTTGTAGGTCCATTTCGTCTGCGATTCGGTCACGCTGCTGGCGTTAACTAAGCTGCGTTGATCCGGCACTCGGAAGTTGGCGTCCCAGATCGTATTGGTCGTGCGAGCCGAGGATGTCCCGTAAGCCTCAATACGTTGAGTTTCCAAACCGCGTGTATCGTCGTAAGTGAACTGGATGACATTGCCATTGAAGTCGTTCCTAGTCTTCAAATATCCGGAAGTGTCATAGGTCTGCGAAGCGATATTACCCACGCCACAGAGAGGGCAAGGCGCCGAGATAGAAGTGAGTTTCGCCTTTTGAAACATGACTTGGGCGGAATAGGTGACCGACTGCCCCAGCGGCGTCGTGAAACTCGTCGCGACGTTGCTGTTCGACTGCGTATATTGGAAATTGCCAAAGGTCGCGATGGCCGCAGTAGAGGAGCCCAGACTCGTTGAACTCGCCAGCGTTCCATTCGAACCGCCATAGGTGTAATGCGTGTAGGCGACCCCGTTGTATGAGACATCCGTCAGCAGGGCACCGCTCTGACTGGTCGATTGTGTATAGACATAATCAACGTAGCTGCTGTCGGGATACAGTACGTGCGTAAGCTTCCCGCTTAGCATGGTATAGGCAATTGACTGTCCGTCCGGCAAAACCACCGTAGACATGGTGTCGTCCGATGTGCTGGCGTAGTTGAACTGAAGAGTGCGCCCGGAGGAAGAGGTGACGGTCGATAACCGTTGGTAGGTGTCATACGATAACGTCGTTACAAATCCATCTCGGGTTGCGATCGAGAGCAAGTGGCCATCGGCGTCGTAGTTTTCGACATTGTCATTCGTATCGACGAATTGATATGCCGCTGTAGAGCCGCTGGGTGCGTTGCGAAAGACTTCCGGTGCATCAGCATCTCCGATGTATTGCCCCGTGGATTGCTGCAAAGTGAAGATCAAAAGACGTCCATCGCCTCGCGTGACAAATGCCTGCGTCAGCGTCGCGTTACCAAGCACCTGGACACTACGATCGAACGAGTGCCGCCATCCTTTGCCTGCTCGCCATGGCGGATAACCGCCGGTCAGAGTTTGTAAACTATTGTAGTTGCGTCGTAGCGTGAGTTCTCCGCGTGGGGACCCGTCGACATAATCAGTTTCCGCGAATTGCTTGTTGCCAGTCAGTGGGTCGATGGGCCAACCCACACCACAGCATTGCTGCTTGTCAGGCATTACTCCGGTTAAACCGCAACCGTCAACGTTGTAGCTATCGTCGGAAGTGCCCAACGGACAAGACACGGACCTTGTTCTGCGCCAGTTGTTGACGTACCAAAGGTTCAGCGGCCCGCATGTGTTGTTGCTGCGCTGGGTGCCGGTATAGCATTGCGAGCCTCCGGTGTAGCTGCCGCATGTATGCGTGCCATAGATTCTATCCCCCAAGATATCGATGCCGGAAATACAGGTATTGCTATTGGCATCCACATACCAAGGCGCTGGGAGCTGCCAGTCCTGTGAGCAAAAGAAGGTATTGAGCGCCGAGGTGAATCCGTCCGTCATAGCCTGCTCATTCTTCCAGGAGCCCGGCACACCGTAACAAGCACCGGCTCCGCCGCCAGGCTGGCCGTCTGGCACGGCGCATCCATAAACCCATGGTTCGGGGCGTGGTAACACGCAATTCCCAGCGCCAAACCGACAAGGATTTAAGGGGCACCCCGAGGCTGTTTGCGTTGCAAACACGGGCGCGATAGTCGAAAGGTAGAGAAGAGCAATTGCGAATAGCTGACTTGCCAGAAATCCAATGCCGCTAAAGACGTTCTTAGCGCAATACAACATATTCCCTGTTCCTTTCCGCGATAGTTGCACTCAGCGTCGGCCAACACACCGCTATAGCTTAGCGTTTCGCAACACACTCTCGCCGAGCATTCCGTGATGCTTTCCGCATTTACTGTACGACTTCGTCATGTCTCTTGCTTTCTGCGCTCGTTGACGGTGAGCACCGATTGTCAGGCCACTTCGTTGGGATCGTCTCGTACTTCGATGTATCAAAAACAGAAGAACCGAAGAGCAAGCCAAGGCGAACTATCGAACCTCGAGCCGGCGCTCACTCAAAGCTCGTTCACGCATCGCGCCGATGACCAGGCCGACTCGAACAGCTTCTTTGAAATGGGGACGTTTACTCCGCAGTGTGGCTTTACAGCCTCCGACTCGTTCCACATACCATCTGGCAGCATCCCCCATCGGTCTTGCAAGTGCACTTCGCTATAGCGAAGCGTTTTGCCATCGGCGCGTATCTCCAGGTAACGGCGCCAAGCACCTGTGGGGTCGATTTCAGAATACGAGATGTATTCCTCGACGCCGATCGTGTTGCCGCTGGAGCAGTTCAGTCGGTAGATCATAGGCTGACCTCCTAGTGGTTCGCTTGGCGGCACCGGGGATTGCGAGTGCGCGGCTATGTGTGATTCGCGGGCGGGGATACCTGGGATAGCTAGGATACGGTATAAGGACAGGTGGAGGCAGCGGTGGTATTGGTGGAACCCTGCATTGGGTTTGTGTCGAATCCGTGAATGAAGGCGGCAACACAATCTATACCTGTATCGGAGATTGATCGTGACTACACTGCTGCATCAAGCCAACACAGAGGATACGAGTAAGTCGCAGTCTCGACTGCGATCTGTTTTCGCCTTCCTCTTTAAACTGTTGGTTCTCTGGCCGCTGTACATCGTCTTGGGCTACTACTTCGCGTGGGCGATCTTATACGTCGTCATCACAGCGATAGCCCAACTGTCAGCATGATCAGCGGGTGATACACAGTTGAAAATGCCGCTCCCGTTCGAGTACTGACGGGAGCGCACAGTTCCCAGCTGTCGAAAGGCGACGCAGAAACCCCACAAAACCCGACATCGATCCTAGCGATACCCGCCGCCGGCTACGTGCCAGGTGGGTCGCGTTTCAAACGCGGCCCTTGCCCTGAGGCATTCCCCGCCGAACACGTCAAGCGAAGGCTTTGTCCAGCAAGGCAAATGCTGCGCGATGGATCCCCGGGCGCTTGCTCTCTCGCGGTCCGGCAACATTCAGAACGGTAGGCCGTATTTCGGCAAGCCATTCGCGCAGCGCTTCGATCGCGGCACCGTCGTCGACATCAACGACGTGCACCGGGCGGCCTTCGCGCTCAGCGATTCGAAGCGTTTCGAGCGTGCCACCCTCGAGCATGCCGCTGTTGATGATCAGCGTGGCATCACTGTATCGAGCATTGCATGCGGTGCGAACACGGTAATTTGAGGATCCGGTTTCCTGCAGATGGTACTTGGCGTCGATCGGGCCGTCCTCCGCTTTTCGCCCTGCGGGACACCAGCCACCATGGCTTACTTGATGCGCCATGGCCCAATCTAGAGCGGCTCGGTCTACGCCTGCTTGGCCACCTGAAATTATCTTCTTCACGATCATCTCAAGGAACCAATCGCTTAACATGCCCCATCACACGGCCAGTTAATTCGAACAGGTGTTTCGCACTAATCTCGTGTTTTTCGGATAGCGAGAATATTTCTTCGACTTTGCTGTGGTGGCGAGTCCCGGGATCTGGGTAGCGGCCCGCCCAGTACACGAAGTGTGTAAGCACCTTCAGAGTCACCTGATCCCTCTCATCGAGGCCAGGGATGAAGTCAGCAAGTTCAGCGAGCTCATGATGGCGATAGTCCTTCTCGCTAGCAGCGTAGGCTTCAATCCCTCGACGCATGATGATCATCGCTTTCAGGCAAATCTCGAGGCTGTATCCAACGAGCATCAACGCCACCGCGCAATACTGCGAGTCGCACATTCCGCGAACTGAAGGGGGCATCTTGTCGAACGATGGCTCGTTCTTGACCAGAAGTACAGCAGCTTCCTGAAGCGCATTGGCCTGGCACAACCACAGTATCGGATCTTTCAGATCTTTGGGTGTCGGTGGCTTTGTAGGGTCAATTGCAAAGCCGCGCTGGGCGAGAACCATTGCCCATTTCATCCAGGCCAGCGAGCTATATCCGAACGGATCAGAGCCGAATTTCTCGCGATCTGGCTTTGTTGGATCGAACACTTGCGTCCCCATTGGAGCAATCCGTGCGTCGCCCTAGGGCAAATGTACCTCGACCGCGCTTGGAATGTGACCTAGCCGAGCAGCGGGGAGGGTGCATTTCAAATGTGACACATGCCAAGAAGGTGCTTCGCGCTATGTTCGCCTGGCGTGGAGAATCGTTCCTCGTGGCGACGAAATCGTCGCCGTGAGCGCCTCCTTCCCAACCATGACCATTGTGTTGTCGGTCGGCGCTTCGGGCCATTCTTCTGGTGGGACGTTGAAAAGATCGATCGGCAAGTCCACAACATCATCAACGCCAGCGCTGGAGTAGGCGTCGAAGTCGCGCGGGGCAGGGACTTCAAATCGGAAATCACGCTCCCATAGAGCCGCGAACGCCAGCGGGAAGCTCTTCAACAGCCATAGCATCGAAGCCTTGCCTTGGTTAAACAACGTCATGATCGCAGCGTCGCGCATAAGAACGCGAGAACGGTGTGGATACAGCCAGTAGCAAAGCCGGAGGTCAGGCGGCATTGGTTTCGTCGGGTCGTGGATGTAGTCGCTTAGGGGCACGGTGATCTGACCCTTGTCATACCGGTTCACGCCCTGCGCGGCAATGTGGCCGAGCACGGCTCGCGCGACTCGCTGGGGCTTCATCCTCACTGTCATCGTTTTAGGAAGCAGGATGGGAGACGTCAGCAGCGCCGAGACCTGCCGCCCCATGTCGATCAGCGCTGGGTCGTATTCTGCGCCGAGTAGCTCGTTGTTGCATCGCGCGCAGAGTGATCGGTATTTCACGCCGTCGGGTGCTTTCTGATCTCGCGGACGGCGCTGCGAGCTGAGTCGCTCGGCGATGTGGGCGAACCGCACGGGAACGGCCGGCGCGTAGCCCTTGGGAGGCGTGTGGTCCTCTGTGAGAGGCCCGATACTCCCACAAATGTTACACGGGCCTGACGCCGGGCCTCGAGTTTGCAAGATTGGCATAGCGCTGGAGGGGTCCACTTCCTTAATTTGTGGCTAGCTGTGTAGCTGAAATTGAAAAACAGTCTGCAAGCGTTATATAGCAATGGTTACGGTAGTCGTACCAGGACTATCGCGCTGGGGTGTAAACCGCGTCCCCACCCAACCCTCGCCTTGACGGGGCGGGCTTAGGGCACGCCGGTATTGAAAGCCTCAAATCGTTCGATCACCGCGTCCGTTTCGATCAGCTCCGTCACGCCGGGATATTCGATCTTCGTTCCCCAGGGCAGCTCCGATGCGGGCTTGCCCTTGTACTTGCGCGCGGC
>Ga0105239_10001636_pt1 | contig 29551 bp, 24 predicted proteins | sample KBSC44metaG_FD_92761 | JGI IMG/M metagenome (GOLD analysis project Ga0105239, IMG submission 92761) | Corn rhizosphere microbial communities from Kellogg Biological Station, Michigan, USA - KBS C4-4 metaG | ecosystem: Host-associated > Plants > Roots > Rhizosphere > Soil | place: Michigan, USA...
ACGGATAAGGAATTTCACGCTGTTTATATACTTGTCGGTCATTGCCTTAAAGCCCGCGTTAAAAGCCCCAAAGAACCTGGCCCCCAGCCCTTTTTTCTTTCCCTCTTCCGTATGCGGGCTCTTCAGGAACAGGGCACACAGGGCGGGACTCAACGTCAACGCGTTGACGGCGGAAATAAGAATGGCGGTAGCCAGCGTAAACGCGAACTGTTTGAAAAACACCCCCGCAGGTCCCTGCACAAAGCTCACAGGAACAAACACGGCCGCCATTACCAGCGTAATGGAGATGATCGCACCCGAGATCTCGCTCATGGCCCCAACGGTGGCCTTCCTCGCCCGTAAATGTTCCCGCTCCATTTTGGAGTGGACGGCTTCCACGACTACAATGGCATCATCCACCACAATACCGATCGCCAGTACCAGCGCAAACAGGGTCAGCAGATTGATGGTATAGCCAAAGAGCAGGAGGAAGAAAAAAGTACCGACAATGGCGACAGGCACCGCGATAGCAGGGATCAGCGTCGAGCGGAAGTCCTGCAGGAATATAAAGACCACGATAGCCACCAGTATAAAGGCGATGATCAACGTCTCTTTCACCTGGTTGATCGACGCATCCAGGAACTCCTTGGCATTATACATGATCTTGAAGTGCATGCCATCGGGCAAGGCCTTGTCAAAATCGCCGATCTGACGCTCCAGCTCGGTAAGGATCTGGTTGGCATTGGACCCCGGCGTTTGCAAAACCCCAAATCCGGAAGTCTGTTTGCCGTTCAGCTTGTTGGTAGAGATATAAGTATAGGCGCCAAACTCCACACGGGCCACATCCTTCAGACGCAGTAAAGACCCGTCGCTATTGGCCTTTATGATCATATTCTCATAGTCCTCATTCTTGCTCCGCTTGCCCTTGTATTTTATTACATACTCGAACGACTCCGGACTATTCTGTCCCAGCCGCCCCGGCGCCGCTTCCAGGTTCTGATCCTTGATGGCGTTCAAAACATCCTGCGGGGACAGGTTATTGGCGATGAGTCGGTCGGGCTTAAGCCAGATCCGCATGGAATAATCTTTCGAGCTGAATACCTGCGCCTGCGCCACACCAGGTATACGTTGCAGCTGCGGAATAACGTTTATTCGAAGGTAATTTTCCAGGAACAGCTCGTCATATTTTGCACTGTCGTCGCTATACAGCCCCACGAACATGAGGAAGCTGGTCTGTATCTTTTGAGTGGACACACCGGCCTGTATCACTTCGGGAGGCAGCTGGCTGTTGGCCTTCGACACGCGGTTCTGCACATTCACCGCATCGATATCCGGGTTCGTGCCCTGCTTGAAATAAATGGTCAGGTTCATGCTCCCGTCGTTGCTCGAGTTGGAGGTCATATAGCTCATATTCTCCACACCGTTGACGGCCTCTTCTATAGGCACCGCCACGGTACGCGCTACCACTTCCGCATTGGCCCCGGGATACACCGCAGTTACCTGTACGCTCGGCGGCGCTATCTCCGGGAACAAAGTAATAGGCAGGGAGAACAGGGACAGCCCCCCCAACAGCAGCAGTATGATGGAAAGCACCGTGGATAACACCGGTCGCTCGATAAATCTCTTTAACATAGAATGTGTTTTGTAGATGTTTGATCAGATTGGCTTTACCTTCAACATGCTGTCCATTGAGATTATTTGCGGCGTAATTACCATCCCATCCCTTAACCCACCAATAAGCGTAGTAGACATGGAGGATAAGACGATCTTGTCTCCCTGCTTCACGCCATCCGAAACAAAATAATAGTTCGTGGTCCTCCCGGAAATACCCAGCGGCTTGGTAATGATCTTATTACTATCGGCCACGGTATAGACAAAGACTTTTCCCTGCAGCTCGAAAGTCGCATCCTGCGGGACCACCAGTACCGATTTGTATAAAGTGGGGATCCTTACTTTGCCCGTACTCCCGCTCCGCAACATCCCTTCCGTGTTGGGAAAGCTTGCCCGAAACTTGATGGCGCCAACGGTCTTGTCAAACTGACCTTCTACGATCTCCACCTTCCCCTTCTGAGGATACACGCTGTTATCCGCCAGCACCAGCTCGACAGGCGGCATTTGCTTTACCTTATCCGCAACGCTATTGCCGGGATATTTCTCCTTGAAGGCAAGAAAGTCAGGCTCGCTCATGGAAAAATAGACACGCATATCCCTTGTTTCCGATACGACGGTGAGGTAGCCTGACATAGCCTTGGTGACAAGACTTCCGGTCTTGAAAGGTATCAACCCCACGTATCCATCGCTGGGCGCCGTGATGGTAGTGTAGCCCAGATTGATTTGGGCGGACTGAACGGCTGCCCGGGCCTGGTCCTCGGCGGCTTTCGCATTGGCATAAGTTGCCTGTGCCGACTTCAGCTGTACGTCCGACACTACATTGCCCTCTACCAATGGCTTCAGCTTGTCCACGTTTATCTGCGCATTTTCCACCGACGCCTGGGCAGCCACCAAAGCCGCCTTCGCATTGTTCAGCTGCTCTTCGAAGGGCCTCCGGTCGATGATAAAAAGGGTTTGACCCTTGTGCACATACGCGCCCTCATCCACCTCGATGCCGGTGAGATACCCATCCAACTGAGGTCTTATCTCAACATCGTGCTTACCTTCCACCGATGCAGTGAAATCCTGGTAAGTGGTGGCAGGCATTGCTGTTGCTGTGATTACGGGTAGTTGGGGCGGAGGCATAGCGCCGGCGCCTGCTGCCGGGCTTCCGTCCTTACAGCTGTATAAAAGAGCAATGACGGCAAGAGAAAGGACCGCAGCTCGTGTTGGCAATAAATAAGAGTGTAGTGAGGAGGTGCTCTTCATTTTTACAGGAATTTAAAGCGTTCATAATAAATCCTATAGTAAATTTAACAATGTTAGACCTTCGGGCATAAAAAAATTTAACACTGTTAGTATGAAAATTGCCACATATAATGTCAATGGCGTCAACGGACGCCTTCCCGTCCTGCTCCGCTGGCTGAAAGAACAGACACCCGACATCGTTTGTTTACAGGAGCTAAAGGCCCCCCAGGAAAAATTCCCCGAAGCCGCCATCAGGGAAGCAGGCTACCAGGCCATCTGGCATGGTCAGAAAAGCTGGAATGGCGTGGCCATACTCACCCGCAAGGGGAAGGTAGAAGAACGCTGCCGGGTACTACCCGGTGATCCCGAGGACCTCCACAGCCGCTATATAGAAGCTTCCGTCGATGGGCTAATCATCGGCTGCCTCTACCTGCCCAACGGCAACCCCGCCCCGGGACCGAAGTTCGACTACAAGCTCAGCTGGTTCCAACGGCTGACCCGGCACGCCGCCGACCTCCTCGCTTCCAAAATGCCCGTAGTGCTGACAGGGGATTATAATGTCATGCCTACGGAAAAGGACGTTTACAAACCCGAACGCTGGGTGGACGACGCTCTCTTCCGCCCCGAAACAAGAGCCGCCTTCGCAAAGCTCGTCGCACAGGGATGGACCGACGCCATCCGTAAATTGCACCCCGACGAGACCATTTATACATTCTGGGACTATTTCCGTAATGCCTATGGCCGCAACGCCGGTCTGCGCATCGACCATTTTCTCCTAAGTCCCCAGGTGGCCCCGCGCCTCAAAGCCGCCGGTGTCGATCGGGACGTACGCGGCTGGGAGAAATCCAGCGACCATGCTCCGGTTTGGATCGAGCTAAAACCTTAACCCCCAACATATTCGCGCCATGCTTAAATACACCCTTATCACCTGCACCTGCCTTTCCACCCTGGCCGCCCATACCCAGAACATCACTGTCCCGCCGGGCGGCATGCACCTGGACACATTCTACAGGAAATACATCGACGCCGGCGGCATCCCGGTCATATCTTCCTCCAACGTCTCCGACTCCGCCCTCTTCACCGCACGCAGCATCATTACCTATATGCTGGAAAAAAGACCGGACATACGCCATGAGCTCATAAAAAGAGACGCCCGGCTCTCTATAATAGGTAAAGATGAAATGCAGACGGATCTCCCAGAATGCAGGGACTGGAAAAAGCCCGAAAAGGACGACCCCCGGCTCACTAATTGGGAACGTGATAATTATGATAAGCCGGGCGGCATCGCCTCCATGACAGATAAACAGTACTGGGACCAAAGAGCAAGAGGTATGGGCGGAATACAAACCTCCTGCGCCGAAGAAAATCTTTTGGGCATCCCCGGCACACGCTATTACGGAGAGAATATAACGGTCCATGAATTCAGCCATAATATGATGGCGGCCCTCGTAGCCATCGATCCAAAAGTTTATGACACACTGGAAAAGGCCTATAACGCAGCCCTGAAAAAAGGCCTCTACCCGGATCAATACGCCATCAACACCATCGACGAATACTGGGCGGAAGGGACACAGTGGTGGTTTTGGTCCAATTTCGAATTTTATGACGGCGCCACACGGGTACAGACACCCGACGACCTGAAAGCATACGACCCGGCCTTATACGCCATCCTGGAGAAGGTCTATCCCGGTCATCACATTCCCGCGGATGTCTATTACGGAAAGAACCTCAACTCTCCTGTCCAAAAGACCCCCGACGCCCCCGTCCATCGAAAGCGCCGCCGTAATTAAATAGTTTTTACTAATTTCATCCCGCACCAAATCCATTAATAGACCATGGGACTTTTTGATAAGATCAGGAATGAGTTTATAGATATTATAGAATGGGTCGACCCCTCCACCGATACCATCGTATGGAAATTCCCCCGCTATAACAACGAGATAAAAATGAATAGCAAGCTCACCGTGCGCGAATCACAGTGGGCCGTATTTATGAACGAAGGCGCCATCGCAGATGTCTTCACACCCGGCATGTACAGCCTCACGACACAGAACATGCCCATTCTCACCACCCTCAAAGGATGGAAGTATGGATTCAACAGCCCCTTCAAGGCGGACGTGTTCTTTGTCAGCCAGCGGCAGTTCATCAACCAGAAATGGGGCACCCGCAACCCCGTCATGCTCCGCGATGCAGAGTTCGGCCCTGTACGCCTCCGCGCCTTCGGCAGCTTTGCCTTTCGCGTAAAGGATCCCGGCATATTCATAAAGGAGATTGCCGCTACCAATCCCGAGTTTTCCGTGGACAGCATCAACGAACAGCTCCGCAACCTGGCAGTTTCCAGGGGTATGGACGCCATCGCCGAAGCAAAGATCCCGGTCCTCGACCTCGCCGCTAACTACGACGAAGTGTCCGCTAAGATCACCGATAAGATAAAGTCGGAATTCAACGAGCTGGGACTCGAACTCACCAAGTTCCTGATTGAAAATATTTCCCTGCCCCCGGAGGTCGAAGCAGCCCTCGACAAACGCAGCAGCATGGGCATCGTTGGTAACCTCGGCGCCTATGCGCAGTTCCAGGCGGCTAACGCCATGGAGGAGGCTGCCAAAAATCCCGGAGGCGGCGGACTCGCCGGCGCAGGCATCGGCGCCGGCCTGGGTATGGCCATCGGCGGACAAGTAGGAAATGTCTTTCAAAACAACACGGCCCAGGGCAATGACGCCCCCCCGCCCCTTCCCTCTGCTGCCGCCTTCTTTGCCGCCATCGATGGTAAACAGGCAGGACCCTATACCATGGATCAGCTGTCACAGCTTATCTCCGCGGGTACCATCAACCAGGGCAGCCAGGTATGGAAAAAAGGCATGTCCGCATGGGCAGCGGCCAACACCGTCCCCGAACTGGCCTCTTTATTTAACAATACACCACCACCCTTACCCGGACAATAGACCACCATGGCCGAACAGACCGTTATCCAGAATACAACCTTACAATGCAAAAGCTGTGGGGCAACTCTCCATTTCGCACCAGGTACTCACCAACTGCAATGTTCCTATTGCGGCGCTGCCAACGACATCGCAGACACCAACAGCAGCGCCATCGTTTCTTTTGATTATGAAGAATTCATAGCCAACAGGAACGGCGGCTCCGCCGCCAAGCTGGCCAGCATCGTCTCCTGCAAGAACTGCGGCGCCTCCACCACCCTCCCTCCCGAGATCAATTCGGACAATTGCGCCTTCTGCGCCAGCCCCCTCGTCCTCAGCGAAGCCCAAACACAACAGATCCTCAAGCCGCACTACATACTGCCCTTCCTCGTGCCGCAGCCGCAAGCCCTGGAAAGCTTCCGCATCTGGCTCAAAAGACTTTGGTTCGCACCCTCCGACCTTACCAAAATGGTCGGCGGCGACGCCCGCCAGTTCAAAGGCGTCTATATCCCTCATTGGAGCTATGACGCCGACACGATGTCCGATTATGCCGGCAGCCGGGGCGAATATTACTACACTACGGAGACATACACGGAGACTGTCGATGGTGAAGAAGTGGTCCGCACTCGCGAGGTCCGCCACACCGCATGGTTCCCCACCAGCGGTCGGGTTGGCAATAATTTCAACGACATCCTCATATCCGCCAGCAACTCCCTTCCACAAAATGTGTCAGCCCGCCTGGAACCCTGGCGCCTGGAATCCCTGGTGCATTACAACGAACAATACGTCAGCGGCTTCCGCTCCGAACTCTACCAGCTCGATGCCGCCAGAGGCCTCGAAGAAGCCAAATGCCGCATGCAGCCCTATATCCGCGAATCCATACTCAGGGACATCGGCGGTGACGAACAGGTCATCGACAACATCGACACCAGCTATGGCAACATTGGATTAAAATACATTCTTTTGCCCGCCTGGATCAGCGCTTATAAATACAATAACAAGCTGTACCACTTCACGGTCAACGCCTGCACGGGCGAGGTGGTCGGCGAACGACCCTACAGCGCTGTCAAGATCGCCCTGGCAGTCATCGTAGGCATCCTATTGATCATCTTGCTGGTCATGGCCCTTCAAAATAGATAGTATGAGGCCCCTGCTATCCCTCGCCTTTATCTTCCTCACCCTCTCCGGCTTCGGACAGGACCTGCATGCCATCGAAAAGGATCTCTTACAAAAATTTAGTCAGATACAGCGTTGGAGCGCGTACCGCGGCGGCATTGACACTTCCAGCTACGACTCCCTGGAACAAGCCAATGAAAAGTTCGAAAAGGCCTTGTTTCACTACGCCAGCACCAATCCCAATACGATCCACGCAGCATTCACACAGCTGAAAGATTCCGGCCTGATCATCGCCACCTCGAACGACGGCCGCTTCAGAATATATTCCTGGGATACAGAGCAGGGCGGTACCATGCATTTTTTCTCCAATATATATCAGTACAAAGATGCCCAGGGGGTCTATGCCCACGCGGATCCTCCCCGTGAAGAAGGTGATCCCGGATACTTCTGTTCCGACATTTATACACTGCCGGCCATCGGGAAAAAATATTACCTCGCCATCAACCAGGCAATTTTCTCAACAAAGGATTGCAGACAATCCATCCAGGTGTTTGCCATAGCCCATCATGCGCTCGACGATTCTGTCAGGATCATCAAAACACCCAATGGCCTCGTCAGCTCCATCGACGTGGATTACAACTTCATCTCTGTCGTCGAAGATCACCTGGAACGCCCCATACATCTCATCGACTATGACCCGGTCAAAAAGATCATTCGCATCCCGGTCGTGAAGGACAACGGCACGGTCACAAAAGGTACGCTCCACTATCAATTCACCGGCAGGCATTTTCAATACATACGCCAGTCTCACTGATGTAATACCGCTATCACCGAGATCTCGATATTCACATGCTTCGGCAGGTCCACCACCTGTATCGTCTCCCGCGCGGGATACGGCTCGCTGAAATAGGAACTGTACACCTTATTCACCCGTGCATAATCATTCATATCCTTCAAAAAGATACTGCACTTCACCGCGTGATGAAAGTCAACCCCGGCCTCTCGCAGGATGGCCTGCAGATTATCCATCACCTGCCGCGTCTCCACCTCGATGTCATCCTGCACCAGCCTTCCGGTAGTAACATCCTCCGCCAGCAGGGCAGACACAAATACAAACCCGCCCGCAATTACGGCCTGACTAAAAGGCCCCATGGGCAAAGGCGCATGGGGCGATCTCACAGCTTTTTTCATTTTGTTCTTTTTTAGGGAACAAAGCTAAAAGCCTTCCAACAGATACGTTTCAATACGGGCTGAACTATGAAATGTCATCTCACCGCCCCCTGGCCCGCCTCCCTCACTTCACAGCCGTCGGCCGCACAGCGGTCAACGCTGTCTCCCCCTTGAACATCTTCCCCCCATCATTCGTCAGCCGCATATAATAATCCGCCGAACAGGTGGTCCCATCCTCATCCAGCGTGACAAACCCCGCCCCCGCGGGCACCATGGATTGATCCTCCGCGGTCTTGACGATCTGGTTGCCTTCATTGAACTCGTCGAACATGGAAATATAAATACCCTGCACCCCAAGCCGCGTCATATTATAGAACTGCCGCCACATCAGGTCCCCATGTATCCGCTGGTGTTGTGACAGGTCGCCCGGCAGTACGCAAGGCTGATAGTCGATGCCATTGTCCTTACAGTATTTCAGGTCCAGTGTTTGTTCGTTCGCATAAAAATTTTCCACATCGATCATCTTGGAGATACGTCCCACCATCCAGGGCGACAGCATATCGAAGTCCTTGTATACACCGATAAAGCCGGAACGAGAGTCACTGTTCTGATCCCTCCAGTGCGTCGGCACTCCGCCGATGACATAACACCCCTGTCCCTTGAACCAGTCCACCACATCCTTACACGTCGCTGCATCCCATGGATGATTGGGATCGGAGAACCCAAAACCCCAGATACATACCACGGGCTTGCCATTCTGCTTCGCATAGGCGGAAGAAGAAGTATACGTCTTCATCTTATTTGTCCAGTCATCCTTGATCTGCGATTGCATATTCGTCCACCCGCTGACATCATACATGATATAGAACTTCCGTCCATGTTTTTCAGAAGCCTTTTTCACCTTGAGCGCCATGGTATCCCGTATCGGTCCCTCGATGCCGTATGGGCTAAATCGCTGCAGCGCCACTACATCCAGCCCAAACTGCTCCATCCAGCTGAATTGCATATCCACGGTCTGGTCGCTATAGGAAGAGAACAGCTTCGCCGGTGTCCCATTATTCAGATCCGGAAATCCGGAGACATACGTATTCGTATAATCGCGCACATCCGGCCATGATGAAAAGCCCCTGAGATTTATCGTAGGCGCTTGCGCCCAGTCGGTGGACCAGTGCCACCATGCATCGATAGGTGATCCATCCCCTTTGCAAGCAAACCAGCCCTGGTAGCCTACGGTGATCTTGCCTACCACATCCCCTTTGGGAGAAGGCCATGGCTTCTGATTGGGAGGGACGGTCACACCACCCCCGCTATTGCTTTTCCCGCAGGAAACAGTTCCGGATGAAAACACGCCCCCCAGCGAAAGAATGAGAAATGTCCGGAAAAAGTATTGCTTGATTGTCATAGTTTTTATTTTGTCTGAATAATCTTTTTAATACTACCATCGTCATTGTATCCCAGCGTATCCACACAGATACTCCGCAGCCAGTCGAAGTGCGACAGCGCACTATTATGGTAAAAAGCATACCATTGCCCCTTGTATTCCACGATAGACCCGTGGTCGGTGTAGCTGTCCGTAGCCTCGATATAGATACCTTTGTACGTCCAGGGTCCCAACGGCGACTTGCTGATGGCATACCGCATCTGGTTGTGCTTCCCTCCCACATCATGATTGTCGGCATACGAGAGATAATAGAGATCACCCCGCTTGTGCACCCAGCTAGCCTCATGAAAATCCTGAAGCCCCTGCATCGTTTGCATCGCGCCATCGATCTCCATCATATTATCCTTTAGCCTGCCGCCCTTGCAAATACCCCCACCACCATAATAGCAATAGGCTTTCCCGTCATCATCCACAAAGATACAAGGGTCGATCATCGGTTCCAGCCCGTCGATATATTGCTGTACGACGAAGCCGCTGGCAGGCTTTGCGCTCGTCGCAACCCCTATCTTCCAGGTAGTATTCCAGGGCGTTCCGCTGGGATGCGGGAAATAGAAATAATACACCCCATTTTTATAGGCGCAATCCGGCGCCCACATAAAATTACCGTCCGGTGTTCCCCAGGGCACCTGGCTGGACTCCAATATCTGCCCTTCATCCTTCCAGTGCACCATATCATCCGTGGAAAAAACATGATACTGGTCCATCAGATCACAGCCCCGCGGCGGATCGATGTCATGGGAAGGATATACATAAAGCCGCCCATCAGCCCAGACATGAGCCGACGGGTCAGCGGTATATATGCTCGTGATAAAAGGGTTCTTGTGCTCTGTATCGAAATAGGATGGTTTTTTCACGGCGGGAGCGTTCTCTTTCTTCGAAGAGCAGGCTGCCAAAAGCGTCAGCCCCGATATTAGCCAAAGTTTATTTCCCATTTCCAAAAGTTTGCTTCACCATTTGTATCGTTCCATCCGGATTATAATACAGCTTATCCACACAGATGCTCCGCAGCCAGTCGAAATGAGACAACGCACTGTTATGATAAAAGGCATACCATTGCCCCTTGTATTCCACGATGGACCCATGATCGGTATAACTGTCCGTAGGCGTGATATAGATCCCTTTATACTCCCACGGGCCCAGGGGGCTCCTGCTCATGGCATAGCACATCCGGTTATGCAGCCCCGCCGAATCATGGTTATCTGAATAAGACAGGTAATACCATCCATTCCGCTTATGCACCCAGCTTGCCTCATGAAAATCCACCAGTCCCTTCATCGGCTGCATTTCCCCGTCTATCTCCATCATGTTGTCCTTTAACCTGCCTCCTTTACATACACCCCCTCCACCATAATAGAAATAAGCCTGCCCATCGTCATCCACAAATACACAAGGGTCGATCATGGATTCCAATCCCTTGATATATCCCTGGGCGGTAAATCCGCTGGCAGGCTCTTTGCTGGTCGCAACGCCTATCTTCCAGGTGGAATTCCAGGACGTACCGCTGGGATGAGGAAAATAGAAATAGTAAGTTCCATTTTTGTAAGCACAGTCCGGCGCCCACATAAATCCGCCCTCCGGCCTCCCCCAGGACACCTGGCTCGCGCGCAATATCTCGCCATGATCCTTCCAGTGTACCATATCATCTGTGGAGAAGACATGATACTGATCCATCAGATCACAGCCGCGCGGCGGAGCCACGTCATGGGATGCATACACATACAGGCGGCCGTCAGCCCAAACATGGGCTGACGGATCTGCGGTATACATATTCCGGATAAATGGATTGCCAACGCTGGTGTCAGCCACGGCCTGGGCCGAACAGTCAACCCAGGGCATCACCAGCCCGAAAAAAAAGGCTAACAGAATAATTTGTTTCGTTTGCATGGGTTGAGATTTTAGGGACGACGCTGTACAATGATGCCGTCGATGCCGAAGTTCAGGTCGGCGGTTGCCTTGTTGGCCGTCCAGAAAAATATTTTGAAATAGTTCATAGCCGCCAGGTTGGGACCGCCGTCACCAGTGGCGCCGCCATCTGCAAAATTCAAGTTCAGCTGATTCCAGCCGTTCTTCAGCTTCGGGATGATATCAGCCAGTCCCCATCCCACCCGGTTCTTGTCGGGGTCCTTCGAGCTGCTGAACTGTATCTGCCCATCCAGCTTCAATAACGAGACATCGGGCACATAGAACCAGAATTGCAATTGCCCATTGGCCATCGTGAGCTTGGTATCCAGGTCGGTAGGCAGTGTTCCGATGAACTGAAGGAAATCATTCCCTGAAGTAATAGTACCCTGCAGATAGCCCTTGCCTTCTTTCATGCCGGTGGTAACGATCGTCGGCGTACCCACGGTCTGCCAGATATCGGCTTTGTCGCAATTGTCCACCACGATGGGCGCCGGCGCGGGCACGGCAACTATCTTGATATCGTCTATCCCGAATGTCTGATCCGCAGTCCCTTTATTGGCCAGCCAGAAAAACATCTTGAAATAGTTCATGGCCGTCAGGTCCGGACCGCCGTCACCCGACATATAGGAATCCGAAAAATTCAGCTTCAATTGATTCCAGCCGTTCTTCAGCGTAGGGATGATATCAGCCAGTCCCCAGCCGATCCGCTTCTTGTCAGGATCCTTTGCGCTGCTGAATTGTATCTGACCGTCCAGCTTCAACAACGACACATCCGGTACGTAAAACCAGAACTGCAGCTGCCCGCTGAACATCGTCGCCTTCACATCGACATCCGTAGGCGATGTGGCGATGAACTGAAGGAAATCATTCCCCGCCGTGATCGTACCCTGCAGATAGCCCTTTCCTTCCTTCATACCCGTGGTAGCGATCACAGGCGTACCAACGGTTTGCCAGTCATCCGGCTTATCGCAATTCTCGAACTCCACGGACTGCTCGGTCACAGGCGGAGGAGGTGGCGGCGGCGGCGTTGGCTTCAGGCCGCTGGTATCCCTCGAAGGGAACTTCTCCTTATTACAACCCGCTATAGCAAGCCCCAGCATAATCACAGAGCCGGCCATAAAAATTTTTATATATCTCATTTCATGTTCATTTTAAATGTTATCATTTCGGTACATCGATCTGTATTATATCGGACAGATTGTAGCTCTTGTCGTCGTTATTGAACCGCACTCCGACACGCACAAAGAATGTACGCCCCTTGATCAGGTTCGGGACAACGATCGTAGGCGACTTGTCAGATGCGCTCATGTTAGCCCACTCCTTGTTGATAGACTTCTTATTGGCATCCGAAAAGTCAAAGATCGACGACCCGGGCCCCACGATCTTGGTGGTATTTATAAAAGGCTGCATCTCCAGCACGGTTGGAATACCCGCATCGATGGGCGCCTGCATGTCGAAATGGATCGACAATGTTGTACTGTCTATCACATCGGCTGTAAAATTCGACAACGTCAGATAAGGCGTCAGCTGGAAGTCCAGCGTGCTCCCTTTCCGGATATCCATCTCCTGCGGCGCCACGGGCCAGAATGCTCCACCCTTGATGGATACACGATAATGCCCGGCGAAGAGTTCAGAATTCTCATACGTACCGTCATACTTCACCGGTATATCCTGCGGAGTGGGAGTCGAGCTCCAGTCCAGCTGCTCCAGCCGTATGCTGAAATTGCCGGTACAGGTCTGTACGGTATTCTTTGACGCGGCACCGTCCTGGAAGATATTGCCTTGCAGGGACGCATTCGGGCCAGGGTAATTGTCCTTCTTTATACAAGAACTGCCTGCGATCAGCATGGACAACCCTAAAAAAATAGTGCTGATACTTATTTTCATATCTGTTAATTTTAGTAATTAGGATTATTGGGGTAAAGGTTGGGATTCTTATTCAGCTCACCCCCCGGCAACGGCTCATAATAGAACTTCTTGTCGTAATTGTAATTCCGCTGGAAGGATTCCGGCTCTTTCAGGAATATATACTTCCCTTCATCGTGGATATAGTAAGGCATCAGGGCATGGAACCGCGCATTGTTCAACAGCACATCCGCGATCCTCCATCGCTTGATATCCCACCAATAATGATTTTCAAAAGCCAGCTCCTTGCACCGCTCATTCCGCACCATATCGGTCGTCATGTCGGCCAGCGTCAGCGCGGAAGCACCCGCCCTGTCCCGTATATCATTCAGACAGACCAACGCATCGGCCATATCTCCGGTCTCGATATCCGCCTCGGCCCTGTTCAATAACACTTCTGCATAACGGAATTCGATCCAGTGCGTAGTGCTCGAGAAGAGTCCGATCTTCTTGATATCCGTTTCCTTATAGTTGATATACTTCCGCACATAGAAACCCGTGCGCGTATTGTCATCACTGCCTGAAGAAGGATACATCCCGGCATTCCCGATGATCGTCATCGAAGGGTCGCCCGGATAGGTCGTGGTGTGATCACCCGAAGGAACAAAAGTCCGGCTGGTCTTTGCCACCTCATCCGCGGAGGTCCCGCTGAAGCTGGGATAAATACCCCTGCGTATATCGAACAGCTTACCGCGTAATGTCTCACCCGGGAAATAGATCGTCGCCAGCAGCCGGGGCTCCATAGTGGAACCCTGCCAGAGATCCGATAGATTGTCATACCGGCGTGGCGTCCCATCCGGGTTGGTCACATCCAATACTCCATACCGCTCCACGGTCTCCAGCGTAGGATAGCATCTCGACAGACCATCCCCGGTCATATAGTTCATCCCGCTGTTGGGCGACATCGTGGCATCCCACGAATGCATCCGCTCGGGCTCACCGCCATAATAATCCCTTGTAAGAATATTCTCAGGGCTTTGTACATCAAGAAACAAGTCTGTGTAATTAGTCAGCTTGTTGGCCGTTTTCCTGTACAAGGAATACTTACCATCCAGCAGTTTGGCCGCATCGATCGCCTTTTGATAAAAACCCGCAGCCTTATCCGCCGGTATGCCTGCATACCCCTGCGCACGGGCATCCCCATCCACATAGTTCAGCGATCCATATTTGGCAATGCTTCCCGCATACAGCATCGCGCGGGATTTCAGCGCAGCCGCGGCGTATTTATTGGCTCTCCCCGATACGCTCGTCTCGGGCATAGCATTCCAGGCGGAATCCAGGTCGTCACCGATGAAATTCCACAGGTCTTCTTCCTTGTCACGGTGCACCTGCAGATCCTCGATACTTTGCTGAGGATAATTCTGCACATTCCGGATGATAGGTACTCCACCGTAGCGCTTCGCCAGCGCGAAGTAATAATAGGCCCGGAGAAAATGCGCCTCCCCGATGAGCTCGGTCACAGTATTACCCGCAAAATTTTTGGAATATTTCGGCAGTGTCTCCATAAAATAGTTCACATCCCGGATGTCGCTATAAGGCCAGTAGCCAAAGCCGCCGCCAATGTCCATCCCGCCATAGGGCCCCACCATCTCTCCACAGGCCCCGCCCGCATGATAGAAATGTTCCCACTCATGGTGAAGATTGAAACCCCCATCTGAACCCCTGCCCCCTGGCCGGTAGGTAAAATCCTCGATAGGCAGCTTGCGATATACCTGTGCTAGGTAAGTTTCTATACCCGCCTCATTCGAAAAGAGCTGGTCATCGCTCAATACATTGGGTGGCTTTATATCCAGCTTCTGACAGGAAGCAAGGACGGCCGCTCCCATTATGATGATCGCAAATAATTTGTTCGTACGTGTCATGTTCATAAGTTTAGAAGGAAATATTGGCTCCCACATTAAAAGTTCTGTTCAACGGGTATTTATAACCACCCAATCCGAAATTAAAGTCGCCGGTAGGTATCTGACCGGGATGCTCAGGGTCTACGCCTTCCAGTCCGGTCAGCGTGAAGAGATTGTAGCTGTTGACATATACCCGGCATCCCTTGACGCCCGCCTTGGTCAATACGGAGCGCGGAATGGAATAGCCGAGCTCCAGTGTCTTCAATCGCACATAAGTAGCATCCAGCACACCCTTTGTGCTATTGTTGATCTGGTCGTAATTATATCCCATGGAAGGATATTTGCCAGGTACCCATTTTGTGTTCGGATCGTATACATTGTCATCCGGATTCACCGTATGCCAGCTGTCCAGGAATTTAGACAGGGCGCTCCTGCCATACATCAGCGGCTGTCCGAGCTGCTCCGCATATTCGGTCCAGAAGCCGGTCGCACCCGCAAACAGCGCATTCAGATCAAACCCCTTGTAGCTGAGGCCGATGTTAAACCCAAAATTCATCAGCGGCAGATCATACGTGGCAATGGGATGATAATCGTCGCCATTGATCACGCCATCATGGTTCCAGTCCTGCATATAATAATCCCCAGGTAGTACGGAATTATTTCCGCCCCCTGTATTTATACCATGGTTATAGATCTGGTCATAGCTGGTGAACTGCCCGCCGTAATCAAGTCCCCACCAGATATTGGTGTATCGGTTGGACTGCCCATTCTTCCATTGCAGATAGGCATTGCCCTGTTTGGATTCCGTCTTGTTCCGGTTGATCAGACGTGAATAGGCCAGGTTGCCGCTCACCGTGATACCAAGATCGCCGATCCGGTTGCGGTGCGTAAGCGTCAGCTCCCAACCCTGTGACCTGTCCCCATCCAGGTTCTCAAAAGGCAGGGTCACACCCGCTGTTCCCGGCAGATCTCCCAGCCGCTTGGCCAGCAGCCCGCTCCTGTCACGGCGAAACACTTCAAATGTTCCATCGATCTTTCCTTTCAGCACAGTAAAGTCCAGGCCGATATTCGTCATATAGGCGGTATACCACGTCAGGTTGTCGTTCACAAGACCACGGCTGACGGCGCCATTTACAAACTGACCGTTGAACATATATCCCAACGGCTTATTATCCGCAGGGTCCACCGAAGGATATGTATAACCCGCTACGTATTGGAAGGCCACATCGCCATCATTACCCAATACCCCATAGGAAGCCCGCAGCTTCAGGTTGCTGACGAGGTTGGGAGAAACAAGATGATTGAAGAACGGCTCTTCGCTGATACGCCAGCCCACGGACCCGGCGGGGAAGAAACCCCACTGACTGGGACCCGGCTTGAACTTGTTCGAACCATCCCGGCGGAAGCTGAACTCGGCTAAATACCTCCCCTTGTAGTCGTAATTAACCCTGCCCACAATCGCCCTCGTAGCGATCTCATTGACCCCATTCACATTCGTGCCACCCTGCTGATCACCCGTCTCGCCGCCAAAAAGATAATCCACCGGCAGCAGCACATAACGCTGGGCATAGATATTGTCATCCTTTGAATCACTTTGCTCATACAGTATCAGTGCCCCCACATTATGGTCGTGGAAGAAAGTATTGTTATAGCTCAACGACAGCTGGCTCAGCGTGGACGTATTCGTGCCATAGGTCCGGTTCAGCGTTCCCTTGCCATTCACGCCATTCACCAGCGACGGAGTATACGTATCGGTGGTAGGATCATAGGCGTAGAGATTGTACATCTTTCTGTACGCCGTGTTGTCGCTGATCGTATATCCATAGTTGAACATCCCCCTTGCCTTCAGCCCCTTGACACCCGGGATATCATATTCCAGGCTCAGCTGACTTTGCAGGTTCTTGCCTACCGCCTTCTTGAAACCTACTTTCGACGCATCCGTGATAGCCACCGGGTTGGCATTGTCCGGCATCACATTCAGATAGTCATGGTTGTTGTTCGCATAGATCTGGTTGATAGGTATCTGGCTCCAGGCATATTTAAAGATGGTCCAGAGATCCTGATAAGGCTGATTCTTTGTATCCAGATAGCCGCCCACCAGCACCTGTGCCCGCAGCCTGTCGGTGATCTTTACATTCACATTGCTCCGAACATTCCACCGGTCATAGTCCATATCGTTCGACTTCAGCACACCGCCCTGCTTCATATATCCCAGGCTGAAGAAAGTGCTTACCTTATCACTGCCTCCCTGGATGTTCAGGTTATGCTGTATCTGCGGAGCAAAGGTGTGAAAGGCGGATCCGATCCAGTCTGCCCCCGCATAAGTCCCATCTATCCAGGGCTTGATATTCTCATACGTATAGGCAGGCGGCGCATTCGAAATAAAATTGCCGGAAAAATCCCGCTTTACCTTTTCATTGGTCAGCATCATATAATCCACAGCGCCCACTCCCTCGGGCATGCCAATAAACTGCTGCCAGCCCTGATTGACAGAATAGTTAAAGTCGAATTTTCCATTCCGGTTGGCCCCCTTCTTCGTCGTCACAAGGATGACGCCATTGGAACCCCTTACCCCATACACTGCGGCAGAAGCATCCTTCAACACCGATATGCTTTCGATCTCATTGGGGTCCATCCGCTCGATACCGCCCCTGGGTACCCCGTCAATGACCACTAGCGGCGCGCCACCAAAGCTTCTTAGGTCGAAGCTGTTCTCATATGCCCCTGGCTCCGCCGTTCTTTGCACCATACGCAGACCAGGCACCTTGCCCGTCAGCATATTCATCACATTCTCATTCTTCGTGACGACGATCTCGCTGTTCTTTAGCTGCACCACCGATCCGGTCAGGGTTACCTTTTTCTGTGTACCATACCCCACTACAACCACTTCCCCCATATCCTTCCCGCCGATATTCATCACCACATTCACCATGCCGCGGGCATTTACTTTTTCTACGATATCCTTATATCCTACATAGGAAAAGGTCAGCTCATTGACGCCGGGAGCAAGCGCAATGCTGAACTCACCCTTGTCATTCGTGGTTACATCGACCCGGGCAGTTCCCGTACCGGATGACACCGTCACACCCGCCAGTGGACCGCCATCCTTGGCATCCGTTACTTTTCCCCTAATGGTCCTTTGCTGCGCGGCTGCCCACAGGGGAAGGATGAGCAGTAGTAGTTGCAGACATTTTCTCAACTTTGATTTCATGACTTATTTGTTAGTTGGTTTAAAGATTACTATAGCAGGTTTTACTGTGCAGAACGCACTGTCATAATCAGTAGGATCATGGTGGAGCTATTTATCTTTGGGAGATCAGCTTAACTGGATAGATAAATACCTTGAAAGAAAGAGAAGAGTGGTAAAAGGAGAAACTTTTCATACAGCAGTTTTTTCGTTAAGAGTATGCTGCGAAATAAATCCCAAGGCATTAATTAGGGGATTAATAAACCTATTAACGGGGAAAAATAAATAAATTAATTTTTCAAGTAACTAAGGGTCAACAACATACACATCCCCACCTCCCCCATTTTCAGCCCAGGCACAACCAGAATAACACTATATTTAGATACTAAAAACTCAAAAACTTTATCACATGCTGCTGCCATTGCTTCTCTCCCTCGCCCTCCAGGACACACTCCCCTCCCTGCACACGCTCCACGAAAATGACATCACCTCTATCACCTCTTCCTTCGAAGCCCACTCTATCACAGTCACTATGAAAAATGGCGCCGTCTACCTATATAATTGGAAGGACTGGGACACCGAAGACACAAATCCCAACACCCCCGATAAAATAAAAAAGGCTATCCACGATATTACCATCACCTTCACTAAGACCGAACGCATGCCCGAATTCATTGGTGGCGACGAGGCGTGGCAGAAATATATAATGGATTTTTGTACGGTCCATCAAAAAGAGATCTACAAAAACGGCCCCGCCGAAGTGACGGTTCAATTCATCGTTCATCTAAAAGGACAGGTGACAGACATAGAGATCATAGCCGGGCCGGAAAATGCCAAAATGCGGGCGCTTGCCATACAGGCCATCCGGGAAGCCCCGCTATGGACGCCGGCCTGGCAAAATGGACGTCAGGTGGTTTGCTACCATAAAGTAAAGGTCAGACTCCAATAACCACACCCTAACTTATTGATTATCAATTATAAAAAAATCCAAAAAAAGAGGGTAACAAAAGGCCGCATGGGTTGATCTATTAAAAAAACAATCCCTATGCTTTTGAAATGCATTACCGCCGCCTTACTGACCCTGACTTTTTCATACAACGCCTTCTCCCAGGAACCTCGCATTGGTTTCAAGGGAGGCCTGAGCATCGCCACCATGGTGAAGACGGATGATAAAAGCTTTTCATCAACCCCCTTATACGGGTTTAATGGAGGAGGAGTACTACAGCTGCCCCTGGGAAAAGTGATCGCCATCCAGCCCGAAGTATTATTCTCTCAAAAAGGTTATAGGGCCGCCGGAACAGGCCTCGCCGGAGATTATGACTATCGCCGTGTTGCCAATTGCCTGGATATTCCCCTCCTGCTCAGGATCAATTTTTCAAAGGAGTTAGGTGTCGTCGTCGGACCGCAGTATTCCTACCTCCTGTCTACACACACCACCTTCAAGTCCGGTGGTACATCCTACCAGCAGACAGTGGACAATGACAACAGTAATATTACAAAGAATATTTTCGGAGGTGTCCTCGGACTGGATCTAAACCTGAGCAATAATATGTTCCTCTACGGCCGGTATACCATCGACTTCAAGAATAACAACGGCGATGGCACTTCTTCCACGCCTGCCTATAAGAACCAGGTTTTCCAGGTTGGATTAGGCTTCCTCCTGTAATCACGCCAGGGCGCAATGATAGGACCGCCGGACAGTCTCTGTATCACTACCGTACATGGCTCTCCGCTTGCCAAAGCCTAAGAACGTGAATATGAACTATCTAAACAGATGGCACCCTTTTGGGTGCCATCATCGTAAATATTACTAATGTTCAAGACCTATCTCAGAACTGCCATCCGAAACCTTGCCCGGCATAAGACCAATTCTATCATCAATATCGCCGGATTGATCGTAGGATTCACCGCATTTCTGTTGATATTCCTCGTCATCCGGTACGAACAGAGCTTCGATAATTTCCATCCCAATAAGGACTATATATATCGCGCTGTACGCATCGGCAGGAACCCCGTGAACAGGGAGTACAGAACAGGTGTCCCCATTCCCGTTACTCCAGCCCTTCGCACCGACGTCCCCGGAATAGCCGAGGCTGCCGCCATCTGCGCCGACAACCAGGTCCAGGTCTATATACCCACCCCCGACAGCGCCGCTCCCAGAAAATTCAAAGAGCCCACGGGCATCTTCTTCGCCGAACCGGCCTTCCTTCGCATGTTCAATTTCCCTCTCGTACAGGGCGACAAAAATACCGTTCTCGCCGAACTCAATACCGTGCTGCTGACAAAGGACATCGCCTCAAAATATTTCGGTGACTGGAAGACCGCCATGGGCCGTATGCTCAAGATGGACGGCCTCGATGTTAGGGTCACAGGCATACTCGACAACCCTCCCATTAATACCGACTTCCCCATCAAGGCCCTTCTGTCCTATGCATCCTTAAGGAATTATACCAATATGGACAGCTGGGAAAATATCAATGATAATAATTACAGCTTCGTACAGCTCCGGCCCGACCAGTCTCAGTCCCAGTTCGCCCAACTGCTGTCAAACTTTACAGACAGGCGTATCAAACCCGTCAACCCTGGCTATAATCTCGAGTTGCAGCCCTTGAGTGAGATCCATTATGACGAGCGTTTGGGGAACTTCAACGGCCGCACATTTGGCAAGGACCTTATTCTTGCACTAAGCCTCATAGGCCTGTTCCTGCTCATCATCGCCTGCGTAAATTTCATCAACCTCACCACCGCACATGCCGTCAACCGCGCCCGTGAAGTAGGAGTGCGCAAAGTACTGGGCAGCAGCCGCAGCCAGCTCATCCTACAATTTTTAGGTGAAACGACCATCACTACCTTGCTCTCGCTGCTTGTTTCACTGCTCCTCGTCGTCATTTTAATCCCCTTCCTCAATAACCTGCTCGAGATCCATTTGTCCGTCTCCATTCTCTATAGCTCCGGTATGGTAGTATCCATACTGGGCGCGCTGACCCTCGTAGCTTTCCTTTCGGGCTTTTACCCCGCCCTCGTGCTGTCCGGATTCAAGCCCGCCAGTGTTTTGAAAAGCACAATAAGCGCCGACAGGAATAAGGGCGTCCTTTTCAGAAGAGGACTCGTTGTTTTTCAATTCGTCATTGCACAGGCCCTTATAATAGGAACGCTGATAGTAGCCTCACAAATGGATTATTTCAGGAATGCAGACATCGGCTTTAGAAAAGAGGCCATTATCACCGCCAGCTTCCCCAATGATAGTCTTGCCATGACCAGGCTCGATGTATTAAGGAACGAGCTGCACAAGATCCCAGGCGTTGCTGATGTCAGCTTCAGCACTTTCAAGCCCTCGGGCGAGCAATGGGCCACCGACCTGCGTCTCCCCGGCAATACCAACATCAATCCCGACCTCGTCATCGTCATGAAGCCGGCCGATACCAGCTTTTTTAGCTTGTACGATATGCAGATCGTTGCAGGCAGAAAATATTACCCATCCGACACTATACGTGAATTTGTCGTCAACGAGGCCACAGTTAGACGGCTGGGCATCAAGGACCCGAAAGATATTATCGGCCGGCCCATGAAAATTAATGGAAGGACACAGCCCATCGTAGGTGTCGTCAGGGACTTTCATGCCAATTCCCTTCGCGATCCCATCCACCCCATCGCAATGACCACTATGAAGAACAACTACTCGATGGCCAATGTCAGGATTAGCTTAAAACAGGCAAAAGGCGTCATCGCCGCCATGGAGACAGCATGGAACAAGAATTTTCCCGACTTCGTCTTTGAATATTCTTTCATGGACCAGGATATTGCCGACTATTACAAACAGGAAAATCAGCTTTCCCAGCTCTATAAGATCTTCTCAGGTATCGCCATCTTCATTTCTTGTCTGGGTCTGCTGGGATTGGTATCGTTCATGGCAGTACAACGCAAAAAAGAGATCGGCATACGCAAAGTCCTGGGCGCCCCCGTCCCGCACATCGTGATGATGCTGTCAAAGGAATTTGCATTGCTTATCACCATCGCCTTCCTCATTGCCGCCCTCATCGCATGGTACCTTATGCATCAATGGCTGGAGCAGTATGCCTATCGTATCACCCTGGGGATAGGGTTCTTTGTCGCCACGATTGTATGTTCTTTATGCATCGCATGGCTCACCGTTGGCTATACAGCCATCAAAGCCGCCACCACCAATCCAGTGAAGAGTTTGCGAACGGAGTGAGAAACTCTTCGGCCGACAGGCCAATCATTAGACGTTTTGCGGGAGGGACTACATTTCATATAGGCCCGATCCGCTAAACATGAGTTTGCGAACGGAGTGAGAAACTCTTCGGCCGACAGGCCAATCATTAGACGTTTTGCGGGAGGGATTACATTTCATATAGGCCCGATCCGCTAAACATGAGTTTGCGAACGGAGTGAGAAACTCTTCGGCCGACAGGCGGAACCTCAGGCCGGCAGCCTCGACGTCTTTTCATCGATGACCAGCGTATCCGTCCAACGGTCATGCCAGGGATAACAGGGCGACCCCAGCGCTGAGAAAACCTCAAAAGGTACTGCGCGGCTCAGACTGCGCATTAACGCCTTCCTAAAGTCGATAGGACTGCCATTTTCATTGACAGCACGCGTCCGGGTGATCAGTTTCCCGAAGGTCTTCCCTCCCATCGTTGCTTCCTGTATGGCAATGATCAGCACGTTAAAGACCATGGCGAAAAGATATAGCTCAAACCACAAACCAAATCTGTTTTCAGTATACAGCCCCATCGATACGATTATATTTACTGTCAGCGGGCCCAAAACAAGGCTCCATATTACATACAAGATCACGCGATCGATCAGGAGATTGGCAAATCTTGTGCCGCTGCTGGCCTGTACGAGATCGACACTTACATCATCCAGCAGATTTTCATTGTACGTCGGGTTTTGTTCAATTGGTTCCATTATCAGAGGTCTTAAGATGATGCATTTTTTTTCGTAAACCACCAGTAAAAAGGAATGCCCAGCAATATCAACGTCAGCCCGATAGCAGCCTCCCTTGGCCGGGTGATAAGAGTATTTCCGATCAGCAGCAGACAGAACAATATGAACAAACCCGGCACTACCGGGTACCCCCATACCTTATAGGGCCTCGGAGCATCCGGCATCTTTTTGCGTAAGATAAAAACACCCAGGGTCGTAGCGCCATAATAAATAAAGGCGGCAAAGATCAGCATATCTGTTATCTGGTCAAAGGTCCCCGACAACACCAGCAGGCAAGCCCATATCCCCTGATACCACAAAGCATAGGAAGGTACCCGGGCAGCATTCAGCCTGCTCACCTTTGGAAAGAACACACCCTCGCACGCCATGGCGTAATAGGTACGTGAGTTGCTGAGAATCGTAGTATGTGTACACCCCAGTGTCGTTATCAGGATCAGGGATGAAATAAACAGGATACCCCCATGACCCCAAAAAACATTCACCGCCTCCACCGCCGCAATCGAAGACCCCGCCGCATGCATCTGCGCCAGCTTCGGCACAGGCAGCAAGGCCAGATAGGTAATATTCACCAGTATATAGATCGCGATTACGATCAGCAATCCGACAGTAATGCTCAATGGAACATTCCGATGGGGATCCTTGATCTCCCCTCCCAGGTATCCCACGGAGTTCCACCCTTCATAACCCCAGAAAGCTGCTAGCATCGCCGTAAATATGGCGCTGATGGTCACAGGACCCGCCCCTTCCGACACTGCTAGCCGAAAAGGTTCGGCCGGCACAGCCTGCGAGCTGCTCAATCCAAATACAATGATCAGTATAATACCCGCTAATACCAGCAGGTACAATCCCGTACTTAATCCCGCGCCCGTTTTAAGCCCCGTGGTATTGATCCAGGTCAACCCCAGGATCAACAGTATCGCCGTGAGCTTCACCTGAAATGCCGCAAACGGATAAAAAACACCCAGGATATTCACATCCGAAAGAGATCCCAGTATCACCGGCAAATGCACCAGGCTGTTCAACGACTGTGCAAACACATACGCAATACCCGCAATGGCAGCAGTCTTGATAGCCGTAAAATTCGACCAGCCATATAGATACGAAAAAAACTTCCCATAGATCTTTTTGTAATAGGCATATTCGCCGCCCGTATCCGCCAGCATACTCGCCACCTCCGCATTGCTAAGGGCCCCAAAAAGGGAAATGATCCCTCCTAATACCCAACAGATCAGCACCCACCCGGAAGAATGCAGCTCCGCCGCCATAGGAGCCACCTTTTTATATACCCCAGACCCGATAATATTTCCAATTACCAGGAATATTGCCAGTCGAAGTCCAAGTGCTCGGTTCAGCCGGGAAGGAACGCTCATGTCATTGATTTGGTGGAAAGATGCGGGTTTAATGTCGAAATATAACTAAATTTAGCTGCAATATATTGTCTTCCTTCCTTCTATCCTATTTCCTGACCTCCTCTGTCGCCCCTTATTATGAATAAAACTCCTGACATGAAAATACTCTTTACCCTCCTCGCATCCCTCCTTTTGGAAGGCTTTATACAATGGCACTCCCCAAAGTTTGACACCCTCGCCGCCAGGCGGCAGGCCCTCGTGTATAAGCAGAAAAATCTTATCCGCTGCAGCCCCGATCTCACCACCTTCGACCCAGCTGCCGATCCCATCCCCCTTCTCTCCGGCTGGGGCGATTACCGCATGCCCGTCACCAGGAAGAATGACAGCGCCTATCTGTATTTTCAGCAAGGCATCAATATGTATTATGGCTTCCACATCATAGAGGCCCTTGCCTCTTTTGAAAAAAGCGCCCGTTTCGATAGCAGCTTTGCCATGGGCTACTGGGGCATCGCGCTCGCCTATGGCCCCAACATCAACGACTACGGTTACACCGCTTCGCCTGCCGCCCTGGCCGCCGCCCAAAAAGCCAGATCGCTCTCAGCCAACCTTTCTCCCGCCGAAAAGGCCCTCATAGACGCCATGCAGCCGCGTTACTCCGCCGACTCCACCCAAAGCCGGGAACACCTCGATCAGTTGTATGTAGACGCCATGCACGCCGCTTACCAGCAATTTCCCCGGGACCCCGATATTGCCGCGCTCTACGCCGACGCCCTCATGCAGCAGCATCCCTGGGACCTCTATGACAGATATGGCAAACCCAAAAGCTGGACCCCGCCCATCGTCGCCACCCTGGAAGACATTCTAAGGACAAACCCCTCTCACCCCGGCGCAGCCCACTATTATATCCATGCCGTGGAAGCATCCGATCATCCGGAAAAGGCGCTGGCAGTTGCCGGACGACTCCCCTCCCTCATGCCAGGTGTAGCACACGTCGTACATATGCCCGCCCATATCTACATTCGCACCGGTAATTATGAAGAAGGTTGGCGCCTGAATACCCTCGCCGTCAAAGGTTATTATGATTACCTCGGCAAGTACTCTCCCGTTTCCGGCAATGCTCCATTGTACCTCGGACACAACCTGCATATGCAGGCCGCCTGCGCCAACATGGACGGCCGTTACGCCGAAGCCATGAAGGCTTCGATAGATACCCGTGGAAGTTTCGACAGCAGCTGGCTGAGCTTCCCCGACTTCATGGGGGTCTACATACAATACATCTACATGACACCTCTGCTGACACAGGTACGATTCGGTAAATGGGATGAGATCCTGAACGAGAAATCCATAGCACCGGTCTATATCTATGCCGATGTCCTCACACACTACAGCCGCGGCATCGCCTTTGCCAGAAAAGGACAGCTCGACAATGCAGAACAGGAACTCCTGGCCCTAAGACGCGACACCGCCCACCCCCAGCTAAAAGCGCCCGCTCCTAACTACGCCAACCCCGGTATCAACGGCGCCCGCGTAGCCGAAAGGATCCTGACTGGGGTCATAGCAGAAAGCCGCAATCATCTCCAGGAGGCAGAAAAGGCCTTCGCAGCCGCCGTACAGTTCGAGGACGCTATGATCTACGACGAGCCCAAGGACTGGCAGCAGCCTGCAAGACAGTTCCTCGGCGCGGTGCTCCTCAAGACTGGTCAGTACAAAGAGGCAGAAAAGGCCTTCCGCGAAGACCTTGCATTCAATCCGAAAAATGGATGGTCCTACACGGGACTGGCTGCAGCGTTGACAAAACAAGGCAGGAAGAAAGAAGCCGCCGCGGCAACAGCAGACGCCCAAAAGGCATTCGCGCGCAGCGATAGCAAGATCACAGGGGCTGTAATATTATAGGCCGGCCCCTCATTTCGACTAGCATAATACCATTATTTTCTCTTATTACTCCTCTGGGAAAAAATAAGAAAGACTTCCCTCGCGTTATATTAGTGAAGTCAATGGACGGTCCGCGATACAGACGATCAGGCGCCCGCGTAAAACAAGTTGATCCGTACCCCATGGTTAAGATCCGCAGCGCCGGTCCGTATCCACCACGAACATGTAAAAACAAGCTGATCAAATGGATACTCATCTGATCCGTGTTCGACAGCGCCATAAAAGCTTCCATCCGGCGAAAGCCGCGAAGTAACCCTTGCCAGACAACGTACTGGGCCCACCACAACCTGAGAACCTTCGGGCAGCTAGTCCGAAGGTTTTTTATTTCCCGCCTGCCCTCCAAGCCAATCCCTCTCCCCCCACAAGCCGGTCCCCGAAAATTCCCCGACGGCTCCGGAATGCAACAATGGATGCTGGTCCAATTGTAACAATACAGCATAGCCTCCCGTTTCAACGGGGGGTTTGTTCATTCTGTCGCGTCCTGAAAAAAGTTGACTAACTTGACCCCAAAATAAGGGGCCATGAATGGTGTCACCGATCTGTCTGCGTTATTAAGAAAAATGAAGCCCGAGCACAACCCCGGGGACTTTGTCTTTTGCCAGACGGACGATCCCGGCCAATTGCAGCTCAGCGACATCCTCCTCCTTTTTAAGGAGAAAGAAGCCTGGACCATCATCCTGGAACAGTCCGTGGCAGACAAGCTGAATTTGCCGTATAGTTTCGTGGCTGCCTGGATAACCCTGACCGTACATTCTTCCCTGCAGGCAGTAGGGCTCACATCCGCATTTTCCCGGGCGCTGGCTGATCACAATATCAGCTGCAATGTCGTAGCAGCTTACTACCACGATCATATCTTTGTGGATAAGAAAGACATCGACAAGGCTATGTCTGTATTGCATCAGCTGTCTTTATAGGGGGCCTTCCATCCGTATTTGCACAGGAACCTAATTTTTTTATCTTTATCCCATGAAACCTACTTCCCTCCTCCTTGTCCTGCTGCTGCTCCAGGCTTGCGGCAAAAACCATGACCAGCCCGCTCAGCCTTCCGATCTGGGCAAGCCCTATACCCTGCCTACATCTCCGGCCGCCAACTCGTCCTATGATGCCTCAAATACGGGAGTATACAAAGGTGTTACCATCAACGCCCAGGACAGTTCCGCCACCTTCCAGTTCAATATCGCCAATAACAGCAAGACCATCTATTGCCTGGAATATATGGATTCCGTGTTACGAGACTCCATGGTCCGCTATATGATAGACCCGGCCACCCAGTTGGCACATTGGCCGCTGGTAAAAGATACTTCCTCCTCCCCCATTCAATCCGGTACCCGGTTTTACACGGTGTTTGCATCCTATTCGCCAAACAATATGGGCAATGCCCTCGTCCCATTCGCGGTAGAAGGCGATGGTTCCTCCCCGGCGATGAACGTTACCCTGAGCAGCAACCAGACCCTGGATGCCATCCTGAAGGAGCGGTCAGGTCAGCAGGTATATTGTTTCGAAGGCTCCTATGAAGGCAGTTATTATATAGCAAACGACCCCAATGCCACCGACAAAGGTCGCGTCGCTTTTGTGGTAAGGGCGGATACGGCCATCATCATCATGGCGAGTCAATCCCATGGTCAATTCTTCCCCGCCTCCGGCGCCTCTGTCACAGGTGATCAGTTCACGATCCCGATCATCGATAACGCCTACGGCGTCGAATACATCTACACATGCTCGATATCCGGCAATACTTGCAGCGGCACATGGACAAGACCTGCCACCGGCGACACAGGTACGTTCACGGCGCACAGGACGTTATGACCTAACAACGCAGCAATGATTACACGAGAAATATTTGCACAGATGGCCCTTTCTTTCTCCGGCACCGGGCAGACACCCCATTTTGAAAGGATTGGCTTTAAAGTCACCGGACGTCGCATGTTTGCGACCTATCTGGAAAAAGACAATACCGCCAATATTTTCCTGACATCAAAGGAACAGGCCGTCTTTTGTAAAATGGATAAGAATATTTATCCCGTCCCTAACAAATGGGGTGAAAAAGGTGCCACCACATTCGATCTCAACCACGTCCCCAAACATATAGTCCACGAAGCGCTTCTTTCCGCTTACAATGAAGTGCTGGGGTCGAAGGGAAAAGGCGCCCGCCGGTAGACTAACCGTCCCCGACATCGACCAGCAGACAGCCTGGTTAAAATCCCCCAAAAAATCGTAACTTTGTATTTCCTGCCGTCCCCAAAACAGGTACGGCAGGCTGAAAAATCATGGGGGTGCCCGGTTTTGACAGCATAGATCTTTGAAGGTGTAAGCATGCAGTGCTTTGTGTAATCGGCACTTTAATCTCGAAGACTCAAACTTTAAATGGCAATACTCAGTATGCCATGGCTGCCTAATCAGTGATTAGATAGTCATTCGGGCCGCCTGGCAGGTTCGCCTATTTCCAAGCCACGCCGCCGACTTAAAACAAACATAGGATGCTGCAGTAGAAGGCTGTGACTACTGCTTAAGACCATCCAGCTAAGGAAACAATTGGTGTGTCCGGCTCCTGCTGTTTCCCGACAAATAATGCCGGAATAAGCATGTAGAAAGCTTTCGGGGATGATGTTTGGACAGGGGTTCGACTCCCCTCACCTCCACGAATATTTAAGCCGCTGATTTTCAGCGGCTTTTTTGTTGACACCTGAAGAGATATCGAACTCGTAAATAAACTAATTCTTGGTGTTTATCAAGTTGACTACGACTTTCGTCATCATCTCTTTTTCTTCAGGCTTGCTTTCTGCAATCATTAGGGTAAGCGCCACCAATGCGTTGTCCGCCAGTTTACGAGATCCGTCAGGTCGATAGAGAATGCCGTTCTTTTCCAGGAACCATACGAAAAGGAAGGCGGCAATACGTTTGTTGCCATCGGAAAAAGAATGGTTTTTAATCACGAAATAAAGAAGGTTGGCTGCTTTTTCTTCCACGCTGGGGTAGAGGTCGGCGCCACCAAAGGTTTGATA
>Ga0105239_10001638_pt1 | contig 29547 bp, 29 predicted proteins | sample KBSC44metaG_FD_92761 | JGI IMG/M metagenome (GOLD analysis project Ga0105239, IMG submission 92761) | Corn rhizosphere microbial communities from Kellogg Biological Station, Michigan, USA - KBS C4-4 metaG | ecosystem: Host-associated > Plants > Roots > Rhizosphere > Soil | place: Michigan, USA...
ATGATTAAAACGCCCGCCCAAAGTTTGCAGCGCGTGAGTAAATAAAAACAACCCTTTTTTTTTGGGATAGCCGGGGAAAAGAAACACCCCCCCGGCCGCCCCCCCCCCCCCCCCCAACATCGTCAGAGCCGTCTCAGCCTCGTCTAAGGATATCGCAAACCCTTGCACAGGCAGGGAGGAGACGAAGAGGCTGGAGAACGGGCTGTGGATTGCTGGGGTAAACCCAAGATGCGTAAGGTATTTAGTAATGGACGTATGTATGTATGTACTTTGACGCAACAGGCTGAAAATCATCAACCAACTGTTTACAGGGTCGAGTCGTTCACCGGGATGAAAGCAGACTAACTATTCATTTACTTCCTCCGTGCCTACCTCATTGACCAGTTAGGTGGCTAGGAAGCCACACTGTGGGGGGTCCTAGTTAGACAGGTTTGAAATGCCCACTAAATAGATAAATATATTCAACAATTTTTCATACTCTAGTCCGCAATTCATTCTTTTCCTATCAAATCTTGAAGTTAGTCTACCAAATTTGTGGGGTGTGGGTTGAGTGAGTTGACATCACACCACATCGCTCACGTCATGCCATTACCAGTATCATAGGATGGTATAAGTTAATGCCCTCCCTCTCTTTGTCTTCAAACCAATAAGGTATAGCCCGACTACTACATAGTATATGTTATAACAATGACCACGACGCTTCGTCATAGTACAGTCTTTCATTTCAGGACCCACAGCATGGTCTTATGCCTCCCTCTAATCGTCATCATCGTTGTTTGTGTGTCCCCATGCACGTTCTCAGATCAGATGGAACTTTGTGCGCTCATGCTCTTTTTTTCGGTGCAGCTTTTCTTTCACAATGCATTGGTGATTGCTAATAAAATCAAAACACAGGATCAAACTGATGCTGACAAGGACAAATTCGCTTCACTTCATCAAACTCATCATACGTTAGTCGAATAGCTGCCGGGGATGGGCTCGACTTGGATTTGAGGTATCGGTACGTTCGGTTGCTGCAATGGTGGCGCTGGTGGTGGTTGGGCTTGAATGCCAGTACCCGGGCCAAATCCTCCAGCAGGGGGGGGTACAGCAGTAATTGGCTGTGTGGTATTTGCTGCTGGTATCGGGTGTTCTACTCTTGCGGGTACTGGTTGTGGTTGGGGTACGGGTTGTTGATGCTGCTGCTGGAACTGAGCTCTGAAATCTGGTTGATTTGCTGGAGCAGGTTCGATCCGTGGAAGGCTCAACGGGCCGTCATGATCATCGTCACTGCTGTCACTGTAGCCATTCTCGTCTTTCTGGCGGCGGCGTCTCTCTTCCAATTCGGCTTGCCACTCACGTTCTCGTATTTCTGGTTGGTATGGTTAGTACTCCATTCAGCGTCAATCATTTTGACAGGAAAATACCTCTGATTTCTTTAGTCTTCTCGGCAAATTTCATGATCTCCTCCCTTGTTACCACACGTAGAACGATCACGTAGTCGTCCCTCTCTTCGAACCTTTCATGAGATTTTTCTAGTGCTTCTGGATTGACTAGAGCACGACTGATCTTCGTCCATCTCGCATTAGCAGGAATGCCCTCTTTGCCAGCATCCTTAAGTGGTGCAACACCTTCTCGTTGGGGATTGGGGTCCTCTGGGAAAGGCACTGCTCGGGGCTTCTTGAGTATGCCCTTAGGCTTGAACTCTTCCTTTTTCTCTACAGGTTCAACAAGTTGCACACGCCGAGGGCGTGAATCCTCGTCTTCGCCTGGCGACATTGTCCGTTGCTGTGCGGCAGGTTCAGCTGCAGGTCTTTCATCTTCTTGGGAAGCCTCCCGCTCGCGCCGTGGTCGGGCGGGCTCGCGGAGTTCACCCTCTCTGTCTTTCTCTTTCTCATGTGGTCGATGACGGGAGCTCTTCTCGATAGAGTCCTCGGTTGTGTCACTTTCCTCTCCTCGTCCTGACTTGTCTCGGTGCTTCCGATGATGTCTTCGGCGTTCTCGGCGATCGTCTTGATTCTCCGAAGCTTCATCGGGTTTTGAATCGGCTCTGCGACGGTCATGCAACGGCCTGTCTCCGTTAATCGTAAGATCTCTTTCGACACGACCGGCGAGTTCATCGGGATCAGGTTCATCACGATGGCGTCTCCTCCGATGCTTGCGCTCCTTACGATCCTCGCTGTCGGAATCGTCTTGGGGACTATGAGAAGCTTTTGTCGTCAGGCTAGCAATGCCACTGGCAGCTGCCAGACCAGCAGCGGCAGCAACTCCTGTCCGTATTCCAGAGTGCTCTGGGCTTGCATCCCGGCTTCGAGGTTTGCGACGCTCATCGGAAATTTTGCCGTTCTTCTCAGGGTCTCGCACTCTGTCCCGATCTCTATCCCTTTCTCGGTCACGATCAGGATCTCGTTCTCTGTCTCGATCGCGCTCTCTATCGCGCTCTCTGTCGCGTTCCCGGTCACGGTCTCGGTCACGCTCCCTGGGCCGATCGTTGTCGCGAGACGAAAATGGCTCCCTGTCTCGATCCTCCCGGTGTCTATGCTTGGCAGGACGATCATCGTCATCATAACGGTCATGTCGTGAACGAGGAGTAGGACGAGGATCACGATCATCTTTGGGAGATGAACGACCGTTACGGTCGTCTCGATATTGATGCAAGACAGGAGCACGAGTGGAATGCCGCCGGGTAGGAAGATCATTGCCACGCTCGCGATCGGTATCGCTGTCAGTGCCACGAGTGTTACTTGGTCTGTAAGGCTCCGGTCTATCAATTCTCTCGAGGATTCGGGCGGAAGATGGTGGAGGGCCAAGATCTCTTCTGCTCTGAGGGATCCTATATTCTGGAACAATGCCAATCGTGCTGATTGGTCGTTCCCGTCGACTATAACTTTCACGGCGCTGAGGGGCCCTCGAAGATTCTTGGAGGAATTGCTCCTTCGGGGTGGTGTAGGAGAAATCTTCATCTTTCAAGGGACCAACATTAGATGAATAAGGATTAGTGTTGTAACCACCCCCACGATGGTATTCTGGCTGCCTAGGAGCCCTGGCGGGTCCAAGTCTGTCCTGATCAGCACGAGTAGCGGAGGCGTGGCGGTGGTGATGTCGAGACTGCCCCGAAGCAGGTACCAGGTAACGTTCTTCCCTCACTGGAGCAATGTGAGACCGTGAATCGTCCCGGGCGGAGGAAATTACGGTCGGTCGTATGCGAGGGGGAGAAGAGGGTCTAGGGACGTATGTAGACATTGGGCGTCGTTGGTCGGAAACGTTAGAATTGTTTCTTGGACGAACGGAATATTCTGTCCTCGTAATTGATCCACCTGGGTGAGAATCATCAAGAAATGTCTTCCTCACGGGCTGGGTGGTATATATGCTGCCATGGCGGGCGACGGGAAAGGAGTCGACTGCGCTGCGAGGTTGAGAAGCATATCTAGCATTCGTCCCGTCAAAGGACGTAGAAAATACCATGCCAGTAGAGGCACGAGGATCGGCATACCGCCGGGGTGGAGAGGATGGGCGATAGCGATTGTCAGTCATGGCGGATGCAGTTGGTGGTGGTGGTGGTGGTGGTGGTGGTGGTGGTGGTGACGATGACAATAATCGTTCCGTGGTTCAAGGCATGAAGTGTGAAGGGAAGACGGTGTACCAATATAGAAAAAGACCGGCTCTGATGTTAGGAATGGGAAAAGGGTCAGTGCTCAGGACTCGCTACTCAAGAAGATGAGAGAGCTGGTCCCTAGAGGAGTGATGGTGACGAAGTAAATAGTGGTAGTAAGTGGGAGAGAGGGAGGAATTATGAGGGGCGACCGGAGGGGCGCAGAGGGCAGAGAGGAGCGAATGGCCGAGGGGTGGGCTAACTGCCTAAGTCACCAACTAACCAACTAATTAACTAGTTGACTTCTTGGTTAGCAAGGGAATAGGCGAGGATGATGGTCCTTTGTGCGGTCGAAAATTGAGCACAACAATCGGTGGAATGATTCAAAACTTACAATGTTTGTTCTCGTTATGACTGCTGGCCAAGGGTGTCAACACGAGGAACTGGGCGAATAGAACGAGTGGGAAGGATGGCTTTTAAGGGCATGCTTCACCAGTGTTCCTCACATTTTTCTGGTAACAAGGCGAGGGCGACGGCAACGGTGACAGGGTCTGATCACTTGGTAGTCATATGCCAAACCCACTTATACCCAGACTCAGGCACTTTTAACTTAGCCATCTGGCTTAACCAGAGTATAAAGTTCTCTGCCCAAGGGGTGGCCGATGGGGCCCTCCAGCCTTCAGGCCCTTGCCTAAATCCAAGCCTTAGTTAGCCTTCCTCAGCCTAAGTTAAAGCCTGGGGCCTGGGTCTTTTAGGCTTGGGTCTCAGGCTCGCGGGTGCTTGTTGCGTGGAGGTCTTACTTAGAGAACCTGGAGGGGCGCTACGTCATCCTTCTTAGCATTGTGTTAGTGGCAACCTAGTGACGTGTCTGATGGATGCTGGGAGTCTGGGAGACGGTCAGTTTGGGAGGCTTCGGAGCTTGGGACGCAGAGCCTGTTCCCTACCAAACAGATCAATGCCCAACTATACTACCTTTAGCCTCTAACCACAAGCGAAAAGGTTCGCTTGACCTTGTAGGGAGTCTGCACTGGAGCCAATGCAAAGGAACAGATACGCAAGGAGTAAAGTCCCTCCCAAATAGCAGTACAGAAGGTACCTAGCATCTGTCCGAAAGCCTGTTAGGGCGCGCGCTAGTTGCGTTAGTACCACTAAGAAATCCGTGATGCCAGTCGTTCCTTCTCATCTTTGCTGCATCTCCTTTCCTTATCCGCACTTCAACTCAACTCAACTCACCTTCCCATCTCGTGACTCTCGTATCACTCATCTCGCTCCCATGCCACCTTCTAAGCAACTCTGAAGATATAAGTCGGGCGTTGACTTCGGTAATCATCTTCAAAGCCAAAGACATGGTTGCCTTGTCTTGTCATCCGGTGTGTGCCCCCTCTTTGACCCTCATCGTCGTGCTAGTCGGTGCCACCCACGATTACTGCCCGACCTAACAACAAACTCCTCCCTTCTATTTTCTTACCAGAGCACCGTCGATCAGTCTACTTGGTGCCCAACACAATTTCCCACCTCGGACCTGTCTACCATCAAACACCGGGATGGCATCTAGAAAAATTCTTTGTCAACCTGTATTACGAGGACTCACCACTCTGTGATCTGGTTGCCTTTCGCGACATACAGAGCCATTCACCATCAGGCTGACAAGGCATCCGCTAACTTAGCTCTCGAAAAAGCACTCGGCGCCCGTCAGTGGGCGGCACAACATACCTCAATGCGACAACTTGTTTTCGGCATTGACCGACAACATCCCGTGCACATGGGCGCCCTCCCCACGCTGATTGCGGCTGCGTTTCTTCCTGTGGATAGATATCCTGTGGGAGGGCAACTGCAACTGCATTTGGCAGTAATGATCTCGTCAGCGCCAAATGATAGGAAAGGGATGTGTCACGCGTCAGTCACGCGGGCCTTCTCTTGATGTGAATCAACGGGCACTCAATTCCATGGAGGCGGCATGCAAATCCTCCTCCTCAACCACATGATCACATCCAAGTGCTGGACTTCCTGTGGCTATGACATACATCTCTGGACAGGGGCCCATGATTCTGCGCATCGCAGATGCTCCACGTGAACCTCGCCACGTCCCATTCGTCACTCGCAACCTAATATCCCGCTTCAATGGAATGGAGTCAGTTGCCTACTTGGAATGCGATCGTACGAGCCTCCCTAGGATTCTCCGCGATAGGATCTCAAGCTACTTAGTTTGTTACCATACTGTCAGATCGCATGCCGACAGTCATTAAGCGAGGCAGAGGCCTTCTGTGAAAAGTTCCACCGCAAAATGCTCACAGTCTTGCCCAGTGTCCTGATTGCAGCCGATATTTGTCCCTGTGGATGGGAGCGGCTCGAAAATTCGGGCCACATCCGACTGCTTTCTCAGGCATTCAGGTCGTGGCCTTACGCTGTGAAGTCTTGGAAAGATGGATTGTGGCTGTACTCCGTCAACACGCTTTGTACGTTTCATCCACTTGGTTCCAAATGCCTGGTTTATTCGATGCAGGAACATTATGGAGACAAGTGCTCGTGTCCTTAAAGCCTAAACCCATTTTACAAGCCTACTCCCGTCGAGTCCTCCACCTGCCTTGTGTGGGCGATATGAAACTACTCGTCACTGACCCACGTGAAGTTTACTCGTCACTCAGAGAGGCGACCGCTCAGCCACTCTAGGATCCCTTCCAAGATCAATCTCCCTTAGCAGCCTGACGACAACCAAGGCATGCCTATCAAGCGCACTACTTTGAGCTTCGAAACAATAAGAATGGCTTTCAGACTGACATCTGTGGCTGTGTCCATATCTCGCCCTAAAGATGGCCTGAGTATTATTCAGTCTAGTTCCAAGCATAGACGAATTATGTCTATCTTCGTTGTAAGTCTCAAATCAAATACTAATATCCTATTGAAGAAGGCAAAGAGCGCTCTGAAAGTCGGCATCTCGGCAATTGATATACCTTCCAGTAACTGTTATACCCAGCTATACAAACCCCATTGCCCTGGATGAACGGTAAGCGGCATCAGGTGGAGTTGCTTCACTTGGGCAATTACACTGCCCTGAGATTTCCACTTGTCCAGATGAAGCAGTTCATGTTCCTCATTCTCAATTGTATAAAGCCGAGCTGGCTTCATGCCTGATGGACATCAGAGATTTCATCATCGGCATTGACAATCCCAGAAAACATCTCAGCTATTGCTATTCCCTCCTTTCAATACTCTCCTTGAAAGCTCTTTCCTTTCAGTTATACTCTAATCAACCGAACTCTCCGGTTACCACAGTCCTCAAGTAATCCTACGCATATTGACATTCCAACTATTCGACACACAGTCAACAGCTGTCAAGCCGCTCCTTATCCTGTCCTCAAAGAGCGACATATCACACTCGTGCACGAGCTCTCTTTCTAGTCTTCAATATGCCGCAAACGTGGGAATGCCACAGATGCAAAGATGGGCCACAGCTAATAGCAATCACTGAAAAATGCCCAAGTTGTCAACATCCTCGATGCCGTCAATGCAAAGTAGACAGAAGTATCTCGCCTCCTGTTAAACCTCGAAGGGCAAGAGCATATGGCACGCCTTCGAAGCAGCCTACTAGCGACCATGCCGCTCCTAAGCGCGACTCACTCAATCCTCTTACCGGAGGACGCTTGCTTCCTGTGCCGGGACTCAACAAGAGGAGCTTGTGTCTTGGTGCGAGACCGAATATGCGCGGGTGGTGGAAATGTTGCAATTGCGAGTCCACGAATAACCCAGCTCTTACGCCAGACCGTTGTTTCGAATGCGGGCATGCACGATGTCAATATTGCACTCGGGCCACTCAATGAGCGAAGCAAGCAGGGTCCAAGGTCAAGTGTGAGGTTTATGGTGTGCACGAGGCTAACAGCCCCTGAGCCTCAGCCTTGATCCACCCTAAACCTCCCACCCGCTTACTGCCCCCCATTGGCTAGCCTTCTCAACCAATCATGCACCTGTCTTTCGAGTTCCATTGTGGCCTCGCGAGTGCATTTGCTGCCCAACACCCTCTTTACCGACATTCCATCCCAATCATGCATTGGTCGGTGAACCCCCACCAATTCCATTTTGCCATCGCTTCTCTCGATTTCAATGCCTTCCCTCCAATTGTTCTCGAACAGCTAGCCCGCAGGATTTCACCTCCAGTCTTTACCGCTTGTCTGCGCTGTCCTTTCCCTCCTCTTGTGATTTCAATCCTTCTCAAGTCAAATGAATGTATTTCCCATCGGTGCCCCAGCACGGACGGAGATAAGGCCTTTTTGAGGACAACAGCACCGACGCCAGCGGTCCAGCACCATGCGATGTATCAGTCATCTGCTCCCCACAACTTCCAGTGCCGTTCTACGGCACAGGAATAACAAACTCCAGCTTCTAACGTGTCGTTTCCCCTTATCAATTGTTCTTAATGGCGATCCAGCACCTAGTTAGGACCTTCATTTGTGCGGTCGTCTTCACGAGTCCTTTATGTAATCATCTCCTTCGATGCACCACTGTCGTTGATAGCTTCCTCTTTACCTTTGTTGGCAATACGAATGAATGAATGAATGACTGACTGAATGCCTAATCCCTCCATCCTGCTCTCAGTTACTTTCGTTTCTTGTACATGCTTTATGACCTCCAAAGCTTATCAGTATCCTAAAAGCCAGGAACCCCTTCGTATGCGGATCCTCGTGTAAAAGCCGCTGATGCTCTTAGCTACCTCCCCTACCCTCGGTCTTACTGCGAAGGAGGCTATCGTCCTCGTGTATTCTCCAGGTCATCCCCAGATTCGCTCAACGCCGGCTTCGACCACACAACCGGACAGGTACATGTCTTGTCATGTCATGCCACCAGCATATACTGCCGCTGCCCGCTGCATGGACAGGCTTATATCAATCAATCCCTCACCGCCCTCTCGTAACATATCGCCCACGTCGCCCTGTGTTCCTCCTACCAATGGTCATGATCATGATCATGAGTCATACGTAGTCATGCACATAGACAAATGGCGCTAGGAAATTAGGGAGGTAGGAAGTGGGGAGTCATCAGTAGGGATTTATTTGGGTGATCGAATAGCGAACGCCGAGCACGAAGCAGGTGAGCAATAAGTACAGTTTTTCATGGAAGGGATAGTAGTAGTAGTAGTAGGTCGATATTTGTGATTTCTTTCTAAAAATGCAATTGTGATCTGTTGCGGTATGATATGGTATGCTAATATGGCACTTTGTGATTGAGCAGTGAGCACTGCTCGTCCGAGGCCAGAGTCCAGCTCAAGCGTTTTATTTCTTGTCTTGGTTCTTTCTTCTCATTTCCCCGATGTCGTCGCGCTCGGGGCGCTGAGGGTAGACTCTTGCAGGGACTGATGAGAATACAGTCACTATAGTTAAAGTCCTCGCGATAAGAAGGAAGAATAGGCTCTTGACGAGTAGTTTCTTCCTTAGTATTCTCAATAGAAAGCGAGGAATAGTTAAAAGGAGAATAGTCTTTATTAAAACAAAGACGATGAAGTCGAGGAGGCGTAAGAATTCGATTTTCGAGTCGATTGATATCCTCGGTATTAAGGAGACGAAAAATAAGCTCGAGAGCTTGATTGATTGATTTATTCCTACCCCTACAAGCCTAAGAGGCTTATGTCGGAGAGTCTACATAGTCTATATAGTAGGAAAACCCTCCTGGGTTATAAAAACCTACTACCTATATACAATCCTTCCTCTTTTCTCTTCATACCGCTCTGGAACTCTCCCTTACGGGTAGTTCCGAAGATTACCGAATTCCATTCGGGAGGGCTGTTCCTGATGGTATCTAGGAGCTTCATAGGGTTCCCCTTCTCAACCACCTGGTACTCCGTTCCCTCTCTTTCGATAATCTCGGAACTATCCGTCAGTTTCCTTACCTCTTCTAGTATCTCCGTGACCTTCCCTATACGCGGTTCTTTGTAGGTACCCCAGGGCTCAACCCCCTCTTGGTTCCTATTCTCCGTAGGCATCGCGCCCTCTTTCTTTCCCCTTCTCCTCCTTCTTCCTCTTCTAGGCTTCTCTTGAGTATTCCTACTCATCCTCAATCGATCGTAACTGTGCGCAGTCGGTTTTTCGAAAATCGTTTCTAATGTGCTCGAAAGCTTTATAGACTATAAGAGAATTAGCATAGAATACAGAATAGAAAAGAAAAGAAAAATAGTATAAGTACAAAAAAGGAGTATTTCACTACCTTCGAGAAGGTCGAGTAGCTCGAAAGTACTATAAAGAACTTATAGGTGTAATATAAGTACTATAATACTCGCGAAATAGAGCTTCTTTCTCTTGTTGTAGAAAGCGAGGACGTCATTTAGGACTTTTAGGTGTTGAGGACGATTTACGAGTGACTCGAGAAGCTCTAGAGGACCTAGAAGCCCTAGGAGACTTGGGAGGACGTGGAACAATAAGAGTAAAGTTCGATTGTCGAGAGGGACTCCTAGTAGAAGGCATTTTCCTAGTAGTCTATAGGATAAAAAGAGTATAAGAATTGAGTAAAGTAAAGTAGTGTAACAAGGATCGGACGAAGGGTGGGATGTAGGATCGAGGCGTGTAGGCGTGAGGTAGTCGAGTAGTGTAGTCAGGCCGAGTCGTGTCAAGCATACAACCCAACCCAACCCAACCAAGCCCACACAGGTCAACAGTTAAGTCTTAAGTAAACAAGGAACAAACCGCGGGGCAAAGATATCTAGTATTGATGACTCTACTACATGCCAAAGCACGCAGTAGAGCGCACCTGAGTTGTCGGGCAATAGGTCCATAAGCCCTTGAGGGTTGCTCAAAAAGACTAGAATCTCGCACGATAGTGTAAGGTATTCTCGGACCTATTAGCTATATGCTTGCCAGGAGGCCCTCCCGAGACATTCCTGACATGAGTGGTGTAAGCAGTGATGGTTAGGTTGCTTGATTGCAACCCTCGCGCAAGTATCTACTCATCTATCTACCGAGTCGATGCGCTAAAGCATCACATGATGACAACTCTCCTTGCAACTCTCCGCACGACTAGCACTGCGTTTTTGTATGGCACTGGATACCGTGCTACAGTAGGAGAGGAGAAGACTTATGTAGTAGATAAAAAAGCGAGTAAAATTAAAGTTTAAGTGCGGAGATATTATCCGAGAAGTGCTTATAAATCGAGATAATACTTAGTTTGTTGAGATGAAACTTTTTATATATAGGGATTGTAAGGTACTAGCCACAGCCTTGCAAACCTTTGGAGCGCGGGTAGCGTCAACTTATTCCCGGGTTCTGGCTTTGTATGCTTCCCATATCACTGCCAGTGATAAATAGGGTCTAGCTGAGCTTGAACGGAGGATACTGCCATAGTGGGAGACTGGGAACCAAGAATGAGATCTACTTCTGAACTGCATGTACGATTGATTGTTCCTTGAGGCAGTTTCCTAGCTGACCTGTTGGCCTCCTGACATGCGTTTACACCCCGAGTCGTCCTCGACTTCTCGTCCGAACTGTTGGTGGGTTTGAGGACTCGTCGGATGAGGGTGCGGCCATTCAGGGAGGATGTTCTTGGGGTAAGTCAAGGAAAGCAGACTACAGAGATTGTCACAAGGGGGTGGAATTTAAGCAGTGTGCACCTGGGGTACCTCGGGGTACTCGAAAGATTGCTGTCTCGAAGGATGTGCATTCAATATCTGGCGATTCAGGCTGCTCGCCAGCAAATCTTCGGAGAGAGTGCTAGGAAGTGCCACTCGAGTAGCCTTGGTCATCTTCGTTTCGTGTATCTCAGATGGTATCCTAGCGTCTAGGTCTCCGCTGGTAGATAGGAGTGCATCTCCCCCTTTCTGGGAGATGTTGTCGCTGTCGTGACACCAACGTAGTGAGCTCCATGAGAGCTCAAGTGCACGTCGACATGTCAAGTTAACACTTCCAAATCCTTCATCTCGCAGCAATGATGACGACGCCGGGAGCAGTCGATCCCTCCAGTGATGTCTAAGGGAGTGGTCTCGAGAAAAGAAGACGATCGACCAAAGAGGGATTCTGGGCCATATTTGACAGTCGTGAGACATGCCATGGTGTCATAGTCCTCAAGAGAAATGGACGTAGCTCGACGCGTAACGCTCTGGGACGTAAAGCCTCTTGAGGAATTGTTTCTAACTCGGCAGTGTTAGTCGATGTACATTAATGACTCTTCAGAAAGAGTAACTCCATGGGATGCAAGATGCAGGGGTCAGGGAAACAAATTGCGGTGAGCAGATGTGAGGAGGGACACGATCCAGAGCCTGGAGCCCAAAGCCTTATTCTTCATGCTAAAGTGGTGATAGAGGCATCATTGAAAGGCTAAGAAGGCCTTCATGTGCCGGCTAGGTGGAGGGTTTTCATCTCGTGCATATCCCCGGAACTTACATCAATAGGTTCAATCTGACCGCAATTGTCGGATCGAAATGGCATTTTCGGATCCTTACGAGCCGGCAAATCACACGTCATGGAATTGGCGGGTGGGCTATAGTGGCGACTGGAGCAGAGTCGTTTCGAACGTCAACGGTAGCCGCGCATTTCAATGGAAGTTTCCACCATCCGTCACCCCCTTAGGGCGCAGCGCCCCGTGGATCTCTTGGATGAGAAGGCCCCTTGGAACCGGCGACATAGGGCTGCGATAATACCTTCCAAGATTGGGCCTGACAGGAGCCAGTCATTGGGGAGGCGTTGAAGAAAAATTTTTCTCTGACAGGAACAGTTAGTTGACTGCCAGATCTCTGCCCGATCTCTGCCCGAGCATCATCGGCAAGAGGAAAAGACTTTTATCCGGACTTCTTGACCTGGTAAACAGCGCAGGTTATCATTCCCCTGTGGAATGATGCATTGCTTGAGCAGGTACGGGAATATCTTTCCTCTCTTCCCACCGCAATGCAGAATTTGTTTTTCCAAGTCTTAGCGACCACCAGGCTCTCAAGTGACGGACCTCCATCAGGCAGTAAGGCTGGTATGATTTATTACCTTTTCCCTCCGAGCACTTCGAGCTTTAGTGCAAGCTAGGAAGCCTCAAGATGACAGCTGTCTCTCGACAGGCTTGGTACTAGATACTCGGGACCCGTTGTTCCCGAGACCGGAAGGAGGTTGTCGAGTGTCCTTTGGGAAGGTTCGGATCGATGGTGAGAAGGACGGGTAGATGTGACAGCCGTACCTTGTTAACCCTCACCAATGCTACCTGTTAGGCTGTTCCCGACGTCACTCAATCATCGCTTGGCCGGGGAAGCACAATCGCCCGTTGCTGACATTGCTAGGAAAACCGCCATCCCGTCTCTCTGTCTACTCATTAGGTTTCTCTGATGGAGGTCAGGACTGTTGATGACCTCCAAGTGGCAGCGGGAGGGATGTTCCACGCTTCTCCTTGCGGTCCGTACTAATGATCCGTAGGCAGCCATGGACATAAGGGAATTCTGGACATCTTCGTGTGTACTCGTACGAATGTGGACGTCAAATGGCCATCCTCGCTAAACGCTTGCACTACTGATGTCGATCCTACTTAGGTCGAGCAGCTGCTAGATTCTCGCGTTAATGGCGATGGTCTTGGCCCCAGAATCAGAACTAGTGAAAATGTACCTGAAGATCATCGACCAGGCAAGTTTAACGTTAACCTTTGACATCCGCTATCTCTCTCTTTGGCACTTCGTCCGTGGCCGTGGCCTGCACACCCCAGGGATCAACACGCTCCCCTTCCCTTCCAGCACGAGGAGGGTTCCATCAAAAGAACCCATGCGATGTCCCATGCCCCTTGTTGCCACGCACGTTTCCCACGTTTCCCAGGCCAAGCACGCCCCATGTACCTTTGAATAACGCGTGACGACTGACTACTTCCAGCTATGATATCAAATTCTGGGTGAAGACTGCTAGGCGACATACTGTCCTACTCGTATGATTTAACCGGACGTCATGCAGCTACCCTACGCTCGACCACTTACTCGGAGGGAGGCAGTAAGCGAGCTCATAGTGGCACGAGTACAAAAGATTTCGAGCGAGGCTGCCTTTCCTTACCCCTCCCCTGCACATGTCCGAAACTGTCAGATTTGTGCTGGTTCTTGACCTCGCACTACCACCTTTGCGCTCTCTTCGGTATCCGATTCAGTGGTTCGTGTCTGTTGGGCCCTTTCGGGGGCTACATACCCAAAAATAATCCGTTGACGCATGCACTGCTAAACGTAGCACAAGGATGGGGCTATTCATGGTGATGGTGGCCTCGTCCGTGAGCGAGTGCTGCAAGATTGGTAATACGACACTTCCACGCTGGCGCAACTTGTCGCTGCTTTGACCAGCTCCGATCTACCTTTTATTACGCGAAGTGAACAGTGGTGGTACGAGGGACACGGTACGTACCTGACGATGAACGAAAAAATCCAGTCTGAGTCTTTTCGCTGTTGATCTTGGCCTGTGTATCGGAAGTGTATCCCAGATGTTACTTCTACTCACAGACCTGAGCAAACAAACCTTCAGCTCATTGGCAAGGTTCCATACAAAGCACTGAGGATCAGCCACAGTGCTTTGTGCTTCCCCTCCCCTCCCGCTCCCCCCTCCCCCCTCAAGCCTGCAGCGATCGCCACCAGAAAGGCAGGAGAGTCACGTCTGAAATAGTGTGTACGAGTGAAATCTCGCGGATAAGCAATCCTGTAATTAAAAGCATCCACGACGGCATACATGCCTTGGCACCTAGAGATAATATGAACACGCCTGCTGGTCCCGTGTTGGAGGAGTTTTGCCACCACGGAAAGATCAAATGATAATGGGACCTTTTCATCGTAAATCTTAATCACCCAAGGTATGGCTGGCGCCCACCGGGCCACCCCTTGGGCGAGTGATCGAACCAAGACATTGACAATATGGACCTCCCCATGTACGAATCAAAGTTTATAGTTAACAGCCGTGAAACACACATTGCATGCAACTTGCGATTCGATGATTCTCGCTGCCCGTGCGCTGTTGGGATGGGATTCAAGTGCAGATACTTAGATGTTCGGTCAGATCTGGTTACAAAGTTCCAAGATAGTACCTCCCTACAGGTATATGGAGTACCTCAGTACATAGAGATCTCTGAGCCACTACAACTACGTCCTTTACGTTTTCCTTTTTACGTACATAATATGCACAGCTCCCAGCAGATCCAGATCGGATTCCTTCCATCAGGGTATGGATAATTATTGATAATAATGAAAATGCGGGACGAACTAAAGATGCCAAAAGAAAAATGAGCCACCTGTCCAAGCGCCCCCTTCAATTCATCAAACCGGATAAATAATTACCACAAAAAGTCAATTCGACCGTGTTCTTGGGGCCCTCGAGGCACAAAATGTCAATTTCACATTCGCTCGCATGAGATGCTGAAAAGCGATCGTGGATCGAAAAGAGACTCGTATTCTCCATTGAAAGATGGCTTGCTTGCTCGTTTGTTTGCGTGCTTGCTTCATCTCATTTTCATCTCATTTGCGTTCTACATCGACGTTGAGTTTTTATTTTTCCGTTGATACGCAGGAGTCAGGAGGTTTTGGGGGAACGGCAAGATGCATGTAGGGCATGGATGAGCACCCCTGCTCGAACATGGGCAAAGAAGAAAAAGCTTCCGGGAGGGTAGGGACTGGTTTGCATGGTCGCCATGTTTGTTTGTACATAGCTAGGGAGGTAGGTGATGTATACAGCTGGGTAGGTCCCCCAGCACTACTGGTAGAAGGCCAAAAAAAGACTTCAGATTTGATGAGATAGCCGAGTTCCTTCAAGGTGTGTTTTCTGCCCCTTGTAAAGTAGCTTGTAAGCTCGAGAGTTTTGTCAAAGGAATAAAACAAAGGATGTGATTTAGCTCTAAGCTGACTACTACTGGGCCTGCACAGAGCACAGAGCACAGAGCTCTAGCTAGCTTGGTGGTATCTTGCCTGGTTTGTCCCGTTTGGCAATCAATAATGACGATCATGCAAGTTGTGAATGAAGACTGTTGCCACTTGGGCGTTTCCTGTGAATTGATTCTCTGGCGTGATTGGGGCAAAATGGGTCTGGGTTGGCATGTGTGTAGGTAATATGGAGTACGTACTCGTCGAAGATGATTGCGTGCACTGGCTAAGAATCAGTTCTCAAGGGTCCTGGCGAGGGTCGTTGGGCTCATGAACTGCTATAGCTGCAACGGTTGGGCCCCTGGGCATCGAGCTTTAACTACTGGTAACTAGTTTGCTGGGGCGCCCGTTGTGCCTGTCCAGGTCCCACCGCGCGGCACCAAGTACCAGTCTTTTTGCTTGCATGGTATACTTTGGTAGCACGACTTGCACGGTGGGTGGAGGGGACGTCTCGTGCTGGGTGCCTGCTGGACTGGGTGGTCGAGGGCCCTCCAAGAGGCGAGAGGCAAGCGGCAACTCTGCTGTGCATAATGCGGAGAAGGGCCCAAAGGTTAAAAAGCCCAGCCCGCCCTGTAGGTGGCCGAGTGCGCACCATCATATTTCCGACGTTCGTGATTGGCATTGAGATTTGAGGCGGGAACCCTAAAACTTGTGTGGTAGAATTCCCTTGACTATGCTTTGCAAAGAGCGCGATGCTGATGATTGAGGAAAGTGTATTTTTGCCAAAAGGCGCATTGCGATACACGACAGCGTGCCCGTATTGGGTTAGTTGAACGCACGGATGCACAGCCACCTGCTACTGGAACTGGCGGAGATATTCCTTGATTTTGGGGCGAGGTAAAGTGGTGACTTGACCGGGTCACCTGTTCTGCGAAGCGAAGGGAGAGAGATGATGTTTGACTTCCATCACCACAACAATAATTCATAGTCATCATGGAACGAGGTTGATTCAGATGTTGATATTGATCTTCGATGATGAACCATAGCCGACTTGATCGACTGACATGACCCTCTCACGTTTCGTTTGGCGAAGAGACAATCCTGTCTGATGATCGTCGAACCCTCTCCACCACTGGCCCCTGCAATCTTTCGCCTAGGCACATGCCGAAATACTGGGCAGCTCATCCGAGATGATGTTCATTTTACTTATTCGTCGTCCACCGGGCCCATCACGATAACAAACTAAGAGTGAGCGCCGTGGGTACCCTAGCCGGAAGCGTCGCCTGTAGCAAGACCTAGGCCTCACTATAGGAGCACCTGGTATGGATGAGGTACTCGGCAGACGTGATGCTACATAACTACGGAGTGCTCGTAAATGAATTCGAGACTCAGGACCAGAACGAGTCCAATTGTCGGAGTGAAGCGTGATTAGTCTGGAATAGTAGCTCTCTATTTGTAACAAGGCCTCCTGCCTGGATCAAAAGGACAATAGGTCAAAACGCGACACGAGTTGTTGTTGATTTGGTGAGGGAGTATGATGCGCGCCTACTCGCACATTGACTGTTGCGAAGCGGACAGACAGATGGGTGAGGCTCTGCTAAAGATTGTAGCCTGTGGACGAGTCCACAATTCGGTCTGTGATGGGCCATGGCTAGTACGGAGTACGGAGAATCCATGTGTCTCATCGGTCATTTGAAGGTCCGACAGACCATGAAGCATGGATAGCATCAGAATACGAAAGACCTCCTTCCTGCCTGTGGATATATTCTTGATCCAAGGCTCGCGACGTCGAGCAATTCACGGAACGCCCCCAAGAACCAGGCAGCGAGCAATGACTAAATGGGGTGAAAATAGAGCTGTCCGAAATGTGCGCTACGTACTTTCTGATGGTGATGGATGGGTCGTTGTGCTGGTGGTGCTTCCGTCTTTTCGGATTATTGCGTGTATGCACCATAGGACATTACGAGTCGGCTGAGTTGAATGAAACGCCCGTTTTTTTTGTCTGTGGCAGTCATGACTTGCTAGGCATTGATGCTACCCAAGAAAATGAACAGCTCCTGCACCTCGAGGTAAACTTGTATACAGCCTTGTCTGGAGCGTTGAAGTTGAAGACTTCCCTCTGAGTTTGATTGATGGTCGTCAAGACCTTCCTGCCGGAAGATTTCCCTTGGACATTTTTCCCGCTTTGGACAAGGGTGAAGCAAGACGGAGGAAAGGCAGGGGTGTTGGAGAAGTAGGCTAACACACCGGGTCTTCCAGTTGGCAACGGTAGACCCCTGGCTGGCTTCAGGCACTAAACTCCTGAAGAAGGCCCTTATTCGCGGGTGGAATCACCTGCCTACCGGGAGCAGTTTATAAAGTTGTCTGACGAGAATTTTAGCTATTCTTTTCTTGTGGTGTCGAGTAATATGATTTGCCAATGTCGTTTCTACAAATGGTAATTGAGAATGGTGGTTGGCATCTTGCATGGAGAGTGCTTTAGCAAGTGACGGTGTAGCCATTCCGAGCATGAATGCACCTGGCAGGGGCCAATAGCGAGCAGATGCCGTGGTGGTCAACCAGCTCGGGTTGCGTCAGATATGCGTCAAGAGTCTCCTATCATTCTGCATTATTCCATTGTCGGTGGAAGGAGGGGCGACACTTGGCCCAAAGAGTGTCAAGTGCTGATCGACGCGCTAACATCCAGATCCAGGGTGAACGCCGGACCACACATGGCATGTCAATCACTGTCGTATTGCTTGCGGGTCCCAGCCTCAGATGGGTTTAGGGCGGTGGTAGAGGAAGCAGTCAAGAATTGCTTGCCACCAAGCGGAGAGGTGGGTGGAAAGGACGAGGGTTCTCCCCCTCGAGATCCGAGATCATGAACGAGGAACTATTGTGTGTGCTACTTACCAGGACCAGGACCAGTAGAAAGTTCCTTTAGACAGCTATCGGAGTAGGCATGTTGCCATGATAGCAGCCTAATCAGCATCGTAGATGGTCTCGTCCATGGGTGCTGGTAGGTACGGAGGGACTATAGTCTCTTGCCCTATGATTCGACTCACAACAGCAGACTGGTCGGTCGGCCGCTGGCACAAGGACGAGCCGTGCTAAGGCGTACCACGGTCAACGAGCGACATGGCGCACCATCCATTTCCCGATATTGTTGACAAGAACGCGCCACCATCTCGGTTGGAGGATCCGTAAAATGATTGGCACAACCTCTGGTGCAGGCCGAAGCACCTAAGCCATACGAGGCAGAGTGCAATCAAGTTCATCACACGGATCGGACACGCGACGGCAGGCCCGTTATGAAAAAGGTAGGTCTCTTATTCAATTTTTGCGGTTGCTGGTTACTCAAAATGATCCAAGTTTGGGTTTGGGAAACGAGAGTGTGCAATGCGCGATGTGCGATGTGCGAGGCACCAAAGGCTCGGCGGCACGCGAGGATGGCATTGACAGGTTTGGCTGTAGTGTTGCAAACTCATGGAGGCATGGAGGCAGTGGCAAGGTCTCATGGGCCATGGCACAGAGTGGACTGCCTGGCTGGCACCAGTCTGCCAGTGGTGGTTGTGTGCTGTGGAACACAGTGGCCAGTGCAGTGGATCGTGCTTGGAACATGGCAACCCTGGTCTGTGATCGCCAGCGCCGTTGGGCGTCGGAGGGAGTGTGTTTCGAATTTGTGCACTAAACCCATGGCGCTGGCAATTGGAAATTAGCAGGGATCATCCACCACGCATCTTCCTACCGTCAGGTCCATCAGGTCCATCACTAAACTTTAGCCTCTTACCGAGTGGTGGACTGGTGGTTTGTCGAATCCACTTTTCTGGCCGGCGCTGCAGTATACTCGTAGCAGAGGAGGCTAAAGGAAGAAGCAAATCACGAGCGGCGAGAACGAGGGTAGCAGACCAGAGCCTAGAGGCCCCGAGGTGGTTTGTGTGAGTCGTGCCAGTGATTCGTAGTGGTTCGGGGTAGCTCGTAGTGGTTCCCGTGGGCTCGTGGTATATCCGTCTTGTACCGCCACAGTTTGGTTGGGTTTCGCGGAAGGCGTACGAGCCAAAGAGGTCCTAGGATAGCTACCCAGACTGATATTATACTCAGTACAAGCCCTTATACCTGGCTCAGTGCCTGGATACCAGGGTACCTGGGTAGCGACAATCGGAACTCGGAGGATAGGTCCATGGGACATCCCTATCAGGTCCCTAACGAGGACTTGAAAGAGGACAATCGAGCATTCGTTCTTGCCTCATTCAACTGCGAATGGCAAATGGGGCAAGCACTGTTCCATCGGACTCTCCCAGTACGGATACCGACTGGATACCAATTGCAACCCTGGAGGCGCAATTGATTACCTTGTGTCTGACTGTTAATTTCTTAATTTCCACCTGCCTTTAGGCATGGGCGTGAGGAGTCGGATCTCGTAATGGGCCAGAAACATCGACCGATTTTCCATTACATGAATACCCCGTCCATACAGATACCTACCTAGATAGGCACCTATTACTAAATAGATTGTCTGCTGTTCCGCTCCTGCACTTTCGTTTAGTTCGACCAAAGTTCGTCTTCTTTGAGATTCGAAATTGGTGGTTCCTTAATTATGCTTGATTCCTAATTGCTAAGTCGAATTACGAGTACGGAGCTGCATTCCGTACTCGGTACCTGATCTGACTGTTGCTTCTGAGCGTGCCCAGGTGCCTTTGCTTCCAAGTTCTGATACCATCCTATCCGTATTCCGTACTGCACTCTCGCCTCCAACAACCCATTCTTCCAGACCCTGCCAGTGCATAAGTCTTCGGCCCCGTTAATCTTCGAGGTCTCTCTCATTCTAAATTTCATTACTCCGTACTCCATTCTCCACCCCTAGCAAGTCAACAGGCGACAAGCGCTCGTCTGCCACAGTTGCCACTTCTGCTCCCTACCAGGTTGCTAGTACGAAGGACTGAGATCTCGACTCTTCACCCTTCCAACTTCCCTGCTGCATCTGGTACCTCATCTACCCTGCTTCCCGTCGACGCCATGGCTGGCAAAAAGCGCGCCGTCGCTTCGGACAGAACTCAACCACAGCTCCCACAGCTCCCACAACTCCTCCAGCTCCCAGGGCCCCAGGGGAATGCCCTTGCAAATGCGCGCAGCATCAATAGCCTGAGCCTGAGCTCGAGCAGTATTCAGCATCAAGCGCATCAATCACATCAGTCACCGTACTCGATCTATTCACTTCAACAACAGGCTCAGCACCCAACAGCACACCTTGCTACATCTGGACCTGCACCAACGTTGGCATCGGCCGTCGGTGCCCCTGTTGCTGCCACTTCTAAATCTACCTCTGCCTCCACTTCCACCGGTAGCCGTGGCCCCTCGACCGCTGCTGTTGGGACTACCACCTCCTCTTCGCCATCATCCCGCAAGCACAAGCACCAACGACAGAAGCAGCACCAGGCTCAGCAACAGCTATTTCAAGAACAGACACAAGCCCAGGCAAAGGCTCAGGCTCAGGCTCACGTCCAGGTGCTGGGTCTTGCGCATGGCCACATCTCCCACCCTGGTCAGGTCCCCGTGTCTATCCCTGGTCCTGGCCCTGGTAATCCTGGCCCTAGTGCTGGTCCTGGTGATCCCGAAGTAAGTTGAACCATCCACTTTCCCTTTAGGCTTTCTGCCCACCATCCGCCCTTCAAGCCTCTCCCTCCAGTTGTGGCCACCCGCCTCCCATCCACACTTTGGCAGTTTGTCTTGGTCGTGATGTTGTCATTTGCAAAGACGGCCTGCCCCCGGTCAGGCCGTTGAAGCTTTTTTCGGTCGTTTGCTGGTGGTCCAATGTCCACCATGTCCACCGTATGCATCCCTGGATCACTAAGATGGTCCTGGTCATCTCTCCTGAGTCCTCTTGTCAGACTGTTGCGGGCCTTCCACGACCGGGTCTTGTTCCCGGCACGTCCTTCAGTTGGCACCCTAGGCACCCTCCCTGGGAGGTGTCGGCCACCCTGACGCTTGGACCAGTTGGCGATCCAGCCCATGATCCATCCAACCTCTACCAGGACCTCTGGCTGGCTTTTGGTATCCACCAACCAACCGACCCACCCGTCAAGAAGCCCAAGTTCCAGGTTTTCACGGCTTCCTGGCCACCCTGGTTACCCTCACCACCCTGGTCCATCATGGGCCATCTGTGACTTGCCCGCCCCAAGTTCCGTCATTCTAAGCTCCCGCGCCTGTGGCCCACTTGATTGCCAAACTGCCAGTTTCGAAACCTCGAATCCACTCGTCGCTCGTCGCTCATCTCTTTTCTTTGGCTCTGGCTTGTCTGGCTTTGCACCAACCGTCAAAAGTCAACTCAAAGTCATCCCAACCCTGCCCTGTCTGGCCCTGCCTGCCCCTCGGCTTTTCTGTATTATTCCACCTCTTGCGGTCGCCAAAACTTGTTCTCTTGAATCTTCGTCCACTCTCTTTGACTTGACTCGGAACGTTTGCTTTGCATTATTACCTCTATTACCACTACCACTCCGAGTCGCCCTTAGCACGCCCATCTGCTATTCTTGCACCGCCACGTCTGACGTCTCCCTTTATTCATCTCTTTTTCGTGTACTTTCCCCATCACCGATGCTCCAGCTCCAGCTCCAGCTCCATCCACATCCATCTCGACTCCCTGTCAGCGTTTACCCTTTTTGAATGCAAATAACATCAACTCATTTTGCGTCCAACCTTGCCGTTCTTCTACATTACAAAGAAGCGCCTATTCCCTTCAAATCCCCGTTCTATTCTACCAACCCAACCCAGCCTCTTCAGCACCCGGCCCGCCCACGCTGCGGCTACAGTCTAGTACATGGTATGCCCAAGTCCCAGCTCCAGTTCCCGTCCCCCGTTGTCCAACATCCCCGGTCACCCATTCCCCATGTCCAATCTACTGTGGCTGCCTTTACCCATTTTTCACATGCCCGCCTCTTCACCCCTCCAATGCAATTCATCAAGCGTTTCAAATCCAACAAAATCTGCCCCGGTCTGCACTGGCTCGCCCTGGCTCCGGCTTGAACAATCAAGCCCGTTTTAAAGCCTTGCTCGTTCGCTGCATCCTTGTCTCTCACTACTCCTGGCTTCGTTTTGTTGCGCAAGGTCTCGCCTTTGTTCACTCTTCAAATCCACCCCCGCACGGACCATTGAGACCCCCTGGCCACGAAACCAGGAACCATCAATTTGAGCAACCATCGTTGGGCTATTCAGTACGCGCGTTTCGCCTTATGACTGCCAGTTCATCAGCATCAGATCTCTTCATCTCCCAATTGATCATTGATTCCCCATCGCTGTCCCCTTGTTGTTCCACTTCGAGCCTGCCTGGTTCAAGCGAGAATGGCGATCTTAACCACCAATCCCTTCCCCCGGGCCTCCATTTACTGAGATCCTCGCCGACAGATCAGGCTTGATCTTTCCTCGCCTGTTTCTTCATTTATCCTTGTTGTTCGTCGAGGCTCTGGTTTTTTATTCTGTCTTGATTTTGCTGCTTGCTTGTTGCTCGTTGCGATTCCTCACTTCAATTTATCAGCGACATCAATACTGACGAATGGACCCTCAATGCAGCATCGCACAACACAACCCTACCAGAACGTTGCTCCTGTGCATCACATTCAGCCATCGCAACCCCAGGCACAGTCGCGAACGCTCAGTAGCAGTCAACCGCAGCAGCAGCCGTATCCCTCACCAAACGTCTACACGCCACAGTCGGGTCTCCAGTCTCCATTCCTGAATAACCCCCCGCAATTCCAAACCCAACAGGCCCCGAACGACACCCCAAACTATTATACATCAAATCCGAGTCCTCGTAGTCAGCACAGCGGCGGCGCACCGTATTATTCTACAGGTGAGTTTGTGTCGTAGTTTCCTCGAGTTGACCATAAGTTGACCAAGGGGGCCAGAAAAACCCGAATCCATGGCAGCTACAACCATGCAGAGGCCTTACCCTCCAATCTACAATACTCCTCAGTCAAACTCCCCAGCTTCAGTGACCTCGCCTCAGACGCACGATCATGGGAGACCAATGTACGGACAGCCAGGCTCACAGTTGAGTCAACCGCTCTATGGCTATCCTCAGTATCCGTCAATGAATCAGGTGCACCAGCCACCATATGCAACTCATCATGCACAAACTCAACAGCATCAGATGAATTCACAGCCTATGCTACCCTATCAATCCAATACTCCTCAGATTTCCCAAGGCCAGGTAGCCCCACATCACTCAACTATCTCGAGCAGCCCCAGGCTCAAATCTGAGGCCAGCCAACAGTACCAGCAAACCCCGCAAGCCCGGACAGGCATGATCCCACAGCAGCAGCAGCAACAACAACAACCACAACCTCAACAGCAGCAGCAACATCCAGGACCGGCTCCGACAACCGCCAGTCTCCAAGCCGCGCAACAACATGCAGCGCAACATGTCCAGCAACAGCATGCCCAGCAACAGCAGCAAAATCAACAGGCTCCTAATGCTCCCCCGAACCCAAATGCCGCCCCTGGGCCAATTCCTGCAACCACTCCATTAGTAGTCCGTCAGGACGGTAATGGGGTCCAGTGGATTGCTTTTGAATACTCCAGAGATCGTGTCAAAATGGAGTACACTATTCGTTGTGATGTTGAATCGGTAGATGCCAATGCTTTATCACAAGAGTTCAAGTCCGAAAATTGTGTTTATCCACGAGCCTGTGTGCCGAAGGAGCAGTACAAAGGCAACCGCCTGGCCTACGAGACGGATTGTAATCAAGTTGGATGGGCGTTGGCAGAGTTGAACACCTGTCTTCGTGGAAAGAGAGGACTGATTCAACGAGCTGTCGATAGCTGGAGAAACAGCAACCAAGATCTACGCCTCAGGAGTCGACGAGTTAGGCGACAGGCGAAAATGAACAATCGTTCCAAATTGTCCGCTTCCGGCGCTGGCCAAGCACCTGGATCAGCTGGCTCCGTCTCAGCCGGGCTCCCTGGTCCAAATTCAATGGCAGCTCCGAGCACAAGGCCCCCCGGTCCTCTATCAAATACTCCGTCCCAGATCCTCCATCATCACCAAGACGTATCCCCCACTGGACCAGAAAGCGTTGGAGGTATGTCTCACACCTCGCCCTTCACTGTACATTTGAAGAAGTATTCCTCTCCGGAGAGTAATTCCACACCCTTTGACAATGCTAATATCTGCCACGATAACAAATGACTAACTTATAATTAGCTCCGGCCTATAACACGGGCCCACACGGTTACCGCCAACCTGCTGCACCTCAGCACATGGCCAGTCCAAATGATATTCGCCAGGGACATGTGTTCCCTGGCTATCAGAATTATCCCGCGGTGCCAACTTCACTAGCTCCTTCCATGGCCCCATCAATGCAGGGAGGCCTGCACCATATTGGACGACCTGGTGGCAATGCTGCTATGGCGTCTAAGGATCAGGACGAAAAAGATGAGGAGGATAGTGCGCTCTTTGGAGAATTGCCTGAGGGGAAACGACGGAAATTTATCTTGGTTGAGGACACTCAAAAAAGCGCCCGCGTTAGAGTCAAGGTTACGCTTGATCAGATTGAAATGAGCGAAATTCCCGATTCATACCGGAAGCAGAACTCGGTCTTTCCACGCGCCTACTACCCGGTCCAGATGCAAATTGGCCCGGAAACCTCTCGCAGTGATCGCTGGGTGGAGGAAGGCGACGAAGTGGATGCGGGTAATCCAACTATCGGCAAGACGGCCGTCCCTGTATCAACCAGTGATGGCGAGGCCGACGTTGAGGTACCACAGATTTCAAGGAGCAAGCGTGGCCGCGAACAAAAGCTCAATGAACTAGGATACCGCATGGCATGGGGACAAGGTCGAGTCTTTTCTGGACGTCCCATTTTCCTTGCTCGAGCCTGTAAGTGACAACAACCTATTTTTTTTTCGTTTTGAGATTGACTTTTCAACAGTGGACGCCTACAGGGGCAAGCAACGCAGCGCTCTTCTAGCCGCAGGCCAGGAGCCGTCCTCCATTCCCGCTCACTTGGAAACGCGACCTGGCAAGAGGAAGTGGCAGGAGAGAACAAGCAACGTGGCGCAACCGTTGACGCCACCAACAGCTCCCTCCAACTAAAAGCGTGATCTTGATCAGCATCTCGCACTCTAGAGCTGTTTGCTTACTTGGCAATCTGCAGCATTGTCGTTGAAGCTGTTGCAACTTCGTTCCAATGTACAATACCTGCGGGCTGTGGTTCAAGCTCCTACGAACATGAAGCACCGCCGATGTCGAGAAAATTTGAGTGTTTGAAGTATTGTTTGATCACCCTTCCCCCCTGATTATAACCAGGGATTATCGGTTTCGTTGCGCTCTCCAATCCCAGCAAATTCTATTTTGCTGGGAGATGTATTCGGTGGAGGGGAAGGCAGTGATGTTTGTTCTGTCCCACTCTGTACCTGTGGATAATCATCACGGTCTACCCCGTGATGGCTTTGGAAATTATGGTTGGATATTGTGTGATGCGGATACCCCTTTGCGAAAATGGATTGACTTGAATGTCTACAACATGTTGGAAAGTCCCACTTTCTGTCGTTCTTATTCTCTTCAACCAACGACCGGATGGCCTGATTGGCTGATCCATAACAAATGATGCTCCAGTCGGATTATTATCACTTCTTTTTCGCACGCACCCGGCCCTGAGCGATACTTTTCTTTCGGGATTCCTTACGACGTTGCTGGCATCTTTGTGTGCTACCTTGTCGACTACTTTACATTCTTGAGGAGGATATTATTTTTCTTTCTTCTTCAGGGTTTCAATAGGGACTGGGAATATGGTTGGTTACGAGGGCAATTTGGACATGAGCAGAAGGGGGAAATAAGGGAAATGGATGGGAATGGGAATGAAATAAAAGAAAGGGAAATGGAAATGAACACTCAAATACCACGAACAAACAAACGGCGCACGTCTCATCATCATTAAATCTCTCACAATCTCACTCTCACAAATCAGAATGGACATTTTCTACGGTGGACTTTGGCTTTTCAAGCTTCTTTTTCCCTTGTCTTCTTCTGGCTATCTGTCTAGTCACTTTCTCCACTATACCACCTGCTTTTCTTGCTCACCTCTGATCCCTTAGCCTGGGACTGTTCGTCGAGACAGGTAGTACGCCTTGGATTCTACATCGATCAATGTTCAATATCTAGTTGTATTCCGCACGCGCACATACACACGTCTCTGCTACGGCGGAGGTGGAGGAGGTGATTGACTGGCAATGGAACAGCGGAAGGGTTTGAAGGATATAGTGGCGGGTGCCTCCATGAACTCCCTGATACCGACGGCTGCCTCGCTTTCAATATGTCTACTGCTCGGGGCAGCCTTCTCGTGCAATATATACTTATGTAGTAGTGGTAGACAGGGGGTTCTATGTATATCCGGAGTACACAGAGAAGAAGGGATGCATCGAATGACAAACATGCTCTTGGTCTCGGATAATCAGACATCGAGCCTTCCCTTGGTGGAATAATGGACCTGCCTCTTCTTGTGCCTTGAAAGTAATGCACAACCTTGTTACGTCCTCGTACATATGTCCGTTCCTGAGCTTCCTCTCCATACCGAGCATCCATTATGGTATTTGAGGAATGACTTTCATGGTTCGTGATGCGGCGTTCTCCAAACAATGGGAGGGATCTTTCGAGAAATCACAGCCGAGAGACGTGGGTACACCGCATGATAAGGTGGGTTGTTCAAATGGGACTGGGGGAGTACTCGTAGAGTTTGTACCCTGGGTACGTATGTACATAGGTATGTATGTAGTATGTCCATATTGAGGTGGACCCTGACAAGCGCTCGGGAAACCTTCCCAGTGAAGCCGGGTCAACGACTCCCCTCGTCGTCCCGCTTCCTCCCCTGTCCCGTTCCTCAAGGTCTAACCCTACCACCCTCCCCCTTCCTCGTACTTGCACATCAAAACAACAACGACAAGCGACGTACCGTAATACAATACTGGTGTACTACAAATCCCCAAACGAGCCAAATCTCGCGTAGATATTTTTATGTTTTCCCTGTACGGGAACGGGAACGGGAACCCCTTGTCCTCCCTCTCCTTTCAGGCTTCGGCGCTCCCCCTGCGGACGATACGGAGTGAGGACGGACGTATCTGCGTGTCTGGACTATTGATTGAATGGGGTCGGTCGCTCACTCTTCAGTATTACCAGGCCTGTCTGTCTGCCACATATGTGACTACTATAACCAAGGGAATGAATGCAAGTACTACTTTATCATTGGTACTTAGGTATCTACGACAAGTATGTACTCTGCAGGCGAGGTCTGGGTTCACGACCAGGCGCAGTTAAAATATCATGACAGTATCTGCATAGGTACATGTGGATATACGGAGTAGTTATCTGTTCGCTTTTCTACACCATGGATAGTCTCTGAGGCGAATGAAACACCAAATTCTGGAAAAGGCACGGAACCAAAGCTTGGTACATGAAGAAGTTGACATCTACTAATTGAACTCTACCTACCCTGTAGACAATACCGATTATTATAAACTCTCAGTGTCAAGAAGTCATTTTCCCTATTCGTGTTCGTTGCTCATACCCCTTTTTGAGCGCTCGCTTGAAGTTGCGCCTATATCATGCTGCCTCTGTGCCTCTGAATGCCGAATGCCGAGTAGTAAGTATTATACAATTCCAATCCCAGTGCTCTTTCCAAATACCCAAACTTCATTGTGCTTTGCAAGTCGTATTGTCCAGAATCATACGATACTCCAATTCATAGACCTTCGCTGCTGGGGCGATGAGCTCGCTCTGCTGGAACAAAATAATGCTGCTTCCCCCCGCTTTTATACAAATTCATGGTCAAATGTCCAAGGATGTGAGGGGTTCGTGGAAGGTCTAGCCTGGTATTGATACGAGAGTCACCCAATCAAACGAGCGTGGGGTTCAAGATCAGCATCTGAACCTGCCAATGCGCAGTCGAGGGCTCAGGCCAGGTGTCGGTGCGTTGGGGAGTGATTTTGCACTCCAGTAAATAAAATGATGCAAAGATGTCTAGCTGCCGTACTTGATCATACTGTCTTACCACCACAATCAGGAATTTGGAGACCTGGTTTTAGGTTCCGTCCAGGATCCATCAAACCCCATTTATCTTCCCAATTTTGGTCTCCTTTGTTGTAGACGACCTTCCACGGTTCATCGAAGGCTTCGAACCTAAACCAATGTTAGCGCGTCATCGGAAGATGTGAACCTCAAGATCCGCTTACCAGAAGTAATCTGTGCCATTGTCCAAGGCTTGGCACACCCAATGCTCCATGAATGTATTCATGTTGTCAACACTAGCAACAGCACCGCTTTGGCCTGGAGAGCATGAACCATCAGTACCACCACAATCGGTGCCTCCACCACTGGGCCAACCAGTTTCACTAATGACTTGCTTTACATTTGGCAAGTTTGAAGTCAAGATGACATCGTGGCCTTGCCAGAAGTCCCAAGTCCAGCCAGCCGCGACATCGGCAGTGACCCCAGCAAAGAAAGGATGGATATTGGACATGACAAAGTCAACGGCTGTGACAAGTTGGGCGTTCCAGTTATCTCCCAAGTCTGAGGTCGCGACAGGTAGGTTGTATCCTTTGTCAGAGAAGTTTGATTTGACATGTGTCAGGATGTCGATCAATTCTGCTTCTGATTGGGCCTTTTCTTCACCAGCACGGTACAGAGCTTCATTGCCGACGATAACGCCTTTGAAGATGGTATCTCGGTCCGTTGTGTCTTCGAGGATCTTGTACATCTGTGCCAGTTGACGATCTGTGGTGGTTTGATTGGTATCTATCCAAACGCCCATCCAGACTTTCATGTCTTTTAGCTGAAGGCGATCAATGGCATGAAGAACCATTTCGGTCTGGTTGCAGTCGGTACCGTATAAGCGGACGACATTTGTCAACTGGGCGAGAACAGCCATGTCACGAGTGACATTGTTCTGCGAAGGAGGGTAAGTGTTGCAGAGGGGATATTGTGTGCCCCATGGAGTGTAGTCCATACCCGGGAAGACCTTGTGGAGGTTCTTGTTGTTCATCAGAGCCTTGATCTCGGCTGAGTTGAGGTCGAGATCACCGTTGGCTGCGGTATCATCACCTGCATTATTAGTGCTGCCACTGCTGGAAGAGCCACCACCATCTGAGTTTCGAGTACCAAGAACACCACCGACAATACCACCTACAAGGGCGAGGACGATGACGGCACCGATTGCCACACCGACCCATCGTCTCATTTTCCGCTTTC
>Ga0105239_10001639_pt1 | contig 29511 bp, 25 predicted proteins | sample KBSC44metaG_FD_92761 | JGI IMG/M metagenome (GOLD analysis project Ga0105239, IMG submission 92761) | Corn rhizosphere microbial communities from Kellogg Biological Station, Michigan, USA - KBS C4-4 metaG | ecosystem: Host-associated > Plants > Roots > Rhizosphere > Soil | place: Michigan, USA...
AGAGGCAAACTGGGCGGCAATGTCTCCGCTCCTGAGAGCCCCTCGAAGCAGCTCGACAAAGCAGGCCTTGGCTTTGTCAATCTGACGCGCGGCCAACAGCAGATTGGATGTATCGATGGCCCTCACCATGTTAGATCGATCAATCTTGTAGCTTTCGCTAGCCCACCCGACGTCAGCCACGTCTTGGATGCGATTGCTGCCTTTCGTACCAGCGCGGGGTTTTTTCGGCCGCCTGAATTCGTCGCCGAACAAAGTTGGAAGCGGCACTGACTTCGTCTCAGCAACCTTCTTCATGAGATCTAGAAAGGGCGTCGCGACATCTCGGCTGTATATCCTGTCTTCTTGCCTTGATACCTGAAAGAACGCCTGACATGTATGGGCAAGACGATCGTAGTAGTGTCTCTGTTCCTCCGTTGTCGCCGGTGCTGCGCGGCAGAGGACTATGCCTATCACAAACGCAATTGCGGCGCTTGGAAGGCCCTTCCTCATACAAAGATAGACATTTGCCATGTCCCAGAGGCCATCGGCCAGCCTGCTTGCTTGTGCCTAATTTAGTGGCTGTTTTGAAAGCAGGGGTGCCCTCGAGATATCCAGCATTTTTTCACCAAGCGAAGTGAGTCGCTGGGGGATTTGTCGACGTAAAATGCGAATAAATGGAAGCACAATCGCCTGTATAGTAAAGAAAAGTTGAGGCACGCGGCATCACCTGATTGTGAACGGGCTTCGAAGAGCTTGATGGCGGTGTCAGCATGATCCAGCAGTATATCGAACGGGATGGTGGCCGAGATCGATTCCATGGCGTGCTCCCACAAGATGTTGGTGATGGGGAGCCAAATCGATAGCGCGAATACAGCCGAGTTGGGGTCAGTGATAACGCTTGAATTGCTTTCAGAAGAGGAATGCAGTCCGGCAAAGTAGTTGAGGGTGTTGAAGTATGACTCGGACGAGGCCCTCGCATCGTCTGCTACTACCGGTATGGCCCTAAGGGCAAGGTCTTGGTAAAAAGTCATGAACAGATGTTTCTGCCAGGAAGTGTAGCTCTCCATATTGAGGGCATTGCCTAGTAGAAGGAGAGGCATGTTATCATGGTACTGCCCCTGATCAAGCAGAAAACGAAGCGTGCTGGTCAAAAGTGGATGAACAAGATGGAACTGCTGCTTTCGACTGCTCGAGTCCGGAACCCATGCTCGCTCCTGTTGGACCCAAGTTGGTCCAGTGAAGTTATCCTTGACAAGGTCAAAGACATCCTGGCTGGACAGAGATGCATTGGGATAAAAGGAGTTGATATTGGAGGAGAAGTATTCGAAAAAGTTCGGCGTGAAGGAGTTTATTGGAGCTGAGAGCCCCAGAAGGAGAAGCACTCTGGGAGTGTCCGCAATGTATTTCGTATGGATATGCTTCACGAATACCAAACACTCACGCAACTGGCTGTCGGCTAGGTTAGGTGTCAAGTATGCAACAAGCAAGACATTGAACATGGCTCACATGTTCTGTGCGATGGTGGGGGCAAGGGCCATTCCTTTGATCGCATTGATGATGCTGGATGGATTGCAGTGAAGCATGTGCATCATGTAGCTGATGTATTTGACGCTGTATGGGTCTTGCACCTGGCTGCCCAAACGTTTCCGCTCGCAAGATTGCATGTGCTAGACTGCAGGCTTGAGGGTGTGACAGTGCCCGGAGCTCATGTGCAGCGTTTCCCGGGAGTCCAAGCCAGTATTCACTCGAGATGGAGTTGAGGATAACTATTGTACTCGCGCCTTTCAGTCGGCCGATGACGTCCTTGAGGTTGGTGCTATCATCCTCGCTGATATCGCCTGGGTTGCTCAAACACTCGATCAAGTCAATGTGGATGACAGAAGGGTTAGTTGCTAGCCCCTAAACAAAACTGTCCAGGAGTTTAGGATAGTCAGGCTGGGAACGGTCGTAGAGCTTCCTGAGCAACAAGAGGATGTTCGTTTTTTCTCGGCTTTTATACGAAAACCCGTAGTATCGTGTAACAACACCAGTAATGAGCCACCAACGCATCAGCCATTGGCTAAAAGTCGTCTTTCCGCATCCGTGAACTCCCTTTATGAGAACGATGTCTGTTCGCCTTTCGCGGAACAACTCCCACTCGACCGCCATTCCGTCGTATTTGCACCGAAGAATGGGCCCCAGCGCTTGAACTCCGTATTGACAGAAGAGCAGAACTTGGCCACCTCAACCATCCCCTTGGAAGGGTTTGGAAGCTTTAGAATGGCTGCCATCTCCTGGGAAGCCTCAGCGGCCCCGCTATGATAGATGACAGGGACGACAAAGTCAGTAATCTCGACTTGGACACCGAGATAGCTGTCTCGGGTTCTGTTCCCGTGAAGAAACTGGCGCCCAAGATGTGTGGCTTCAGATATGCTGTATGTGCCGGACAAATAGAAGCAGTAAAAGGCCTTGACGAAATGAGATGCTGCAGTGGACGTAAGTGGGAACTGCATTGCCACGACATCTTGGACGCCAAAGCTGAGAAGCTTCATTGCCATGTTGGACCTTTCATTGTTGGTCACTTTCGCCGAGTCACATGAGTTGAACAACACTGTATTACGGATCTCAGTAGACCTTAGGAGTTTCCCAACTTCCTCGAAAGTCGGTTGGTACACGTTCTTGCCGCTCCCGGACAAAAATTTGAGATGCGCAGTCTCATTCTGGAAGACCCCATGCACATCAAAGTGCACAATGTCGAACCAAGGGCCATTGCCGCCACTCGAGTGCCATGCTTCGGTGCGAGACGAAATGTGTTTTTTGAACGCGCTCCAAGTCCCTGGCCGGGAAAGCTCGAGATGGAATTTGGTGCTATCCTTTGGCTCCTTGCCTACAACCAGTTCCGAGATAGCCTCGCAAGCAAGATAGGGATCAATATCACCATCTTTGTCAGAACGCGACACTACTAGAAGAATGTTGAAGGTCGGCTTGACCATTGTAGGCCTGTGCATCATTGATGCAGAAAGTAAACGTTTTGTGGGGGTTTGAACTGCTTTCTCGGAATCGCCTTTTTCCTCGACCTCCTTCGCACGGTCGATTCGACGGATAATGTAGATCCGTTTCGCCTCAACGTGTTGCAGCCTGTGAAGGCACTTGAATGACTCCCATAAAAGACTGTGAAACAAAGACCCGCTGACGCCATCCTCAATGTCGACGAAAACTCGCGGAAGCTTCCAAATGTCCCTTAGCTTTGGCCGGTCGCGCCTGGCATGAAGCAGATCATCTGCATCCAATTGGTGTGCGAGGTCTAATTGATTTTCAAAGGAGCGGGCGTATTGAATGAGACTCTGCGAGATTTCTTCGGCTCTTGCTGATTCGTACGGGAAGTGCCGACTGAATCTCCCAAAGACCCATTCCAGGTCGTCCTCAGAAGGCTTCCCCAGAACGACCGATTTTGAAGGATCTTTGACTACGACATACTGTAAGTATAAACCTTTATCGAAGTTGTTACCAAAGGAAGCACTTTGGCCGTTTATAGAGAAAACACAAGGAGGGACTTACGATCCCTTTCCCAAATAGACATGCCATGTTGAATGCAGACTTTCCAAACGCCTAATGCCGGCGAAGATGTTGCTCGGATGTCCACGTGTGCCGGACTGTTCTCCCGGCCCGTACGCAACGGCAAGTGGAAATGATGCATGATCGATGAGGCCAAAGGGGCAACAGGAGAAGATGACATATTGAGCATGCTCATCTTTTGCTGCACCAGATGAACTTATTTGGCCTTTGGTTGATGCCCTGTGTCTTAGCTTTAGGCATATATGCCCGGAAAATGGGCATGCACAGCCCCATCGTCGCATACATGCTGCAACTTTCTATCGTAAAAGAATTTACTAGCACTAACTTTTGTCGTGGTAATTCCTTTTGGCTAGTTGGTGGTATGACTTCCGTGCTGATGCGATTGCTGGTCGTCAGAACCAGGGAATTCTCAGCTCCCATTGTCCATGGGCGCCGCTGAGCTAACAACTCTGCGACAATGGAGGACGCTGTCGCTATGGCTATTCCTCTGGAGGCGTTCTTGGCGCCAGTCTATCTGGTCACTCCATCCGTGCAGGAAATGCAAAGAGGAGTCGGCTCATTGTGGCACAACTAACATCCCACGTCAAACTCAAAGTGGGCCCGAGGTTGAGGGGTTCGAATACCTGTATTTGAACTTTGTTAGTTGAGGCTATTTACTACCATCAACACGGATCGACCGCGAGTAGCCTATCGGGCCAATGTATGAGTCCATAGCAATATGAATTCAAGTACGAAGGTCTTTACCCAGGATCGAGTGCGGCGACGCACAATAATAGTAGAAGACTGCGCGTGGTTCGTTTTAGGCAATATAGCCGAGTCACGTGTGTAGAGGAAGAAACGCCCTTGGCACCATAACACTGCGGTATTAACTTAGATACCTCGCCAGCTACGTCAACGGATCTGATAGTAACCCAGTGAGCCAGGAGAAGCTTGGTGTTCAACCCTAACAAGCTGGAAACTCCGCTGTCTGAACAGTGATGTCTCCTGGGATAGGATCACTCATAGAGAGGAGCATTCGAGGGCGTCGGCAATGACGTCAAAGGGGGTGTAGGCTGTCCAAAATGAGCAAGAAGAGCTCACTCGAGTTACAGCCAAATCTATGTAGGAGAGAGAACAGCCAACACCATCTAGAGAATGGGATATTTTCACTCATCCATCTGTGCCATGTGCTGTACGGAGCGGATCCCTCACCGTCCAACACTTTGATGGACTCCGTACTCTGGAGCTTTTAGAATGATAACTCATTCCTCGGCAAGGACCCTCGTCACCAGCTAAGCCCAAGACGTCGGTGACAGTCATCTCTCTACATAAACAGGACGACCATGCAACCCAATGGTATTGCAAGGGCAGTGGATACTTGCATGAAATCTAGAACTGCTCCGAAGGCAAAAATGGAGACGACAGCTCCAGAATCAGCGAGGTTCGTTTTCGGGAGCTTGGTTTGTCAATTATTAATAGTGCGAAGATCTTGAAACTCAATACAATATGGCACCTGATAATATCAGGAGGGCGATCTTCCCTTCTGGAGATTACTCAACCTTTTACATCAGGTAATCCACGATCATTTCTTGCTTTTCGCAAACATCTTCCCTACCGAATGCGGACGAAATAACGACGCTCTCGCAGGCTTCATTCCTCGTTCGAACAAACCAAGCTGATAAATCCTCGAGCCTCTATGTTGACAAAATCTAAAAAAATGCGAATCCCGAACGTTGGTTTCGCAGGATACTTAAGTTGCTGGCGACTTCTCTAGATGACCGCCTGTGATGGATTCCCAAACAAACATCACTTGCCCTGCAATATTCAATCTGACAACACATAGACTCGATTGATAAACCATCTTGTCTTCGAAGTCGACAACGCCATTCTCAATATGTCAAAACCACTCGTGTTGATCACAGGAGCCACAGGTCATATTGGCTTCGGGATACTAGCCCGGCTTCTGAGAGACGGATACCAAGTTCGAGTCGCCAGCCGAAGACCAGCAGCCGCGCAGCACCTCCTTGGGCTTCCCTCAATCAGGCCCTATGCCGGCTCTGTGTCCTTCATCGAGGTTTCCGACTTTCTGGCTGAGCATGCCTTTGATGAAGCGGTCAGAGGTGTCGACTACATCGTACACGTTGCCTCTCCCATACCCGACCCAGCACATGCTGAGAAGGAGTTCAACGTCATGACACACTACGTTGAACCGGCCGTACAAGGGAACGTGGGCTTGTTGAAAGCGGCCGCATTGTCACCTTCGATTAAACGCATCGTCATCACCTCTTCCGTCGCCATCTTGAAACGTGCTCCCGAAGGCGATGCTACCAAAGTTGGGCCCGATGACCTTGCACCACTTCTCGACCCCTCGGAATATGCAGATACGAAAAGCCCGCACGTCGCGTACGTGGAGTCGAAGAAGCAGGCCAATGCCGCGGTGGATGAATTCATCGCCAAACACAACCCACAATTTGACGTGGTCCATGTTCTGCCTGGCTTCGTGCAGGGACGCAACGAAACCTTGACCAGCGTGGAGGAGCTTCGCGAGCTGCGAGTCAGCTCCAACACGGTCATGGTAAACTACGTGCTGGGCAAAAAGGATTACCTGGCACCGTCCAACCTAGTCCTCCTCGACGACGTGGCTGCTGCTCATGTGGCGGCATTATCCCCCGCGAATGCCCGCGGTGGCGAACGTTTCACTGTTTCCTATCCAGAGGAGATCCCATGGGATACCATTGACCCGATGGTGAAGAAACTGTTCCCCCGGGAAGTCGAGAGCGGCATGTTGCCATTGGGCGTCACCCTGGCAGGAGCTTATGTTCCCTATGATGTGTCCAAGACGACGAAGAAATTGGGCGTCAAGTTCCATGGGCCCGAAGATATGGTGAAAAGTCTCATTGGCCAATTGGTTGAGCTGATGTATGCGGAGGCTAAGAATTGAGAAGCTTGCTTCTTGCCCTTCGAAACATGGCGGATGGATAATAACATGAGTGGAATTTTGGTCTGAGCCCAGAGCTCATCCTGCAAGCGTCCTCCCCACCATTGTGTTTTGCGATGAACGAGCAAGGGCGAATTACAAACAGTTTCCAATCAGTAAGAACCTCTCTAGCTGCCCACGGACAACAGAAATGAAAATGAAAGCTGTATTCTTATGCCATGAATTCATTAGACTCGTCTACCATACAGGCATGCATCCGCCTATCTATTCCCAACCACCACAGCTCTCTGATATTTCCCCTCCCTTGGGCCCCTCTCTCCCTCCTCCCACCCATAGCATCTATAGAAATCTAATAAGTCTCCTCGGCACTAATTTCAAACTTACCCCCGCCCGCAAAATACGCGGCATTGATCAAATCACAAAGATCCTTCGCCTCGACATCCGTCAGCGGCAAGTGATGCCCACCCTCATAATCCATGTGAAAACACACGTCACTCTCGCACGCCTTCCTCAACTCCTCACACCCGGGCTTGACATGGTCCGCTCGCCCCCACGCGTGCAGCGTCGGGATCTGCCTGAGCAGCTCATAATCCTTGGTGTCGACCTTGTCCGCGGTATGCAGCGAGATCGGAGGGAAGGGGCCCCCGATCATGACGCCAAAGCTGAACCTCCACTCGGAGCCGCCCAGGCGGTCGCGCTCCTCAATCTTCTGACGCAGGAGCAAGCCCGCGACCAGGCGCGCGCCCTGGCTGAAGCCGATGACGCCCTTGAAGCTCGCGACGCCGCCGTTCTCCTCCATCGCCTTGCGGATGATCCCGTCCACGACGGCGGCCTCGTCCGCGGGCGTGGCTTCCTGGTCGCTCTCGCCGAGCACGAACCGCCGGTTGATCCAGCGGTAGAAGGGCGCGCAGGACGCGAAGACCGGCAGCATCCCGAAGCCCGGCGTGCCTTCGATGGGCGCCTCGGCGAACACGAAGCGGAATTGTTTCGAGAGGTTCCAGATCAGCCGGCGCGCTTGGATTTTGAAGACGGTCGCGTTCGAGCCCCCGCCGTGTAGCATCAGGATGCCCGGGAGGAGCTGGCCTGACGAATCTTTGGTCGGTTGGCTGAAATTTGAGGGCGTCGCGGTCCGTGACACGGGCGCCCCGGACGGGAGGTGTGTTGTCATAATGATTGAGGGTATGGGGTGGTTAACCTGTTGGGTTTTATATCTAAGACTCAAGAGGCTTTTCTTGGGAAGGTGCCTGGGAGCGATACGCCTTCCGAAAGACAAATTACGCTGACCCCTCTAGAGTTAAGGACAAAGATGCCTCAGTGTTGCTTTCTCCCCCCGTTGCGAGCGAGAATGCAAGGGCACCGCGTCGTATCAGCAGCCTTCTCTTCCGAGTTCGTGGGAACGGGGGTTGTGCTTTTTAGCCTGTCCGTCCTGTTTTGCGATTATGGATGACCTCGTGCACCGTTGTCGTTTGGAGCCACACCACCTCGATATATTTGTACTTGTTTCTGAGTGCTTCAGACGACCAAAAAAGAGTCCAATGAACAGACTGTAAGACCCCGTCTGAATGCGATTTTTCGCGTGCACCGCGGAATATGGATGATGTGGACAGTGGATGAGAATGGCGGGGTCTGGCTGCGATATCAACTATTTATTCCTTATCCTCCCGCTCCCCAGGACCCAATGTGAAAAGTCCCCTGGTTTTCGCCCCTCGCCGTGCTTATTCAGATTTCGGCCTTTGTATCAAGCCAGACTTTTCCTGAGGGATGCTGATACGGGTGTGAAGTCGAGAGATATTGGTATCTTCCGTATCATAGATAGGGAGACTCATTACCACTACGGACTTTGGAGTACGTAGCGAGATGTATCTATGTGTTGTTCCGTCCTAACTGGAAAAGTATGTCCTTATGCTCCAATGTTGCTGGGCACAGGATTTGAGTTGGCTCACGTGATTATCCGCTCGTGGGAGGCTTTTGTTCGACGATTAGGGAGGCACATGCAAGGCTGTCGACCAAGAAATGGATAGAATTTGGTCGAGGAGAGGGGTATTTTGTACTTGCTGTGGCAATGGGACGCAGGAGGTATGATTGAGAACTGAATATATGATGGTTCAATATTGAGGATGGAAGGGCTGTGGTGAGTGTGAGGTTGTGAAAAAGATCTGAATTCGAGATTCTATAATCAACATACTACGGAGTATAGTATGTGTTTTGCTTTGATCATTCTCTCCCTCCCCCCTTTTGTCCACCCGCCTGCTACATAGTATTTAGTCTGCCACACGATAGTGGAGATATAATATCCTCTTCTCTGATCCAAACAATCCAAGGTCATCTAGGTCATTGGTCTAGTTAGAGAGGCACTCAGAGAAGTGTGGAAGCTCCAGGACCTCAACTATCATCATCGCAGTGATTCATTCACATTTGACAGTGCTCGCACGCTGCCTTCTATCCCATCCTGTGCCGGAATATTGAATTGATGTCTACTGTATCCCCGCGAGATATCTTCTTCGTCTTCCTTGGTCTAGCCAGATAGCAGAATTATGATCGATCGGCCTTTCGTTGACGACGACAGTCCCCAATAGTAGTATAGTAATTGACTCTGTGTGATGGGTGGAGAAGGGTGTTTGTTGATAAAAGGGCTAAATGATTTCGACGCTATCGTCTCCGAGCTCGCAGGCATCCTGAATCATCCGTTTCGCCATCAATCGTTATAATTCGTTTCCCACATTAACATGCATTTGCTGTCATCCCCTTTCCTTTCATTCACCCAGTTGCATCTAGCTGCCGTTATACCACCAAACATGCTCGCATGTGATTAGAGGATCTCTTGAGAGCGTGGTGACTCAGCACGTGACTCTGTCGTGCATTCATGGATTATCGTATCGTATAAGACTCATTTTGCCTTCGCTTAGTACGCTCGCTGTCGTCTTTCTTTCCGTTTCTCATTTTGCTGCGACGCCCCAATTGTTCCACCAGATATATGTCACCGAGTAAAGTGCCTGCCACATATCCAAGGGAGGCAGATGCATTAAACATTGGCAAAAGGCCCAATTCACTCTTTCATCAGTTCAACAGATTCTCTTTGAGAATCCCAACCTCCGTTTCTATCATTCATTATTGTCGACCCTTTTCTCTCCATTTGAGTAGTTCACTCAAGCTCGCAAGGCTGCAACCCATCCGCATAAAGTCATTGCGTAATAGTTCGTCTGCACTGGCCCTGCTTCTAACATCAACACAAAGGCAGACGCTGAGGAACGCCTTCAACTCGCGTGAGAGCTTGTTGGGGTTCTTCAGGCGAGGGGTTCCATTAGTCGCAATCAGGAAGAGTGCCTTCAAAGGTTCTTCGTTCAGATATGGCGGTTCTGATTCTATCATTTCGATCGCCATAATTCCAAGAGACCAGATGTCAACTTTGGGACCGTATTCTTTCTGCTTGACAACTTCGGGTGCCATCCAATAAGGTGTGCCAACCATGGTTGCACGTTTGCTCTTCGACTCGGTAAGCTTAGCAGAGAAACCAAAATCGGCTGAAGAAGGTTAGTAATGAGAAACAAGAGCCGAGAGCGATACTTACTGATCTTGACATTTCCAACGCGGTCAAGCAAGACATTGTCGCTCTTAATATCACGGTGAATGATATCTTGAGAGTGCAAATGGGCCAAGCCTTTGCAGGTCTCAAAGCAGATGGTCGAGATCTGGTCCTCAGTGATAACTGGATTATTGTCGATAACATCAGTAAGAGCGCCACCCTCCATAAATTCCATCACAACCCATAGCTCATTGTTCTGTTCCTGGAGGAAAGAGTCGAGGAAGTTGACAATGTTGGGATGTTTGGAGTCCATCATCACAATGATTTCGTTGACGATTAGTTCCTTTCGCGGCTGATTGCGGAGGTCCATCTGTTTGATGGCAACTTGACCTTTGGGACCGTGTGTGCGGTAGATCTCTCTTGCGATTGATGAGGTGGCACTTTCTTTCACTCTTGCAACGTATACGGAGCCCGATGCACCCTGGCCGATCTTCTTCTGTTTGCTGTAAGACTCCAAGGGGTTGTCTTTGGAAACAACCTGCTTGAGTTTGGCCATCACTTCACTCTCGCTCATGCTAGACATGCGCACCTCCTTCGCCCGTTCTTCCACAGGCTTCTTGGCCGTCAAGGCGATCTCGGCTTCCTTGCGAGGGTCGATTGCAGGCTTGGCCTGTGGTTGCTTAGCCACATTCAGAGGCTTTGGCTGTTGTACGGAGCCCTGCGAGCGGCCTGACTGACCGTTCATGCCATTTGCCTGGGATTTGGACATTGAGTCCTTGGTAGGAGCTTCCCTTTCGGGTTGATATCGCGCATTTGGAGAGGGTTGTCGGTCCTGGCTACTAGGAGATCGAAGCGAGGCCTGACCGGCAGAGGATGACGTGGGGATTGACTTTTGGGAATTGCTTGTGGGAGCGGAAGGAGCAGGCCGTTGGGCAACGGGTTGCTGTCTGAGGGATCCCGATCCCCCTTGCTGGGGAGCAGATGGAGCTGCTCGAGCAGGGTTATATCGAGGATCTTGTCTGGATTGTTGCTGGCGGTCCGGGCTACCGCCGTAGCCGCCAATTTCCTGCTGGGCTAGAGGAGGACGGGTCTTGGGGAGAGATGCATTGTATGCGTCCTGTTCTCTTCGGTTCTGCTCTTCCTCACGCTCCTTTTCTCGTTGCCTCTCCGCTGCCCTTTTGTTTTCCATCTCCATTTGTCGTCGCTTCTGTTCCTGATTAGCAATCTCCTTGATACGAGCAGCATCGGCTTCCATGTCATAGCCGCTCTTATCGGTCTGTGATCTCTGCAATTGGGGTTTAGCAGGCGGGGTGTTCGTTCGAGCTGGCCCATCCTGATATTTGTTCATGAACTGATTGGTGTTATAGCGCTGGGAATCGGTGGGAGGAGCAGGTCGTGGAGGGGCAACACTATTGCCTCCAGCAGGAAAACCTAGCTGCTTGTTTGATTGAGACAAGGCTGGGGGAGTGGTCATGCCATGGGAGTAGATTTCGGGATTCTCCTCTCGCTTCTTCTGATCGGAGTAAAATTGAAGGACTTCAATGACAGCCTGGGGATTCTTCTTGTAGTCGTCTCTTGTAATGGCGGAATTGTTGAGGAGTTTTTCCCATTCCTGGGGCAGGCCAACAAATCCACCGGTTTGAGGGTCGAAACCGACGTGGATGCGATGGCTGAAATTGGTGGGGTTGCTGACACCTCCCATTCCAGGACAGCGCTCATAAATCTTATCGATCCAGTCGTAGATCTCGTCGTCATTGCGGACTTCACAAGTCATGATGCGAGTGGGCAAATCACGAGCCATGATGACTTTTCCATTAGCATCCTTGGGATTGGCAATGCGCGTGATCTCAAAGGCCATGCGAGTGTCTTCGGAGCGGGTGACGCCGGTGACTGTATTTAGCTGGATAGACTGCATCAGTTTTCCATTTTCGCTCTTCATAAAGTCCAATCTGAATTCGCGCAGGATCAGATAGCGCTGATTCCACTGAGCGAGAAATTTGTCCTCCTTGCAGCGAACGTGGCCCTCTTTGATGATGGTAGTGGAGCTGGAGGACTTGACAGTGCCGGCCAAAGACAAGGAACTGCCATTGGAGAAGAAGGGGGCACTGGGAGTATTCATAATGGCAGGCGATTGTTGACCGCCTGCGAGAGACATCGACTCAAAACTGGTTGCAGGGATTGCGGATTGAGCACGTCCAAGATCCAGTTGTCGAGGTCGGTCAACAGGGGGGCGAGGCGCAGGGCCAGGGTTCATGAATTGACCAGCGCTGTAGAATCTATAAAACGGCAGTCAGAGAGAAGTTGAGATCATCATCTTAAACATGGCTCACCCATTTTGCTGGCCGGTCGCCATTGTTTCGAAGGGTCAAGCAGGCAGCTTGAGGATGCGGGCGGTTTTGGAGCAGGTTTGAGTTGCAGAGGGTCAAACAGGAGGTGGAGAAGGAAGATGAACTGTCAGTCTTTCTCTTTCTGGTTCTGCAAGAAAGGGCTCAGCGGAGAGAAGTATGTGGGCGAGCAGTGACAATGGGTGACAGCATGAGGATGATTGTGGTGGTTGGTATTGTAGTTGTAGTCAAAGGCGAGATGAGTGAATGTTGTTGTCTGCAAAGGGCCGTGAATAGGGTTCGAGTCAACTCAATTCAATTTGATTCGGTGTGGGTTGACTGAGGTTTGTGAGGTGTGGCAGGCTTCGCTCAAAAAGAGACAGAGAATGCACCTGCGCTGGCCGAGGGAGTGAAGAACAACAGATTGAATCAACAATTGCAGTTCAATAAGGCCGGCAGAAGCACACGCTTCACTTTCCAGGAGGTGGAGGGTATTGGGAATGGCAGTAACAGCAACAGTGACGGCAGCAGAAACAATTCACAGGTCTGGGAGAGGGAGGGCAGCAGGAGTGAATTGGTGACCTGGAGGAGGAGCCAGTAGAAGGTGATGCGTGAAGATTCAGCTTGGGGGTGGATGAATCAATCAGTCAGTCAGTCGAATGAATCAGTCGCATACAAGTCGAAAGGCATGGCTAGACCCTCAGTCGGGAGATTCCCTGCCTGTGCCACTCGACCTTGAAGGCTGCTTGGGCCCTGAGGCTTGCTGGGCTTGGGCGGTGGTGTGGATATGGAATGGGCACTTGGGAGCTACTGGGCAGTGGGCACAGGTCCGCCTCCGGCTCGCAGACGCCTAAAGGGCCCCCTCCCACCCCCCAGTACCCCTCGCGCTGCCTGGTACAGAGAAGGACGGGTACGGGCGACCTTGGGAGAAGTTGGAGCTACTCGTACTCCGTACCAGGCTGAGACACAGGTGGGCGGCGGCTAACGAGCCCTAACAAGCCCCTCTAACCACATTCATTCCTCGCCTAACTTTGGCCCCCCTGACGAGGTCGTCTTTCTGGGCATCGACAGGCTTCAGGGCTTCGGCTGCTGGGCTCCTGGGCTCCTGGGCTCAACATGTGAGGTTGGGGGGAAAGCTGATTGATTGCCCTTTCATCATTCTGGGATGCCTGACAGCGAGAGCAGAAACATCTCCTTGTGCTCGTCGACTTTGCGAGCAGCCCTCGTATACGACCAAGGCATGCACTCTGTCCTACTACCGTCAACTTGGACTTCAATGATAGCCGCCCCTATCCATGGGTGCTCGGCCCAGATGAAACACGCTGCCCTCGATAGGTGTTGGAAATTCGCCGACGAGGTTCAATCCCCCTGCGACGCCACTCAGCATCAATTGCTTGTGTGGTGGTTCTGGCTTTGATTTGCTATCAATTGTAGCCACTGTCGAATCCGTCAATGATCCCCCCTGCTTGGGACTTGGCTCCCTGCCAATGATACCTTGGGTCAACAAGATCATCGTCATCTCTCGGAGTCTCCTTCTTCTAGAATAGATGGCCAGCATCCAGCCTCTGTTGCACAAGCACATGCGCCTACGCAGGCCCTCAGCCCCCTCGGTTTCGTTTCAGATCCTTACAGTCTCATGCATTCTCTCCCGAAAGGCCAACTCCACTCGTGAGGGGAACCCCTCCTCAGGATTCTCAGACGAACGCACAGTGCAGGTGTTGAAATCAACTGATGACTCGCGCAATCTCGTCTGACATCCTGGGTGCATCCCAATGGACCCGTCAACTGGCGATTATTGCTCTAGACTCACTGCCTATCTGACAGGGACTACTTTTATTTGACCTGGGAGGCAGCAGGCCCATGAGCTTGACTCTCGTCGAAAGCAACTCCTGCGTTTGGTCCGCAGGCCTCGGGCCTCAGTGTGGGAAGTGGACAGAATCTTCCACGGTCCGTGCCTTCCCCCAGTGCTAAGATTAAACAGATGGTGGTGCCTCCGCGCGTGTTCCGAAATTGAACGCGCCTCATAACATTAATCCACTCTGGATTGTTTCATTCAGCACTGCCCGTAATTGATTTGCAATGATGCCAACGGAGATGGTCAGTGCCTAAGCTGATCACATGACCAGGCTGGAAACCAGCGCAATAAGGCTGAGAAGCTTGGCATGATGACGCAACAAAATCAAAAAATCGCCCCTAGTGCCCCTCCACGCGCAAAATGTCTAGTATTATCAATAAATTCTCCGGCAACTTGAAGACCATTTCTAAGCTGGCCGTTTCAAATAGACTACAATAGACCATTGTTGATTCCTCTCAAGTACCTGGGACATACCGTTCCTGCTGTTTCTCATACCCCCCCAACCTCCTCCTCAGGATCTGCCCAATTCACGCTTCCCTCTCCAACATGTCGAGTTCCGACCCTCGTCGACCAACCACAGACCCCCAGGACGACGACGACGATGACCTTCTCGACGCTGACGAGGCTGCCGAAGAGATAATTGAAGACCAGGATGCTGACCATCCGATGGACGACGACGATGACCTGGAAGAAGAGATACAATTGCAAAACGATTCGTCTGCACACTTCGACTCCCATACCGACTCCATCTTCTGCATTGCCCAGCACCCCACCAACCCCAATCTCGTGATAACAGGCGGCGGCGACGATGTCGCCTACCTCTTTGACGCTTCCATACCCGCCGGGCCAGTCCTACCGAGCTCCTACGAGTCAAATCCGCAGCCGCAGGGAGAACGCCAGGGGATTGCTCCATTCCAGAAGCTTGATGGCCATACCGACTCGGTCAACGCCGTCACTTTCACACTGCCCAAGGGAGAATATGCGGCGACTGCAGGCCTCGACGGTAAATTGCGAGTGTGGAAACCCTCTGACCCGGCCTTGACCAAGTGGGCATTCGTCGCCGAGGCCTCCGAGGTGCAGGAGATCAACTGGGTCGCACCGTCCCCTAGCCCCGAGCATCCAAACACCCTCGCGCTGGGGGCATCTGACGGCTCAGTCTGGGTCTACCAGATCGATGCTTCGGACGCTTCAAGCCCTCTGACGATCGTGCAAGCCTTTTACCTCCATACCGCATCCTGCACTGCGGGAGCGTGGACTCCCGACGGCAGCCTCCTTGCCACCGTATCCGAGGACAGCAGTCTATATGTGTGGGACGTGTTCAACACAGGCAGCGCAGTCGTTACTCATACGGCCGCCGACCAACGGTTCGAAGTCGAAGGCGGCCTCTACTCCGTCGCCTGCACCTCTTCTCTCGTCGCCGTCGGCGGCGCAGGAGGCAACATCAAAGTCGTCGGTCTCCCGACTCCCACCGCAGCAGGCCAACAATCCAAGAAATCCAACCCCAAATCCTCCTCCTCCTCCTCCAAGCAATCCTCATCCTCATCCACAGCAGCAGGCCAAATCCTCGCCTCTTTACAAGCCCAATCCGACGGCGTGGAAACCCTCTCGTTCTCCTCGCCACCCCTCACGATCCTCGCAGCCGGCAGCGTCGACGGCAGCATCGCCCTCTTCGACACAGCACACCGGTTTGCCGTGCGGCGGCACATCAAAGAAGCGCACGAAGACTACGCAGTCGTGAAGGTCGAGTTCGTGCGCAACGCGCAGAAGGGCGGCTGGATCCTGACCAGCGCGGGCATGGACGGCGTCGTGCGCCGCTGGGATGTGCGCGGCGGTACCACGGCTGCGGGCCAGGGTTTCATCAAGGAGTGGAAAGGCCATCGCGGTGAGGGAGAGGGCGGTGGGGTTTTGGGATTCGTGCAGGGCGGCGGTGGTGGGAGGATCGTCACTGCCGGCGATGATGGTATTTCGCTTGTCTTTAAGACGGATATTGCTTGAACAAAAGTACTGGTAGTTGGGAGTCTCTTGCTATCGTAGAGAGAGCGAAAAAGAACATACTTGATTCCTTCGGCCTCATAAGATTACGTTTTCGGGCCATGAATATGGTGAGTTTATGACCGAGATACTAGTAACAACCCACGTTTCTACACACAGTGTACATTCCTCGATTCGTGAGGCCAATACGTATGATTGATAAGGAGTGCTGTTTAGCTACTGCAGCCTCAAGGGGGTCATGTCCATATAAAGGGATATTTGAACTGGTGGTTGTTACGCAAAAAGTTGTACATAAATCCCTGCGAACTTCTACCTGTCTCCCTTATAGCGAGGAGTCGGACGGCATTTCCGAGTAGAATGGACGAGCAGTCCAACGCTCCCCGCTCATTGTAGTCCAACGATTTTACGAGAGTTTAGCAGGATTGCCCCTGTTCCACATCAGTAGGCTGTCAGCTAGACCAATAGCTCTGTTGTACATAGCAAACTCGGTGTCTTTTGCCGCCTACCCGTCCATGATATGTACCATCAACGTATGCTTCGCTGACCAGTTGGTACACTCCGCCAGTTCGGCGGCAGAGAACGAAAGGGACTTGCGTTCCCTTATTTAACAAGCGCAATGACGTCGCCTCGTTCGACGTGTTCCAAGGTCCAGGACCAAATGCCCTTTTGTACTGATAAACGGGAGTCGCCATAAGCCTTTTCCCGATTATTTCCGAGCCCCGTCTACCTTGTACCGTGGCCTTGTCCGCAGGGTTCTCATTATTAGCTTCGGTTGCTGAGAATTGTTTGATATCAGATCTGATATAGTGTTCCGTGATGTCTAGTATACCGTTTTTCAAAAGTACCAGGGCGTCCCAAAAGCGATCATCCCCACAACCCTAGCAAGTCTTGCGTCTCGGTCCCGTTCGACTCCCGCGATGGATGATGATCTCGCTACTGCACCTAGCCGGCTTCTAAAGTTCTCGTAATATTACTGGTTATGACATGTGAGGCGGAGGATTTCGATCAGCCACCTCATTGGCCACGACCAGGTCCGGAAAGAGGTACTTCATGGCTAGAAGTTCTTCCAGGAAAGCATCCGGTCGCATCAATCCCGTCGTATACCCTACATACCATCAATATTCCCTGGATTGAGCCGTTCGTCCTGCGGACAATAACGTTTGGGCAGTTGCATTCCACTCTGGATGCCCTAAATGTGGGATACAATGTAATATGGTCATTATCTACGCCCTGTAACATCAGTCGCGGACCGAGACCATGCTGCGAATGAGGGTCCGGAGGCTTGTTTGTTCAACCCAAAAGGCGCGCATATGTGGGTAAAGGGCCAGTTTGGACGTATCCCTCGCTGCCTGCCCCGGCTGTACGCTCCTGAATGCCGTGACGAAAGTAGCGAGACGAAAGTAGCGGCTCGCGCTGCAGTGAATAGACTGGACTGGATCCGACACTTGGACAGAGAGATCTGCTTCTCCGGTAAGTAACAGGTATGCCGGCTCTGCTGATTTTTCTGTGTTATCTTGACGGATGACGAGATCAAATAATTGTCTACAGAATACTTGAAGATCTTTGGGGACAATGGAGAACAAAGACTTGCTAGGAGGGAGCGTCGCCGGTGTAGCCGAACGGTTTAGCCAACACGCGAGGTAAGTCAATTCCGCCTGGCATCTCGAGTGGCTGACCAAACGTTCAGTTTCAATCAGTGAGTTTCAAGTTAGAATTGTCTCTGCCAAAGAATATTTAGATGGCTGTAGTAAAGGCCGGCAGACTATTAGGCGCCTTTCACCCCTTCTAAGCTTCTCGGAGTGGTAGATTTGGCAGCGGAATTGATGTGGAGGCTGCTGACAGTTCTTCGTCGAGTTACATGTAACTTGCTGTCCTGAGATGCTCCTCGCCGCTGTTGTTTCGGTGTCTCTTCGTGGCTCTCCGCTGGAGGGGGTTGATCTTATACTGCAAGTATTCAGCTATCGACCTTCAATGGCTCCTGACAGCATCGTTGGCTAACCTCAGGGGAAGAGGAGGGTCTCTAATAGAAAAAGACTTCATCAATGTCTATCAAGGATATAGAAGAAAGCTATCTATAGAGGATAGAGAGAGCTAAATAGCAGGCTAGTAACTGGGCGACATCTGCCTATTAAGTGGCTCCTGCCATGAACTAATGTGGGCAGGCACCCGTGTGCCGGGCAACAACCTCTATCCTTTGGTTCGAGGTCGGAAAGTTTGCACTAGCTTGAAATAAGTCGTAGGTCCTCACTTTTTGATCTGGAACTGATATCGGTTTGCTGTTACGTTTCAGTGACTCACGCGGCATATTAGGCGATGGGAAAAGGTAGTTTCTCCACTTGGTTCTCCAGTCTTTCATACTGCTCCTTCATCTCGTGAGCTTTGGAGGTTTACTTTTCTCCGAAACGACCTTGAAGATATCTGTTTCCTCTCTGTTTCCTCTCTTTGTCGACAATTTTTTAGATACTCTCATTCCGACCTTCAACCTCACAAAAACGCGCTTAGGACGAGTTCGAATCATCATGGCACACGCCAAAGACATCTCTGGAGAAAGCGCTTCTACTACCCTCTCTGATGGTATCGCACGACCTCTGATCTTGAAAGACCTGCTTGACCAACAGACTGCCAATGATATCCTCAAGCGAACATTGTCCGTTGGAACAGTCAAGTCAACGACGACCAGCTCTGCAGATCGGATGAACGCCGCTAGGTACAAAATGGGTCACCAAAACAAGCTCCGAGACATCGGACGGGGCAGTTGTGGTAGTGTGTTCGAAATACCAGGAACTCCGAACGCCATTAAAAAAGGTGCAAACACGGAAGCCATATGGAATGACTTCAACTTAAACAATCACGCATACAACAGCTATCTCTCTTCGTACTGCTTGCTTGAAAATACCTTTGTTGGACGCTGGGTACCGCGTGTGCCCATGGCACGGTATTTTAACGGGCCTGACGCAGACGAATTCTGGACTGCAAACATCGAACGATTTCCTGAAGGAGACCAGACGAGGGCTGCGGCCTTCTATCTTGACCGTATCTTGCCAGTGCCTCAACTTACTCGTAGAGCGCTAATTCGGCGGTTCTTCCAGGACGACGAGCAGACCCAGCACGATGTGCTCAATAATCCTGACAACAAGGACTGCCTCGTTCGAGTTTATTTAGGCAAAAACAGGCCAAATGCTCGGCCATACGATAGTACCGACACACTTCGAAACTTCCCACTTCACCTCGATGAAGCAAAGATGTTGGAGCTCGATGTCGACGTATTTGCGGAAGAGATGGCCATGGGACTTGCGACTCTACACTGGAAGGCAGGTATTGACGCACAAGACACTGAGTTCGTTATCGGCACCTCGACATCCAAAACATTTGCACTTGTGTACCCAAACCACCGATCCGCCCCGCCACCAACCTCGACAGTGGATGACTTCACCCGGAGAGAAGTGCAATTATGGATGTTAGATTATGACAAAAGCTCCATCTTCGACCTTGAATCAAAGAGCCTGTCATTTGACATTGTCGAGAAGTACCTCGTCGCAGTCACTGGGAATGACCCTTACTTCCCACATCCTTGCTTGGATATTGACCTCTGGCGAAGATTCCGCGATACCTATCTCAAAGCTAGCGATGTCATTATCAGGAATAGACGACTGAAGCACCAAATGGCCAGACTTCCAAGGATTTTGATTGAAAAATGGGAGCAATGGGGCAATAGGGATGTAGAAGCCGATGAATTTGATCCTTTTGAAAGAAGTCGTGACGACGATGAAGCCGTGACTGAATTGGAATATGTTCATTCCGAGGAAGGTGACTCCGAAGGGGATGTCTCAGATGAGGATGACGACGATGAGAAGGAGTGCGCACCAGCTGGTAGATAAGCTAGAACGCATGATGCTTAGAGCAGCTAGAGAACAAAGCGCTTTTTCAGAGCGATTAGACTAGCTACATATGTAAAAAGACAGAGTAGAAAATGTATCTTACCGTGCAAGAACATCTAGATTTTGCTCTGATTCTTAGAGGCAAATTAAACCCCGCATAAAACAAAGGCGCAACCCTCGCAGCCTTTTGAGGTCTTTCATCGTGGTTCGATAGTAATATATGCATACCATGTCCAACCAAACACGTGTCGCACGATGTCGATGATAGAGGCTGCCCAGCATGGCCGATACCTGCCTTCGAAGGGAGACTAGATAGCCATTGACGCGGACGTTACAGAGATCATGGGCATCTCCCCAGCAGTAGGAGATTGCGACGTAGGGTGGGTCGTCTTTCAAGTATGCGTTCTCGAGAGTGGAGTGGGCCTGAGAATGGATTGTGAGCAAACAGATCTCTTCGTCTCGCAAGATCTGATATAGGGATTGAAAAGGCACGTTACCATGCAGACAGACGTGTGAACATTGCTTCTGTGTGCGATTATAGAGCAAAGGAACTATATGACCATCGTCTGCTTCTGCATCGACCCGTGCAAGTCTAGCTCGGTTGAGGGGTAAACTGACCGCCTCTGAGGCGGATGTTTGTCGCCAGGTAAAGTCGCATCAACTGTATGCTGTATGAGGATTGATGCCTAGCATGTGACCGTGAATGGTGATTGGGTTACACTAGGGCATCAAAGGAGACCTCCGAAACACGACGTGAACTCTTCAGAAGCCCAAATAGTAGGAATCCATTTCCGTTCCCAGAGCCCAAAGGGTAGATTCCTGGAGAGGACTGTCCTACAAGAGATATGGTAGAGAGCCCAAAAAGCCTCTCAAGGATGCCCACCCTCGAGAGTGCCGTCCTTGCTTCTTTCTCCAACCTACAGATGTTCCATACGTCGCATTCCTGACGAAGGTAATCTGCTTTCAGTAGTATAGTCAGGCGTGCAATGTTGGAGCATCTCCTATCAGTCTCCTGATCGAAATGGAATCCTCGGCTGTTTATTAATGTGCATTGAAGCACCGGGTAGGGGTCTGATGTGTGAGCAGAGGGCAGCACAGAACTCGGACAGCTTCGTTGCCTGGTATAATAATCGGCTTTATGTTAGACTGATTAAGTTGTCATACATATATGATGTTAAGTCCTAGACAACTGGATCTTAGCGCCTCCAGGGCACCGAAGTCGTTTAGCCATTCTCTTGAACGGCCTTCAAAATCTCGGCTTGCAGATACCAAATTCTGGTATTTGATGAAGGAGAGTGGCACTGTAATGGTGAAAGGTTCCAGCTTAATGTACGGCTTCCTCAGTCAGTCTATCCAAAGAATAGGGGCCCCGCAGGACATGGTGGCGATCAAAGCACCCGGAAACTATTTCACCACGCCGGGATGCCGTACTCGCATTGGACGCGGGGGCTCTAGAGGGTTACAGCTGCTCATGGAGACAGGCAACACACTTTATCACGGGCAGGGTAAGTCGAGGTAATCGGTAGCAACCTCCCGAAGCCACGGTCGCGGTGGAGTTGACCGACCCCTGCCCGATTGATATATTGATGCCAAGTCTAACAGGCAGCAGCCTATACTAGATTATTTTCTGTCAAACTCTAACCGGTTCAAGGGCTTAAATGAAATACTTCATCTCAACAGGTTCTCCTTACACCCTTCCACGGTTGGGCGTCGAGCTTAAGCATTCGAGATGGGCGGTGAGTCTGAGTCGCTGAACTCGCAACTGGGGAAGGGCGAGTCTGGTCGCAGTCTTGCCAAGTCGAGCCTCGCAATATCAAGCAGGGGCAGACCGTTACCTATCCAGCGACGCTCTCACAAGAAGTCGCGAAATGGTTGCTTTTCTTGCAAGGCTCGTCGCATCAAATGTGGAGAAGAAAAGCCTGAATGCGCAAATTGCGCCGGTGGGAGTGGAAATTGCGCCTACCCCTTGAGATACACCATTCAAACGCAGTCCATGGATACCAACTCGATGCAGTGTTTTCGAATGCAAGATCTCCAGTGCTTCCACCATTACCTTCACGCAGCATTGCCCCATTTACCTCTCGGAAGTGGCAGATTATGGGGCGAGGACATCCCGCAATTAGCGTATTGCCGGCCATACCTCATGCATGCCCTGCTTGGCCTAGGAGCATTCCATCTTAACGCAGTCTCCTCAGTGGACGGGGACTTTCGTCAGAACGCATTGGATCATCGAATGCGTGCGCTACGGAGTTTGAAGCAAGCTATGTCGAACACCACGGCTGAGGTCGGCGATGGAATCGCAATCCTTGCTGCTTGTTACGCCCTGACCTTCCAATCAATATACCTTGCCAACGGCATCGACGATTACATCGTGCTTGTTCGTGGCTGCTATTTAACAGCAAACGCGTTCCGCCACCATGGGTCCATCACGGCTCTGCCTCACCAACATCTCCAACTCATCGCGCAAGAATTGGAAAATATGCCGAAACCAAAGGCACAAATGATACGAGAAGGCATACGAAGCCTCCGGCGGATCATACCTTTGCTTCAAAGCACGCCAGAAGTTGAATTTTATAAGGGCATTGAAGCCGTCTTTTCTGGACTGCTCGAGCGTTCGCGAGTCGGATATGAGCGATTTATATCATTGTACGATGCCTGGATAACCCAGGATAGCTTTGAAGCTTTGAAAGACAATAACAACCTCACGATGCGGCTACTTTTGTTCTTTTATATCCTGGAGTCCTTTATGTTTGCTCCTTTTGCCCCTTGGGATTTCCCCGATGACGCGCCCGTATCCGAACACAGACTAATCGGAATGCTAGAATGGTCTGATAGTGTCTGGACAAATCTGCCAGAAGGACTCAGATGTTATCTGGAGTGGCCGAAGTCCATCTTTGATAGAGCGAAGCTAATTAAGGCTGACCGAACGGGACGGTTACTTTGGAAGGATGCCCTCAGAATTCTTTTCATTGATGGCGAGACGTGTTAGTTGCGGACCGGGCGCTGTGCGGACTTCTCTTACGTCTTTTGCGATCTAGTGAGGCAGTCTACCAAATACGCTTTGATACCGATGTGTCCGGGGCCAACACCACAATAACAGACGCATCAACCAAACAATGAGACTGTCTTGCTCTCTGTCTGGAATTTCATAGAGCTAGAGTGGGTCCTGCTAGGGGGAATCCGCGGGAAGCACGTAAATGTATAATGCTCGTATTTCTGGCCCCTCGATTTGCTGGTCCCAATCCACTTGCCTTAGGTCGCTCTGACCACTGTCCAATTCTTAGCGTCCGCTTTGCATTCATTGGTAGTCTTCTGCCAAGATGCTTGATCATAAGCACGTCAAGGCCCCGGATATGCCTGGGCCTTGGCTAGGCGCCAAAGTATACTGAGACCCGCTAGGAATACGTGCCGTATTCAATACGACGCGTAAGGCTCTAGTCCCCTATCGTCTTCTTATGAGATAGCACGTTGGTACAGCGACAATGCTCAAGTCGGTTATATATGCGTGCAAAATGGGAGTGATATCTTCTCTAAAGCTCTGGCTCCTAGTGTTCCCCGTCGCTATTTCGCGCGCTTGAAGTAGGTGGCTGTCACGCCGTCGATTCTTTCCCTAACCCGACTACCCTCAACGTGGCTTCCAGGTCGACCATGGGAAAATGCGATCTCGTTGCAGCTCGCGAAGATGACAGTATTGCATGGGTTTACTGCCCATCATTTGGCGCAGCTGTCCTGTTCGCCGTGCTCTTCGCCCTGTCCACGGTCGCCCATATCGTTCAAGCCTTTCGATTTCACAAGGTACGATGCAAAGTTGGGCTGTCCGGTGTTCCCGAGCTTACTATTCTCAACAGAAATTCTGCTGGACAATCATCATGGCGGGCCTATGGGAGACCGCTGGCTTCGCCGTCCGTTCCTACTCTGCAACGGAATTCCGTGGCCTGGGCCACTTCATCCCCCAGCAACTCTTGATCATTCTGGCTCCACTCTGGACCAACGCCTTCGTCTATATGGTCGCTGGACGGATGATACACTTTCTCATCCCAGAAAAAAAGGTCGTTGGCATTGGTGCCCGACGGCTTACACTAATCTTCGTCCTGTGTGACATCCTGTCGTTCCTCATCCAAGGCTCCTCGTCTAGCTTGATGTCCTCTGACAACCACTCCACAGTCAAAATCGGGATCAAGATTTGTATGCCTCCCTGCCCACCCTGCCGCTCATGTCTCAACAAGCTCAGCATCTACTCCTACTAACCATTCTGTTTCTCTCTAGACATGGCCGGAGTCGGGGTTCAAGAATTCTTCATTGTCTTGTTCTCAATTCTTGCCGGCCGTTTCCAGTACCTGATGAATCGAATCAACCTCGCCAATGCCAGCCCCTATCCATGGCGGCGTCTGCTGTACACGTTGTACGCTGTGCTAAGCCTAATCACGGTTCGAATCATTTTCCGGCTCGTCGAGTACACCGATGGTGAATACAGCCATGTTGCTAGTTATGAAGCATACTTCTACTGTCTCGAGGCGCTTCCCATGATTGTGTCGCTCTTCCTATTCAATATCATTCATCCCGGTATTGTCCTTGTTGGTCCGGACAGCGAATTTCCAAAAAAGGTGAAGAAGGCCAAAAAAGGGAAAGTACGTGAAGAAATGCTGGAGGAAGAACCAAATGGAACTCCAGTCTCAATGGTCGCACTCTGATTAGATCCTTGACACGATGCGGATGACTACTTGGAGCTCAATATTGGGCTTGGGCTACAAAAGCGAGTTGAATCCGCTCGTAAACTGCGCCTCAATTGGTTTTGTTGTTCCTTGCAAGGCGTCAGGAAATCTCCATTGTTTCGTGAAAGATTATATACACAGTGTCTGGAATTTATGTGCTTGGGTTGGAATACTTCAGAATGCTTCTCATTTGATCGAGAGGAGAGCAGTGACCTGTGGTTAGTTAGCATTCCTAGTTGCCTGTTTGCGGATAGCAGGATGCATTACTAGGCAATACGTTATAAGAGGATAGATACCGCATGTTTCATACTCGCGAATTTAGTGACCGTTTCCATGGTCATAATGTTATGGGTAGAAATCATTTTTGCCAACCACTGGGCTAACTCTGGATCTTTGTTAGACTGATTGGCACATTTCCCTTCTGGAAGAACTTGAGAGAGGTTTTACTCAGCCCACACCCTGATCTGGTCGCCCTAGCTGGTCCACCTCATTATTTGACGACACGCTGCCTTCGTATGGCAATCACCAAGGCATTCTGGCCCGCACCTAGTGGATGTTACTGGTAGCCAAACAAGGCTGCGCAGGTACGCTGACGCCCGTTACCGTGATATTCAGGATGTCGGAAACATCATCACGACGCTGGTGACGAAAAGCCACGACTCTGAACGAAGGCCGGGCCCTGAGCTCTATACATTGCCACTGGTGGACTTCCTTGGACAAACATAGACGGAATGGCGAGGACATCGAGACTCTAGAGCGTTGCGTTCGGGCAAGTCTCAAAGAGTAGCTCTGTATCCTCATCGGCCTCAAACAAATACTGACATCCGCCTAGACAAGCTCGAAATCTACAATATTCGCTTGCCACGCTAGCAGAAAGGATTGACGAAGTCAAACTCGAAAATGAGAACCATTTCCTTCGAGACTATATCGGCGGTCTGACGATAACAATATCAAGAGACAAACCTGGCTAAGTGGGCAAGCACCAAGAAAGGGAATCGATGAATGTTGTCAATGACATTCCCCACAGTTACGGTGGCTGGTATACACGCAATGGCCCGATATCCCACGCGCATAAGTTGAGCAGTAACTCGCGAGCTGAGTCATGTCGATCCTCATATTACAGAGTCCGAGTCGCTTTGTGGGTGACTACCTCCGATCAAGGGATGGTGTGCGCTCTCGTCATGAGGAATTTTACGCTGCTGCCGCTAACAGCCACAAATATTGGTCCATCCCCACTCACGAACCACAACAATTCGACATTGAGCAGAATCTCGCCAAAGACAGGGGAGTGTCTGCACTTGAAGTGAAATCAGCATGGCGAACAACAACGGCTTCAGCATCCGATGTGAAATCAAGAAACTTCAGTTACTACCCAAGATTAGGACTCTCCATGCCTATACGTTACAGTACCAGCATAAGGAACCACTCAAACCTCTTTCTTGACGAACAAGATCACCCCGTCAACAACACCCCTTAGTGTCTCCCGCCCGGGTTCGACCCCGGCCTCTTGTAGCAAATTTTCGATCTTCCTTCTCAAAATCCTGAGGACATCCTTCTCAGTGCCCACGAGATCAGGATTCGCTTGGCGCCATCTCGTTTCCGCACTGCCTGTTGCCACCAGCTTCTCGAATATATCTAGACTGACACCTTCCTCGTCGTGTGGACCAGGGGCATGGAATGGTTGGTCTGTGGGCCATTCGAGACGCAAGAATCTTGCCTCGTCGAACCCCGCAACACGTTGGTCAAGCGAGCCAGTCCAAGGGAGGTGGAGGTCTCGATAGCGGTTCTGCACCAAGAAGTTACCGGGAAGCATGTAAGACGTCATATTTTCCTCTTGGTGTGTGTCGAAAGCAGCTTGGATGGCTGTTGCGTTGGGCGAGGAAGGGTGAATGCGGCCGGGGCCAGAGGTCCAGATGGCCACGGTGCCTGTGCAATTTCGCATCAGCCCCGGATTGGGGAAGGAGACAGTAGAGCGAAAAAATATATTCAGGACTGGGTGGTGGATGAGTAAGACAAAGAAAAGACATTACCTCCTGGCTTCAGAACTCTGGATGCAGCCGCCCAGAAGCGTGGCATATCGAACCAGTGTGCGGCGTTGGCGATGGTGATCAGGTCAACGCTAGCATCCGCAATCGGAGGCATAAGATTGGCGCCCAGTTCCTCGCAAGTGGAAATCTCGTACCGGATATTGGACTGAGAAGGCGGTATAAGGTTGCGCGCTGTGGTGATCATACCTTCGGCAGGATCAATGCCAATCGCGTGTGTGAAATTTGGCGCAAGTGTCCGTGTTGCAGTTCCCGGACCACAGCCTACGTCTAATAGAGTATTTAGTTCTCCACCAGTCGAACTGTGGTGCTCCAATATGGTCTGGTACACTTTGGGGGAATAGTCCGGGCGAATCTGTGCGTAGGCTTCGCCTTGAGCAGCATTGTATGTGCTGAAGGTCTTTTCCTGGGAGAACGAAGCCGGAGGAGCACGATCGGCGACCATGGTTGCAACGGAGCTCAAATGGCATTCAAGTTCATCGTAAGGTCAGGCTCGAGAAGTGAAGGAGTCTTATATAACGCTGGGGTGTGCAAGAAGAGCGTGGGTATGTTTTCGGAGTGATGATGTCTTATGGCTGTGGGGCTGCAAAGCTGTCCATATTCCGCAACAGAGGGCGGCCAATGGCACAATCGCGCGTAAGGGGCTATTCCTGTTACAGGGCAGCACTGCGAGGCCCCACGGCCCCATTGCGATCAGGCGCAGTGTTTTTGATCGCCGCGCTAACCCTATCACAAGGGACCGATACGAGTTTTAGAGTATTCCGAGTCTCGAATGGAGGTCGATGGAAGTCCACATCCCCCAAAGTTCCATGCATGTCGCTAGGGGAACTGCCTTCAGCAGTATCTGCAAAGAGACGGGCCTGCCGAACGCCCAGCGACGCATCAATGTGGCGTAGTTGAGAGATGGCAAATTTCCTCAGGCTAGATGGGTTCCGAGACTCCAATGCGACGAGGTACAGAGGCTGAATCAGGGAGATCAAGCCTGGGCAGAATCATTAGACAAGGGTCGCACATGGCAACATGACCTGACTCACTGGGGCTTTCTGCAAAGTTGAACACGGAAATGCAAACATCGGTACACAGCTGGCGAGCAAGGTCCTGCAAGGAAACACTCTCATGAGAGTCGACGCTAATCGCATCTAGCATCTGATTCACTAGAAGTCGAAGGGTGCGCCAATTATTCCAGGCTTCGGCGATCCAGAGGGTGGCATACATATGGCGCACACCCTGCAGCAGGTCTTGGGCATCTCTTGCCGGACCATGGATTGTTGAGTACCTCCACGTAGATGGTAGCCCAGCGCGCCAGTCCTCGAGGTCACCATCAATATCGAGTGCCATATTTCGAAACATTGTCCGGTCCATTGGGTCTCCCTGGCGTAAAGCCGCCCTGAGATTGACTATCCGGAAACATATCTCGGTGATGGAGCTCGAGCTTGCGACTCGAGACAGCTGCCAGATCTGTCTTATGGCACTGCTCTGGAAATCATAGGTGGTTTGCACCAGCGCCCTAGGCACAGCAACGGCCTTCTGCATACAAATGAGAAGCTACCAGTCTTCAGATATCACTCGGTATGGCTCTTGCGAGCACTTACTATTTGAGATCGGACCTGAATATATAATTGCCCACCGCGTTGGTGTAGGAATTGATCTTGGCCTCGGAGTTCTAGCAGTGCGAGAGCCGCCTTGACATGAGCCTCCCAAAATCGGTGGCGCTGCCAAGTTCTAAAGTTCAAGGTCTGCACGGAGATGAGCCCAGACTAGGTGAAAAGTAGACAGGGTTCAGGAAATCCTACCTCAAATAAAATGAGTAAAGTGATGACAAGAAGAGTATCGTCTGACTTTGCTCGCTCGGAATCTTCCAGAACAAAGTTAAGCACTCCCAGGGTCTTGGAGTACTGTTCGGACGATTTGATCTGGACATCTGGCGCCCACGAGACGTTGGACAGCGCACTGAGGCCAACCGCTTCAACCGCCGCGCGGACCAATCCATCGGAAGGAGCTGTAGAGTACAATTGAGTCAGCCAAGAGAAATAATCACCGAACAAGCCGCTCTTCTCTGACAAGAATCTTGCAAAGAAGAAATTTGCCCCGAGATCATAGACCGACGGTGGCAGGGATGAGTAGACGTTTTGACGGTGCTGTCTCCGAGAACTGCTGGACGAGATTGTTGTTGAGACTGTAGGCAGCATCTCTTGAGATTCTGCAGAGTGCGCCTGCGATCCAAATCTACGGACCACCTTTGAAGTCTGGTGGCGGAAGATGGCTTCGTCCAGGTCACGGTAACTACATCGTTGCTGTCTTTTCTGGCACTTCAGGCATTCTGGCTTTGTTGAGTCGCACTAAATCATGGGGGTGTCAGTCGCACGACCCGTAAAATGCCGGTTGACGGTGGTTCATCGTACAGCCGACGACACAGAGAAAGACTTGCCTTTACTTTTCGCTGTCGACATGGTTGGCAGCCTCGACTTGGTTTGCCACAAAACACCATTTCGAAGCCGCAAGTCAATACAATTACCGGCTGAGACCTATCAAGGACATGTACCAAGAACTTGAGAGCCGTCAAGAAGAGAGTCCACGCGTGAGCTCAGGCGCAAGGCGCTTCAAGCAGCCTGTCAGGCTTCGAGCCAGTGCTCAGGACCCCAGGCAGCTGCAAAATGGGGTTACGTGTTAATAGCTTCTCCTAATGTGGAGGAATATGAGCCACGTGGCTGTGGCTTGTCCCTTGTGGCTG
>Ga0105239_10001640_pt1 | contig 29511 bp, 27 predicted proteins | sample KBSC44metaG_FD_92761 | JGI IMG/M metagenome (GOLD analysis project Ga0105239, IMG submission 92761) | Corn rhizosphere microbial communities from Kellogg Biological Station, Michigan, USA - KBS C4-4 metaG | ecosystem: Host-associated > Plants > Roots > Rhizosphere > Soil | place: Michigan, USA...
GCCTCGTAGTCGGCGGCCGAGGTCGGGAAGAAGTTCTCGACGTTGAACGTCGCCAGCTTGAGGTCTCCGCCGACCGGCTGTGGCGCCTCGTTGGCGGTGCGGGTGTCGCTGAACGTCGCGACCTCCGACCCGTCGTCGGTCACCTGCTGGGTGGGCTGGAGCTCCCACAGGTTGTTGCGGTAGTCCAGGATCACCGGCTCGTGCAGCGTCGCCGACGACCCGATCCGTACGGGGTTGGCGGGTCGCAGCCACGGCATGACGGTGTTCTTGGACGTGGTCAGGTAGTTCGCGCTCGACCCGTCGTTGAGGACGACGCCGCGGGCGAAGTTGTCGGCCTGCACCGTGGCCACCTTCGTCGGCTCGAGGTTCGGGTTGTACAGGTCCGTGGGCTGCCAGAGCTGGTGGTCGCCGGTGGCCAGCCCGATCTCCCCGAACTGGTTGGTGTCGAAGTTGTCGGTGACCGTGAACTGGTCGGTCGGCATGATCAGCTCGCTCTCGTGCGCCTCACGCCCGTCCGCGGTCGTCGGGTAGGCCATGCTGCGCGCCTGGACCCCGCCGAGCGGCGGGGTGCCGAGGTCCTGGACGTCGCCGGCGTTGACGCTCAGCTCGGTGAGGCCGCCGAACTCGCTGACGGTGCCGGTCACCTCGACGTACTGCCCGACGTGGACGGTCAACGCGCCCGCGGGTTGGTGCACGAAGATCGCGTCGGACGCGCCGGGGGTCGCGTCGGTCCCGTTCCCGGTGCCGTCGGTCTGGAGCACGTAGCCGAACAGGCCGCCGGTCGGGTACGCCGCGGTCACGACGCCCTGGGTGATCACCGCGTCGCCCACCAACGGAGAGGCATCTCCGGTCCCCTGGATCTCGGCGATCGTGTGCTCGGTCGGGGTGGTCCCGCCGCCACCGCTCGTGGTGCTCTGCGGGCTCGGGGCCGCCAGTGAGAAGTCGCCGGCGTTGTTGTTGGTGTCGGCGCCGGTTGCGCTGCGGTCGAGCGAGCTCGTGGTGCTGGCGGACACGGTTGTCGGCGCGGTCTCGAACGACGTCGAGCCGACCGCGCCGACCATGTCGATGACGTGGGCGGTCGCGGACTGGTCCCCGGCGGTGGTGATCGGGTCGGCACTGTCGAGCAGGTACACCTGCCCGCCGGCCGCGGCGAGGTTGAACCCGGCCGGGCCGGCGTCCGGGGTGGGGAGAGCAGCGCCGGTGGACCCGGCCGTGCCCATCTGGATCAGGTAGTGGCCACCGGCCGGAACGCTGCCGCTGAGGCGGAACGGCGTCCCCCCGCTGCCACCTGCGGCCGAGCGGTAGTGGATGTAGTCGTCGGCGACGCTGACGCTGGTGCTCGTGGGGTTGTAGAGCTCGACGAAGTCCGCGTTGAGCACGGCGCCGGAGTTGCCGCCCGCGCCGTACACCTCGCTGATGACGAGGCCGGTGCCCGACGGGTTGGCGCCGGCGGCGGCGAGCAGGGCTCCGCCCGGGATGATGGCGCCGAGCGCCAGGACGGTGGAGGCGATGAGCACACGCGTGCGTGCGCGAGCGAAGGCGAACATGGAGCTGGAGGGTCCTTCCGAGCCGAGAGCCGAGAGCGCCGGTGTGCCGACGACGGTGTGGTGCGCGTCACCCTAGTACGTCGAAGGCGCCCCGGGCACCAGCGGGACGTGGCGTCCCGATGAACGTCATGTGGCGCGGATGGACCGGCGCTGCCGCCACACGTCGCGGAAGAACTCGTAGCCCGACCACATGGTCATCGCCACGGCCACGGCCAGCGTCGCCTGGAAGGCGTAGAACAGCACCACACCGGCGTCGTGGAGCGGGGGGTGGAGCTGGCGCAGCGGCAGGCAGAGACCGGTCAGCGCGACCGCCTGGAGCACGGTCTTGACCTTGCCGCTCTGCGCGGCCGCGACGACCACCCGCTTGAGGATGGACAGCCGCAGCAGGGTCACCGACCACTCCCGGAGCAGCACCAGGATGGTCACCCACCACCAGATGTCGCCGACGATCGACAGCCCGACGAAGGCCATCCCGGTCATCGCCTTGTCGGCGATCGGGTCGGCGATCTTGCCGAAGTTCGTGACCAGGCCACGTGAGCGGGCGATGTCTCCGTCGATCTTGTCGGTGACCATCGCCACCGCGAACACCGCGGTCGCCAGGCACCGCCACAGGATGGAGTCACCGCCCTCGTGCAGCAGGGCGAACCCGAACACAGGGACGAGGAGGATCCGCACCCCGGTGAGGACGTTGGGAAGGTTCCAGTTCCCGACGGTCGCGGTCTGCTCGGTCATGCGCAGGGCTCCGCGACGAGGTCGGCACCCTCGGTCGAGACGACGGTGGCGACCACGAGGTCTCCGACGCGGTGGGTGCCCCTCACCAGACGGGTGGTGCCGTCGACCTCGGGACCCTGGTGGTCCGCGCGTCCCTCCGCCACCGCGTCCTCGACCGACTCGACGAGCACCGCGACCCGCTCGCCGACGCGCTCCTCGGCCCGGTCGGCGGTGAGCTGCTCGACCAGGTCGGTGACGTGCTCGACCCGCGCCCGGATCTCGTCGTGGTCGAGCCGGCCGTCGAGACCGGCCGCCTCGGTGCCGTCCTCGTCGGAGTAGCCGAACACGCCGGTGACGTCGAGTCGGGCCGCGACCAGGAAGTCGCACAGCGTCTGCAGGTCGTCGTCGGTCTCGCCGGGGAAGCCGACGATCACGTTCGAGCGCACTCCGGCCTCCGGCGCGAGGGCACGGACGCGCTCGAGGAGTCCGAGGAAGCTCTCCGGGTCGCCGAACCGCCGCATCCGGCGCAGCACCGTCGCGCTGGCGTGCTGGAAGGAGAGGTCGTAGTAGCGGCTGACGCCCGGCGTCGTCGCGATCGTCTCGACCAGGCCCGGCCGGGTCTCGGCCGGCTGGAGGTAGGACACCCGGACCCGCTCGATGCCGTCCACGGCCGCCAGCTCGGGCAGCAGCGTCTCGAGGAGCCTGAGGTCGCCGAGGTCCTTGCCGTACGACGTGCTGTTCTCGCTGACCAGGAACACCTCGCGGACGCCCTCCCCGGCCAGCCAGCGCGCCTCGGCCAGCACGTCGGACGGGCGGCGGCTCACGAACGAGCCACGGAAGCTGGGGATCGCACAGAACGAGCACCTTCGGTCGCACCCGCTGGCCAGCTTCAGGGGGGCCATCGGGCCACCCGCCAGGCGACGTCGTACGGACCGCGGGCCGCTGGCTGGACCGTGCCGCCCCAGCTCGTCGAGGGTGGCCACGGCCGCGTGCCCCGGCACGGACACCAGCGAGGCATCGCGCTCCACAGGTGAGATAGGCAGCAGCTTCCGGCGGTCGCGCGGGGTGTGCGGATGCAGCGCCTCGCCGGCCAGGACCGACCGCAGCCGGGCCGCGATCTCGGGATAGTCGTCGAACCCGAGCACCGCATCCGCCTCGGGCAGCGACTCGGCGAGGTCCTTGCCGTACCGCTCGGCGAGGCAGCCCACCGCGACGACCGCCTGCGTGCGTCCGGACTCCTTCAGGTCCGCGGCCGCGAGCAGCGTGTCGACGGAGTCCTTCTTGGCCGCCTCGACGAACCCGCAGGTGTTCACCACGACCGTCTCGGCGTCCGCAGGGTCGTCGACCAGCCGGAACCCGTCGGCGGCCAGCCGTCCGGCCAGCTCCTCGGAGTCCACGTCGTTGCGTGCGCAGCCCAGGGTGACCAGGGCGACGGACACGTCGCGGTGTGTGGTTGTCATCAGGGCCGAGTATGCCGCCCCTCGCCTATGGGTCCGGCTTCCGCATCGGGGTGCGTGACCTCACCGGCGTACGACGTAGGTCTGGGTGGCCGGTCGACGCGCGGGCCCCATGCGCCCGCGGTCCTGCCCGTCCACCGTCACCTTCACCGAGCCGTCGGTCGACTGGATCCGCACCGGCGGGGACGCCTGCACGGTGTGCCGCTCCCCGTCGTACAGGTCGCCGGAGAACAGCACCTTCCCGGTGCCGTCGCGGACCACGACCCGCGCCCCCCAGGCGGCCGCGGCCACCGTGACCGGGACCGGGTCGGCGACCGCCGCGCGACCGTGGTTCGGCCCGCCGGACCCGGTGAGCGCGGCCTCGTCGGGCGTCTGCTCGGGGCCGCCGGTGACGAGTCGGGCCACGGACCAGCACAGGATCAGCGCCATCACCGCGGCGACGAGCACCGACCAGTTCGGGCCGCCGCGAGTCGCGCGGATCGAGCCGGCGCCGGCCAGCTCGGCCTCGAACACCCGCCGCGGATCGATCGGCGCGTCGGCGTAGCGCTCGTCGTACGTCATGAGGATCGGCGCGGCCTCGACCCCGAGCACCCGGCCGAGGGTGCGCAGGTGGCCACGGGCGTAGAAGTCCCCGCCGCAGGCGCTGAAGTCGTCGACCTCGATCGCCTCGATCACGTGCGGTCGGATGCGGGTCCGGTCGGCGAGCTCGTCGACCGACAGCCCGAGCCGCTCGCGGGCGACCGCGAACAGCGGACCGATCACCGGGTCGGGCGGGGGGTGGGCCACGTCGTCGTCGATGAGCACGGCGCCCTCGACCTCGGGAGCGGCGTGCAGCTCGCCCCAGACCTGGGTGTCCTCCTCGAGCAGCTCCCACGGCTCGAGCTCCGCGCGCGTCTCGTGGCGCACCTCGGCACGGGCCGCCGCGACCGTCTCACGGGCCGGCTCGGGGGTCTCGCTGGCGACGACCTCCGGCTCCTCCGCCACCTCGTCGAGGAGCTCGACCTCCTCCTCGCGCTCGGGACGCTCGAAGCGTGCGGCGACGACACCGATCAGGTGCGCGATCGCGGGCCGGGGGTCGGGCACGCGACTCAGCCGTGGCGGGCGCCGCTCGTCCGGCTCCGGCTCGACGACAGGCGCGCGGCCGGCGGCGAGCTCACGCAGCGCCGCAGACAGGTCGGGCTCGGCTCCCACGACGCGGGTGCCGAGGCCGAGCGGGACGACCAGCGGCCAGGCGTGCAGCCGGCGGTTGAACCGGGCGATCCGCCGGGCCCCGGGGTCGAGGTCCTCCAGCACCCGCTGGACGTAGTGCGTGCGGACGGTCAGCAGCCCGTCTCGCCACCACCCGCGCCGCGGGCGGTGCTCGACCTCCTGCAGGCCGGCCCACGGCAGGCCGACCCAGGATCGGCCCAGCCGCAGCCGGACGCCGAGGTCGTCGGCCACGAGCAGGGGGGTGCGTGCGTCCAGCAGCGCGGCCAGGTTGGCGACTCCGACCAGGCCCAGCACGACCGCCAGCACCCAGTCGATCACGCCGCCGCCACCGGCGGCCCGGGCGAGGTAGGCCACGGCGACCAGCGAGGCGCCGGCCCCCAGGCCCGCAGCGAGTCCCGGCCTGCGGCGTACCTCGACGAGGCGCTCGGGTGCGGTGACCGGCTCGCCGATGGTCTCTCGAACGGTTTCGTCATGCGCGGTGTCGATGCTCATGTCAGGCCCCCATCTCCCCGTGAAGGGTGGCGATCACTCCGTCGATCTCGTCCGGTTTCACCAGCACGTCGCGCGCCTTGGAGCCCTCGGACGGGCCGACGATGCCGCGGCTCTCGAGGATGTCCATCAGCCGGCCCGCCTTCGCGAACCCGACGCGCAGCTTGCGCTGGAGCATCGAGGTCGACCCGAACTGGGTGGAGACGACGAGCTCCACGGCCTGGACCACCAGGTCGAGGTCGTCGCCGATGTCGTCGTCCAGCTCCCGCTTGCTCTGCTGCGGCGCGGTCACGTCGTCGCGGTACGTCGGCGACAGCTGCTTCTTGCAGTGCGCGACGACCTGGTGGATCTCGGCCTCGGTGACCCATGAGCCCTGGACGCGTACCGGCTTCGACGCACCCATCGGCAGGAACAGCCCGTCACCCTGGCCGACCAGCTTCTCGGCGCCGGGCTGGTCGAGGATGACCCGGCTGTCGGCGAGGCTCGACGTCGCGAAGGACAGACGCGACGGCACGTTCGCCTTGATCAGGCCCGTCACCACGTCGACGCTCGGGCGCTGGGTCGCGAGCACCAGGTGGACGCCGGCGGCCCGCGCGAGCTGGGTGATGCGGACGACGGCGTCCTCGACGTCGCGCGGCGCGACCATCATCAGGTCTGCCAGCTCGTCGACGACGACGACCAGGTAGGGGTACGGCGCGACCTCGCGCTCGCTGCCCGGCGGGACCGTGACCTTGCCGGCCCGGACGGCCTTGTTGAAGTCGTCGACGTGCCGGAAGCCGAAGTTGGCCAGGTCGTCGTACCGCAGGTCCATCTCCCGCACGACCCAGGCCAGTGCCTCGGCGGCCTTCTTGGGGTTGGTGATGATCGGGGTGATCAGGTGCGGGATGCCCTCGTAGGCGTTCAGCTCGACCCGCTTCGGGTCGATCATGATCATCCGCACCTCGTCGGGCGTCGAGCGCATGAGCAGCGAGCTCACCATCGAGTTGATGAAGCTCGACTTGCCGGAACCGGTGGCGCCCGCGACCAGCAGGTGGGGCATCTTCGCGAGGTTGGCGACCACGAAGCCGCCCTCGACGTCCTTGCCGAGCCCGACCACGAGCGGGTGGTGGTCGGAGCGCGCGGTGGCCGACCGGAGGACGTCGCCGAGGGAGACGATCTCCTTGTCGGAGTTGGGGATCTCGATGCCGATGGCGGACTTTCCCGGGATCGGGCTGAGGATCCGCACGTCGGCCGACGCCACGGCGTAGGCGATGTTCTTCGAGAGCGCGGTGACCTTCTCGACCTTGACGGCGGGGCCGACCTCGACCTCGTAGCGGGTGACCGTCGGTCCCCGGGTGTAGCCGGTCACCTGCGCGTCGATGCCGAACTCCTCGAGCACCTGCGTCAGCCGCCCGACCACCTCGTCGCTGGCCCGGGAACGGGCCTTGTGCGGCGAGCCGGGGCGCAGCACGTCGTTGCCGGGCAGGCTGTACACCACGTCGCCGGAGAGCTCCAGCTGCTCCATCCGGTCGGGCAGCGGCGTGTGCGGAGGGGCGATCATGTCGGTTGAGGTGTCGTCGTCGGGGGACGCGACCTGGATCGCCTGGGTCGCGTCACCGTCGGCCCGGGTGTCGTCGGGCTCGCGGCGCTTGCGACGCTTCTTGAGCTCACGCTCGGAGAGGACCGGGCTGTCGTACGCCGGGTCGCCGAGCTCCGAGTCATCGTCGTGGAGGAGCGGGCCGCGGCGCCGGCTGCGCACGCCGTTCTCGGGCAGGTCGGACTGGTCGACCGGGGTGCGGCCGAGCAGCCGGTTGCCGAACGCCTGGAGCTTGACCGGCACCTGGTAGACCGGTGTCGCGGTGATCACCAGGACCCCGAAGAACGCCAGCAGCAGGAGCAGCGGCACCACGACGTACGCCGTGCGCAGCAGGTCGAGCAGCAGGCTGGAGACCACGTACCCGATGGCTCCGCCCGCGTCCTGCAGGTCGGAGGAGTCGCCGTTGACCGGCGCCGGGTTGCCGGCCGCGATGTGCACCGTGCCGAGGACGCCGAACCCGAGGGCCACCCAGCCGACCACCTGACGCCCGGCGGGGCCGTTGGTCTCCGGGTCGCGCATGTTGCGCCAGCCGATCCAGACCAGGAGCAACGGCACCAGCCAGCCGACCTTGCCGACGGAGCCGGCGACGACGGTGCGGACGCCCTCCATCAGGCCGCCGGGCAGCTGCCACCAGACGGCGGCCGCGACGACGACCGCGAGGCCGAAGAGGAACAGCCCGACCCCGTCGCGGCGGTGCTCGGGCTCGAGGTCGCGGGCCGTCCGCCCGAGCCTGCGGGCGACGGCGCCGACGGCGTGCGCGAGCCCCAGCCAGACCGCGGCGACCCCGCGGCCGAGGGCGGCGAACAGACGCAGGACGGGACCGCGCCCCGAGCGGACCGCTCGGGGCGCCGGACGCCGTCTGCGCGCGGACGAGCGTGGTCGCTTCTTCGACGTACTCCGGGAACGCGTCGCAGACCGCCCAGCTGTCCTGGCCCTGCTCCGCGAACCCGGCGGGGAAGACGTACGGGTCGCCATGGTGACGAATCTAGGTCAAGGTCACTCCAGTCACACGGACCACACGCCGCACAGCCGCCCCGTGTCGCTACCTCCGCTCGAGCATCCCCCGGAGGTACTGGGCCTGCCCGAGATGGGCGTTCACCTCGTTGACGACGCTGACCAGCCGGACGCCGAGGGTCACCGGCGGGTCCCACGCCTCGTCGACGACCCGGTCGAGGTCGTCGGGCTCGAGGGTCGCGACGTAGGCCGCGCTGCGCGCCGCCACCGCCTCGTAGTACCCCGCGAGGAGGTCGCCGCTCACCCGCACCTTGCCGACGTCGGAGACGCCCATGGAGTACCCGTGCTCCCGCACGTCGAACGGCAGCCCGAACCTCTCGGCCCAGCCCTCGGCGACCCACACCTGCTCGGTGCCGGCCACGCCCGCGACGTGGTCGTCCTCGATGCGGGTCAGGTGCCACACCAGCCAGGCGATGGAGTTGGCCTCGGGGTCGGGTCGCCAGGCGAGGTCATCGTCGCTGAGGCCCGCGACGAGGTCCGGCATCTGCTCGCGGACGCGCCCGAGGGCGTCGGCGAGGAGCTCACTCACGTTCATGGCGGCCACCCTGGCACCCAGCGCCGACGGGCGCCTCGCCCACCCGTCCGCGAAGGCTCTGTCATGCTCGGGCTCCGTGAGCGGCTTCCCGGCGATCTGGCTCCTCCCGGCGGTGTGCGCGGTGGTCGACTGGCGCGCCGTCGGGCGCGGTGATCGCCGTACGGAGGCCTGGGCGAAGCCCGCCACGCTGCTCGCCCTGATCCTGGTCGCCGCGACGCAGGGCGCGGCCGACACGTCCGCCGGTCGGTGGCTCCTCCTCGCCCTGGTGCTCGGCCTCGCCGGAGACGTGTTCCTGCTCGGCGACTCCGACACCCGCTTCCGGCTCGGGCTCGCGGCCTTCCTGGTCGGACATCTCGCGTACGTCGTGTCCTTCGTCAGGCTCGGGCTCGACCCGGCGGGATGGGCCTGGGCGGCCTGGGTGGTGCTGCTGGCCTGCCTGCTCGCGACCCGCCAGGTGGCACCCGCGACGTACCTCCGCTCCGGCTGGGCCCTCGCCGGCCCGGTCGGGCTCTACACGATCGTGATCGGGGCCATGGTGATCGTGGCCTTCGACACCGGCGACCCCACGATCGCCCTGGGCGCGACGGTCTTCGCCGCCAGCGACTCGATCCTGGCCGTCAACCGGTTCGTCCGGCCTCTCGCCTGGGCGCCGGTGGCCGTGATGGTCACCTACCACGTCGGCCAGGCGCTGATCGTCGCCGGACTGCTGGCCTCCACCTGACCGGACCCGACGGCGGTCCAGACGATGAGTCCCATGACGGGGCGCCGCGGGCGTACGTTGGTCGCGCCCGGGCCACGCCTCTTCACCAGGAGCGACCGCATGGAGCAGCACCTCGTCGACCAGGTCATCCACACCGCCGGCTCGGTCGTGGCGAGCGGAGCGATCTCCGCCAACGGGCACGGCAATGTGAGCATCCGGGTGCCGGGGGCCGAGGAGATGTACTTCACGTCCGCACCCTCGCTGAAGGGACTGACCGCGGACGGCGTCGTCCGGGTCGGTCTCGACGGCAGCCTGATCGAGGGTGCGCTCCCTCCGATCCAGGGCGCCGTGGTCGCGATGCACACCGCGATGTACGACGACCGCAGCGACGTCGGGTGCGTGATCCACACCCACTCGCCGTACGCGACGGCGTACGCCGTCGCCCGGCGGCCGATCGACGTCTGGATCGAGGCCCTGGCGATGTTCGGGCTGGCCGACGGCGTACCCGTCGCGGGCTATGCACCGCGGGGGTCGGACGAGGCGGTCGCCGAGATCCGGGGCGCCGTCCGGCCGGGCAACCCGGCGGTGCTGCTCGCCAATCACGGGGTCCTGGTGTTCCACCGCACGCCCGAGCTCGCCGTCCTCGTCGGAGCGGTCGTCGAGGAGGCGGCGCAGGCGTCGATCCGTGCCCAGGGCCTCGGCGGACCGGTGGTCATCCCCGACGAGATGCGAGCCGCGGCGCTGCAGCGCGCGATGGCCTTCGAGGACTCGGGCACGCAGACCGCCTGACGGGCCGCTCGGACGCCGCCCGAGCGGGCCGTCCTGGCTCAGGCCTCGATCACCACCGGGATGATCATCGGGCGGCGGCGCAGCTCGCGGTTCACCCAGCGGCCGACGACACGGCGTACCACCTGCTGGAGCTGGTAGCTGTCGTCGGTGCCCTCGCGGATCGCCCGGTCGAGGGCGTCGACGATCGGCTGCTTGATGTCGTCGAACGCGCTGTCGTCCTCGGCGAAGCCGCGGGCGTGGATCTCCGGACCGCTCGAGACCTTGCCGCTGACCGAGTCGATCACCACGATCACCGAGACGAAGCCCTCCTCCCCGAGGATCCGGCGGTCCTTGAGATCCGACTCCGTGATGTCGCCGATGTTGGAGCCGTCCACGAAGACGTAACCGCAGTCGACCTTGCCGGCGATGCTCGCCACCCCGTCGATCAGGTCGACGACGACGCCGTCCTCGGCGATGACGACGTTCGGGACGCCGGTCGCACGGGCGAGCTCGGCATTGGCCTTCATGTGCCGGAACTCGCCGTGCACCGGCAGCACGTTGCGCGGCCTGACGACGTTGTAGGCGTACAGGAGCTCGCCGGCACTGGCGTGACCCGAGACATGCACGAGCGCGTTGCCCTTGTGCACGACCTTGGCTCCGAGCCTGGTCAGGCCGTTGATCACCTTGTAGACGGCGTTCTCGTTCCCCGGGATCAGCGAGCTGGCGAGGATGACGGTGTCGCCCTCCTCGATGTGCACGAAGTTGTGGTTGCGCTGCGCGATCCGGCTGAGCGCCGACATCGGCTCGCCCTGGCTGCCGGTCGAGATCAGGACCTGACGCTCCGGCGCGAGGTCGGCGAGGTCCTTGGCGTCGACCATGACGTCGGGCGGGACGTGGAGGTAGCCGAGGTCCTGGGCGATGCCCATGTTGCGCACCATCGAGCGCCCGACGTACCCGACCTTGCGACCGTGCCGGACCGCCGTGTCGAGCACCTGCTGCACCCGGTGCACATGGGAGGCGAAGCAGGCGACGATGATCCGCTGGTCGCTGCCCGCGAACACGCGGTCGAGCACCGGCGAGATGTTCTGCTCGGAGGTGGTGAAGCCGGGGACCTCGGCGTTGGTGGAGTCGGTGAGGAAGAGGTCGACCCCCTCCTCCCCCAGCCGGGCGAACGCGCGGAGGTCGGTGATCCGGCCGTCGAGCGGAAGCTGGTCCATCTTGAAGTCGCCCGTGTGCAGCACCAGGGACGTGCCGGTGCGGATCGCGACGGCCAGGGCGTCGGGGATCGAGTGGTTGACGGCGACGAACTCGAGCTCGTAGGGGCCGAGCGTGAGCCGGTCGCCCGCCTTCACCTTGTGGTGGACGGTCTCCCGCAGCCGGTGCTCGCGGAGCTTGGAGTCCAGCAGGGCGAGCGTCAGCTCGGAGCCCACCAGCGGGATGTCGCCACGCTCGCGCAGGAGGTACGGCGTAGCGCCGATGTGGTCCTCATGGCCGTGGGTGAGGACCAGCGCCTCCACCTGGTCGAGCCGGTCTCGGATCGCGTCGAAGTCGGGCAGGATCAGGTCGACGCCCGGGTGGGACTCCTCGGGGAAGAGCACGCCACAGTCGACGATCAGCAGGCGACCGTCGTACTCGAGGACGGTCATGTTGCGACCGACCTCGCCCAGGCCGCCGAGCGGATAGATCCGTAAGCCCCCCTTCGGCAGTGCGGCCGGCGCGGAGAGCTCAGGATGCGGGTGACTCAAGGAGTTGTCTCTCTCGGTAGTTGGTCACAGCAGCTGCGAGGCCTCGAGGCCGGCGCGTAGGGCGTCGACCTCGTCGTCCGTCAGCGGGACCAGTGGTCCCCGGACGTTGCGGTTGTCGAGGACGCCCAGCAGCTGCAGGCAGGCCTTGGCGGTGGTGGCCCCGTAGTTGGGGACGCCCATGATCGCGGTGGTCGCGGGCAGCAGGCGTTGGTAGGTCTTGAGGGCGGCAGTCGTGTTGCCGTCGAGGAAGTCCTCGATCATCGAGCGGATCGGGTGACCGGCGGCGTGGCCGACCACGCTGATCACGCCGCTCGCCCCGTGGGCGAGCCAGGCCAGGTTGGAGACGTCGTCGCCGCTGTAGACGGCGTACCCGAGCTCGCGGAGGCGTACGCCGCGGGCGAAGTCGCCGACGGCGTCCTTGACCGCGACCACGGTGTCTCCCTTGATGCGCTGGTAGGTCTCCAGGGCGATCTGCGTGCCGGTGCGGCCGGGCACGTCGTACAGCACGACCGGGGTGCCGGTCGCCGCGACGACCTGCTGGAAGTGGTGGAGGACGCCGGCCTGGCCCGGCTTGTTGTAGTACGGCGTCACCAGCAGGAGCGCGTCGGCCCCCAGCTTCTCGGCCTGCTGGGCGAGCTCGATGCTGTGCGCGGTGCTGTTCGTGCCGACGCCCGCGATCACCCTCGCGCGATCACCCACGGCATCCTTGACCACGCGGAGGATCTCGCCGCTCTCGGCCACGGACATCGTCGGACTCTCCCCCGTCGTCCCGCAGACGACCACTCCGTCGTGCCCGTGCTCGACCAGGTGCCGCGCGATCGCCGCCGTCGCGTCGAGGTCGACCTCGCCGTCGTCGGTGAATGCCGTGGCCATCGCCGTCAGCATCCGCCCGAAGGGCGCCGGGGCCGTCATGCGCCTCAGGCTACTCGGAGGAGGCCCCGCTCATGCGCACCGACGTCAGCGACGTCGCGGCCGTCCGGTTCTCGACACCGACGACCGGCGGCGGCAGCGTGGTGTCATGGCTGATGACGCACTGCCCGAGCTGCCCGAGATGGCGCGGAGGGTGGCCACCGACCCGACCTGAGGGTCAGACGTGCGGCATGACCTCCTCCGCCAGCAGGCGGATCTGGTCGAGGTCGTGGAGGTCGAGCACCTGGAGGTACATGCGCTGCGAGCCCAGTGCGGCGTACCGGCCGATGGTGTCGACGATCTCCTGGGGCGTGCCGGCGAGGGCGTTCGCGCGGAGGTCCTCCGGAGTGCGGCCGATGAACTCGGCCCGGCGCCCGATCTCGGCCTCGTCACTGCCGCAGCACACGGTGAGGGCGTTGGAGTAGACGAGCTCGCCGGGGTCGCGACCGATCTGGTCGCACGCCGCCCGGACCCGGGCGATCTGCTGCTCGGTGACCTCCGGGCCGACGAAGGGGAGGTTGAACTCCGCGGCGTACCGCGCGGTCAGCGCCGGGGTGCGGTTCGCGCCCTTCCCGCCGATGATGATCGGCGGGTGCGGTCGCTGGGCGGGCTTCGGGAGTCCCGGTGAGTCGACGACGCTGTGCCGCGAGCCGGTGTGGGAGAACGTCTCGCCGTCCGGCGTGCTCCAGAGGCCGGTCAGGATCGCCAGGGTGTCCTCGAGCTGGTCGAAACGCTCGCCCGTCGGTGGGAACGGGATCGCGTACGCCGCGTGCTCGGCGTCGTACCACCCCGCACCGATTCCGAGCTCGACCCGCCCGCCGCTCATCTGGTCGACCTGCGCGACGGAGATCGCGAGCGGCCCGGGATAGCGGAAGGTCGCCGACGTCATCATGGTGCCGAGCCGGATCGTGTCGGTCTCCCTGGCGATGCCGGCCAGCGTCACCCACGAGTCGGTCGGGCCGGGTCGGCCGTCGACGCCCATCGCCAGGTAGTGGTCGGACCGGAAGAACGCCCCGAAACCCAGGCCCTCCGCCAGCCGCGCGACGGTCAGCTGGTCGTCGTACGTCGCACCCTGCTGGGGCTCGATGAAGATGCGCAGCTCCATGCCGCCCAGCCTGTCACGCCGTCCCGCCGCGGGCCGCGGGGCTCAGGCCTCGGGCCGGCCACCCGTCGTACGGCACGCGGCGGCCGCGAGCGCATGGCCGTCCCGGAGGCACACCTCCGGTGCCGCCTCGCGCGCTCGTGCGGCCAGGAAGCCGGCGGCGAACGCGTCGCCCGCGCCCGTCGTGTCGAGCTCGGGTCGGTCGAGCGGCTCCGCGGCGAGGGACTCCGTGGCCTCGCCGTTGCTCCACGTCGCCACCCCCGACCCGGCGGTCACCACGGACTTCCGGCCGCCGACGGCGAGCAGCCGGGCGAGGTCCGCGGACGTCCCGGCCCCGCCGATGAGGACGGCGGCCTCCTTCTCGTTGGCGAACAGCAGCGCGTCATCGGGCACCATGCGCAGGAACTCGGCCGCACCGAGCTGCTCGAGAGGGGCCGCCGACGCAGCACCGACCGAGACCGTCATCCCGGCGGGGCCGGCGGCCGCCATGGCATGGAGGGCGGCGTCACGGGAGTCCCGGAGCAGCGCGTAGCCGGACACGTGCAGGTGGTCGCCGGCCCGGAACTCGTCGGTCGGTACGTCGTGCTCGAGCAGCGCCAGGTTGGCACCGGGATCGGGCACCATCGTCCGCTCACCCGACGGTGCGACCAGCACCAGACAGGTGCCGGTCGGCCGGGTGCGGTCCACCCGGAACCGCACATCGACCCCGAGGCGATGCAGGCTCTCGATCTGTGACTGGCCGGCCGCGTCGTCGCCGATCGCCCCGATGAACGTCGCGCTCTCTCCGACCCGCGCCAGCCAGGCCGCGGTGTTGGCGGCCGAGCCGCCCCCGACGTACGCGATGACCCCCGGGCTGTCCGAGCCCTCGGCGAGCGGACCGAACAACCGGGCGACGACGTCGACCATCAGGTCGCCCAGGCAGAAGAAGGTCATCGGGTCCGTCCCGCATAGGAGGTCGCCACCTCGGCCGCGAGCCGGGCGTTGGCCCTGACCAGCGCGACGTTGGCGCGCAGCGACTCGCCACGGCTCTCGCGGTGGAACCAGTCGAGCAGGTACGGCGTGACGTCCTTGCCGTGGACCCCTTCGCGGGCGGCGGCCGCGAGTCCGGTCTCGAGCAGCCGGTCGTGCAGGTCACGGTCGAGCTCGTCGTCGGGGGCGATCGGGTTGGCCAGGACCAGTCCGAGGTCAGGGGTTCCGACGCCGTCGCGCGCGGCCAGGATCGCGGCTACCTCCTCGGGGGACTCGACCCGCCAGCCGACCTCGTGACCGGAGTCGGCCAGGTAGAAGCCGGGGAAGCGATGGGTGCGGTAGCCCAGCACGCCGACGCCCAGCGTCTCGAGCCGCTCGAGTGTCGCCCCGACGTCGAGGATCGACTTCACGCCCGCACAGACCACGAGCACGCCGGTGCGGGACAGGGTCGTCAGGTCGGCCGACTCGTCGAACGTGTCCTGCGCGCCCCGGTGCACGCCACCGAGACCTCCGGTCGCGAACACCGTGATCCCCGCCCGGGCGGCGAGGTGTGCCGTCGAGGCGACCGTGGTCGATCCCACGCCTCCTCCCGCGGCGACCGTCGCAAGCTCGCGGACGCTGACCTTGACGGCGTCCTCGTCGTTGGCGAGACGGTCGAGGGCAGCCTCGTCGAGTCCGATCCGGGCCTCGCCACCGATGACCGCCACGGTCGCCGGCACGGCGCCACCGTCTCGGACCGCCTGCTCGAACTCCCGCGCCAGCCGCGCGTTGTCCGGGCGGGGCAGTCCGTGGCTGATGATCGTGCTCTCGAGCGCCACCACCGCGCGTCCGTCGGCCAGCGCGTCGCGGACCTCGTCGTGCACCCGCACGTGACCCCCCAGTGCTCTGCTCGGGCTCTAGCTGCTCACCGGAGGGTCGAACGCACGCCGCACCAACCGGAGTGCCTCATCCTGCCCGATGCCCAGCGCGCGCATCGCGGCGGCGTACGTCGTCGCGGCCTCCTTCGCGGCCCGGTCGACCCCGTCCCCGCTGACCACGGTGCCCGCGCGCCCGCGCGTGGTGACCACACCCACGTGCTCCAGCTCGCGATAGGCGCGGGCCACGGTGTTGGGCGAGAGGCCGAGCGTCGCCGCCAGTGCCCGGACGGTCGGCAGCATCGTGCCGGGAGGCAGGTGGCCGCTCGCCACCTGAGCCTCGATCTGGCTGCGGATCTGCTCGAACGGCGGTTCCCCGGCGCCGGCGTCGATGGTGATGTCTGGCGTCATCGTCTCTCCCACCAGACCCAGGTGAACCCGTCACGGGGCTCGCGGCGCGTCTCCACCCACTCGTCGAGGTCGAACTCGGGGTAGTAGGCGTCGCCGTCGGGCGTCAGGTCGACCTCGGTGAGTACCTGGTGGGTGGCCAGCGGCATCGCCTGCTCGTAGAGCTGGGTGCCCCCCACGACGAACGTCTCCCCCGGCTGCCGGGCGGCCAGAGCGAGGGCGTCCTCCACGGAGTGTGCGACGAGCACGCCTGCGGCGGACCAGTCGGGATCGCGGGTCACCACGATCGTGGTCCGGCCCGGGAGCGCGCGGCCGATGGAGTCGTACGTGGCGCGACCCATCACCAGTACGCCCCCCATGGTCGTCGCCTTGAAGTGGGCGAAGTCGTCGGACAGGTGCCACGGGATGCGACCGTCGGCGCCGATCACGCGGTTGGCGGCGTACGCCGCGACCAGGGTGAGGCGGCGTCGCTCAGACAGCAATGGGGGCCTTGATGCCCGGGTGGGGGTCGTATCCCTCGACCACGATGTGCTCCAGGTCGAACGCGTCGATCTCGGTCACGGCCGGGTCGAGCGACAGGGTCGGCAGGGCGCGTGGCTCGCGGGTCAGCTGGAGGCGGGCCTGCTCGAGGTGGTTGGTGTAGAGGTGGGCGTCGCCGAGCGTGTGCACGAAGTCGCCGACCTCGAGGCCGGTCACCTGGGCCACCATGTGGGTGAGCAGGGCGTACGAAGCGATGTTGAACGGGACGCCGAGGAAGACATCGGCGGAGCGCTGGTACAGCTGGCAGCTGAGGCGGCCGTCCGCGACGTAGAACTGGAACATCGTGTGGCACGGCGCGAGCGCCATGTCGGGGATGTCGGCGACGTTCCACGCGGACACGATGTGGCGGCGGCCGTCGGGGTCGGTCCGGATCTGCTCGATCACCTGCGCGATCTGGTCGACGTGACGGCCGTCGGGGGCGGGCCACGAGCGCCACTGGTAGCCGTAGATCGGGCCGAGGTCACCGTCGCTGTCGGCCCACTCGTCCCAGATCGTCACGCCGCGGTCCTGCAGCCACTTCACGTTGGTGTCTCCGCGGAGGAACCACAGCAGCTCGGCGAAGACCGAGCGGGTGTGGATCTTCTTCGTGGTGACCAGGGGGAACCCCTCCGTCAGCTCGAAGCGCATCTGGTGCCCGAACACGCTGTAGGTGCCGGTGCCGGTGCGGTCGGACTTCTCGACCCCGTCGTCGAGGATGCGCTGGAGGAGATCGAGGTAGACCTGCATGACCTCACTCTAGGAGCCTGCGCGGACGTCGTCAGGGACGCGCGCGCAGGTACTGGTCCGGCCAGCGGACCTCGGCCCCGAGCTCGGCGGCGGCGTACTGCGGCCAGTGCGGGTTGCGGAGCAGCTCGCGAGCCAGGAACACGGCGTCGGCCTCGCCGTCCTGGAGGATCTTCTCCGCCTGGCGCGGCTCGGTGATGAGTCCGACCGTGCCGACCGGGAGGCCGGACGCGCTCTTGATCCTGGTCGCGAGGGGGACCTGGTAGCCCGGCCCGCTGGGGACCTCCTGCTGGGGCGAGTTGCCGCCGCTCGAGACGTCGACCAGGTCGATCCCACGCTGCGCGAGCCGTGCGGCGACGGACCCGACCTCCTCCACGTCGAGTCCGCCCTCCACCCAGTCCGTCGCGCTGACCCGGACGAAGAGGGGTCGCTCCTCGGGCCACACGTCACGCACGGCGTCCGCCACGTCCAGCAGCAGCCTGCTGCGACCGGCCAGGTCGCCTCCCCAGGCGTCGGTACGCCGGTTGGACAGGGGTGAGAGGAACTGGTGGAGCAGGTAGCCGTGGGCCGCGTGGATCTCGGCGACCTCGAACCCCGCCTCGAGCGCGCGGCGTGCGGCGACGGCCCAGCGACCGGGCATGGCGAGAAGCTCGTCGGCGGTCAGCTCCCGCGGCGCCGGCCAGTCGGCGTACCCGACCGGGGAGGGGCCGACCGTCTCCCAGCCGCCCTCCGCGACCGGGACGTAGCCGCGTCCGAGCCAGGGTGCCCGGGTCGAGGCCTTCCGGCCGGCGTGGGCGAGCTGGATGCCGGGTACGGCGCCCTGGCCGCGGATGAAGTCCACGATCCGCTCGTAGTCCGCCGCCTGCTCGTCGTTCCAGATCCCGGCGTCCTGCGGCGAGATGCGGCCCTCGGGTGCCACCGCGGTCGCCTCGGTCATCACCAGCCCGGCCCCACCCTGCGCGAGAGCACCGAGGTGGACCAGGTGCCAGTCGGTGGGGTGTCCGTCCAGGGAGGAGTACTGGCACATCGGCGACACCCACGCCCGGTTGCGGAACGTCGTACCGCGCAGGGTCAGCGGCGAGAAGAGCAGGCTCACGTGAGGGCGCAACTCCGCGCCGGCGACGGTTGTTCCGCGTCAGGAGCTGAGACCACGGTCGGCGAGCAGCTGGTCGCGCTGGAACGCGTAGCCCACCATCCAGGTCGGCTCGAGCCGCCACATCACCACGTCGCCCCACGACAGCGGCGACGAGCCGTAGTGCGCCGTCCAGTGCTCGTCGACGGCGGCCAGCTCGTCGCCGCTCAGCTCCACGACCCGGCCGTGGCTGAACACCGCGAGCGCCTCGCCGTCGACGTGCGCGACCGAGACCGCGGGACGTCGGGCCAGGTGGCGAGCCTTCGCCGACGTGCGGCTGGTCGAGAACGTCCACGTGCCGTGCAGGAAGTGGCCGTCCATCGCGCTGATGCGCGGCTCGCCGTGTGCAGTCACGGTCGCGGCCGTGATCACCTTCATCCCGGTCAGCAGGCCGGCGATCTGGGTGGCGGAGAGGGTCCGGTCGTCTTTGATGATGCCGCGCAGGTGCTCGGTCGATCGCGCGTGCGAGCCGTCGAGGAGGGACTGCAGTCGGGCCAGGTCGTCGGGGGTCTCGAGCATGCTCCGACGCTAGGCGCCGACGCCGACAGCCCCCTTGATCGTCGTTGCCGCGTCGCCACCGACCCAGACCGTGTCGCCCTCCTTCTCGACGTGGACCCGGCCGGCCCGGCCCAGCACGGTGCCCTGCGAGGCGACGTACGACGTGGGCAGGCGGTCGCCGGCGAGCCACTGGCCGATGCTGGCGTTGAGGCTGCCGGTCACGGGGTCCTCCACGACGCCGATGCTCGGACAGAAGGCCCGGACCTCGACGGCGCACTCCGAGCCTGGCGGGTAGGCGCCCACCACGCCGATGTCGAGGTCACCGAACGCCGACCAGTCGGGGCGTACCGCGAGCACCGCCTCCGCGTCGCGCAGCATCGCCACCACCCAGCCCGGACCGTTGTCACCCCACGACAGGTCCACCAGGTCGTCGTCCTCGAGCGCCAACGCGGTGAGGATCCGGGCGCGTTCGTCGTCGGCCACGGGGCCGTCGCGCAGGAGCGGCGGGGCGGCGAACGCGAGCCGCTCACCGCGCCGGATCCGCAGGAGCCCGGCGCCGCACTCCTGCAGCAGCTCGTCGTCCGACCTCGGCACTCCCCCGGCCTCCAGCCAGGCGTGGGCACTGCCGATGGTCGGATGACCCGCGAACGGCAGCTCCTCGCTCGGCGTGAAGATCCGCAGCCGGTAGTCGGCCGCGGGATCGGTGGGCGTGAGCAGGAACGTGGTCTCCGACAGGTTCGTCCAGTGGGCGAACCGCCGCATCTCCTCCTCGCCGATCCCGTCGGCGTCGTGGACCACCGCCACGGGGTTGCCCTTGAGCGGCTCGGTGGAGAAGACGTCGACCTGGGAGAAGGGGCGCATGTCGCCACGCTAGAGGGTGAGCCTCAGCCGGTCCCGAAGGAAGCGGATGGACGGGACGAGGAAGAAATCGGATGAGGAAGGGGGGTGGTTCCTGGTCGGATAGGAGCGTGCCTCGTCTCGGACCCTCGCTTCGCCGACTGATCCCGCCGACACCGCTGTCCCGCCGGCTCGCGACGCAGTCGCTGCTGTTCGCGACGGCCGAGGGCACGTTCCTCACCGGCTCCGCGGTGTTCTTCACCCAGGTCGTCGGCCTGCGGGCGGCCCAGGTCGGACTCGGCCTGACGGTGGCCGGTGTCGTGTCCTTCCTGGTGGCCTACCCGGCCGGAAAGCTGACGGACCGGATCGGCCCGAAGCGCATGTGGTCGATCGGAGCGATGGTCGCGGCGCTGATGTTCGCCGCCTGGCCGTTCATCGACAGCTTCACCGGCTACCTCGCCATGGTCGTGTGCTTCGAGATCATCGAGAACGCCGGCGGAGCGGGCCGCAACGCCTACATCCTCGACGTGATGCCCGAGGACGAGCGGGTTGCGACGCAGGCCTACATGTACTCCGCGCTCAACGTCGGCTTCACCCTGGGCGCGATCGTCGGCGGGATCGCACTCGCCTTCGACAACCTGACCGTGATGCGGTGGATGCCGCTCTTCACGCTCGCGATCGGGCTGCTCAACGCCGTCTTCATCACCCGACTCCCGCGCGCGCCACACGACGACGTGCGGTCCTCGTCGAGGAGCTCCGAGCCGAAGGCACAGCCACGCGGGCGAGGCCCGTTGCACAACGTCGGGTGGATGCTGGCCAGCCTGTGCAACGGCACGCTGTGGACCAACCAGGTCCTGCTCAACGTCGTGATCCCCCTGTGGCTGGTGCAGGCCACCGACGCCCCGCACTGGCTGCTCGCCTGGTTGTTCGGCACCAACACGGTGTTGTGCATCTTCCTGCCGGCCTACACCTCGCGCGGCGTCGCGACCATCTCGGACGCGCTGAGGTCGGTGCGCATCTCGGGCGGCTTCTTCGTCCTCTCCTGCCTGATCACGATGGCCACCCACAGCACGGCCGGCTTCGTGACGATCTTCCTGGTCTGGCTGGGACATGTCGCGGTGACCGGCGCCGAGCTCTACGTCTCGGGCGCCAGCTGGGCGTTCCAGGCCAAGCTCATGGACCCCGCCCGGCGCGGCGAGTACGGCGGGGTGGCCGAGGTGTTCAGCACGCTCGGTGGCCGCTGGGCGCCCGCCGTCTACACCCTCCTGGCGATGTCGTGGCACCCCGCCGGGCTGCCCGGCGCCGGGTGGCTGGTGATCGCCGGCATCTCGATCGCGGCCGTGGTCGGCATGCACCCCTCGGTCCGGATGGCCGAGCGGTTCCTCGAGCGCGAGGGCATCACCGTGGGTGGGGCGCCGAGCGAGGACGTCGAGAATGCCGTCACACCGTCCCTCACCTGAGCCGCCTGGGGCGGACAGGAGCATCGCGCCACAAAGACGAGTCGTTCGGTAGACTTTGGGGCATGGACCCGGCCACGCTCTCCCTGCCCGACCTCGACAGCGCCGCCGTGGTCGTGCCCGCCCCGGAACCCGGACCGGGCAACTGGGCCGGTGGCGCCAGCGCGGTCGCCGTGGACGGCACCGTCTGGCTGACCTACCGGGTCCGCCGGCCGATCGCCGTCGGCCGTGGCGTCTCCGCGATCGTGGCGCGCTCCCACGACGGGATCCGGTTCGAGACCGTGACCGAGGTGCACCGAGACTCGTTCGGGGCCGAGTCCTTCGAGCGCCCGGTCATCCTGCGCACACCCGAGGGACGCTGGCGGTTGTACCTGTCCTGCGCCACACCCGGGAGCAAGCACTGGTGGGTCGAGTGCGTCGAGGCGGCCCGCCCGGAGGACCTCGCCGGTGGGTTCCGGACCGTCGTCTGGCCGGGGTCCGCGGAGGTCGCGGTCAAGGACCCCGTGATCCGGACCGATGCGAACAGGCGCTGGCACGCCTGGGTGTGCGAGCACCCCCTGACCGAGCCCGGGCACGAGGACCGGATGTCGACGGCGTACCACAGCAGCGACGACGGCCTGAGCTGGCGCCGGCACGGCACCGTCCTCGCCCCGCGTCCCGGCCGGTGGGACGCTCGCGGCGCGCGCGTCACCGACGTCCTCAGTCTCGACCCGCTCGTCGTGCTGTACGACGGTCGGCCGCGGGCGGAGGACAACTGGTTCGAGACCACCGGGACCGCCCGGTCGTCGTCCGGGTCCGGTCCCGCCGACGTGCTCATGGCCGACGACGTCGAGCCGACCCGCTCACCGCTGTCGGACGGTGCCTACCGCTACGCCAGCAGCGTCCGGATGTCCGACGGCTCGACGCGGCTCTACGTCGAGGCCGCCCGGGCGGACGGGGCGCACGACCTGGTGACTGTCCCGCTGTGAGCCCTCAGGCCTCGGCGGCAGCCGCGCGACGGCTCTCGAAGCTGCCCCCGTCGCGGTAGCCCTTCCACTCCGCGAAGGACTCGCCGGTCAGCCGCTCGAGGAGCTCGATGTCCGGGAGATGCGGCTGGAGGAGCGTGGCCCGCTGCTCGGGCGTCAGCCTCGGCCGCGCCCCGTCTCCACCCCGCTGGAGCTGGTCGACCAGCGGGCGGCTGACCCGGCGCCACACCTGCGGTGGGAAGAACTGGCCGACGGTCGCCCCGGTGCGGATCAGAGCGCCGATCGCGCGCGTGCGCGGACTCTCCTGGACGAACCTGCGGGAGTTGTCGCGCGGGACCTCGGGCGCCGACAGCGGCGGCACGCCGACGAACGCGCACACGCGGTCCAGGGTCCGGTCGGGCTCGTCGACGAGCTGCCTGTAGCGAAGCAGAAGGAGCTGCTCGCGCGGGAAGTGGTCGAGGAGGTCGGCGACCTGGCGGCCGTACATCCCGAGCCGCTGGTAGTGCCAGAACGGGGCCCACCCGGCGTCGACGCGCCTGGGCTCGCGGCGTACCGCCTCGACGATGTCGTCGTGCGGCTCGAGCCCGTCCATGCGCAGGTGCATCCAGTTGCTGTAGGCGCGGTCGACGGGATCCCGGAGCACCACGATCAGCTTCGCGTCGGGCCGGTCCACCGCGATCCGACGGCGGGCGTCGCGGTGGTAGAGGTAGAACGGCGTGCTCTCGCCCCGCACCGTTCCGGGCGGCGCCGCGTCGAACAGGTCGAGGTAGCGCTGCCGTTGCCAGATCCACTCCCGGTTGGAGTGAGCGTCGCCGGGGCCCTTGTACGCCGGCGGGGGGCTGTCGCCGCAGAGGTAGTACTTCGGCTCCTTGACCCGCGGCAGGAAGAGCCCCGGGTGCTGGGTGAGCGCGGCATGGAGCGCGCTGGTCCCCGCCTTGGGTGCCCCGATCAGGAAGAAGTCCGGCGGCCGACGCATGATCTAAGTATAGCGAGTTACACGACATTCACATCGCCCGAAAGGCGGTGCGGTCCCTGCCTGAGATGCTGACCGCATGGTCGAGCTCCTCACGTGGTCCCAGCACGTCGCGTCCTGGCGGCGCGAGGTGCACGCGTTGTACGACGACATCCGGGCCGACCCGGACCCGGCGACCGCGCATGCCCGTTGGGTCGAGCGGCGCACGGCGCTCTTCCACGACCACCCGGCCACGGCCCGCCGGCCCGGGCAGGAGCTGCGCCACGCCGGCTACGACCCGGCGTACCGGTTCGTGCTGGAGATGAAGGCGGCCGAGCCCGAGGAGTGGGAGCCGACGACGGGGTCCGACGGGGCCGTGCCGTTCCGGCGGGCCGGCCGCTTCGAGATCCCGGAGCTCGGTGGGCTCGACGTGTGGTGGCTGGGCTCGTACGGGAACGGCATCTTCGTGCCGCTGCGCGATGCGACGGCGGGACGGACGACGTACGGCGCGGGTCGGTACCTGCTCGACACGGTCAAGGGCGCCGACCTGGGCCGCGAGGGAGACGCCTGGGTGATCGACCTCAACTTCGCGTACAACCCGTCCTGCGCCTACGACCCGGACTGGGCCTGCCCACTGGCGCCGCTCGGCAACCGGCTCGAGGCCGAGGTCCCCGTCGGAGAGCTCACGCCGGTCGGCGGTTGAGCGGGGGTCACGCCGAGAGGGACATCGGGCCGTAGACCTCGCGTTCGTGCTCGAACAACGTCACCGCGTCGACCCCGGCGGCCGACAGCTCCGCCCACACCTCACCGACCCACGACTCGGCGTCGGCCTGCGACGCGAAGCGTTGGTGGGCGTACTCCTCCGGCACCCGCGCCTCGTTCCCGGAGCGGTCGAGCAGCTTCCACCACCACGGTCGCTCGGCCGGCGAGGGCTGGCGGAACGTCGCCGGCTGCTCGGGAAGGTTCACGCCTCACGCACCGAGGTGTCGACGAACGGGAGTGTGGCCGAGGCGAAGATCTCGCGACGCGTGCGGACCTGCACGCCGAGCTCGGCCTCGGGGTCGACGAAGGTCGGCACGAGGGCCATCCCGATCCCCTTCCTCAACGTCGGCGAGAACGTGCCGGACGTGACCTCGCACAGCGGAACGTCCGGCACGAGGGTGACGAGCATGCCGGGGCGCGGGATGCCGCGCTCCAGAGCCACGAGCCCGCGGAGCCTCCGCTGCGGCCCGGCCTCCTTCTCCTTCACCAGTGCGTCGCGACCCCAGAACGCGTCCTTCTTCCAGCCGACGGCCCAGCCCAGGCCCGCCTGGTTGGGCGTGACCTCGATGGTGATGTCCTGCCCGTGCAGCGGATAGCCCATCTCGGTACGCAGGGTGTCGCGGGCGCCGAGGCCGCACGGGAGCATCCCGAGCGGCTCACCCGCCGCGAGCAGTCGGTCCCACAGCACCCCGGCCACCTCGTTGAGGGCGATCAGCTCGTAGCCGCGCTCCCCGGTGTAGCCGGTCCGACAGACCACGACCCCGGTGTCCTCGAACTCCGCCTCGGCGAAGGACATGTACTCGTGGCCGGAGGGGAAGCCGATCGCGTCGAGCACCTCGTCGGACCTCCTGCCCTGCACCGCGAGCACGGCGTACTGCCGATGGTGGTCGAGCACCCGCACGCCCCCGGGCGCCTGCGTCGTGAGCCGGCGCGCGACCTCGGCCGAGTTGGCGGCGTTCGGGACCAGCAGCACGTGCTCGTCGTCGTGGAAGTAGGCGATCAGGTCGTCGACGATGCCCCCGGTCTCGGCGTCGCAGCACAAGGTGTACTGCGCCTTGCCGTGCCGGATCTTCCCGAGGTCGTTGCTCAGCGTCGCGTTGACGTACGCCGCCGCGCCCGGACCGGTGACCATCAGCTTGCCGAGGTGGCTGACGTCGAAGACGCCGACCGACTCGCGGACCGCGGTGTGCTCCTTGACCACGCCGGACGGGTACTCCAACGGCATCGACCAGCCGCCGAACTCCGCGAACTTGGCTCCGAGCGCGACGTGCCGGTCGTGCAGGGGAGACTGCAGGAGCGCGGTGCCGCGGGCGGTGTCCTCGGCCATGTCCGCGAACCTACACCGGCTCGGAGCCCCTCGCCTGGACCCCGGACCACGCGTTCGGCCATGGCTAGGGTGACCCGGTGACCAGCTACCACCTGCGGGGCGCGAGCCCGGCGAAGACTCGGGCCGACGCCGTGGTCGTCGGGGCCTGGAAGGGCGCCCAGGGCGTCACCCTCGCAGCCGGCGCGGAGGACGTCACCGGCGCGTTCGGGCGGTCCCTCCGACCGCTGCTCAGCACGCTCGGCTTCACCGGCAAGCCGGGAGAGGTCGGCCGCGTGCCGACCGGCGGGAGGCTGTCCAGCCCGCTGCTCGTCCTGGTCGGCATGGGCGAGAGGCCGGAGGAGCGCCCCGCCGAGGTCCTCGCCGTACGCCGCGCCGCAGGCGTCGCCGCCCGGTCGACCGCCAACGCCGCCTCGGTCGCCCTGGCACTCCCGGCGGACGACGCCGGACTGGTGCGCAACGTGCTCGAGGGCTACCTCCTCGGCGGCTACGTGTTCTCCCGGTACCAGTCCAAGGAGCCCGACCAGCGGGCCGGCACGGTCGCCGTGCTCAGCCCGGTCGCCCGCCGACAGGAGGCGATCAGCGCGTTCGACGACGCGCAGGTGGTGGCGGCCGCCGTGAACGGCGCCCGCGACTGGGTCAACATGCCTCCGGGCGACCTCACGCCACCGCTGTTCGCCGCGGAGATCACCCGGGCGGTGAAGGGCACCAAGGTGAGGGCCAAGGTCCTGGACGAGGCGGCCCTGACCGAGCTCGGCTGCGGCGGACTGCTGGGCGTGGGCAGCGGCTCCAGCGCACCGCCGCGACTGGTGGAGCTGCGCTACTCCCCCTCCGACCCGGTGACCCACCTCGCCCTGGTCGGCAAGGGCATCACCTTCGACTCCGGGGGTCTGAGCATCAAGAGCGCGACCGGCATGGAGAACATGAAGTGCGACATGGCCGGTGCCGCCACGATCGTCCAGGCCACGCTGGCCATCGCCAGGCTCGGGCTGCCGGTGCGGGTCACGGCCTACGCCTGCCTGGCCGAGAACATGGTGTCCGGCTCCGCGATGCGGCCCGGCGACGTGATCACGATGTACGGCGGCAAGACCGTCGAGGTGCTCAACACCGACGCCGAGGGTCGACTGGTCCTCGCCGACGGCATCGGCCGGGCCGTCGAGCAGGACCCCGACGTGATCGTCGACGTGGCGACCCTGACCGGGCACATGTCGCTGGCGCTCGGCAACCGCGTGGGTGCGGTGTTCGGCAGCGACGACGTGGTGGCGGCGCTGATCGAGGCCGGGCACCAGGCCGGCGAGAAGCACTGGCCGATGCCCGTGCCACAGGACGTCGTGGACCGCGTCCACGGCAGCAGGCTGGCCGACCTGCTCCAGCACGACTGGACCCGATGGGGTGGCGGGCTGTTCGCCGCGGCGTTCCTCCGCGAGTTCACCGGCGACCGCCCGTGGGGCCACCTCGACATCGCCGGCCCGGGCTTCAACGGCGGCCCCGCCTCCGGTCACTGGCCGCCGGGCGGGACCGGCTTCACCCTGACGACGCTCGTCGACTATGCGCGTGCGCTCAGTGACCGCGCTCCTTCTGCCGCCTGATGTACTCCCGCATCCGCTGGGGGATGCCGACCACCCCGGCCTCGTAGGCCGCGATGCCTCGGCGTTGGCAGAACTTGTAGGCCCAGTCCGCCGATGGCACCCGCCGGCGGGTGAACTCGCCGTCCCAGGCCACGAGGAGCAGGGTGACGTCGCTGACCGCCGTCCGCGGCTCGACGAAACCCTCGACACCCTCGCGGGTCGAGACGAAGTCCTCGAGGTGCTGCTCGTCGTCCGTGGACGACGCCCGCACCCGCGTCGAGCCGGTGCGCGCGGTGTCGCCGCTGGGACGACGGAACCTCGCTCCACGACCGCGTCCGAAGAGTCTCATGATGGCCATGATGCATGAGGCCGCACAGCCGCGCTCGCCTCTCGCCCTCCTTGCAGCCGGCGTGGCAAAGAGTGCAAGGATGACCGGGTGACCGACGGCGAGTTCGACGTGCTCATTCTCGGAGCGGGATCCGGTGGATACGCCTGCGCTCTCCGCGCCGCTCAGCTCGGCCTCTCGGTGGGACTGGTGGAGAAGGGCGACCTCGGCGGCACCTGTCTCCACGTCGGCTGCATCCCGACCAAGGCGCTGCTCCACGCGGCGGAGCTCGCCGACCAGACGCGCGAGTCGTCCAGGTTCGGCGTGAGCGCGACGCTCGACGGCATCGACATGGCCGGGGTCAACGCCTACAAGGACAAGGTCGTCTCCCGGCTCTTCAAGGGCCTGACCGGTCTGATCAAGGGCCGCGGCATCACCGTGATCGAGGGCGAGGGACGGATGACGGGGCCGCGGGAGGTCACCGTCGGCGACGCCTCCTACTCCGGGAGGCACCTGGTGCTGGCCTCCGGCTCCTACAGCCGCACCCTGCCCGGTCTCGACATCGACGGTGATCGGGTCCTCACCTCCGAGCAGGCCCTGCGGCTGGATCGGGTTCCGGCGTCCGTCGTCGTGCTCGGGGGCGGGGTGATCGGTTGCGAGTTCGCCAGTGCCTGGGCGAGCTTCGGCGCCGAGGTGATGATCGTCGAGGCGCTTCCGCGGCTGGTGGCGGCCGAGGACGAGGCCTCGTCGAAGGCGCTCGAGCGGGCCTTCCGCAAGCGCAAGATCCAGCTCCGCACCTCGACCCCGTTCCAGAGCGTCAAGGTGACCGACGACGGCGTGGCCGTCACCGTCGAGGGAGGCGAGGTCATCGAGGCAGAGCTGCTGCTCGTGGCCGTCGGCCGTGGCCCGGCCACCGACGGGCTGGGGTACGACGAGCAGGGTGTGGCGATGGACCGTGGCTTCGTGCTCGCCGACGAGCGTTGCCGCACCAACCTCGAGGGCGTGTACGCCGTGGGCGACATCGTTCCGGGGCTGCAGCTGGCCCACCGCGGCTTCCAGCAGGGCATCTTCGTGGCCGAGGACATCGCCGGGCTCGACCCGGCGCCGATCGACGAGGCGGGCATCCCGCGGGTGACCTACAGCCACCCCGAGGTCGCCTCGGTCGGGCTCGACGAGGCGGCCGCACGCGCGGCGTACGGGGACGACGGCGTGGAGACCGTGACCTACGACCTCGGGGGCAACGGCAAGAGCCAGATCCTGATGACCCAGGGGTTCGTGAAGCTGGTACGCCGTACGGACGGGCCGGTCGTCGGCGTCCACATGATCGGCGACCGCGTCGGCGAGCTCATCGGCGAGGCCCAGCTGATCTACAACTGGGAGGCGTACGCGGAGGACGTCGCGCCCCTGGTGCACGCGCACCCCACCCAGAACGAGGCACTCGGCGAGGCCCACCTGGCGCTCGCCGGGAAGCCGTTGCACGCCCATTCATGAGCGCAGCCTGAACCCACACGACCGGACCACGAGACAGGAAGACCCCCCTCACATGGCCACCGAAGTCAACCTCCCCGAGCTCGGCGAATCCGTCACCGAAGGCACGGTCACCCGCTGGCTGAAGCAGATCGGCGACGAGGTGGCGGTCGACGAGCCGCTGCTGGAGGTCTCGACGGACAAGGTCGACACGGAGATCCCGTCGCCGGTGTCCGGCACGCTGCTGGAGATCAAGGCGAACGAGGACGACACGGTCGAGGTCGGCGCGGTCCTCGGCGTGATCGGGGCGGCCGACGAGTCGTCCGGCGGCGCGGGGGCCGGCGCTGATGGGGGGGCCGGGCAGGCCGAGCCGGAGCCGGAGTCGACACCGGAGCCGGAGCCCGCGCAGGAGCAGTCTCGGGAGGAGGCCGCGGAGACCCCGCTCGACGAGGAGGCGGTCGAGCGGGAGGAGGCACACGCGGAGGCGGAGCGGGCCGACACCCACTCCGAGCCGGAGCGGGCCCAGGAGGAGCGGGCGCAGGAGGAGCCGGCCCAGGAGCAGCAGCACGCCGAGGCGCCGCGTGAGGAGGTCGCGGCGGCGACATCCGGTGCCGCCGAGTCGAGCGGAGGTGGACGGACCGTGGTCCGCCTGCCGGAGCTCGGCGAGTCCGTGACCGAGGGCACCGTCACCCGCTGGCTGAAGCAGGTGGGCGACGAGGTTGCGGCCGACGAGTCGCTGCTCGAGGTCTCGACGGACAAGGTCGACACCGAGATCCCGTCCCCGGCGTCGGGCACCCTGCTGGAGATCAAGGTCGACGAGGACGAGACCGTGGACGTCGGGGCCGAGCTGGCCGTGATCGGGTCGGGCGAGGCGCCGGCCGCGGCGGAGCAGGACGCGGCACCCGCACCGGAGGAGTCCACACCCGAGCAGCCCGCCGAGCAGCCCGCCGAGCAGCCGTCGGAGAAGA
>Ga0105239_10001641_pt1 | contig 29489 bp, 29 predicted proteins | sample KBSC44metaG_FD_92761 | JGI IMG/M metagenome (GOLD analysis project Ga0105239, IMG submission 92761) | Corn rhizosphere microbial communities from Kellogg Biological Station, Michigan, USA - KBS C4-4 metaG | ecosystem: Host-associated > Plants > Roots > Rhizosphere > Soil | place: Michigan, USA...
AAAAGCTCTAAAAAAACCTTGCCATCCAGAAATGCCTCGATATCCTTCCGCGCATCCGTACCCAGTTTCCGGATCATTTTCCCCCCTTCCCCCAAGATAATCCCTTTCTGAGACTCCCTTTGTACAATAATGTCCGCTCTTATCTTCGTTAGGGTTGATTTCTCTTTGAACTCCTGCACCAGCACCGTCGTCTGGTAAGGGATCTCATCCCCATATTGATGGAATATCTTTTCCCGGATCATCTCCCCTACAAAAAATTTGACAGGCAGGTCAGTAAGGTCATCCCCCTCAAAAAAGGGCGCCCCTTCCGGCAGCCGTTGCAGAATGGTGTCCATCAGGGTCGAAAGATGCGCTTTTTTCAGGGCCGACACCGCCACCACCTCCTTACAATAGGGCCGGGTCGAAAAGAAGGTCTTACCCTCCTCGATCTTTCCCGCGCTCGCCTCATCCGTCTTGTTCAGGACCACGATAGCCGGCGCCCCTAAATGCAGGGCCGTGAACAGCCGGTCATTCTCTTCCCAGTCGTCCTTTATGTCTATCAGCAGGATAGCAAGGTCCGCATCTTCCAGCGAGCCCTTCACCGCCTGCATCATCTTTTCATGGAGCTTATACCGCGGCTCGATAATTCCCGGCGTGTCGGAAAATATGATCTGATAATCCTTTTCCGTCAAGATCCCCTTGATCCGGTGCCGGGTCGTTTGCACCTTATGGGAAACAATAGCCAGTTTCTCCCCCATCAACGCATTGAGGAGCGTGCTTTTGCCGGCATTCGGCTTCCCAAATATGCTTACGAACCCAACTTTCATTATAACCTCTTGTTTATCAGCCACCCTCGTCTCCCTCAAACGAAAAAGGCCTCATAAGAGGCCCTTAGCTTTGTTGCGAAGGGTGGGATCGAACCACCGACCTTCGGGTTATGAGCCCGACGAGCTACCGCTGCTCTACTTCGCGATGTGGGCAGCAAATGTACGATCCTTTACCTTCCCTGCCAAATAAATAAAAGTTTCTTTTATTTGTCTCAGCAGAACGCTGGCAGTTTTGTGATGGATGGATATGACGCCATCAGGGAATATTTCAACAACCAGCAACTGCTAGTAGAAAAATATTTCCGGCAGCGCCGGCTCGACAAATTGCAGCAAAAGCTTCGAAGCCTGACAAAAGGTCACCATTGTTCAGTACATTGGACACTGATTGTCTTGATCTATTGAGCTCTCTCACCAATTTCCCGCTCTCATTGTAGTTCGGAACTTAATTGACATGATAGCTAACCAAAACATCTATAGTTTCCGGAGGATTGTTAATAGCCGGATTTGAACATGCCATAAAAGTTACTGGCAAAGCATGTGACGGCCCAAAGAGTGCATCTAGATCTGGAGGATTTGCCTGATTACCAACTCCAATAATTACCCATGCCGAAGGATTATTGTTATTGCTGCAGTTAGACGCGGACTGACCTTTCCTGAGAAAAATAAGCTCCATTGATCCCGGATTCGATATCCCAGTGATTGTGCCACTAAATGGCGTAGAAGGAAAATCCCCAGTGTATAAGTTCGTGGCAATTTGCCTGTGAAGGGTTATCTTAGTCTGTTTATCTTTTCCTCGTTGATTTGGGTCCACTGGCGCATATATTATGCTGAAACTATTCGAACTGGATCCAAAGTTTGAAGCCGAAGTAACAACCTGAACAGGTGAAGTCAGGTTATTTACAATCATGGACTGATTACCAGCTCCACCAGAACCATTGGTTCCCAAAATCCTTACGGGATTTGGAACTTTATTACTTGAATTTGGAGTATTTGGAATTTTCGCAGAATAAAGAGTACCTCCGTTTTGCAAGACATCAATTGAGAAGAGTTTTACCCCTCCAGGATTGGAAGCGATGCCTGTAAAAAGAAGATTTGTGCCGATATCCACGTTTACGATACCCCCCATGGTCATGTCCTGCTGTTCAACATTTCCGCCTCCGGATGGAAATGCATCAATGGTGACCGAGGAACGTTGATTGTCATTCACAACTACCATCTGGTCATTACAACTGATATTGGAAAAGATTAAACAGGGAAAGAATAGCAAATAACAAATTGTAGAAGGAGAGATGCTTGAGGCTTTCATGTTGATGGTTTTAAATTTCCTTCATAATACTTACCTGGCTATACATCTGCATCGGGACGGGGTGATCATCAAGGTAGCTAAAGGGCATGGAACGAACAACGGGGAAAAAACCCTTTTTTGAACCACTAAAATATCGTATATATAATCATCTTCTCCTGAGCGACGAGACGTTATTCACACACCCCTCCCCTGATCACGGTATTGCAGTGCATCATTTCTCATTCTATTTTGGCATTATATTAAACACGCCAGTTATGAAACCCTTTTTACTCCTTTTTGCCCTTTCCCAATTCATCGTCATCACCCTGTCCGCGCAAGCAGGCACCCTCGACGCCGACTTTGGCAGTGGAGGATTGGTAAAAACCTCATTCGGGCCCGACGATAACGGCATTTGCGTCGCCATCGCCCCCAATCAAAAGATCATAGCCGGAGGCATGACCTACGACAGCACCGGCAAAACGGTTTTTGCGATCACCTGTATGCTCCCCAACGGCCAGCCCGACCGTAACTTCGGCAGAAGTGGCAAGATAACCTACGGGTTTGGCATCGACTGTCCCTTCGGCGTCAAAACCATTGCCGTTCAGCCGGACGGCTATATCATCGCGGCAGGCACCCTTATCCTTTATGATGCCGGCAACACGCCGGTGGCCCAGATCATCCGCTTTACCCCGACAGGCGACATAGACCCTGCCTTCCACGGCGGCGGGCCCCTACTGATATCCTATTTCGAGCCCTCATCCATCGCCCTCCAGACCAATGGCAAAATAGTAATAGGCGCCTCTTACAAAGGCAATATGGGTGTACTACGCGTAAACAGCGACGGCACGCTGGACACCGACTTCGGTACCTCGGGTCATGTGCTCATCACCGGAGACGCCAAGAATGGCGGCGAGACCACCAGCGTCCTCGTCCAGCCGGACGGCAAGATCGTCTGGGCCGGCGCCTATGATTACTGGGACCTCATGGTCGCCCGTTGTAACAACAGGGGCGTGCTGGACGCCAATTTTGGCGCCGGTGGCGTAGCGCGTATCACCGTGAACACAAACGAACTCTGTTCTATCAATGCCATCGCACTCGACAGCCGTAATCGTATCATCACCGCCGGCGGCCACTATTCAGAGAGCGCGAATAAGGACGAGATCCTGATCTGCGCACTCAAAAGCAATGGCGTCCTGGACAATAGCTTTGCCGGTAATGGCAAAATGAACGTCAGCATCACCGATCTGTGTAGCGCGAAGGGTGTCGCGGTGCAGTCGAACGATCAGATCGTCGCCGTAGGTATGTCCTGGCACCACCAACAGCATAAATGGATACTTTGCCGTGCCAATAATGATGGCACCCTCGACACCAATTTTGGCTCCGGTGGAAAAGTAACCACCGTCTGGCCTGACGACTTCGACGCCGCCTATGGTGTCGCCATCCAGGCAGATGGCAAGATTGTCGTGGAAGGCTATGCCGGCTATGCATTCGGTACAGCCCGGTATATCGCAAAAAGCTTGAAATCGGTAATCTTCGGAGATGCGATGCCAGTACAGTCGACAAGCGTTACATCATCACTTGACGCAACTGGCTTAACGATCTCTCCCAATCCGGCACAGGCTCAGCTGACCATCCACGGACTGAACCCATCCGGCCAGACCATTATATCAGTGAAAGACGCCATCGGCAGAGACGTGCTCACCACAAAGACCACCGCCCAAAGCGAATACACACTGGACATCCACGCGCTGCCCCCAGGTACTTACTTCCTTCAGCTGAGTGATGGTAAAAAACGCCAAACGAAGACCTTCCAGAAAATGCATTAAAAGGTCTCCCCTGCCGGATCACGGTCTCCTTGAGAACTCTTTTCGAATTCTGCTAAGCGAGGAGTCCGTGATCCCAAGATAAGACGCTATATGCTTCAGCTGTGCATATTGAAAGATCTCCCTGTTAGTATGGATCAGCTCGGCATATCTTTCTTCAGCAGTTTGAGTGATCAATGACAGCGCTCTCTTTTTATGAGCCGCAAATTCATTTAGCAGCATCCGGCGCCCAAATTCACGAAATTCAGGAATGGCATGGAACAGCTCGTTTGACTTTTCGAACGAAACCAGAAAACCCTCGCAGTTGGTAATGGCCTGGATATTTTCCACGGACCTTGTCTGCGTAATAAAAGAATTCGGCTCAAAAACAGGCCTGTTGCAATTGAAAAACTCTGTCGTTACTTCTTCCCCGTCAAGGTTGTGTGTATACGCCCGCATAAAACCCTCCGTCATAAAGAAATGATGGGTATTCACTTTTCCCGCAGTCACAAAATAGTCGTGCCTTGCAAAACTCTTGGGTTCAAAATGGCCTACGATCTCTTCAAGCAGCTGCCTGGAGATCGACACATTTGACGACTGTAGCGTCCGCTGGATGTAACTAATAACAGGCTCCTTATTCATCTCGGTATTAAAATTAATGAAATTATTTCTCCGCGCTAAAAACCAGCGCCCGGAGTGGAGACCGCACAGGATTACTGCCCAATTCCAACGCTATGGCCTCTTCCAGGGCGCCCCGAAACCTTTCCACCTGGGACGGATCGTTTTTGATAAGGTTATACAGCGGGGAGCCAATGGTAAAACCACTCGCAGCATTGACGGCCGTATCGCAAACCCCTTCTATTGATACGGATTCAACCTTGTAACGGGTAAAGCCCGCCTGTTGCAGAAGGGATAATCCGGAGTTTTCATCAGACATGGAAAACGGACCGGTCTCAGACCTCAACGGTACATTAGGGAAAAATTGGGATGCCAGGGTACCGAAGATCCTCCACACTGGATTGTCAGCAATGGTTGCCCAAACATTGAAATACAACATACCCCCCTTTTTCAGCACCCGATGCATTTCAGCGACAGCCTTGCCTTTGTCCGTTGCAAACATCAGTCCGAACTGGCAAACCACCGTGTCGAACAGATCGTGCTCATAAGGAATAGCCCCCATATCCACCGTATCCCAACACACACCGGGCGCCGATATTTTCTCCTGGGCGACACCAAGCATATCGGCGTTGATGTCAGTGGCCGTCAATTCATCGGCCTCGGACAGTCGACTTACCAGTCGCTTCGTTACTATTCCCGTGCCGCAAGCCAGCTCCAAAATATTGGATTTGCCCGTAAATTCTATCCGGCTGACCAGATCAGCGGCATAGGGCTCGAATAAAAAAGGGCCCAGGTAGTGGTCATAATTTTTTGAAATAGACCCATCGAATGCAATTGGATTACGTTCCATCTTAAAATATGTTAGAAGTGAAATAATGTGAAATTCTTCCCAAAACAAGTCTTAATACTTCTAACGACACTTGCCATTTGGCAAGTAATAAGATGGATCCATCCTTTCTGTAAGAGCGCGATGCGATTCTTGTCATTTGACAAGTGTTTCAAAAAGATCCTGACGGTACTTTGCTATCAAATACAAAACATCATGACCTCGAAAAAACACAACTTTCGCCCGTCAACACTCTTCATGTCTTCAGTGCTCATTGTAGCACTTTGCTTTGCCGGCCGCTCCATTAGTCCCTTACCCACCTGGCCCAACGATCGCATGGTCGCGGTGATCGATTCCGTCAGCGATGACATCAGAAAAGTCGAATTGCAATTTAAGGAAGCTCTCATCTCAGGCGACACCGCACTCTTCCTGAAATGCTATACGTCCGACGCCTGCATCCTGCCGCCAAACGCTCCCGCGCTCTGCGGACAACGTAGCCTCACGCAATTTTATAAAGGCGCCCGCCAGGGAGGAGTAAGGGACGCCACATTCACTTCCCTTGGATTATTTGGACAAACCTGGGAGTATGTGACCCAGCAGGGGGCTGTCGAACTCTTCGATGCCGCTCATCATTCCCTGGTCAGGAGTAAGGTCCTCATAGTCTGGAAAAAGACAGATGAAGGCTGGAAGATATTCCGGCACATGCTCAATTTTGATGCACCTATGCCCCCAGCATCCCCATCTTCCCCTAAATAATAAATATTACCATGATTCCACGTATCATTTCAGCAAAAGAATGGTTTAATTCAGGCATCCGGCTGCCGTATGACCCCATGACGAAAAGTATAAAAGAAGAAGGTTCACCTGCGCTGTTAAATAGTTTGTTTGTTTTCACTAAACTGATCACCTATTCAAAGCAAGATCCGAAGAGCACAATTTCTTTTCTGCCAGGCTTCCCATCCGGCTCATATGATTGGGCTAAGATCGACGCTTTGATAGAAGAACAGCACCCGCTCACCCGGCTGTATGTTGAATACATCGGGCAGGGCGAATCCGACAAACCTGAAAATTATCCCTACTCTACCTTTGAAAGAGCAGACCTCGTAGAAGCAATATGGAAGTATCATCATATTGATTCCACATTCGTCGTGACATTCGACTATTCCTCCTTGGTAGCCATGGAGTTGTTGCGAAGACAGCAGGAGAAAATAGACAAGGGTATAAAACCCTCGACCGTTATTACAAAAGTGCTGTTTATCAATGGCGGATATTTCCCGGATGGGCACTCTCATCCGATATTTACGACTCCCCTGCTAAAAACCCGCCTCGGAAAAAGAAGCACCATAAGGGCGCAAACGTCCGACTATGTATTCAACAGAATGCTAAAAGGCTTGTGGTCCAAAAAGTACCAGGTCGCTGAAGCCGAACTGGCAGAAGTTCGGGATACCATCAGGAGAAGGAACGGAATGCTCTTTCTTCACTATGCTGCCGGTTTTGTGGGCGAGCACAAGGCCAACGGTCAGCGGCTGAATTTACTTTCCATTGTTGAAAAAATGTATCCCTACGTTCGCTTTTATATCATTGGCAGCGACAAAGACCAGTTTGAGCCCAAACAGGTAATACTGGCAAAAGAAAGGCTAGCTAGATATGGGGTGGACATCCAGGTAATTTCAGGTGGGCACATGATAACCATGGAGCAGCCGCAGTTACTGGCGGACAAAATTGTAAAAACAGCAGGATAAAGCCTCATAGAATGCCAGCTTCTTATTCGATAATTTTATGCCAGTCATGTTTTGTGAATTATCGTAAATTCTTATGATTTATGCTCCAATATAAAATAATTCAAAAAAATCCCTATCTTGATCACCTCAACTTTCACCTTGCAAAAAGACATTTCCAAAGCATCTCTTCGTTGCGGCATTCTGACCTTTCTTATCATAACAATTGCACTTTTATGCAGAGGTGGGAGCTTTATTTTATTGCTGATCTATGCTGCCCCCGGCCTGTTCTATGGATTGACATTGGTGTCTTCCATGGATGCTCAGGATTCACCGCTCGGAACCATACTTTTTATGATTCTCTCTTTAACGATCAACATCTTTTGTGTGTACCAGGTCACTAAGGACGCTTTGTACACCGATCCCAGCCCATATGCAGCCTTAAAACTGGTGACCTATGGCACGCTTGGCGCGGTGATGCTAAGCCTTTCCGCCGATCTTCTTATTTTCCGCCGTTTTTCTATTTTTTATACCATTGCCATGCCGGCAATATTAGGGATAGTTGCTTCCTTGCTCAGTGCCGGTTGTATGTATATCCTCTTCACCGGCAAATATAGCGAGTTCGTTTCCGGCCTTCTCTGGATCGGGATGTTTACCATCTTTCCCCTATGGCAGTATTTGTTTGGCCTGAATGTTAAAAATCATAATAAAGCAAAGGCCTTTCCCCAGTGAAAGGATCATTAGGTTGACAATTTCTCAATCTCCCCCGCCACCCGCCGCGCACTGCGCAGACACGACTCCATACCCCTGCTCATATTATCCGCATACGTACCCGCAAAATAAATGCGCCCCTCTGGCTGGATCACCTGCGGCCAGAACTTATGCATTCCCCCGATAGGGAAAGGCTCCATCTCACAGAAAGGGCTGTACCTGTCCTTTGACCAATCCAGCGTCAGCGCATGCTCGATCGTATCCTTCTTACCCGGATATACCTCCCGAAAGGCCGCCAGTACCTGCTGCGCAGGGAATCCACTAGGTCCGAAGGCCTTCAGCACCACACGCCCCGTATCCACCTGGTTCGTTTCCATCCAGATGGAATTGATCAACGGATGTTCGAATTCCATATTGATACTCGGTATGCCATCCGCCAGCCAGAATTTCGATGCCGCCTCAAATACATAAAAGGGATGAGAGGAGTATTTGAGATGGTCCACGACATATTGCTTGGCAGGGGACAGCGCAGGCGTAATGGGAATGCTCTGAAAAATAGGCAGGCTGATACAGTTCACCAGTACATCCGCCTGCAGTTTCAGCACCTGAGACTCACCTTTAGGACGGCAGCTCACCGTCACACCCTTGGCGCTGTGCAGGATCGCCGTTATGGGGTGGTTGAGTTTGACCCTGTCGCCCAGCCGATTGGCAAAGGCGATAGGCAGCTGTTCATTACCGCCCGCCAGGTGAAAGGTCTCGCCCTCGGACAGCGGTATCCCGCGCGAATACATGATCGAAAGGCGCCAGAGCGAATACAACGCATTGGTATGCTTCCCACCCGTAAATCGCAGCGCTGCTGCCGAAGCGCCCTCTTTTTTATAGATCTCCGCAATCGCGATCTTATCATAGTCGTCATACCCAACCCCAAAAGGCTGCCAGGGATCGGTAAATTTCTCCAGGTATTTGGACACAAAAAAGGCCGGCAGCTCATACATCGGATGCTGCGACAGGAATTCCACCTCCCGCTCATTGAACCCAAAACCCTTCAGCACCGCAGGGTCCTTCAATTTATCCGCCGTATAGAACTTCCCATCGATGACCTTCAGCTTATCCTTATCATAGGTATGCTCCGAACCTTCCGCATTTGGGTAGGGGATCGCCGTCAGCTTGAACTCCTCCACATATTCGAAAAAATGCTCATACCCAGGCTTGGTGATATGGTCCGCCCCAAAGTCGGCATAAAGCCCATCCGACAACCCATCCCGGCCCGTGAACACATGCCCTCCGCTCCTGCCCGAAGCCTCCAGCACCGTGACGTCATGGCCCGCTTTCATTAATTCGTATGCGCAGCACAATCCCGTGATGCCCGCACCGGCGACGATCACTCTCTTTGGTGCAGCCGTTCCAATGTAGGGAGATAACATCAGGCCGGCGCCGGCAGTCAATGTGTTTTGGAGAAAAATGCGTCGCTTCATCCTACAATTTAAGGATTCCGCGATTAAAAAACTTGTCTTCGTCCTTATCAATGCAAAGGAATCGCGCTCCAGGTGCTGCTCACGGTACCGCCGTTATTATAGCGCCCGCTTTGCGCGGAATCTTTTGCTACAAAAACCACAGCAGACGGATATCCAGGCACCTCATCTCCACCGAATGAATACGAGGAGCCGTCGGCGATATTGGTTACTGTCCAGTAAGGTTCTACGGTTGCCGTGTGCTGCAAAGCAACGACAATAGTATCTCCTCCTATCAGGTAGCCCAAAGACCCGGTGATATTGGTCAATCCTATACCGTCGCTTGTCCAAACGGCTTCCTGTAGCCCTACGGTGCCGGACGGAGGCGTCACATTGGGTGCATAGTTGGAAAAATTCGACGCAGTCACCGTTCCATGATCGACATCGACCTGGAATCTCGCCGAGTCGGTATATACATCATTATAAATATTGCTTGTTTTATCGATCTCGAATGTCACCAGCACTGAGAAAGACAATTTTTTGGGTAGGAGGTCGATATCGGTGAATACAATAAATTTGTTCGTTTGCAGCACCTGTTTTCCCTTATTCCAGCCCTTGACATCGGTAGAAATGGCTGCCGAAGCCTGCACCATTCTTTCTTTATTGATGGTTGCCGGAGCTGTATAGATCTCACCGCTTCCCGATCCGGAGAGAGTTCCATTCTGAGCGTTGCCGCCAGGTACTCCATTAATTGACCAGTTGGAAATAGCTTGGTTGGGAATGGGAGTTACAGCCGGCAATGCCGACAAACCAAATTCGCCGGTTCCGTTTGGCGTGAGGTCCCCCTGATCGTTGACAATAACAACACCGACATCGCTCGTTTGTTTTTCTGTAACCTGGGGGGGAAACGCGAACAGGTTAAGCTCACTCCCCATGCTCCAAAAGCTAAAATGGCTGATCGAAAGGCTGGCCGTTTTGCCGATCGTATCTACTGCCCGGTTCTTGAAATCAGCCTGCCAGATCCCGGTGCTGTCCTGGAAAGCGATATAAAATAAAAATGGGTCGGTGCCATTCGCATCCGAGGTTGTATAATGAAAGGTCAACTTGACGGGGACGCCGAACTTTGCCCCATCCGGCATAAAATGATACGATAGCCCGGCACCATTCGGGGCCGTATTCGTAACGGGCTGGATCGTGATATCGGTGTTGGCTGCCAGGGCATTGGCCGGGAAGTTCAGCTCGACGCGTCCGTCCACACTAAAGATCGTTCCACCTGCCGGCCCGATGGTCATCGTCACGGGGCTTCCTGTCGGTGTCCCAACCCCTGTAGCGGCCGGTGGAAGATTGGGGGCTTTATAGGTGGACGAGCCTGATTGCGACTTCCTGCAGCCATACAATAAGATAACAACGATGGCCGTAATAATTACACAACGCATTTATTGGGTTTTCTCCAAGATAGCATGGACGATGTTTTCCGTCAATAGAACGAAAGTTACAGTTTGGCCAGCTCACTCGGCATGCGATATCCACTCAGTCGCCATATCCGCCTTTTCCCGTAGCATTAAATTCAATTGCCCCACATGATGTTGGACATGCCTGAAATTATAGAACAAAATCTCCAATACACTATAGTTTACCACCAGTGACGGACAAAGTCCATGTATCTCTATCTCCTCGTCCTGTATCCAGCGCTCTGCCAACTCTTCTTCCGACGCCGACAGGATCACCCGCTTACACTTCTCTCGAATAGAAGTCAACCAGCCAACGAATTCCTCCTTCGTATAATGCCGGTCAGGGATCACATCATCCACAGCTTCAGCCGGCAAGTTATCCGGATCACCAATAGTATAGGGCAACCCCGGATGAAACTCCCGCACAGGATGGGTGAGATAATAGTCGAGGAATATCACAGTATGATATGCCATGTAAAAGATCTTCCTATCCTTTTCCCATAGCTCGTCAGGACAAAGAACGACGATATTTGTCAGCATGTCGATCGCTGCTCCAAAATTTTTCCAGAGACAGTCTTTGAATATATTTTTCATTGCCTACTCCCCTAAAAAGTTCACGATCTTAGTCCCAACATCATTTATCGTTGCTAACGCTGCTTCATTCAACACCCTATCCCTCGTCTGCTCGACATCCAGGTCATCCTTCGTCTTTTTCGTAAGCACATCCCGGGTCACCGTGGTGGAGAATGGGATCAAACCCGTCCGGACATCCATCAGCAACAGCTCGGTCGTGGCGAACGCTTTCATGTCTGGGCTTTTAAAAACTTTATATCGGGAATAATAATCGCCGCTGATCGAGTACACCAACACCATATTACATTGCATCCGCACCGCCGCCTCCCGGATGCTGGTAAAGGAAGGAGTAGAAGACATCATAATGGAAGGCACCACCGCCACCGACGCCACCCGGTGCGAGGATCGCAGCCGCATCGTAAAAGAATCCAGGTAGGATTGCTGCGATTTCTGAAAATACTCGTCATTCCAAAAGTATCGCCGCTGCTTCGACGTCTCCAGACGCACAATGGCGATCCTAAGCGACCCCGGCAATTGGTATGTCCCATCCAGCAGCTTCCGGATATTCTCCTCCGAAATGCTCGAAGATTTATCGTTGAACAATGACTCGACTATCGTCGTGTCCCCACCCATATTTTCTGCACCAGCCGATGCCACCGGATGCACCCCGCAGGATCCAAATACAACGGCAATAAGAAGAAGAAAGGAAATTTGTTTCATATGAATTAGTTTAGTTCCTACGAATTTACAGGAGAAGGATTATCCTGTCTTTCGTACTTCATGTTAAAAGTTATACACCACACAATATGCCTTCACACCTTTGCCAGCTTCAGTCGCTCCCTCCAAAAGCTCGGCCCTTTTCAAGAACGTCAGCCCAACCCCCAATTTTTCCGCATCCGGCAATCCTTTTTCCCTTTTGCGTAACCCCCGCACCCCCTCCCCCTTCCAATTTTGCCGGATGAAAAGAACAATAGCGGTTACCCTGCTCCTCACCGCCATCCTGACCAAAACCGAGGCCCAGAAATACCTCACCCCCGCCCAAAAACTGTTGATCACCAGCGAGGACTCCCTGAATAACAATGTGGCCAAGAACAAGACGGTAATTTCCGGCTATGGCAGCGCCTTTTATCAAAGGGACTTCAATGCCAGCCAGTCCTCCATGACCCTGGAAAGAGCTGTCCTCTTCGTCGGTCACCAGTTCAACGAAAAAATAGCCTTCTTCTCCGAACTCGAGCTGGAGAACGCCAAGGTCGCCGCCGGCGAATCCGGTACCGGCGAAATAGCCATGGAACAAGCCTACCTGAGATTCAACCTCAACGCGCGGCAATACCTCGTGGCAGGCCTCTTCGTCCCCCGTATCGGCATCCTCAACGAAAATCACTTACCCAACAACTTCAATGGCGTAGAACGCCCCATCGTTGAAACACTCGTCATCCCCGCCACCTGGCGCGAGCTGGGAGTCGGCTTTTACGGCTCCCTCGACCGGCTGCCCGTCAACTATTCCATAGCCCTCGTCAACGGCCTCAACAGCGCCGGCTTCGAGCATGGCACCGGTATCATGGGCGGACGGGCAGAAGGCAGCACCGCACTCGCCAATAATCTCGCCCTCACCGCCTCCCTGCAATATCTCTGGAACAACTTCAAATTCCAGCTCTCCGGCTATATGGGCGGCACCGTCGGCCTCAGCAAGCGCAGCGCAGACAGTCTCAACGTAGGTCTCGAGACAGGCGCCTTCGGCAGCCCGCTGTATCTCGGCGAGTTCGACGTACAATATTCCAACGGCGGCTTTGCAGCCAAGGCCCTCGCCACCTATATCGCTTATCCCGACGCAGACAGGATCTTCCGCGCCTATGGGACCAACGTCCCCACCGGCATGTATGGCAGCTATCTCGAGCTCGCCTATGACTGGCTCCACCACAGGCAAAAAACACAACAGTTCATCACCTTTGCCCGGCTGGAAGCCCTCGACCTCAATTCGAAATTATCCAATCTCCAAAAATCCGACGGCCTTTACGACGGCACCCTCAAACAAACACATATCATCGCCGGCATCGGCTACCTCCCCATACCCAATGTCGTTATCAAGGCGGACGTGAGACTCCTCCACACCGGCGCCCAAAATCCCTCCCTCGTCATCAATCCGCCGCCCAACGCCGTGGCATACAAACAGAACAATCAATTCCTCAACATCGGCATCGGCTACTCATTTTAAATTATGCAACGCAGAGCCTTTATCAAGTCATCCTGTAATATCTGCCTGCTCCTGACAGCAGGTGCGCTCCTGCCCACGCTCAGCGGCTGCGGCCCCGCCGCCTATAAGGTCATCGATGCCGGGATCCACAACGATCAGGTAGAGATACCCCTCGCCGGCTTCACCCAGTCCCCGCTCCAGCTGGTAAGACCAAAAGGATGGCTCTACTCCATTGCCGTACGTAAGAAGGAAGACAATACGTATTCCGCTCTCTTATTGAAATGCACACACCAGGACAACCAGCTGACAGCCGCCCCCAATGGCTATACCTGCAGCCTGCACGGCAGCGCTTTCCGTACGGATGGAAGGGTAGCAAAAGGTCCCGCAGAGAGACCCCTGAAAGAATACGTCGTAACAACAGACACAACCAACCTTATCATACATCTAAAAGCTTAAAACAATCCTTATGACAAAAAATACATCCGGCCTCATACTCCCGACCCTGATAATATCCACCCTGACCCTGACATCCTGCAGCAAGTCTTCCGATTCCGGTAACGCTGAGAGCTTCACTGACATAGAAAAGGACGTCGTCGCCAATTTCGTCAACAATACCGCGGTCCCCCAATATACCAGCCTCGTTGCAGCCGGCACCGCGCTCAATAGCGATATCAGCAACCTGAATAGCAACCCCACTGACGCCAATCTGCAAAAAGCACAGCAGGACTGGAAGGCCATGCGCCAGGTTTGGGAAAGATGTGAAGGATTCCTCATCGGCCCCGTGGAAGGCAATGATTATGACCCTAACTCCGACACCTGGCCCACCGACTATCATCAGATGGACTCCCTCCTGGTCAGCAGTAATAATCTTGCTACCGACGATATACAAGCGCTTGACCCTACCCTGCGCGGTTATCACCCCATCGAATACCTGATATTCGGAGAAGGCGGCTCCCGTAAAGCCAGCGAGCTGGACGCCCGTAAGAAGAAATACCTGGTCAGCCTCACCGCCGATCTGCTCAACAACAACGTACTACCCCTGTTGACTTCCTGGCAGGGCAGCTCCGGCTATGGCAACACCGTTCTCACCGCAGGCGCGGGCAATGCTACCTACTCTTCCAAAAAAGCTTTCTTCCTGGATGTCGTCGGCGACAACGGGATGGCCGGCATCTGCAACGAGGTAGGACAGCAGAATGAGGATGGTAAGATGTACAACCCTTATATCAATAAGGACTCCAGCCTTGCCGAGTCCCCCTATTCCGGCAACAGCCTCACCGACTTTAAGAACAATATCACCGGCGCACAACAGGTCTATCTTGGACTCAACAGCGGCAAAGGCATCAAGGACCTCGTATCAGCCAAAAATAAGGACCTCGACATTAAGATACAGGCCGCCTTCACCGCAGCCATCAACTCATTTGATAACATCAGCGGCACAGACAACATGCGCTTCGAAGTAGCCATCTACGACCGCCGTACCCAGATCGCGGCGACACTGGATGCGCTGAATACCTTACAGGCATTATTGGAAGACGATCTGACAACTTTCATACAGAATAATATAAAAGATTAGGTTGAACAGGGCTCCCTCCAACCATTAAAAGACATTATTTAAGGATGAAAAAGGTTTATATAATCCTGGCGCTTGGCGCCGCCGTATACGCATTCAGCCGGTGCAATAAGGCCGGCACATTCCCCGAAGACGGTTATGACGACCGCCTCAGCGGAGGATCATTCACTACCCTCAACGAAACTACCCAGGCCTTCAAACAAGCCATCGATGGGCTCACCGAGAGGGAAGCACGAGTGCATATCATCGGCGATGGTACTTTTGACCAGGTCTTTGTCGCAGCGCCCGCCCCTCACTTCGGAGGACTCGGCCCAGTCTTTAATAACATCTCCTGTGTGAACTGCCATCGCAACGATGGCGGAGGTTTTCCCAGCACGGGCAGTTCCAACTCCGGTATGTTATTCCGTATCAGCATACCCGGCACAGATGAGCATGGTGGACCGCTGGCCGCTCCCGGCTTTGGCTTGCAGGTACAGGACAGAGCCCTGCTTGGCGCCTCTCCCGAAGCCACTGCTACTATCAGCTACACCGATCTGCCCGTCACCTACCCCGACGGCGCCACCGTCACCTTACGTCAACCCGCATACGCATTGACAAACCCCTATGCCACCCTGCCTGCCGGTTATATGCTATCTCCCCGGCTGGCTCCCCGCCTCGTAGGCATGGGGCTGTTGGAGAACATCCCCGAGAGCACCATTCTCTCTTTTGTAGACGCAGGCGATCAGAATGGCGACGGCATCACCGGTAAGGCAAATTATGTCTACAACTCCTACACACATAAGACAGAGCTGGGACGTTTTGGTCTCAAGGCCAATACCTCCACGCTTCAGATGCAGGTAGCCACGGCTTACCAGCAGGACATGGGCATCACCAGCTATCCTCAGTCCCGGGAGAGCGCCTGGGGACAGCTCCAGATGAGCCTTGTAGGCAGCGACGACCCTTCTCCCGAATTAGTCGATACATTATTGAATTATGTGACCTTCTATGTACAGACCCTTGCCGTACCCGCCCGCCGGGACGTGCTCGACAGCGTCAATAAGAGAGGAGCCTTGCTCTTCACACAGGTCAATTGCTCCGGCTGCCACCGTACCACCATGCAGACGGGCGTGAATATGTCCATCCATCTCAGCAGCCAGCGCATACATCCCTACACCGACCTTCTCGTCCATGATCTGGGCGATGGACTTGCTGACAACCGGCCGGATTTTCTCGCCACGGGGAAAGAATGGAGAACAGCGCCACTGTGGGGGATAGGTATGCTCGCCAAGGCCAACGGAGGCAGCGCCTACTATTTGCATGATGGAAGAGCCCGCAGCATAGAAGAAGCCATCCTCTGGCATGGCGGAGAAGCCGAAAAGTCCAAACAGCAATTTATGCAGCTGAACCAGGCCGACAGGGCGGCCCTGTTACAATTTTTGGGATCGTTGTAGGTTCTAGCGAACTTCCAGTTCGTTCTGGCTGGTGTCAACTCTTCTTCGAGATGCTGCTGGCTCCGCTGGAGTGCAGCTCCCGTATCACAGCAGCCCCTTTGTAATAGATGCCGCTCGCGCCTGACGCATGGACATTTAATTCTTTATTCACCGTTATGCGGATATCACTGGCGCCCGATGCATGCGCATTACAGGTATCCGTCACCAGGTCATAGCCTTTCAGATCACTGGCCCCGGCAGAACGCACCGTGGTAACGCCATCCACCGTCCCGACTATTCGCGCATCCGACGCCCCGCTGAGGTTCAGCTTTAACGCACCTACCTTGATCGTCCCCTTGAAATCACTGGCGCCCGCCAGAGAGATATCCAGGCTGCTGCTCTGGATCACCCCGTCTACATATATATTGGTGGCGCCCGAACCCGTTATCTTATCCAGCGTGGTAAAAGATACATAAACTCTCATTTTCCGGTTCCTTTCCCCCATTTTCAACCAGCTCTCATGCTCCAGCCAGATATTCAATATCCCATCCTTCACCTCCGTACGAATACGATCCCTCCATTTGACGTCCGCAGCGCTGACCACCACCTTCTCCTCGTTGCCCGCGCTGAGGTACACATCGATGGCATTGGAAACGCTCACCCCATGAAACCCCTTGACATCCCGCAACACCGCATTAGGGTCGTTGATGACAGTTTGCTGAGCCATGGCCGGCAGCATCGCCAGCCAGGCTATCACTATGATGATTATACGCTTCATAACATTTTTTTATACCCCTCACATTATCGCTCCTATCCCCTGCTCACGCTGCCGCCGCTGCTCGTATGCACCTCCTTGATGACACCCGCGCCCTGGTAGCGGATCCTTCCGCCACTATGCGCTGACACCTCCATCTCCTTCTCCACCGATATATCGATACCGCCTCCGCTATTGGCGCTCACATCACATATCCCCGCCACCAGGTCGTACCCATGCAGATGACTGCCGCTGGTAGCCGATGCCCGCAGATGTCCAGCCGTTCCCGATATCGTCGATTGGGCGCCGCTGCTCTGCTCGACCTTCAGGTCCGACGCCTGCACCTTCCCCGTGAACTTCGCTCCGCTGGAGAATTCCATGATAAAATTATCTGATTTTATGGTTCCATCCACTTCCACCTTGGCCCCCGACGAAGCCTCCAGATCATCCAGCGTGACACAAGATACATATACCTTCAATTCCTTCCCTTTCATATCGAACCATTTCCACTTTTCTGTATCGTAATAAATGTGCAGCACCCCATTCTTCACCTCCGTCTGTATCCTATCCCTGTACTCCGGCGCCGAGGCGCTGACCGCAATACCCTTTGTGCTTCCCTGTGTCAGGATCAGACGGATGCCCGTGGATACATGGATGGCATGAAAATCCGCCACCGTCCGCGATACCGCATTCGGGTCCTTGATAACAGTATTTTGTCCTATCGCCGCCGACAAAGTAAAACAGGCGGCCAGCAGAAAAACTATCTTTTTCATTATAGCGTTGATTTTGGTGTTTATAACCCGAAAAAACTAACTTTTGTGGCTGATGCTGCTGCTGCCGCTCGTATGCTGATCCCGGATGACAGCTGCCCCTTTGTAATACACATCACTCCCGCCGCTGGCCTCGATGGTCAGCTCTTTATTGGCAGTAAGATGAATATCGCTGCCACCGCTCGCATCCACACGACACATATCCGCCGCCAGATCATATCCGTGGAAGTCGCTCCCGCCGCTGGCGCTCACCGACAGGTCCGAAGCCGTCCCGCTGATGAAGCTGTCCGATCCACCGCTCTGCTCGATGTGCAGACGGCCTGCAACAATTTTTCCCTTAAAGTCGCTGCCCCCCGATAAGTTCATATCCAGCCTGTCGCTCTTCAGGACATCCTTTATATATACATCCGACCCACCCGAAGCCTCCAGCCGGTCCAGCACCTTACAGGATACATAGGCCCTCAGCTTCCTGTTTCCCCGCATGCCCCAGTGAAATCCCTTGGTATCCAAATATATTTTCAATACCCCATTCGATACCTCCGTCTTGATCCTGTCCCTGTCCTCGAGATCACCCGCGCTCACAGCCACCGCCTCATCGCCCTGGCTGAAATAAAGATCGATCCCGCTGGCTACCTCGATAGCATGGAATCCGCTGGCATTCCTTTTTTCCGCATTCTTATCGGTGATAACATCCTGAGAGAAAGCAAGCAGCCCCATCATAGTAAAAGCCGCAAGTAGTAGAGTGTTCTTCATATTACAATAGTTTTTGTAAAGACATCCCCTTGTCATGAATGTTGCATCCTCTCTCCCCCATCCAGCGTTCACCCCTGAGCAGCCCCGGCAGGCATCCATGGTCTTTCCTTGGGACGGCCCGCCCCTTCCAAAAGTTACAGAAGGTGCCAAAAATTACCCGCAGCCCCCTAATTGTCGTATCTTTGTCCCCGCAGCCCGCCTTTTTTGTCAGGACCGATCCCTGCACAGGCCGGCCGGCTGCAATTCTCAGATTCCTCGGGGTGCTGTTCCGTCCACAACGGAATGGCTGAGAAGATACCCGTAGAACCTGGTCAGGGTAATGCCTGCGCAGGGAAGGTAAACCAGTTTTTTTCATTTCTCCTTCGTAGCATTTCCCCATTCATAACGAACAATCAATTGATTACGAATGAGAAAGCTATACACTGCATTAACCATCCTCTTGCTGACCACCTGCGCGGCCCATGCCCAGATCTTCTCCGGACAGGTCACTGACACCGTCAACAACACCGCCCTCTCAGGCGCCACCATCGAACTGTCCCCCTTCGGATCCAGCCTCACCGATGAGAAAGGATACTTTGAATTCCGGCATACCCGCCCCGGCGTCTACACGCTGAGGATCACCAGCATAGGTTATTCCTCTTATGAGACGTCCCTTTCCCTCCCCACAGCCGCCCCCATCCATATCTCCCTTACCAGGGTCAATCTCTTTATGCAGCCAGTAGAGGTTCGTGCGCTCCGCGCCGGCGAGCGGGCCCCCTTTACCAAGACCAACATCACCAAAAAAGAAATTGAAGCCACCAATCTTGGACAGGACCTGCCCTTCCTTCTCAACCAAACCCCCTCAGTCACCGTCAATTCCGACGCCGGTAATGGGGTAGGCTATACAGGCATCCATATACGCGGCACAGACGCCACCCGCATCAACATGACCCTCAACGGCATCCCATACAACGACGCAGAATCACAGGGCATATTCTTTGTCGACCTTCCGGACTTTGCCTCCTCCACCAGCAGCATCCAGATCCAGCGGGGTGTCGGCACCTCTTCCAACGGAGCAGGAGCATTTGGCGCTACCATCAATTTCTCCACCAATGAATTCAACGACAAGCCTTATGCCGAATCCAACAACAGTTACGGCTCCTTCAATACCTGGAAGACTACCATAAAGGCCGGCTCCGGACTCATCGACGGACATTTCACCCTCGACGCACGCCTGTCCCGGATCAACAGCGACGGCTATATCGACAGGGCTTCCAGCAATCTGCGTTCTTTCTATCTCTCCGCCGCCTGGCTTGATAAGAATTCCTCCATCCGGCTCAATGTCCTCTCCGGCCAGGAAAAAACCTACCAGGCATGGAATGGCGTCCCCCAGGCCAAGCTCTTCGGGGACAAGGCAGCCCTCGACGAACACTACGCCAACAACATAGGGTCATTGTATTTCACACAGGCCGACTCCCTCAATCTCTACAACTCTAACAGACGTACCTACAATTATTTTACGTACAACAACCAGACAGACAATTATCAGCAGGACCACTATCAGCTCTTCTTCAATCATCGCGCCAGTGAATCGCTCTCCTTCAATATAGCCGGCTTCCTGACAAGAGGCAGGGGATATTATGAAGAGTATGAGCCGCAGCAGTCTTATTCGGATTACGGCCTTCCCGATCCCACATCAGGCGCCGCCACCACCGACCTCGTACGGCAGCAGTGGCTGGATAATTATTTCTATGGCGGCATCTTCTCCCTGCAATACAAGAGCGGTCCTTCACAGCTCACGATAGGCGGAGGATGGGACAAGTATGACGGCAAGCATTACGGCAATCTCATCTGGGCGCAAAATGGCGGCGTCGACAAAGACTATCAGTATTACGGCAACCTGCCCGCTCACAAGACGGATTATAACATCTACGGCAAATGGCAGGAACAGCTTACAACCCGGCTTTCTTTTTTTGCGGACATGCAATACCGCCGTATCGGTTACGAGCTGGAAGGATTCAAGAATAACCCTACCCTCTTTATCAATAAGCACTACGATTTCTTCAATCCCAAGGCCGGTCTCACCTGGACAATGCCCGACGGACAAGCTTATCTCTCCTGGTCCCACGCCAGTCACGAGCCCAACAGGGATGATTTCGAAGCCAACCAGGATCAGCAGCCCAGGGCGGAGACACTCAATGACTTTGAGCTCGGCTACGAGAAAAAGACCAGCCGCTATTCCTGGGGAGCCACCGCATACTACATGCTGTACAAGGATCAGCTCGTCCTCACCGGACAGATCAACAGCGTCGGCGCCGCCACCCGCACCAATATAAAGGACAGCTATCGCCTGGGACTCGAGCTGCAAGGCAGTGTACGCATCGCTTCCTTCATGGCCGCATCCGCTAACCTCACCCTCAGCAGGAACAAGATCAACAATTACAGCGAGTATATTTTCGACTACGACAACAATACACAAAAAAGCTTCTTCTATAAGCACAGCGACATCTCGCTTTCGCCCGACATCGTTGGCGCGGCCTCGTTGGATTTCACGCCTCTTCCCAATTATACCATCACCCTGCCCGCCAAATACGTCAGCAAACAATATCTCGACAACTCACAAAAGGAAGACAGGTCCCTGCGCAGCTACTATGTACAGGACTTGCGTATGAGCTATACTTTGAAGCCGCAGCCCTTCAAGGCCATCGATCTTATCTTCCAGCTGAACAATGTATTCAACAGGAAGTACGAACCCAACGGTTATACCTATAGCTATTACTACGGCGGCAGCCTCATCACCGAAAACTTCTATTTCCCCATGGCAGGCACGAATTTTATGCTGGCAGTGAATATAAAATTGTAAATTGAATGCCTAGACAGACCGCATATGAGAAGTTTTTTTGTCATCCTCACAAGCCTGGCCATCGCCAGTCAAAGCCTCCACGCATACGCCCAGCCCACTCCCACCGCCAAACACCCGCTCAGGCCAGGTGACATCTATCGCCTGCCCGCCGTCAGCGATCCGCAATTATCACCCGATGGCAAATGGATAGCCTATACCGTGAGTGCCATCGATTCCATAAAGGACCGGCGGGCCTCTGCCATTTGGATGATCAGCATGGACGGCAGCCAGGACCTTCGCATTACCAGCAGCCCCGAAGGCGAGTCGCGCCCCCGCTGGAGCCCCGATGGAAAATATCTTTCCTTCCTCTCTTCCCGTCAGACATCCGCAATGGATCTGGGCGACCGCTTACCCGTGAACAGACCAAAGGTGGAAGGCAGTCAGGTATGGCTCATGGATCGCCGCGGCGGCGAAGGTCAGCGGCTGACAGCGATCAAGGGCGGTGTCAATGATTATGCCTGGAGTCCCGACGGACAAAAGCTCCTCCTCACCCTCACCGATCAGGAACCCGAAGACAGCAGCAAGGTCAAGACCACCAAACCCTACGTCATAGATCGCTACCAATACAAGCAGGATGTGGAAGGCTACCGGTACAAGAAGCTCTACACGCACCTGTACCTGTTCAATATCAACACTAAAAAATTAGATACCCTGACAAAAGGCCCCTATGATGATGAAGGAGCCGTATGGAGTCCCGACGGCAGCGCCATCGCCTTTGTAAGCAATAGGACCGAAGACCCCGATAAGAATGAGAACACCGATATCTATACCATCGCCGCACAGGCTGGCAGTACCCCGCGCCAGATGACCACCTGGAAAGGGGCCGACAACAGCCCCCGCTGGAGTCCCGATGGACAATACATCGCATATACCCGCTCCACCGCCGACGAGGATTATATCATGTATGATCAGCCCGTGCTCGCCCTCCTATCAAAAAATGGCGGCGAACCCAAATTGCTCAGCAAATCCCTCGACAGGCCGGTCACAAATCCTCGCTGGGCCAGGGATGGAAAAAGTATTATCGCGCGGATCGTGGACGACAGACAGGAATATCTTGCCTCCTTCTCCCCCGTCGACGGCAAAATGTCGAAACTGGCCGACGGTCCACGCGTTTTCGGACCCGCCGAAGCCATATCACAAGGCAATTGGCTCACTACCTGCACCGACCCACAAACACCCACCGAAATATTCGTAATAGAAAATGGCAAGCCCCGCCGTCTGACCCATCATATGGACGACTTCCTTGCCCCGCTTACACTCGCCTCCGTAGAAGGCTTCACTTCGAAAAGCAGCGATGGCACACAGGTTTCCGGTCTGCTATGGCGCCCTGCCGGCACAAGCAAGGGACAAAAGCTGCCCCTTATTCTCTTTATACACGGAGGCCCCGTCAGCCAGGACAACTTCGGGTTCGATCTGACAAGACAAATGCTGGCCGCGGGAGGTTATGCAGTGGCAGCCGTCAATTATCGTGGCAGCAATGGACGGGGATTGGATTATTGTAAGATTATTTCAGGCGACTGGGGGAATAAGGAAGTGGTGGATTTACACGGCGCCGTGGACTATCTCGTGCAGCAGGGAATTGCAGACCCAGATAAGTTGGCCGTAGGCGGATGGAGCTATGGCGGCATTCTCACCGATTATCTCATCGCATCCGACACCCGCTTCAAAGCCGCTGCCAGCGGCGCCGGCACAGGATTTACGCTTTCTCTGTACGGAGTGGATCAGTACGTCAATCAGTATAATAACGAGATTGGCGCACCCTGGAAAAGCATCGATACGTATTTGAAGATATCTTACCCTTTGCTAAAGGCCGACAGGATCAGGACACCGACCCTGTTCCTCAGCGGTGAAAAGGATTTCAACGTGCCCACCGCCGGCAGCGAACAGATGTACCAGGCATTGAGGACCCTCGGCGTCCCCACCCAGCTCATCATCTATCCCGGACAGTTCCATGGCATCACCATGCCCTCCTATCAACGGGACAGGCTGGAAAGATATCTGGCTTGGTATGGGAAATATTTGAAGTAGCAACGGCCCTGGCGCTCACTCACAGGATGGCCGCGATCTCATTCACATGCTGGCCGTGGTCCTATCGGACGATCCTGTCCTGCCAGGCCAGCATACCACCCGTCAGGTTCTTTACATTGGTAAAGCCGGCCGTTTCCAGTATAAGACTTGCCTGTCCGCTGCGATTGCCGCTGCGACAGTAGACGATCACTTCCTCATCTTTCCAGCCGTCAATATCATCCGTCTGCATCGTCATGATCTTGCCCAGCGGTAACAGCACACCCCCGATGTTGAACTCCGTATGCTCGGATGGTTCGCGCACATCCAGTAAGTGCAGGGATTCTCCCTTGTCCAGTCTGGCTTTTAACTCCTCTACAGTAATAACTTGCATACCCATATTATTTAAAGTGCGGGGAATTGTTCTTGTCCGAAAAATAGCCCAATTCCCGCATATTAGGCCTTCGTCGGAAGAACTTCGGCAGAGCTCCATGTATTCGCTCTTCCTTGTTCGTACCCTTCGTCCCTCGGCTACTTCGAAAGCTCCCCCTTGGTCGCAACCTTCGCCAAAAGCCCTGTTGTGTCTGTCCTTCGGACGAACCGCCCCGGCGGTTCCTGATTTGGACCGCGAATATATTAATATTTGCCCTATTCCCCCAGTCCCCCGGCATCTTTGTCAGCCTCCGGCCCGCATCATGTATCGTACTCCTTAGAGATCCTCAATAAGCCCCGGTCGTCGTCGTATCCGTCCGCCGGACAGGCCTTTGCGCGCCCAGCCATATATCAATCGTCTGCCCCGGATGGATCCTGTTGGGACGGCCATCTTCGCCAAACTGCTCCGGCGTTTGTTTGTATATAAATCCGTCCGCCGTATCCCGCACATCAGGACCCGGAGTAACGGCTCCGAATATAAGGCTCATAGAGTCCATTCGGGATTTGGCCTGCTGATAGGTCAGCCCGAACAGGTCCGGTACGATATAACCAATACCTCCGATACCGCTGCCCAGCACCAGGGTGATAGAGCTGCCCTGACGGATCGACGTACCCGGCTTGATCGTCTCGCCCTTATACAGCTGATCCAGCACCGAGTTCTTGGCAAAGTCCGGCTTAAAGACCGTATCCTCCAGGCGGAGCCCATATTGCCGCAGGATCATGTCCGCATTGCGAAAGCTCATGCTCACCAGGTTCGGCATCTGGATAAAAGGAGCCTCCGCCCGGTTGATCGTCAGATACACCGTACGATTCACCTTCACCAGGTTGTCCGCCTCGGGAAATTGCTTCACCACCCGCAATGGAGCCATCGTGTCGGAATAAACAGAGTCTTGTATCTGTACTCCAAAACCTTGCGATTCCAGTGCCTTTTTCGCATCCGCATAGGACAACCCCGCGACGGAAGGGATCTTCATCGTCTTGCCATGCTGCGTAAGCAGGGCCAGCGATCCCAGGAATAACAATAAAAGAAAAAGCAAAAGACCGATGCCTGCCAGGAAATTGATCCAGAGAGGTTTGGTAGTGAGAAATTTGAACACGCGGTATATAGTTTATTTAAAAAATATTGAGCCTGTTTTCTATGAGACCTTTTTCTGCCCCAGCGCCTCCTCGACAAGGGCCGAATAAAATTCTTTCAACGTCCATCCAAAAACCCTTAGCTGCTGCGGCACGATGCTCGCCTCGCTCTGTCCCGGCACCGTATTGACCTCCAGCATAAAAGGTTCTCCCTTTGCCTCGTTGTAAATAAAGTCTATCCGAATGATCCCGTTACAATTGAATATCTGGTAGATCTTTTTCGCCGCAGCCCGGATCTTCTCCGCCACTGCTTCCTCCACCTGGGCAGGCGTCGTCTCCTCATTCAATCCCGCCGTGTATTTGGCCTCAAAGTCGAAGAACTCTTTTTTACTCTTTACCTCCGTCATCGGTAAGGTGATGATCTCACCCTTGTGCCGGAACACCCCGATCGTAAACTCCCTGCCCGTAATGAACTCCTCGATCAATACCTGGCTGTCCTCCCTGAACGCTTTTTCAATAGCCGCCCCCAGCTCCTCCGAGGCCGAATTCACCTTGGACATGCCAATGGAAGACCCCCCGTTGGCCGGCTTTACAAATACCGGAAATTGCAAATGCCGTGCTACATCTTCAGGATTGGCAAACCTTCCCTTGACCAAATGCACCGATTTGGCCACATTGATCCCGCTAAAAGCGGCCACAGCCACCGTATATCTTTTGTTAAATGTGATCGCCGAGGTCGCCGCATCGCAGCTCGTATAAGGCAGCCCTAATAAATCAAAATACCCCTGTAATTTCCCATCCTCCCCCGGCGTACCGTGAATACCGATCAGCACCGCATCAAACACGATCTTTTTCCCTCCCAGGGTTAATGAAAAATCATTTTTGTCCACCTGTACCTTCGAGCCGTCTTTTTGCTCATGGAACCAGCCCCCCTTCGTAACGTCGATCTTGTAGACAGTATATCGATCTTTATCTATGTTATTTTCAATGGTGATGGCGCTTTTATAAGATATGACTGACTCGCCGGAATATCCCCCGGTGACAAATGCGATAGTGGGCTTCATTGAATGGAGATAAATTTTCAGCAAATAAACGAAAAAAACCGCCTAATAGTGTCTAAACGCACCTGGTAGTGGCTTCCAGCACCTTGCAATGGCTTTCCTCACCTTGCAATGGCTTTCCTCACCTGGCAGTGGCAAAGGGGGAGTACCGAGGGGGCAACCCCTCGGTCGTGACGCATTAGATATTTTTTGGCGCGCACGTCACTTTTAACCAAAAGTGCCCGCCAAAAAATAAGAAAGGTGAAGGAAACAGCGCCCTTCACCCTTTTATGACGGGAAATATCACCCGCCTATTAGCATGTAACACAAAGGTTACATTGGTAAACTCGACTTAACTTCCAGTAAGGTACTACTGCCAGCGCCTCAAATCCAAATAATTTTGCACGTTTTTTTCCACAGGGACCTTTATAAATGCAATTTCTCTTTCTTAGCCATCAGCTCATCCACCGTCTCCCGGTACATCTCATCCGGTACACAAGCATCCACCGGGCAGACACTCGCACATTGCGGCTCCTCATGAAAACCTTGGCATTCAGTGCATTTGTCGGGGACGATATAGTAGAAGTCGCTGCTGATAGGAGTATTTCTCTGGCGGGCATCGATCACAGTTCCATCCATAAGCGTAAAGCCATTCTTTACACTCGTACCATCCGCCACAGCCCAATCCACACCAGGCTCATAGATGGCATTATTCGGGCATTCCGGCAGGCACGCATCACAAACAATACATTCATCATTGATCCTGATCGCCATAACCTGTTATTTATAAATGCAATTTCTCTTTCTTAGCCAGCAGTTCATCCACCGTCTCCCGGTACATCTCATCCGGTACACAGCAGTCCACCGGGCATACCGCCGCACATTGCGGCTCCTCATGAAAACCCTGGCATTCCGTACACTTGTTGGGCACGATATAATACGTATCTACACTGATAGGGGCATTGCGCTGGCCCGCTTCAACACTAGACCCATCCAGCAGGGTGAACGACCCTTTTACGCTCGTGCCATCCGAGATCGCCCACTCTACCCCACCCTCATAGATCGCATTATTAGGGCATTCCGGCTCACAAGCGCCGCAATTGATACATTCTTCTGTTATTTTAATAGCCATATTGTGAAAATTAGGGAATGATTAAATGTAATTTTGCAGTTTTAACTCAATTTACAAAAACGAACCAAAGGTTCGTTGTCCGAAGAACAGATATTAGATTTTTCCGGAAAACGGATTACATTTTCCAGAGGATCCGTTTTCCGGACATACTAGGCACAAATATACAAAGCGGATTTATGAACTTGGTACAACGTATTAACTTATTGGGAGAATTAGGAGATTATTGCTCATCAGAGACACCCGGATGGATATCCGCCCAACAAAGGGCGCATGCCGAAAATAGATGGTTCACCCCCGAGTTCATACAGCTTGCCATCCGGCAGATCACCGCCGAATACCTTCAAAAGGACAAGCTAAAGCAATGGGCCGACAACTACAGCCTCCCTCCCGACAACCCATCTCCAAAGACGGTCGGACTTACCATGGCCGGCAACATTCCCCTGGTAGGTTTCCATGACTTTCTCAGTGTTTTTATCGCCGGTCACCGACAGTGGGTTAAACCCTCGTCCCGGGACAACGTGCTCATCCGCCACCTCATCGCTCAGCTGGAAAAATACGATCCGGAGGTCACTTCCCTGGTAACATTTCCCGAACGCCTCACCGGGGCCGACGCCTATATAGCCACCGGCAGCAATAATTCAGCCCGCTATTTCGACTATTATTTCGGTAAATACCCCCATATCATCCGCCGCAATCGCACCTCCGTGGCCATACTCACAGGCGAAGAATCCCATGAGGACCTCGACAGACTCGCCGACGATGTATACCAGTATTTTGGACTGGGTTGCCGCAATGTGACCAAGCTGTACGTACCCGAGAACTACGACTTCCTCTCCCTCCTGGAAGCCTTCCGACGGTACAATTATCTTGCCGACCTGTCCAAATACAAGCATAATTACGACTACCAGCTCACCATCCTCCTTTTGAATAAAAAGTACTATATGACCAACGAGTCCATCCTCCTCGTAGAGGCCGACTCCCCCTTTAGCCCCATCAGCGTATTGCATTATGAATATTATCGTCCCGGCGAAGACCACCTCCCTTTCCTCGTCGGTCATCAGGATATCCAGTGCGTCGTAGGGCACGGCCAGCACCTCGTCGGAACAGCATCGACACCAGACACGCCATCCGGCGCCCTCACAAGCCTCGTCCAATTTGGCCAGGCCCAGCACCCCAGTCTCACCGACTATGCCGATGGAGTGGATACCTTGCAGTTCCTCAGCAGCCTGTAATATCACCGCCCCGGTGCCCCATCAACCCAGGCCGGCCTCACCGTATCATAGTTTCCCACCATCCGGCCATGGCCGCCCGCCATTCCCTGGCCCAGGCCCTGTCACGGTTCCCAGCCCCGGCCGGCAGCTCCCTGCCGTTCTTTCGCATCGACTGCAGAGATGACATGATCACTGCTAATTTTTCCTATGTCGGAGAAATCCTTTCATACCCCGTTTTTCTTTCGTAAATTTATAGTGAGCGCAGTCGTTTCGTATTGAGAATGAACTATTAACAAAGATTGAAACCAGCCCATCTACGAAGGTCTTAGTAAATTTTTTGTTAAACTGAATTGCCGGTACGACCATTTTTAAAACCTTGGCGTTATTTTGTTGTCATAAGCATCAAACACAAAAAAGACGATTGTCTCAATCACAAAAAAAGAAATTATAAAATGAAAGCAAAACAAGTAGTAGCCGTTATCCTGATCAGTGCTTCGACCGCTGTTGCTACCATGTGGGGCTATAATCATGTGACGGGTGGCAGAACCTATTTTTATTCCCAGGATTCCGGGAAAGTACCCTCCAATTACGCTAAATTCTTCGAGGGCGGTGACAAGAACACCGGACCCGCGGATTTTACGGACGCTGCCAGCGCCGCTATACCCGCTACCGTGCATATCAAGACGAAGACAGTACGCACCGTCAGCAATAACCTCCCTAAAAGGAACCCTTTCTCCGATCTCTTCGGCCTCGATCCCGATGATTTCTTCGGAAATGGCAATGGCATGCGCTCCATGCCTGAACTCGCTTCCGGCTCCGGCGTCATCATCAGCAACGACGGATACATCGTTACCAACAACCACGTAGTGGACGGCGCGGACGAAGTCACCGTAACACTCAGCAATAGAAAATCATTCAAAGCCAAGGTCATAGGCACCGACCCCAGCAGCGATCTGGCCGTCGTTAAAATAGACGCACAAGGCCTGCCGTTTTTGCTCTACGGCAACTCCGATGAGGTCAAGGTCGG